>Ga0193728_1002042_pt1 | contig 10450 bp, 6 predicted proteins | sample U1c1metaG_FD_143037 | JGI IMG/M metagenome (GOLD analysis project Ga0193728, IMG submission 143037) | Soil microbial communities from a riparian zone of the East river system, Colorado, United States - U1c1 | ecosystem: Environmental > Terrestrial > Soil > Riparian zone | place: USA: East River... | reverse complement strand
GTGAAGTCTCCCAGATTGTTCTTCACTTTCGGCTGAGGTAGTCTTGACTGGCACTTTGATCGCGCTGGCGGCAATACCGATTTCCGCGCTGCTGTGGGGCCTTTTTACGGGACGCTGGACGGCCGAGTCGCGGCGCGCTCGCAAACTGCAAGCGGACGCTCCGGTTAGTCCGGTAATGCGCATCCCGGTGCCATGGGTATTCATACTCATGTATCTCGCGGGCGTCGCGGTCCAGCGCGTCCTGCCGATTGCGATCCGGCCGTCACAACTTGCATCAATCATTCGTGCGGCGGGTTTCGTCTTCGTCGGCGTCGGGATCGCGTTCGCGTTCTCGGCCTTGGGGATCTTCAAGAAGACAAAAACGACCACGGTGCCTCATGAGACACCCTCCACCCTCGTGACCTCGGGACCGTATCGGTTCACTCGCAATCCAATGTATGTGGGGCTGACGCTGATCTATCTCGGTGTCGCCGGAACTCGCCTCGAGATCTGGCCGGCGATCGTGCTGCCCTTGCTGCTGGCGTACGTCAACTTCGTAGTCATTCCAGTCGAGGAGCAAAACCTCCGCGGTGTTTTCGGAGATGCCTATCAGGAATATGGTGCGAGAGTAGGGCGTTGGCTGTAGCCTCCCGCGCGTTGCACGGAACGTTGGGGCGCGTGCATCGGTCGTGCGTCTTCGCCCTCTTGACATCTATCCTGTTATCGGCGGGCTGTAGGGGAAAGAGCGAGCGGCCTGTGTTCAAACTCCTGAGCGCCGGGCAGACCGGCGTCACGTTCGCGAACACCATCACCACCGATGACTCTGTGAATGTTCAGAGTGACGTCTATGTGTATAACGGCGCCGGGGTAGCCGTCGGTGATATCGATAACGACGGATTGCCGGACATCTTCTTTTCCGGCAACATGGTCTCTAGCCGCCTGTACTTGAACAAAGGGCACATGCGGTTCGAGGACATCACCAAACAGGCCGGCGTTACGACAAAGAAATGGGCGACCGGCGCCACGATGGTGGACATCAACAACGACGGGTACCTGGACATCTACGTCTCCGTCTCGGGGCCCGGCTGGTCGACGGCCGCGGACCGGGCAAATCTCCTCTTCGTCAACAACAGGAATCACACTTTCACCGAGGCTGCCGCACAATACGGCATCGCGGATACCGGCTTCACGACCCACGCCGTTTTCCTGGATTACAACAGGGACGGGTGCCTCGACCTTTTTGTGCTCAACAACTCGCCGAAGGATTTCACGCGAGGCGTTCTGAGCCAACCTTTAGGCATGCGCGGGACGACGCCCGGAAGTTATAACGAGCTGTATCGGAATGACTGTCCCGGTGGGAAACCTGGCAAATTCACAAACGTGTCCAAAGAGGCTGGCATACTCCGCGATGCCGGCTACGGACTCGGCGTCGTTGTCGCCGATCTCAACGGAGATGGCTGGCCGGACATCTATGTCTCCAACGATGGCACGCCCAACGACGTCATGTACATCAACAACCGTGACGGAACATTCACAAACAAGGCTGCGAGATCGTTAAAGCACGCGAGTCAGGCTGGCATGGGCGTCGACATCGCCGATTTCAACAACGATGGATGGCCCGACATCCTGCAGGTGGACATGATGCCGCGCGATCTCGAACATCGGAAACGCACGAGCGGAGTGACGACGTATGGCGGTCTGCTGGAGGCGCGTAACCGCGGTTTTCGCGACGATTACTCCGAAAACTCGCTGCAATTGAGTAACGGCGTCACGAAAGACAGTGACGTCGTATTCAGCGAGATTGCGCGTCTCGCCGGCGTGTCGCACACAGACTGGAGCTGGAGTGCTCTCTTCGCCGACTTCGACAACGACGGCTACAAGGACATCTTCATCGGCAACGGATATCCCAAAGCTGTCAACGATCTGGACTACATGAATGGGCTGTTCGGCGCGCGAGAGAGGGGTGACAAGGCGCGGGCACGGCGCCTCCTCAACGACTTGCCCGGATACGAGGTTTCAAACTTCGTGTTCAGGAACAACGGTGACCTGACCTTCACGGACAAGACCAAACAGTGGGGAATGGACCAGCCGAGTTACTCGTACGGAACAGCGTATGCCGACCTCGATAACGACGGAAGGCTCGACCTCGTGGTGAACAACATCAACGGGCCGGCTTTCATCTACGAGAACATCGCGCCCAACGACGACGCGCATCACTACCTCGAAGTCAAGCTGGTGGGAGAAGGGACGCGTGGCCTTACGGCCGGGATCGGAGCGCAACTGATCCTGACCGCGGGGGGACAGAAGCAGTACGTGTACTACACGCCGTACAGGGGATTCATGTCGACGATGGACGACCGGGCGCACTTCGGGCTTGGGCGTGCGCGCCGCGTGGACAGCCTCGAGGTCGAATGGCCCGACGGGCGTTATCAGCTGCTGACGGGTCTGAGCGCTGACACCCTATTGATCGTGAGGCAGTCCGATGCGAAGGAGCAGAAGCGGCCAGCCGATCTCCCCAGTGCCGCTCCCGCGCGCGAGCAGCGCTTCCAGCAACTCGCTGTCCGGGGATTGAAGTACTCGCCGCCGGTCGCGACGCAGCCCGACTACGCCGTACAACCGCTGCTGCCGTACGAGCTGTCCAGCCACGGCGCTCCGCTCGCGGTGACGGACGTGAACGGCGACGGACTCGACGATGTCTTCATCGGTGGATCCCCTGGGGCCGCCGGCAAACTGTTCATCCAGCACAAGGACGGGAGCTTCGTCGAGTCCGCAAGCGGGCAGCCGTGGGAGGCTGACAAGGACTACGAGGATTGGGGCGCGACCTTTTTCGACGCGAACGGGGACGGGCGGCCGGACCTTTACTTGGCGAGCGGCGGTTATCAGCTCGCCCCGAGCTCTCATTTGCTGCAGGACCGTCTCTACATCAATCAGGGAGGCGGTAAGTTCGTGCGCGATACGAGTGCGCTGCCGGTCATGCTCACGAGCACGGCGACCGTGCGAGCTGGTGATTTCAACGGCGATGGCCGGCCCGATCTGTTCGTCGGCGGGCGCCTGTCTCCGAGAAACTACCCGTACCCGACCAGGAGTTATTTGCTCCGCAACGACGGTGGACACTTCACAGATGTTACCGAAGAAGTGTGTCCGGAGCTCGCGCATCCCGGAGGCATGATTACCGACGCAGTCTGGATCGATTTCGACGGTGACGGACGCCTGGATCTCGTCACCGTCGGTGAATGGATGCCGATCCAGTTCTACAGGAACGATGGTAAGCGATTGGTCAACGTAACGCAGTCGATGAACCTGCCGCCTATGCGCGGCTGGTGGTACAGCCTTGCAGCGGGAGACTTCGACAACGACGGTCGTCCCGACCTGGTGGCCGGGAATCTCGGGTTGAATTACACGTACACGACCTCGAAGGAGAGCAGGTTCGGAGTGTACGCGAAGAATTTCACCGGGAACCAGACCACGGACATCATTCTGACCCAGGAGGTGAACGGAACCGAATACCCGTTTGCCGGTCTGTCCCCACTGGGCGAATCCATCTATACGCTAAGCGTGCGATTCCCAACGTATGGATCGTTCGCCGCAGCGTCCGTTACCCAGGCGCTCGGCTCCGCACAGCTGCAGCAGGCCCTCCACTATCAGGCGGATACGTTTGCCAGTGTCTATCTGCACAACGACGGAGGAGGGAAGTTCAGCCCGGTCGCGCTGCCGAACCTCGCGCAAATCGCGCCGATCAGGGCAATCATCGCCCAGGATGTGGACGGTGATGGCCACCTCGATCTAATCGTGGCGGGAAACCTCTACGACACCGAACCAAATATGGCGAGAGCGGACGCGGGCAATGGACTATGGCTGAGAGGAGACGGCAGGGGGCGCTTCACCCCTGTGCCTCCAGCTGAAAGTGGCTTCCTTGCTTCCGGGAACGTCTCCGGTCTCGCGCTAATCAACACGCCGACCGGGAGGGCGGTGATTGTCGCCAACTCCGGCGATTCGCTTCAGGTCTTCGCCATCAAGAAACGTTGACCGCGATTGCCTGACGGGCTGATCGCGAGCGAAAAAAAAACGGGACGGCTTTGCGCCGTCCCGTTTTCGTTCTCGTAGGTCTGTTTACCAGCCGGTATTCTGCTTCAGATTGTCCGTACCGCCCGTCCTGCTCAACTCGACCTGCAGGTAAGGGATCGGGAACAAAAGATGTTTCGCCACGAACGCGTCCGCAGACGCTTTGTACGTTACCCTCGTCTTCTCCACGGCGATGTATCCGTTGATGGCTGCGGCCGCGTAGGCGAGTCCCCAGCGGCGTAGATCAAAGAAGCGCTGGCCTTCCATCGCCAACTCGAGCCGGCGTTCAGTGCGAACGGCCTCGCGTGCATAGGCCTGACTCGGGAATGACGTGTACTGGCTGACTTTGTAAGTTGCCCACTTAATCGAGGGATCATTGGTCGGTACAGCGATGCGAGCGTCCCCCACACATCCCGGGTATGCGCTTCCGACGGCGATGACGATGCTGGCATCAGTAGGCCGATACCCACATCCCTGGGCGGTGCTATCTGCCCGCGCTCTGACCAGATTGACGTTTGCCATTGCGCCGCTCAGGTCCCCGCCTTCGACCTGTGCCTCGGCCAGAAGCAACAGCAGGTCAGCAAACCGATAGAGGTGCATGTGGACTGAATTCTGTTGCGTCGGCGACCACCCACCGGCTATCTGCTCTGAGCCACTGGCTTGTTCATGGGCATTTTTCTTGGGACTATAAGGACCGCCGTTTCCGGCGTCTCTGACCATATTGGAGTTGTAGAGTCCCCAATCCTTGTATGGTACGCCTTCCCGACCAACGGTCCAGTCGAGCCGTGGATCGACCGGCGCTGTGGCTGCCGCCGTGAAATTGGCACTGGAGGCGTTCCAGTTGGGGTCCGACAACGCCAATGGAAGTCCGGCCGCGTCGACCTTGTAGAAGTTGACCAGGTTGAAGGACGGCTGGTTGAAGCCGCAGCAACCGAAGTGGGTGTAATACGGAAAGTTCAGGCGTTCGCCAAAGTTGGCGTTGTTCCCGTTCGGCTCGCCGTCATTCGAGGAGGCTTGATACGCCCAGATGGTCTCCGGCCCGTCGGCGAACTGCTTGAATCCGGTCCACACGCGATCGTAACTCTTTTCCAGGGCGTATGGGCCGTTGGTCTTGACGTCCTGCAGCGTCGTTACCGCCGCAGCGTATTGACCTGCATAGACCTGGACGCGCCCTTTGTAAGCTTTCGCGGTCCACTGTGACGCGCGTCCTTTGGCGCGCGGTGTCGTCGGCAGCAACGCAATCGCCGCATCGAGGTCCTTCAGGATGTCTGTCACCGCCTCGGCGCTGGTCTCATTCGCCTTGATAATTGGAATTTCCCCTGCATCAACCTCGTCTTCCCGGTAATACGGAATGTTTCCCCACATCCGGTACGCCTCGAAATGGTAGTGCGCCCTGAGAAAGATGGCCTCTCCCTCAACGGCGTGGGCGTCCGCAGTGGAAAATGCACCCGGGCTGGCTGCTAATACTTTCTTGAGGAGGCGTAGCGTCGAATTGGCTCTCACAACACCTTCATAGGTTAGAACCCACTTCTGATTGATGTAGATCTGGCCCTGAGGACCGCCCCAGTGGTAGCCCTCGAGGTCGTTGATCGGGGGTTGATCCGTGTTTGTAGACCCCTTGTAGGAATCATCGGCGACGACACTGCCAAATACCCAATTGCTCGCCGCGCATCCCCAGCCGGGGCCAGAAGTATTATTGGTACAGTCCAAAGCTCTGTACGCTCCAACCAAAGTCCCTTCGACTCCCCCCGCAGTCTGGAGCGTGCTCTCAACTAATGTCCCTTGTGGAACGGCGTTGGTCGACAAGAAATCCTTGCAGCCGTAGAGGCCACCGGATATAAGAGTCAGGACCGCCGTTCCGACGAGCAGTCGGTTCTTCGATACGATTTTCATCGTCTTCATTTCCTTAGAAAAAGGCTAATCGTTAGAAGGAGGTCACAATGCCAACACTGAAAATTCTGTTGCTGGGATACGAACCGCGGTCAACGCCACGATACTGATCCCGCGTGTCCCCTGCCGCGCTGAGAACTGGCGCATTGGCGGTGCCGGTGTTCGCGGCTGGAAGTGCCGGATCAAGACCGTCGTAATTGGTCTTTGTGAACAGATTGTCGCCCTGCAAATACACTCTCGCGCCCGGCAGATATGTCGCCGTCGAGGGCAGGGTATAGCCGACCTGCAGGTTGCGCAGCCGGGTGTATGACCCGTCCTTGACGTAAAAGCTGCTGATATTGCCGCTGACGAGGTCACTGACATCCAGTCGCGGGTACTTGGCGTTCAGATTCTGAGGCGTCCACGAATTCGCGAGCAGGTCCTTCCGGACATTGGTTTCGAACTCGCGGAACACGTAGAACTCCATCTGGTTCTCGAAGATCTTGTTTCCGTAGGTCCCGTAGATCGTCGCGCTCACGTCGAAATTGCCGCGACGCGCCCCGAGATCCAGGCCAGCGGTGAATTTCGGATGCGGACTTCCGATGATGGTTCGATCGTTGACGTCGATCTTCCCGTCGCCATTGACGTCTCTGAATTTGATTCTGCCGGGCGCAGCTCCATCCTGTGTCGCATGGGCCGCCACGTCGGCTGCATCCCTGAAGAAGCCATCCGCTACGTAGCCAAAGAATGAGCCGATCGGATGGCCAACCTCGTTGATGATCTGATTGCCGAAGCGTGTGGAGATTGGACCGTAGAAAAAGGTCTGAACTCCATCGATCGAGACAATCGTGTTGCTGTAATGACTGCCGTTGAAGGTGACGTTCCACCACGCCGCCTGATGGCCGATGGAGAAATCAATGCCGGTATTCCTCATTTTTCCGATATTGACGATCGGCGGATTGGCGATGCCGGCCGTAGCGGGGAGTGACGGATCGAACAGCAGATTGTTCGTGTTGCGTCGGTACACGTCCACCACCAGGTTGATCGCGCCGTTGAACAGGACCATGTCCGCGCCCACGTTAGTGGACCTGTTTTCCTCCCACTTGAGATTGGGGTTTCCCAGAGCCGTTTGCCGGTATCCCGCGGCTATGCTGCCTGAGCCCGTCACGTCGTAGAAGGTCTCGCCCGAACTGAGGGCCGACACGTCCCGAAGGTATGAGCTGGTTCCCCGTGACGCCGATTCCATATCGGAGCATGACATCAGAGAAGAACCTGTTTCCAGAGAGGAACGGCTCATTGGTGAGTCTCCATCCCAGTCCGAATGCCGGGAAGGTTCCCCATTGGTGGCCTGGCGCCAATCGCGAAGAACCGTCTCTGCGAACCGTGAAGCTCGCCACGTACTTTTCCGCGTAATTGTAGTCTGCCTTTCCGAACACCGACAATAGTGCCGACTTTCCGCCGCTGCTGAGGACGTCTTTCGTCGTGGGGTCTCCGAGGGCGTTCTGGATGTATCTGGAATCAATGCCGGTGTTCAGGAGGTTCCCGATCGAGCCTTGGATGTACCGATTCTGACTTTGATTTGCTTCCTGCCCCAGGAGGACGTCGAAGTTGTGGCTGCCGAGCGCCTTGACGAACCTCGCCGTGTTGCTCCACGTCCAATCGACGAACTGATTGTTGTTCTCATTGATGCTGTTGTTGAAAGTCGCTTCAGCGACCTCGGGACTCGGCGGACTGAAGCCCGCGAAGGCGTTCTGACCCACGTTGAACCCGAGCCTCGTTTTCACCGATATCGCTGGGGTGAGGTCGAGCCCGGCAAATGCGTTGCCGAAGACGTTGAGGTTTTTCTGTATATCGTCTCTGTGCTCGAAAGCGTATTTGACGGGGTTGCCCTGGTTGCCAAGACCCGTGGCCTTTCCGCCCGCAAAATTCCCGTTGATGTCATAAACCGGTATGACGGGTTGCATCAAAATGTTTTTGCCGAGGATGCCGTCTTCGGCGTACCCATTCGGGTCATCCGGCAACCCGCCGTAGTGACGCTCGAGACCGAGAGCAACGTTCTCACCGAAGTTGAACTTGCCACGGTTGAACTGGGTGTTGGCGCGAATGGAACCGCGTTTGAAGTCGTTGTATATCGCCGTCCCGCCCTGATGGAAGTAATTGAATGACACGCGATATGCGTTCGCGTCGCTGCCGCCATTCACATCAAGGTTGTAATCCCCAACCGGCGCAGACCCGAAGACCGCGCCCCACCAGTCGGTTCCGGCGCTGCCGGGCATGATCAGGGCATTCGGATAGGAATACGCGCCGGTGTTGACGTTGATCGGCCGGCCGTATTGGTCAAGGCCTCCCCTGGTGCTGGGCGCCGCGTAGATGTATTGCGGGACCGAAGGGTTGAGCGAGTCCCCGTAAACGTTGGTCGGGGTCTTTAAGCCCGCGTTTTGATAAGCTGTCCTTACAACCTGGAAGTAATCCAGCGAGTTCGTAATCAGGATATCGTTATAGCCCTTGACCGGATTGGCGACGCCGCTCCTTACTCGCAGCGTGACTTGCGGCGGGCCCTGGATCCCCTTCTTCGTGGTCTCGATGACGATGACGCCGTTGCTGGCGCGTGAGCCGTAAATCGACGCCGACGAGGCATCCTTCAGAACCTGGACGGAGGTAATGTCGTTGGGGTTCAGAAAGTTGAGGTACGATTCCTCAACAGGAGTGCCGTCGATGACATAAAGAGGATCGTTATTCTGGAAGGAGCTGATGCCGCGGATTCTGACGGTGCTGCGTGAACCGGGAGAACCACTCGCGACGACGGTTACTCCTGGTACGGCGACATCGAGTCGCTGGAGCACGCTTGCCGAGGACTGTTTCTGCGCCTGGGCAATGTCGACACTGGAAATCGCGCCGGTGATGTCCCCGCGCCGCTGTTCAGTGTAGGCGGTAACGAGCACCTGCTCGAGGTAGGTGATCTGCGCCATCGTTACATCGACGGTGCTGCGTCCGGCGACCGTCGTCTGAACGGGGCGCTGTCCGAGGACGTAGAAAGTAAGAACCGCGTCTCCGGGCGCGCTGATACGGTATTTCCCGGCCGCGTCTGTCGTTGCCCGGGTATCCGTCCCCTGCACTCGTACCGTGACTCCCTGCAGCGGAGCACCGCCGGTGGAGGTTACGGTTCCACTGACCACCAGATTCTGGGCGAATGCCGTTCCGGCCAGAACCAGCGCGAACAGCAGACTCACAACCACTGCACTCAAACCCCGCCATCCGCGGTTTCGGAATGAGTTCTTACCGAACATGTTCTTCTCCATGGTTTTCCTCCCCTTTGCGAACATCAGTTATCCTCCGGTCTACGCATTGACTTCAGCCCCTGCATCTCGATCACCTGCCGATAGGTGATGAGCCGGACATTGCGAGCCTTGAGAGCCTCGCTAAAGCGCTGTGACGTGAGCGCATCCAGTTCTCCCTGACGATTCTTGCTCATGTCGGGGAGTGGTCCGGAGGTGTTCATGTCCAGTAGTGCACCCAACTCCGCATCGTCAATCCCGACGTGGGTAACCACGAGATTGAAGCGCGGCTTGAGACGATTGACCATCGTCACGAGGCTGTCGGTCTTGTCCCGCGGCGCCGCCGAGTATTGGGGATCATGTCTGGTCTCCCCGAAATACTGCGACATGCCCAAGCCATATTCCTTGGCGAGCCGTTCCGTGATCTCACGAAACTCGGGATATTGAACCGCCGTGCCCATGTGGTAATCGACGTAGTCGATTTTGAGGCCCGACCCGCGCGCCCGATCGATCTGCGCGCGCAGCTCCTTCTCGACTTCTTTCAGATCGGGGTGATTCTGGTGAAGCGCGTCGGCGGACGGAAAAAAATAGCCGTTCGCGTCGACGAGCGACGGAACGGCGGTACGGCCCAACACCGGACCCCAACGATAATTCTTCCACTCCGAATTGAGCGTGAGGTGGATTCCGACGGAGACTTCGGGATGGCGCTTGAGGATGTCCACCGTCTCCTGATACCAGGGGGTGGGAAACATCACGGATATCGAAACGGGAAGGCCGGTCGCGATCAGTCTTTCGAGAGCCATGTTCACGCTGTGGCTCATCCCCGCATCGTCACTGCGGATAACGAGGTAGACTGGTTCGGGATTAGCAGGATGTCTCGACGCGTCGGCCTGACCGACAACATGTATCGGCGAGACGAACAGCAGCGGGGCACATAGCAGCAGAGCAAAGGAACGAACCAACTGGTACTACCTCCCTGAGGACGGGGTCAGGTGAGTCTGCTTGTTTCAAACCGCGTAAACCGAGCAGAGCAACACCTTACAGCTGAGTCGACTCGGAGACACCCTCTAATACGGCAGGGCATTTGAGTTGTCAAGTAGATTTTCTGTTAAAGAGCAGAGCCGGCGGACCGCACATTTCGCATATTCGAGAACTCCTTTCGAGGTCCGAGTCGTGAGCGCTCGCCTCCATCTGGTTCGCCTGGCAGTCCTTTCCCTTGGACTCGTCGCCGCCTCACCGCGAGGACCCACCGGCGAAAGTGACCT
>Ga0193728_1002041_pt1 | contig 10452 bp, 8 predicted proteins | sample U1c1metaG_FD_143037 | JGI IMG/M metagenome (GOLD analysis project Ga0193728, IMG submission 143037) | Soil microbial communities from a riparian zone of the East river system, Colorado, United States - U1c1 | ecosystem: Environmental > Terrestrial > Soil > Riparian zone | place: USA: East River... | reverse complement strand
AGGAGTCTGCTCAGCGGGCTTCAGCACGATAGTATTGCCGCAAGCCAGCGCCGGGCCGAGCTTCCATGAGGCCAGCAGCAATGGAAAGTTCCACGGAATGATCAGGCCTACCACGCCGATCGGTTCGCGCAAGGTATAAGTGAAGGCGGTCTCGGAGGTATTGACGGTTTCGCCGTGAATCTTTGTGGCCAGACCTGCGTAATAGCGGAGAACGTCAATGACCATCGGAACATCTACGTAGCGGGACTCGAAAATTGGTTTGCCGTTATCGAGAGTTTCAAGCTCGGCGAGTTCGTCGATGTGCTGCTCAACAAGATCGGCCAAACGCCAAATCAGACGTCCGCGCTCGCTGGCTGACATTTTGCGCCAGGGTCCGCCACGATCTTCAAATGCTTTACGCGCAGCCGACACGGCGTGGTCGACAGCTTCTGGAGAAGCCTCGACAACTTGCGTCAAGACTTCGCCAGTGGCGGGATTGATGGTGTCGAACTTCTTCGCACCGTCAGTCCATTGGCCGTCGATTAACAGCCGGCCGGGCTCGAGCTTTGCTTTGCTGACAGTAATCATCATTTCCTATTACAACTATTTCCCAGTAAACGTGGCTGGACGTTTCTCGACATACGCCGCCAGGCCTTCCTTCGCGTCATCACTTTGGAAGAGTAGCTGCTGGTTTTCGCGTTCAACAGCCAGGGCTGACTCCATGGGAATTTCCCAGCCAGTCTGCACTGCGCGCTTGATTCGTCCCACTGCTTTCGCCGCTTTGTTCGGCGGACAGAATTGGCGCGCGTATTCCATGACGTTTTCGATGAAGTTTTCCCGATCGAAGATGTCGTTAACGATTCCCAATTCTTGCGCTTCTTCGAACGAGAAAGTATTCCCGGTAACCATCAATTCGATGGCCTTGCTCTTGCCTACCATGCGAGAAAGTCGCTGCGTGCCACCGGTGCCGGGAAGCACGCCCAGGTTCACTTCCGGCAGACCAATCTTGCCCGCGTCTTTTCGGGCGATACGAATGTCCGCGGCCATGGCAATCTCGAGGCCGCCTCCGACGCAATGCCCATTGATCGCTGCTATTACCAGCTTGGGCGTGTGCTCGAGGCGTAGCAGCATTTCGTTGGCATGCAGGCAGAAGAAGTACTTGAAAGTGGGATCGACGCTGGCCAGCATCTTGATGTTGGCACCTGCGGAAAAGAATTTGTCGCCTGCGCCGGTGAGCAGGATGACATAGGCGCTATTGTCCATGCGTGCCTTGAGGATCGCCTCATCGAGCTGCCGGTTCATCTCGTAGGTATAAGTGTTCGCGGGCGGATCGTTCATCTCGATCACTGCCACGCCAGCATCGACGTGATAGTTGACCAACTGCTTCGTGGTCTCGCCGGCGGTCGGCTGTACTGTTGTCGCCATGGCCAAACTCCTTTTCGAAATTGTGAATTCGAGTCGTTAGAACGTTAGATCAGTTCGCTAGGCCCGATCGTTTCTTCTTTGTTTTGCCGGGCGCGCAGATGCCTTGCAAGAAAATGTCTCCCATCTGACGCGACAGTTCTTTGGCGTTGGCATCGGCCCGAGGGTTATACCAGGTATAAATCCAGTTCATCATTCCGAACAGGCTGAGCACTGCAATACGACCAGAAAATTGTAATCCTTCGGCTCGCTTGAAGTCGTCCAGCAACTCCATGCAGATGCGGTAGTACTCACGCTTGACGCCGGCGATCTCGGATCCGAAGCCATTTCTCAACACGTCATCCTCGTGCGAGAGCACCTTCATAGCTTTCTGGTTGGCCAGAAAATATTCCACGTGATTCAGGATGAAAACCCGGATGCGCTGGGCGGGATCTTCGACTTGATCCAGCCGTTCGTGGAGACGCTCTACAATGGTGGTGAAAGTGTGCTTCTGAATGAGGTAGAGCAGCTTCTCTTTGGATTCGAAATAGTAGTAGAGTCCGGCCAAAGACATGCCACTGGAGCGCGAAAGGTCGCGCATGGAGGCGCCTGCGTACCCTTTTTCGTAGAAGACGTTGGTCGCGTGGATAAGAATCTTGGCTAAACGGCGTTCGAAGCGGGTCTCCATATGCTCCGTCTCGCGCGCGCCGCGGCGGGGCATGACCTGAGGCGTTCCTGGCAAAGAACTAGCCATAATGTTCGAACGTTCGTTCTAATAATAGACCACCCCAAGCTGTGCCACAAGGGGGAGGTTGCCATTAATTACGAATGTCCGAAAGCAAGCGTTCGACCTCTGCCTTTAGATCGGCGGTAAGTGGCAAGAGCGGCAGGCGCGCCGCGCCGCCGAAGTATCCGTTGAAATCCATAGCGTGCTTCACGCCGGGAATGCCCAACTCTCCAGCGATTCGCTCAGCGGCTTTGGCAATGCGCTGCTGCTTCAGGTCGGCTAGTTGGTTGTCGCCCTCTTTCCAGGCGGCGTAGATTTCATAACACGCCGTCGGGGCAGCATCGGCGAAAGCAAGAATTGCACCCACCGCACCGGCTTGTAGTGACGGTTCCAGCTTCTGGGCTGCTCCGATAAGCACTTGGAAGCCAACTTCTTTTTGGCGCGTCTTCACTCCAGAGATCACGCTCACGGACGATGACGAAGGTTTCGACGCTCCTCCCAACGAAGACACAGGCACCAGTTCCCCGCCCTGCCCGTTATTTTCCCGACGCGGCTCCAGCATGCGGGGTGTGACTGCATCGAATGTTTCTGTCACCGCGGCCGACCGTTTGATCTGACGAGTGCCCTCGACCATCTTGCGAACCTTTTCCACATCGCCGCTTGATTCTTTGATCCCAATCAGATTGGGGTGCGCGGCTAACTCAATTACCAATTCGGCGGGCATGTCGTAGCCCGTGGCCTGCGGGAAGTTGTAAATCATCACCGGCAAAGGGGAACGGTCGGCGACGGTGCGATAGAAAGCCAGCAAGTTTGCGGGCTGCATTTGTTTTTTATAGTAATGCGGCGTGCGCACTAGAGCTACGTCGTATCGTAACTGCGCCGCGTATTCGGTCAACTTCAAAGTTTCGGCAGCCGACTCAACTCCTGTTCCCGCTATCAGGACTTTATTAGGCGCGGTTGCGTCACGCGCAACTTTTAGCACTTCGCGACGTTCTTCATCCGAAAGCAGGATTGCTTCGCCCGTCGAACCTAGCACGACGAGGCCTGCTACCGGAGTCTTGGAGTAGCGCTCCACGTTGGCCTCAAGCTTTTTGAAATACACGTTGCCGTCGGGATAAAACGGCGTGGTGACGGGAGGGAAGATGCCGTGAAGGAGCATGGGAATGAACCTCAGCCTTCAGTTCTAAGTTCTCGGTTCTCAGATTACAACACCAAGTGGGGGGACGTTGAACTAACCGCGGGCTCGAGCCGAGCGGTCCGCGTGCAAGTGCTGCAAGGCTTGTACTCTCAGCTCGCCACGTTGCAAAGCCGCAATGCCCTCGGCGGCGGCGCGAGCGGCGGATAACGTAGTGATCGAAGTAATGCGCGCATTTACTGCGGCGCGACGGATCGCCTTTTCATCGAACCAGGGTTCCAGTCCGGTGGGAGTATTGATAATCAGCTGGATACGCTCGCCTTTAATCAAGTCCACCACGTTTGGACGTCCTTCTTTCACTTTATAGACGCGCTCTACAGTCATACCGCTGTTTTCGAGAACATCGGCGGTTCCGGCTGTAGCTACCAGTTTGAAGCCCATGTCCACGAAGCGGCGGGCCACTTCCGCCACGTGAGTTTTGTCATGATCGGTTACGCTGATGAAAACCGTACCTTGAGTAGGTAGCTTTTGTCCGGCGGCAGTTTGTGCTTTGGCGAAGGCCTCGCCGAAATTGTCGGCCACGCCCATTACTTCGCCGGTGGATTTCATCTCCGGGCCAAGGACGGTATCAATCCCAGGAAACTTATTCCACGGAAAAACCGGAGACTTCACGTAGTAGCAATGTCCAGTGTTGAGGTCGGCTCGGCGATCGATGAAGTCGGGCAAGAACTCGCGCAGCTTGCGTCCGGTCATGAGACGCGCGGCGATCTTTGCCATGGGAACGCCAGTTGCTTTCGAAACATAGGGAACGGTGCGCGAGGCGCGAGGGTTGACCTCGAGAACATAGACTTTCCCCGCCTCGGAACCATTGCCCTTGGAATTGCCATTGGTGCGCGGGATGGCGAATTGGATATTCATCAGGCCGACTACTTTCAGCGCGCGGGCCAGCTTGAAAGTGTAGTCGCGCATGCGCGCCAGTAGCGGTTCGGGGATATCCACGGCGGGCAGCACGCAGGAAGAATCGCCGGAGTGGATGCCTGCTTCTTCGATGTGCTGCATGATGCCACCGATGACTACGTCCTCGCCATCGGAGAGTGCGTCAACATCCACTTCGATCGCGTCTTCGAGGAAATGATCGATGAGCACTGGGCGATCATGAGAATATTCGACCGCCTCTTTCATATAGCGGACGACGGTTTCTTCGTCATAGGCGATCACCATGGCGCGTCCGCCCAGCACATACGACGGCCGCACTAACACGGGATATTGCACGCGTTTGGCGCCTTCAATCGCTTCCTCGACCGAGGCCACCATGACACCAGGCGCCTGCGGGATTTCGAGCTCATCGAGTAGTTTGCCGAATCGCTTGCGATCTTCCGCCAGGTCAATGGACTCGGGTGAGGTGCCGATAATATTCACGCCGGCAGCCTTGAGGGGCAGCGCGAGGTTGAGCGGTGTCTGCCCGCCGAACTGCACGATCAGGCCGACGGGAACACCCGACGCAGCTTCGTGTTCGTAGATAGCGAAGACATCTTCCAGCGTGAGGGGTTCGAAGTAGAGGCGATCACTGGTGTCGTAATCCGTGGAGACGGTTTCCGGATTGCAGTTGATCATGATCGTCTCATAGCCGTCGTCGCGAAGCGCAAAGGCGGCATGGCAGCAGCAGTAATCAAACTCGATTCCCTGCCCGATGCGATTGGGTCCACTGCCCAGGATGATGACTTTTTTCTTCTGAGTGGGCGCCGCCTCGTCCTCGTCTTCGTAGGTGGAATAGAGATATGGCGTGAAGCTTTCGAACTCCGCAGCGCAAGTGTCCACGCGTTTGTAGACCGGCATGATGCCGCGTTTCTTGCGCAGATGACGAACTTTCTCCTGTCCGCTTTTTCCGCTGAGCCGCCAGACGCTTGCCAGCCGGCCATCGGAGAAGCCCATGCGCTTGGCTTCGCGCAGCACTTCCGTGGGAATCGATTCCATGGGATGCTTTTCCAACTCAAGCTGCATGTCATTTATTTCTTTGAGCTGGTAGAGGAACCATGGATCGATGGATGTCATTTTGGCCAATTGTTTGACGGTGTGACCCTGGCGTAGTGCGTAACGGACATAAGAGAGGCGCTCAGGATGCGGCGTTACTAAGCGCTGAGTGAGAATCTTCGGTTCAATCTTCTCCGAACCAACTTTCTTGCCGGTATCGAGTGCACGCACGCCCTTCATCAACGCTTCCTTGAAGGTGCGGCCGATGGCCATGACCTCGCCAACGGACTTCATCTGCGGACCAAGATTTTCATCCGCGCCAGGAAATTTCTCGAACTGCCACTTGGGTATCTTCACCACTACGTAATCCAGCGTGGGCTCGAAGCAAGCGGGAGTTTTGCGCGTGATGTCGTTAGGAATCTCGTCCAAGGTGTAGCCGACGGCGAGCTTGGCGGCAATCTTGGCAATTGGGAATCCGGTCGCCTTCGAGGCCAGTGCCGAAGAGCGCGAGACTCGCGGATTCATCTCGATCACCACCATTCGCCCGCTAGACGGATTCACTCCAAACTGAATATTCGATCCGCCAGTCTCGACGCCAATCTCGCGAATTACGGCGATTGCGGCATCCCGCATAGCCTGATATTCGCGATCGGTGAGCGTCTGTATGGGTGCTACGGTGATCGAATCTCCGGTGTGCACGCCCATGGGATCGAAATTCTCGATCGAGCAGATGATGATGACGTTGTCGCGCATGTCGCGCATTACTTCGAGTTCGTACTCTTTCCATCCCAGCACCGATTCTTCAATCAAAGCCTCGTGCACGGGAGAGAAGTCGAGACCACGGGCGAGCACTTCCACCAGTTCTTCGCGGTTGTAGGCAATGCCACCACCACTGCCGCCCAGCGTGAACGATGGACGAACGATTACGGGGAAACCGATTTTCCCCGCGAACTCGAGCCCATCCTTCAGATTGTTGACTAACGCGGACTTGGGAACATCGAGGCCGATCTTCTGCATCGCATCTTTGAAATAGAGGCGGTCTTCGGCTTTCTTGATGGCGGCAATATTGGCGCCGATGAGCTGCACGTTGTATTTGTCGAGAATGCCGCCGTCGGAAAGCTCGACGGCAAGATTGAGCGCAGTTTGTCCTCCGACAGTTGGCAGGATCGCGAAGCCTTTGCCAGGCGACAGCTCACGCTCCACGCGAATAATTTCTTCCAGATAATCGCGAGTGAGTGGCTCAATGTAAGTTCGGTCGGCGATCTCGGGATCGGTCATGATCGTGGCTGGGTTGGAATTCGCCAGCACGACTTCGAATCCCTCGGCCTTGAGTGCCTTGCAGGCTTGGGTGCCCGAGTAATCAAACTCCGCCGACTGGCCAATGATGATGGGGCCAGAGCCGATGATCAGGATTTTCGAGATGTCAGTGCGTCTGGGCATTATTTCGCAATTAGCTTGGCAAAGGGAAATTGAGAGAACAGCTTGTAAACAGGAACCTCGCTCCAGTGATCCTTCATTTCGTCGGCAGTCTCCGGGCGGGAGATTTGCTTACCGGTTTCCAAATTCTGCCATCTCGAATCCTGGAGTTTGAGACCACCCTCGTGAAACGCATAAACGGTAACGTACGACCAGCCCCAAGCACAATTAAAGATCGCGCTTGCGGCGCGAAGTTTATCGTTGCTATCGAAGCAATACGTTATTTCGTGGAACCAATCACCCGACTCGCTCGTCATTATAAGTCGCACGACGCGAACTGCCGGCCCCAGCTTCGCTACGTCTGCGACTCGATAGCAATCACTACAAGTCTTCAACTTTGCCTCAGAAGTTTCGTGCCACTTGTCGGAATAGTTCCTGTCGGTGAACCAGTCCCGGTCCGCCCTCAAATAAGTGGCCGACTCAAAGCCGCAATATGATGCGAACTCATTCGAACTCCACGTAAAGCGTGTGTCAGAAGACGTATCGGCATGTGCCACCGAAACGCCCACTAGGACGACAACAAAGGCCGCTGCTAATCCTCGCGTCACCCTTTCCACTCCTCCATCATCTTCACAAAATCCTTAAACAAATAATGGGAATCATGCGGCCCAGGCGAAGCCTCTGGATGATATTGCACCGTGAACAGCGGCAGATTGCGGTGCCGCATGCCTTCTAGAGTGTTGTCATTCAAATCCATGTGGGTCAATTCAACTTCACTCTGGGGCAACGAATCCGGATCTACGGCGAAGTTGTGATTGTGAGCAGTGATTTCTACTTTGCCTGAGTTCAGCTGCTTGACCGGATGATTTCCGCCGTGATGTCCAAATTTCAGCTTGTAGGTTTTACCGCCCAGAGCGATCCCTGTCAGCTGATGCCCGAGGCAGATACCGAAGATGGGCTGGCGTCCCATGAGACGCCGGATATTGTCTACCGCGTACGTGCAGGGCTCGGGATCGCCTGGGCCATTGGACAGAAACACGCCGTGAGGTTTCAGCGCGAGCACATCTTCTGCTTGAGTCTGCGCCGGAACAACCGTTACTTTGCAACCCTCGCCGCGCAGTTTGCGCAGGATGTTCTGTTTGATTCCGTAATCGTAGGCTACGACATGGAAGCGTTCCGGTTCATCTTTTACGCCGACGACTGCCACGGGCTCGTGAGAACGTTCGCCCACTTCCCAGACGTAAGGATGCTTGGTAGTGACGACTTTGGCCAGGTCGGTGCCGTCCATCTTTGGAATGGATAGGGCTTTGGCGACGAGTTTGTCGGCGTCGGTTTCCAGAGTTGAAATGACACCACGCATCACGCCGTGATCGCGCAGATGGCGTACCAGGGCGCGCGTGTCGATGTCTCCGAGTACAGGTATTTTGAATTGCTCCAGGTATTCTTCGGCGACTTGCTGGGAGCGCCAGTTCGAGCTCACGCGAGAAAACTCGCGGACAATCAATCCCTCGATGTAAGGGCGCGTAGCTTCGTTGTCTTCGGAGTTGGTACCGTAGTTGCCGATTTCAGGATTGGTGAGAACGACGATCTGGCCGGCGTAGGAAGGATCGGTAAAGATTTCCTGATAGCCGGTGATGGAAGTATTAAAAACTACTTCCCCGTAACATTCGCCTTTGGCTCCGTAGCCTTTGCCTCGGAAGACTCTGCCGTCTTCCAGCGCAAGGATAGCCTGCATTTATTCTCCGGGGGAGTAGATTTTAAGAATTCTAACAGAAGAAGCAATCGGGCCAAGAAATCTTCTTGAGGAAAAGTTGAAGCGCAAAAGTTTTCCATCTCGAATCGGTCGAGGGTCTATCGCAGCCTGCCCATCTTGTCCATTGGCCAATATCCGAAAACTGCCTTGCCATAAATGAACTTCTGCTGGACCGCGCCAAAATCGCGGCTATCGTTGGACATGGTGCGGTGATCGCCAAGCAAGAAGTATGCGTTCGCCGGCACGACAATCTCCGGGTAGGAACGCTGATCGGCGTAATCCGATGGCACGTAATCCTCTTCGAGCGACACACCGTTGACGAACACCTGCCCCGTGTCTATGCGGATATGGTCTCCGGCCAGCCCGATAACACGCTTGATGAAGCTTTTCGAAGGATCGCGCGGGTAATGGAAAACGACGATATCGCCCCGCTGAATAGGCTCCATGCGGTAGACGAATTTGTTGACGAAGATGCGCTCTTGATCGTCCAGCGATGGCATCATGCTCGTGCCCTCAACCTTCACCGGTTGGTACAGGAAGATGATGATAAAGGCGGAAATACTCAGCGAGATAATCAGGTCTCGCAGCCACACTGAAAACATCGGCACAGCGCGCGAACGAAACGAAGAACTGATTACCGGTTGCTGAACCTCGGGCTGAGCGGGCTGGTCCTGATCCATGTTATCCGTCATTTTATATTGAATCAGCCTTCAGGCAGTGAGATTTGATGGTCCGCAGAACTGCTGTCAGCCGGACTACTGCGGCTGGGCGATTCGAGTTACAATATCCAACCTGAGGATTTGGATTCATGCTTAAGCAGGGCCTAACTCTAGTTTGTCTGTTTGTTATCACCTTTGCCGCGTTTACCCCATCGGCCACTTCACAACAGGCGGCAGCAGTACCCGCCTACAACGCAGGGCCACCAAAAAAAGGGACCAAGCTCCCACCCATTCTTGGGAAGGAGCAACTTTGGGCTGAGAACGCACAGTATCCATACCAGAGTCACGCGTATGAACTGGCAGCCAAGATCCCAGCGGTCTTACATCAACAGCCCTGTTACTGCTACTGTGACCGGATGGGTCATAATAGTCTTCACAGCTGCTTTGAGAGTACCCACGGAGCCGTGTGTTCCACCTGCCTGAAGGAGGCGTACTACTCTTATTCGATGCATCAGAAGGGAAAAACCGCTGCGCAGATTCGCAAAGGGATCATTGCCGGCGAGTGGAAGCAGGTAAACTTGGCAACCGCTGCTTCAATCAACTAAGCCTCAACGGCCAGAGCCGGGCTTGGGACGACGATGTGGCGGGCAAGCACCTTTTCGGGGCAGGTTGACGGGTATTGAAGGCCGCGTATAACCTGCTCACATCGGCTTTCGTTACGTTTTCCACAGCCGGTATTTAGGCGACCGACGCTGACAGGAACCGAGGCGACAGCGGGATGACAAGGAAACCGACAGAAAAAGTTAAGCTGTCTTCATCTAAGATTAACAAAAAAGAGGTATTTACGAAGAGCACCGGAAGAATTTTGCAAATGGCTCAAAAGACGCCAGCCAAGAAGTCGGTCGGCGATGACCCGCGTTTTGCACAGGCTGTGCAAAACTATGAAACCGGACTACGGGCCTTGCAAGAGCACAAATTCGAGAAAGCCAAGACTGCCCTGCAGAAAGTTATCGCAGGGGCCAATAAGGAATTGGCCGATCGGGCCGCAGTGCACCTCAGTGCTTGTAATCAGCACCTGGACCGGGTCACCAACCAATTTAAGAGTCCGGAAGAGCACTACGATTACGCCATTTCCCTGATGAATGTTGGCGATTATGTGATGGCGCGCGAGCATTTGGAGAAACTATCCAAGCAAGTGCCGAAGGCCGACTATGTTGCCTACGGGCTGGCTGCTCTGGATTGCCTGACCGGCCATGTGGAAGACTCGCTACGGCATCTGGACAACGCGATCCGGCTGAATGCGGCGCTGCGGTTCCAGGCGCGCAACGATTCGGATTTCCAGAATCTGGCGGAAGACCCGCGCTTCACCGAACTGCTCTACCCCGACCCTGGAGCTGAGCTGGGACCGATC
>Ga0193728_1002040_pt1 | contig 10453 bp, 13 predicted proteins | sample U1c1metaG_FD_143037 | JGI IMG/M metagenome (GOLD analysis project Ga0193728, IMG submission 143037) | Soil microbial communities from a riparian zone of the East river system, Colorado, United States - U1c1 | ecosystem: Environmental > Terrestrial > Soil > Riparian zone | place: USA: East River... | reverse complement strand
CCCTCGAAGATCTTGGGCTTTACCAGAGATGGATTGATTGGCCAGAGATCGACAATCACGTCTTCGCCGGGGCTGCCTGGGCGGGCATAGTGCGGATCGCCAGGCGGCAGATTCTTTGCGCGTACCTTGTGAACGTAGGCATTTCCCCAGAGAGCGATGTGAGCAACGATAAGCTCCATCAGCTCAAAGTAGGTATAGCGAAGACTAGTGTTTCCCTTGTCCAGAAGCGACGGGAACAGTTCCTCTTTGCCAGGGTTACGATAGGTACGCAGCGGGCATCCGCCAATAACCGTTCCGAGGAGAGCGACACAGCGAAACAGCGTGGGGATTCCCATCGCGGTATCGACAGTGACGGACTCGCCAGAGTCGGTGTGCGAGACAGCACCGAATACATCATCTAGCCCTACGCTCGAAAGCGGGATAGTTGGGTTCTCAAACGGCTAACGGGTTGTGAATTTGCGACGAACGCTTTTCCACAACCATACGGGCATTGAACATAGACATACCCTAGACCACCCCCATCCCGTCTCTTATAGCCACACTGGGCTTTTGATTAAGCACTGGCACGCCTCCGGAGTGAAACAGCGTATGCAACCCAGCTCTCGGTTAGTGGCACGCCGGGCTGTGAAAAGGGGTCTTCTCCAGATGCCAGCGCTGTCTTTATCCTGGCCTGGATTGCAAGAATCTCTTCCGGACTTTCCTTTTTCCCTGGCTCACGCTGCTGAAACTCGATAGCTACGATGGCACTGATGCCACCAATGATCAGAGCGCAAGGCACTGACCAGAAGCTAATCCCGTACAGCACGGAAAAGGCGCCGGCTAGCTGAATCAGGAACATCCCGACAGAAGCGCTAATGTTCGGCTTTCTGCAATGTTCTCTGCACCAGTGAAGTATGGCTCCGAACCGAACATTGAACTGATGAATTTTCATTAAGTTGCCTCTTACTTAATATTGATTGATTCCTCTTGCTGTAGCACCCGCATGATTGCTGTACGTCCAGTACGGGTTGTACCGGTCAACTACTGCATCAAGCAGTGCCTTTGGAAAGAACTGCTGAGCACTTTGCTTCTGGATTACAGGCCAGCACCCGCCGGACAGGCGATCGTTCAGCAGGTTGGATAGCCAGGGCGAGGGGACGTTGGCAGCGAACGGCTTGAAGTCCTCGAACTCCAGCTTGCGGCCGAGCCGTCCCTCCAGACAAAGGACGCAGAGAAAGAATCCGTCCGTTCCGTTATCGGTCTGGCCTATGCCAGGAGCCTGCACCTGATCCCACAGCCGGTCGCGTACCTCGTAGTACTCGCGTTCACCGTCTAGCGGGCAGGTGTTCATGCCACAGTCGGCGCAAGGGAATTCAGGAGTCATGCCACCAGAAACGAGAGCGCAAGAGCAGCCAGGCCGGCAGGTACCAGCCAGGGCAGGGATACGGTCGCACTAAAGGCAACGATCAGCGCAGCGATTCCGAAAAGTATAAGAGCAGCAACCAGAAGCAGCTTGTTAACATTCACTGAAACTCCTTAGTGGACGACCAGGAAGAGGCCGACCAGTGCCAGAACGAGTACAACTGTAACGAACACGAGCACAAACTTTGTCATTTAGGTCACCATATATCCGTGATAGAAGCCATCGTCTTTCGGTGGCTCTGGTTCCGGCACGGTGCCACTGCACGGCTCGGCACACACAACCTGAATGCCAATGCGCTTGAGCTGGCGCACGATCCTGTTACCACACCTTGCGCAGGATTCCCCGATCGATACACTTCCGCCGGCTGGCCCGTCTCCCCAGACAAACTGAACTTCGCTGACTGCCATCCCGTTAATGGTTCCCTCTAGCGGCTGGTGCAGGAAGAACCCGGCGCGGTCAACGGCCATGACAGTTGCCATTGCAAGGTCAATCTTTCGCGGGGAACTCTTTGAGTCTTTGGCTAGCTTTGAGCCACGGCTGTCCGTCTTTAGCTGGCAGTTCTCAAAGTGCCGGGCCATCGTCGGATTCCGGTCGTGCGAGACCTTCTTGTTCGTGACCATCTCGTACATGCGCTGAGTGGCAGGCGCAATGTGAGAGAGCGTCTGAGAAAAGACCGCGATCGGAATTCCCTCGTCCGCAAGCTCCTCAAGAGCATCGGTCCAGATATACTCATCGCAGGCCACTTCGCGGACATTGTAGTCCTGGCAGGCTCGGCGTATAGCGTCCTTGACCTCGCCGCGCGGTACGCGCCAGTCAGGATCAATCTTCGGGTCCGGCTTCTCCCAGACTCCGATTACGATAATCTGTGGCTCGGCATCAATTGTAACCGCAACCAGGGCCGTCGTGTCCTGGCTCTTGCTACCGTCGAATCCCAGAACGACCCCGCGCTTGCCGGGAGTGAACTCCCGGTTGGAACCGCAGGCTTCCCAGGCTCCCTGTGGCAGCCAGGCGTGAACAGCACTTACCCACTGGTTCAGGTGCTTGGTTCGGAACTCGTTCTCGTGAACCGAGTTAAGCGCAAAGGAAAGCTGCTCGGGGTCGAGGATGTCACCAAGGCCAGGATTAGCAGCGGCCCAAACTTCCGGGTCTCTGAAGTCGGCACCGTCAGGTGCTCCCCACCATGCCCTGAAGAATGACTCGTCATCATTCTTTCCGACTGCGGCATCCTGACAGATCTTGACACCGCGCTGGTAGAGCTTGTAGCAAACCGAGTCATGGCCCGTCTTGTCGCTCTTGGTGCCGGCCGTGGTAATGGCAATGAGCAGAGGGTCAATACGAGCACCCATAGCCAGGGTCATAACGTCGTACAGCTCAGGATCAGGGGCACCGTGCAGCTCGTCATAGATAACGACAGTCGGGTTCAGACCTTCCTTGGTAATAGCCTCGGAAGACAGAACCTTGTAGATCGAGTTCTTCTCAGGGTAAAGAATGGAGTCCCGCTGAATGCGAAGAATGCCGCCCTGACGATCATCAAGCTCCGGGTCAAGCTCAACCATTCGCTTAGCGACGTTGAACACGACTCGCGCCTGTTCCTTGTCAACAGCAGCGCTGTAAACTTCCGAGCCGTCGTCTCCGGTAATGAGTCCGTAAAGGCCCATGGATGATCCCAGGGCTGACTTGCCGTTCTTTCGCGGGAGACCGATTAGCGCCTGGCGATGGCGAAGCCTTTTATCAGGACGGCGGGCGTAAACGGCAGCGATAGCATTCTGCTGCCACTGTCGGAGATCGATCAGAGAGCCGGCCGAGCCGCCCCATGAAGCCTTTGTGACACGACAGTAGCTCTGAACGAACTCAGTCACGACCCTGCCGTCACCGCGCTTGACGTCAGCAGCCGGCACCGGGGTCATGTAAAGAGGGGCAGCTACCATTGGGCCTCGACTATCGCCTTCCTATGACCTTGGCCACCTGAATAGCAGCAAGGTCTTGTATTACTGGCTTTCCCGTGCGCCTGGCGAATGCATAAGTGTTAGGGCCAAGACCACGAGCCCTCTCACATCGAATGACATCCATTCCGCAAGCGGTAAGTATCTCGGCCATCATCTCCGGAGTAAAGCGCCAGAAGTCATCGGGGTACGGGTGGAAAGGGAACCCTGGAGCAGGAGTGGTAATCAGCAGATACCCGCCGGGGCGAGTGGCCAGGGTCATTCCAAGCATTGCAGAGCGCCAGTAACGTGCATGCTCCAGCATTTCTGTACAGATCACCAGATCGGCTGACAGCGGAGTTAGATCCTCGGCAAGGCATACCTGGTCAACTCCGGGACCGGCCAGCATGTCTGTACCCAGGTAGCTCTTTGGATTTAGGGCTTCTACGATCGAGCGGGCGCTGCCGTTAACGTCCAGCGCTCCAGCTTCCAGGACATCCTTGCCCGTGACGTGCTCGGGAGTTATGACCTCGTTTACGAAGCCAAGAATGTTCGGCAGCATTACTTAACGGTCTTGACAATGGCAGGGCATCCCGTGGCGTTGTAAATCGCCATGTCCGCCGTTTTTCCGCGCCCGTTTTCCTGGCCGATAACGTGCGCTGCCAGCAAGCATGCGGGAACCCGTGACTGCAAGTACTGCGTACGCTGAACATACACAGAATGAATCGTCAAGGCGTAGCTCCCGCCGATAGCTATAGCGATGAGGAGCATAAAGGCTACAACCGCAACGGCAACCCCATAGACAAGCCTCTTGGGATGCTGAATAGCGGCGGAGCCGGCACCGCCCTGGCCTCCCTGCCCGCCATCACCGCCGCGACCAGTGGGCTCGCCCTTGCCACCTTCACCGCCTGCGCCACCTGCGCCACCGCGCTCGCCTGGCATTCCCGTCCGTGGTGGTGTCTTAGCTGTCATTTCTTCTGCTCGGCAATCTTGGCAATCGGGACACCGGCTTTTACTTCCATGACGAGCTTACGACAGCCTGTGTCAGCAACGACTGCGGTAATAGCCCTGGCCAGCTTGTGGCCATAACTGTTCGGGTCACTGCTCGCGTTGCTTGCACCGTTCTTGGCATTATCCATCTGAATAAGCGCTTCGCACGTTGGAATGGCCGTCCTGACAGACGACTCCTTCTCGCGCGTTGCAAGAGCTGCCGCCGCAGCCTTCTGTACATTGATAGTATGAATGGTCAGAAGGTAGCTGCCTCCGATGGCGATGGCGATAGACAGGATTACTCCAATGATAAACAGGGAGGCCGCTACGGCAATGCCCGTTGGGGTCTGGAATAGCTTCATGATCATGACCAGCCGCCTTCACGGTTGCGATTGGCCGAACCACGATCTCGCCAATCCTTCAGAACGACAACATCCTGCTCGATTTTCCGAACACGGGAATCATTCTTCTCGATGTATTCCTTTAGGTTCTCCGCAATGGCCTCATTGCTGGTAGCTACACGGTCAGCAGACTCTTGCTGATGCGCTAGCCATCCTGCGAACTTGATAACGCCCTTGATGGAAAAGACGACAGCCGGGACAATGACGAACAGGAAAACGGGTACGGCGATTCCGATAATCAGGTCTACGCTGGTGCCCCCGCCACTGGGAACACTACTCGAAACGTATGCTATCGCTTCAGCAAGCATCGCCTGCCCCCGTTCTTGGCAGTGATCATGCCACTGCTATTGTATCCTCTGCTTGCCTGGATTAGATCGGAAGAACGCGAACATTGCCGAAGACAAGGGTGTCAACGCTGCCGCCAACGGTGAACGTAAGCGAGCCTGCGGAGCCCGTGGCCGCGTTCGAGATCGTGTATCCGACGCCTGCATTGACGGTATTGATATCCGTATTGGCAGGGATGTTGGTTCCTGAAATAGCGGCGTTCAGGTCGCCTGCAACGGCATGTGAATCGGTAACCGTCGTGGTCGTATTCGTAGAGCACCCGCTGTCGCTGCGTCCTGCTGCGATGACGTCTACATGATAAAAGAAAGTCCCGATCGCCGGAATCTGCCCTCGCGGTATGGTGATAGTGAACGAGCCGAGAGTTGCAGAGACAACGACCGGGGCATTGGTATAGCCACTGCTGTCCAGTGCTGACGAGCTGGCCTTGAGGTAGAATGCCAGCGTCAGTCCGGTAAGAACGTAAGGACTCGCGCCGTTGTTTACCGCGAGAGTGATCGACTGATCGCTGCCCCGGAGGACGTTTATGTCGTACTGAGTCGCGTAACGGATGGAAGTCATTATATCTCCAATGGAATCGCGGTAACATTATGAGAGCCGCAATCTATACACTTCATCCGAATTCCGGAGCCGTGAGCACCCTGGCGAAGCTGAAGGTTCTCTTCTCTGTTATCGTCGCGTATACCGTTTATGTGATGGACTTGCTCGGATCTCAAAAGTGGGCGGCCGAGTATGCGCTCCATGATGATCCTGTGTTCCAAAATTGAAACATGTTTTCCATTACGCGCCCAGTCCCACCTTGCATAACCGTGTGCGTCATGTACACGATGAATACGATCACGATCTCCGTGAAGACGCTCCCAGTCATGGCGTCGAGCGCAAGACCTGCACCTATCGGCACTTCCTTTTCGAAGAGCTTCTACTCGTACTACATCAGGTTTACCGCAATCACATCGAACGGTCGCCCACGTTTTGTTCTGAGATGAAAACGTGTCGTCAACCACTCGTTCACCGAAACGTGTTCCGATTTCCGGAATTATTGGGGCTACCAAGGTAAAATTACCGCCATCTACAGAGCTACAAACTCTTCATCGTGACCGTACCGTACATTGCAGTCGCCTGAAGTAGCGTACCAACAGTTACGACGTCGAGTCGCCAGAATGTATAGCTGGTATTCTGAAGATCGGCGTGCGGAATGATCCATGTCGCAAGGCCGCCAGGTCCATTCGTAATGGTAATAGCCACGCCGCTAGAGTATTTCTTGGTGGTGCCGGCGCTGTCCAGATCGCCAACAGCTACCTTAAGATAGGCGTTCAGCGTATAGCCAGGGCCTGACGTAAGGTCGAATGGACTGCCGTTGTTAGTAACGGTCAGATTGATTGTCTCGTCGTTGAATTCCCCGAGAGTGATGTTTACCGCTTGCATGGTTGAAATGCACCCACTGTTCTGAGTTCCGCCGAGACCGGCATTAGGGTCAACTTCCGTTCCACCGTAAAGTTTTGTTTCAGTTTCGGTTCCGCCGTAGCCAATTACGCCCAGGCTGTCGGGATTGACATCGGTAAACGACCCGCCATACAGGTTGGCATCTACTTCTGATCCAGAGAAACAGAACGGGCCGAAGGGTCCTCCCCCCGGAGGGGTAAAATCTACGGATCGCTTACCTGTATGTGACAGCGGGCCGAATCTGTTAAGCCAGGCCGGTGAAAAGGTTGCCATCACGGCCTACCCTTCCGCGTCAATTGAAGCACCCGCCGAACTCTGTTCCTCCGTAGAGGTTAGTGTCAGTGAACGTTCCGCCAAATAGATTGGTGTCAGCCTCAGTCCCGCCGAAGCCGGCAACGCCAGTAACCGGATTGGCGTCGGTCTCTGTTCCGCCCAGGCCAGCGTTGACATCCGGTGCCGTACCGGCAAGGCCGGCGTTGGCGTCGAGAGCTGTACCACCGAAGAGGTTTGCATCAGCCTCGGCACCGATGAAGCAGAACGGCCCGAAGGCGAACGGCCCACGGTGAGTGTCGAACTGAACAGTCAGCTTGCCGAACTGTCCCCGGAAACGGTTCTGCCAGGCGGGGCCAGGAAGGATTGCATTAGGATCTGCCGCAGCGGGGGTAGAGGCCGAAACAGAAACGGCCGGGAAGTTAGCTATAGCTTCCAGGACGGTCGCGGCAATAGTAGCGCCGCCAGTGACTGTCGGAGCTGGGAAATTAGCGACAGCCTCTAGGGCAACAGGCGTTACATAAGCACTAGCCTGAGTGTCATACTCGACTGCACGCTTAGCCGTGTGAGAAAAAGGCCCGAACTGGTTCTGCCAGGCGCGGCCGGGAAGAACTGATTCTGGGTCAGGACTCTGATTAGCAGCGCTTACCAGCGGGGCCGGGAAGTTGGCTACTCCCTCAAGCGGTGATGGTGTTACCCCTGCACCGCCAGTTACGGTCGCTGCCGGAAAATTGGCAATGGATTCAAGAACAGCAGGAGAGACATTAGCACTGGACTGTATGTCGTATTCTACAGCGCGCTTATTGTGCGCGAACCGTCCGAACTGATTGAACCATGCCGGGCCGGGAAGTGCCGACTGCGGATCTGTCGGGCTGGGAGCAACGACAGTAACTATAGCCGCAGGGAAATTGACAATTCCCTCTAGTACTGAGGGTGATACATTACCGTCGCCGGTAACCGTGACAGCCGGGAAATTCGCGGTAGCCTGGAGAGCGGTCGCTGCTACGTTAGCACTCGACTGAACGTCGTACAGCACAGACTGCTTAACAGAATGCGCAGTCGGGCCGAACTGGTTCTGCCACGCTGGACCAGGCAGAACGGCTTTCGGATCAGGAGACTGATTCGTGGCCAGTACAGATAGTACAGGGAAGTTAACCGTTCCCTGTAGAACGGTAGGAGCCACGCTTGCACCGGCAGTTACAGCCGGGGCCGGGAAGTTAGCAATCGCCTCTAGGATGCTAGGAGCTACGAATGCACTTGCCTGGGTATCGTACTCAACCGCACGCTTTGAGCTGTGCGCGAATGGTCCGAAGACGTTCAGCCATGCAGGGCCTGGAAGGACAGCCTGCGGGTCAGGAGACTGGTTTGTGGTAAGTACGATCGGAGCCGGGAAGCTGGCTACAGTTTCAAGGACGGTCGCTGCCACGCTAGCGCCACCAGTTACGGTAGCCGCCGGGAAGTTAGCTATTGCCTCTAGGACTGTCGCCGTTAGATTGGCATCGCCGGTAACAGTAGGTGCGGGGAAGTTGGCTACGGCCTCAAGAGCGGAAGGCGTTACTGTTGCGCTTACACTGGCCGGTGGCGGCGGCGTATCAAAGAGAACCGCACGCTTACTCGGGTAGTACGTCGGCGGAATGTCAACGCTTGTGTAAATCGCAGGCGCAGGGAAGTTCGATGTCGCTTCAAGAACAGCGGGCGTCGGTCCTGCACCGGCCGCAATTGTCGGAGCCGGGAAGTTCGCGTTAGCCTCAAGTGGCGAAGCCGCAACGAGAGCGCTGGTCTGAGTATCGTAGTCTACCGGATACTTGGAATGAAGCCTCTGGCCGAACCTGTTTTCCCAGACGGGAGAAGTCTGGGCACCATAAGGATCGGTTGCCCCCGGTGCCGACGAAGTTGCCGTTACAGTTGGCTCAGGGAAGTTTGCTATTCCCTCAAGAACGGCGGGTGTTGCATCCGCGCTTGCCTGAGTGTCGTGCTGTACCGAAGCCTTGCCACGCAGGCGCCCAAATGCGAACCTGTTCTGCCAGGGAGGAGCAGGCTGAACTCCCTTAGGATCATTTTCCTGGGTCGCACTAGGCAGGGGTGCAACAGCAACCAACAGCCCGGCATAGTTTCGGGTGGCGTTGGTGGTGTCTGTTGAATGGATGACGCCAGTAGCCCCGGCTGAGACCTGGAGCGCCGAGGCCATGTAGGACTGCGGGTCGCTTGTAGTGGACGCGGTACCCGCAATGGTCACCACGTTCGAGTAGCCAGAAGGTACCGTAACGGTGTCGCCGGTCGATGTATTGCCCGTAAGGACGTTAATGCCAGCCATGTAGACTAGCAGGCATCCGTTAACGCTGGTCGTGATGCTAGGAGCGTTAGTCACGCCACCAGACGCGACCGTGACCGTTCCCGATCCCGCCGGGGGGCCAGAGGCATCGAACCCGTGATTTGTCCCGGTATTAGCACCACGGATTAGCAGTGCTGTTACAGAGCAAGCGTGCGAGCCGCTTGCCGTAAAGAGCAGAGTAGTGCCCTCGCTGCCTGTTGCTACCTTATAACCAAACTGGTAATCGTCAACGGGTGACGCGGGGACAGGCGCGTTGGTCGAAAAGGTAAATCCGGTCGCTGACCAGGTGATGCCCGATGTTGAAGCGCCCGCATAAACAAGGATAAGGTCATTAGCCTGCGGGCTGTTTCCGCCACTCCATGTAATGGTTAGCGTGCCAGTCGGGTTAGCCCCAGTCTGAGAGCCGGTGGCAATTACGCTGAGGGCCATAGCTTACGCCCCCCAGGCTCGGCCGAACTGATTGCGCCATGCAGAGCCTGGATTTGCTTGAGATGGCCCGGCGGGGATGCCGCTACCACCGAAAGTTCCGCCAGGCGCAAATGAGCAAACAAGGGCTTCGTAGAAGTCGGAGGCGCTACTCGTGCCAGAGTAAACCAGGGTTGTTGTTGACGAAGTAATTCGAGAGCCACAAATAGCCATAAGGCCAGGAGCAGTGCTTGTGAAACTCGCTGAATCAGTCCACGGGTTACCGGGAGTAGTATCGGCAATTGTCTCGGCGTTAATGTTCGGACCATGGGCGGTGGCACCGATGCAGAATTCGGCACCTGCCGTTGTCGTGCCCGTTGTGCCTGACGTCCAGGTAGCAGCACCAGCGAAACTATCTATTCCCGTGTGTTGGTCCAGAGTCGGGGCACTGCCCATTCCAGAGACTTCCCAGGCCATAGTGTAGCCAGTCGCTGTCACGATATTGGAACCGCTTACCGCTATCGCGGTCTGCCCTCCTGTGCAGTTAGTATCCATCCAGACGGCAGCTATCGCACCTGAATGGGTACCTACCGTATCGTGGAAGTCTACTTGGCTTACAAAGTTATCCGCTGCACCACCAATCGTTACACCGCTTATTGTGGTGACAATTCCATTGGTCTGGTTGCCCTTATCGCCACAGTATACAACAAAAAGAGCATTACCAGCAGTAGTATTGGAGGTAAAGGTAACTGAGTTAGCGCCAGTGGCCAATTTACTCTGGACAACAGATATAGTCATAGACGATCACCGCCTCTCCCTACTGAGGCAAGGACCGCCCTACAGAAATGGCCAGAAAGACTCCTGCCAATCGCGCTTATTACCACGCGAGGTCACCCCCCTCATTGGGGGAGGGTTACCTCCCGATTAGTTGCAGCCGTAAATGGTG
>Ga0193728_1002039_pt1 | contig 10455 bp, 1 predicted proteins | sample U1c1metaG_FD_143037 | JGI IMG/M metagenome (GOLD analysis project Ga0193728, IMG submission 143037) | Soil microbial communities from a riparian zone of the East river system, Colorado, United States - U1c1 | ecosystem: Environmental > Terrestrial > Soil > Riparian zone | place: USA: East River... | reverse complement strand
TTAGGCATAAGATTCTAAAGCGCTATCTTAACTAGGATATATATCTACCGTATAACTACTAATTCGACTCTCCTACTAGTCTTCTTTAATATAAGCGGAAAGCTTATAGTATAGAAGCTTTATTATAGACTTAAATATTTATACTATTTATAACGTATATTAGGAAGAGTATATTATAAGATTATATTATTTTAGAAATACTTATAGAGGTATAGACTTATAACTAGTAGAGGCTAGTAATTAAATAAAATAAATAGAAGACTCTACTATTTATACGCCTTATATAAACTTGCTAAAACCTAGCTTTAATAGCTATGGCCCCTTGACTTTAAAAGCTAAAGATAGTACTTAGATACCTATCCTAATATCTTTTATAGGAGGAGACTTTAAATTTACTATAGTACTAAGTACTACGCTATATGCGATTAAACCTAAAGTATAAGAAGGTAAAAGGGTATTTAAGTTCTCTATAGTACTAAGCGCTGTTAAAGAGGGTTTTAGATTTACTATAGATCTATAGACCAATTTTTCTATTAAACCTAAAGCTAGAAGGGACTTTAGGTTAGGGTTACTAAGTGCTACTATAGTTAGGTTTAGTAGAAATAGTGCTAAAGGGGATTTTAGATATATAGCTCCGTATATAGAGTTTCCGGTAGGTGAACTAGGGGGTTATAGTAAGGGGATTTTTAAATTTAGGATAAAACCTTACGCCGCTAATATTCCTTTTAATAATCTTATCTATAGAGCGGGCTAGAGTTACTAGGTATAGCTTTAGGACTCTTAGTAAAGAGATTAGATAAAATATATCTTAAATAATATAAACTAGTTACGTCTTACTACCTATTAAGTGGGCTTATTCCTATTCCACATATAATAAATTACTATTATTTTCCCTTCTCTAATAGTAGGAGTTGGACTTAATTGTCTTAGCTACCTATTATAAATAATACTAATTTCAATAAGAGCTGGCTTAATTAGTAGGCGCGATTACTTATATATCCCCTCCACATACTTTAATAATAGATATTTTATTAGTCTCTTCCTTTTAAAGGGCTAGGTTATACTACACAATCCATCTCTAATTAGTGTCTCCTCTAAGATAATAGTAACTAATAGTAATAATATTGTCGTTATTAGCTAGCTGTTTCTAATCCGGTAATTATCTAATTATAAGTAGGGCATATTAAGGGAAATTGTATTCTTTAATATATAAAACTTAAAAACTACTATCCCTAGTAGAACTAATAAGGGTATTTATAAACTTTAAAGGTATTAGTAAGTAGAGCTTTTTTTCCTTAAAGGAAAGAAAACTAGTATAACCTTGTTCTTATTAATTTACAGCCACTTTAGAATGGCATTAGTTATACCTTTAAGGACTATAATACCTTAATCTTATAGAAGCTGTAAGATAAAACAGGTAGAGTTCTTATCGGATAGGTCTAGTGACTACTCCTCCTAGTATCTATAGACTTTAAGGGCAAGAGAACTTATATCTTTAACTTAGAGAAAATCTTAACCTTTATATAACGCGATTTAAATTTAGGGCTAGTTGCCTTACTAATACTAAGAGAACTAGAAAACTAAATATATAAATAAGAGCAAAATTTAATTAAGAAATAACCTATACCCTAATAAAGCTTTTATTTATCTAATAATAAGGCGCTTCCTATATATTATATATTTAGTAATATACTCTTAGTTCTTATTACTATATACTAGGTATATAACTACCTAGTATATTATATCCGACTGCTAAAAAACCTTTATAGTAAAGTTATTTATTACTGTTTAGAATAGCATTTTCTAGTAATTAGCTTAGTATTCTATAATTATCTAGCTATATATATATTACTAACCTTGTTTTAGTTATATAGTATATCTAGTTAATCTAGGGTATTAGTATAATAGAGGCTTAATAACTAAAAAGTACCAAATCTATTACTACGTCTACTCTATATATATATACTTAAAACGCAAGTTAGCCTAATAGTGCACCTAAAGAGGTGGATAGCCCTTATATATATAAGGCAACTATTAATAGAATTTAGCCTCTAAGCCTTACGCCTAACTTATAAGAAGGATTAGAGGTTAAGCAGGGCTTATTATATACTAATATATTTAGAGGGACAGTCTCTATTCCTAGGATTACTTACCTCTAATATAAATTATCTCTTCTAATCCGACTACTTAGGAGTAAGGCAGCGGCTTATTTTTATATAACTTTTCCTACTTAATAGTAGCTATCTAACCGTGTCTCTAACTAGTATCAATTAGTATTTCCTAGACGTTATAGAGTTTTATACACCAGATTTAGTTATAACTTAGTATTATTTTAATATTTGCTTATAGATTTTAATCCTTATTTATAATTACTAGCTTATTCAATCTTTAATTAAGGGATAATAACTACAGCAAAGCTATGGATTTGGATTTGAATATACTTAGCTAAAAGAGGCGGTAATTACCATATTGGCCGTAAGTAGCGGCTCTAAATTTTAGTATATCTATAATTTAGTAGTTGTAGTACAAAGGCGTCTATAATTTGGTAGTCGCGTCTATAATTTAGTAGTCGCGGTATACTACGTCTAGGATTTAGTGGTTACCGCGTAAAATGCCTCCCCTAGCCCCCTAAAGTCAGCCTATCCCGCCTACCCTAATACATCTATAGTCTTATACTAACTTTATTTACTTTAGGAGATAGTATATAACCCCCTAGAAAAGCATTTCTAATATTGTATTAGTTCTTCTATAAGTCGCGATAGGATATTTAAGGCTACTTCCCTATAAGTTTTGGTATCGCCAGTATAGATATAAGGGCGGCAGGTTAGCTAGGGCGAAAATATAGTTACCTTCTCCCTTTACTGCTCTTAGTTATTTCAGTTACTAAAATACATAATTATTAGTTTGCCTACGCTATATATTTCTATATACAGTTCTTTAGTTACTTTATACTATTCTATATTATACTTTATTAGTACTATAAGCTAAGCCACTTCTAGGAGTATCTTTTACTTTAGGTACTCCTCCTTTTTATTTTTCCTAAACTCATTATTAGGCTTCTTATTTAGTAGTGCGAGAAGCTCTAAAAAGTCTACCCGCCCTAAGACTTATTATAGCTAATAACTTAGTTGCTAAAGTCTCTATTATTACTTATATTAGTTATCTAGGTTTATAAGGCTACTATATTAAAGAAATCTACTAATAAGGAACTAGGTTATAAGTCTATAGAACTCCTACAAGCAATACCGCTAAAGCCCCCACTTAGTATACTAGGTACTTATTATCGCCATTTTATTCCCTTCCCTACTCTAGCCTTCTAGTATAGTACTATTATTCTTAACATTAAGCCGACTTTTAGTACGCATCTTAACAGCTTTAGGGAGCGTCTTAGTATAGGTTCTATTTACTATAGCCTAACTTATTATAGAGTAAAAGTAGCGCACGCGTTTAGACTATAATATATCTTCCTAGGTTATAGTAAAACAAATATAGTTAGATAAAGCATCGCGGATAATTATACTTAGCGTAACTATTAGCTTTTTTCTAGCTATAGTAAGTTTAATTCTCCTTATCTTATCTTAGATAGATTATTACCTCTTAGTAAGTAAATTATCTAACCTCTAAAGAAATCCTCTAATATAAGGTAGTAGGTGTATATTATAATATTTGCAGTAATATCTTTATTAGAATATATAGGTTTTTATAATTATAAATTATAGGAAAGTAATAGGATTAGAGATAGAAACTCTAATATCTAAAGCCATTTAAGTATCTACTTCTTTACGCTAGTACTTAGGCTAAGGTAGTATCTATTATAGTGTTTATAGCGTTTATAGTAATTAGTTAAGAGTATTTTATATTAAAACCGCACTTATCTAATCAATTAAGCTAAATTTAACGCTTATATTATTATAGGGCTATAATTAGCATCTTAACCTCTATAGCTTGGTTCTTCCTTATCTATAAGTATTAGGGATATAGGAAGGTATATTAAGGCGAAAGTTACTAGGGGTAGGATTTTTATACTAACTTAAGGCTTTATTAGTAGCGTCTAGGGATAATTAGCAGGTTATGCCGGTTAGAACGGTTAGAATAGTTAGAATAGTTAGAATAGTTAGATTAGTTAGATTAGTTAGAGCGATATAATTAGTTAGAACGGTTAGGTCTTCGTCTTATAACCCCACTTAAGTCATATACATTATCCTAATCTTCCGTTTTAACGCTACTATATCTTATAGGTCTAGCCTAAAGGCATATACTATTATAGGATATATAGAGGATAAATAGAAATACTTCTTAGTAAGCTATATATTATACATACTATAAAGTATCAATTAATACTAGGCAGTTCTTATCGCGTAAGAAAGCTAAGGATCTTACTAAAACCTATAATTCTTAGATATAGGTTCCTCTACCTATCTAGAAGAAGGTTTAAACTTATATAGTGGACAAGCTATAGGAAGAGAAGATATCCCTAATATATAATAAAGTTTTTTAGTAGCGTATATTATAGGCTATTAAGAGTAATTTCCCTAGGGTATAATCCTAAGGCATAATTCTATCTAGTTAGTTTTAGTTATAAATAGTTAATATAAATACTTATTTAAGTTTTAGCGTAATAAGAGGTAAGCTAATTAAATAGTTAACCTAAGATACTAGATAGGCCTTAGGATCCTATAAACCAATTAAGTATTAAACCTAAAATACCATATAAGCTGCCTTAGGATCCTATAAAGAGTAAGAATAAGGGATAAATAGCTGGGATAAGGATATATAAGGTGGGTAAAGAACTAATATAAAGCGGGTATTTAGTAGAAGGGGGATTCTATCCTAAAGTATTAGATTAATACTACCTAATACTAGTTTACTATATAGCCCTTTTCTATCCACCTTATTCTAACTCCCCTAATATATATAGAATCTACTATATACGCCTACACTCTACTAGATATTAACTAAGAGTTACTACTATCCTAGTCCCTATCTATTAGATAATTTCGCTCTATATACGTTCTTATCCGGTATCTAGGCCCTAATCTAATATTAGGTTTTAGTAACAATTCTACCTTATTTTTAGTTCTTTAGCTATTTAGGGGAGACTAGGTATAAAAGGTCTAGTAGGCTATTTTACTTAAAAAATTATAATAGTAAATATATCTTATTCCATAAAACCACAAATTATATAGCTATTTAAGACTATTAACTATATTTATTCTATCCTTCTAGTTATTTCTTTTCTTTCCTATACCGTATAATCTATAAGATTATAGTTGTTACTAGTTATATATAGGAAGCGGCCAACTTATATATTATAGATAATAGTAGGAATTATAGCCAGCTATATAAGTATCTAAATTCTATAACTATAAGTATATCTAATAATAGCCAAGGGTATAGAAGGTATTCTCTAGGCCGTATACTAGCAAATTACTCTATACGTATATATATAACATCCCTATATAGAATTGTTATTCTATACTAACTAGATATTTAGGTCTTTATAGAAAGTTTAATACTTATATAGAGTACTATTTAGATCCTTTTTTAACTCAAATTAATTTACCTAAGGTATTCTTATTTTAGCTCTTACCTAATTACCTATACCCTTAAAGTCGCCCATTTTATCGTCCTTACTATTAGCTAATCAATTAACGTCTATTAAGTTATGCGCCTTACAATACCAATTCTAAGGATATTTCTATTAGCTAGGCTCTCTATCCTATATAGAATACCTTACCTAGTAAGTAAAGTAGAACCGCTACTTAAGTAGCCTTAAGCTAGTGACGTTAAAAGCTAGCGGGATTATATAGAGGATCTCTTAGTAGTTATACTATACCTACGGCTAAAGGACTTAAAAACATAGTTATTACTTTGCCTAGTAGGTGTCCTATAAGTTTTAGCTAGGCTACTAGTAATATTACTATTAATATAAACGGGTGCACTTATAGATACTACTATAGATAGATCTAGTCTATATTCTTATCCTTTCTAAGTAGTATTAACTAACCGCTAAAGGTTCTATTCCTATTTAAGAATTTATCTTATAGGTAATAGCGCTACTTACCTTTATTCTAAACTAGTTTAACTTATATATAAAGGGGCACGTTATAGAATGTTTAATACGTAACCTAAAAGAATACGCTTTAAGATATATTATAACACTCTTAATGGACTTCTATAGTAATAACAGCTCTAGGGAAGTCTTAGAGGTTATAGTCTTAGGAGAATAGTATATCTATCTTACGGATAGTCTAATCCTCAATTTAATACCTTCCGCAATTAACATCGTCACCTTTATAGTTTATTTCTCGCACTTTATTAATATATATATAGGACTTATTATAATAGACGTAATTATTATTTATATCTAGACTAAGCTTATTAAGAATCCTAAGCTTTTTTAAATATATTAAGACTATAGTACAAATAGATATAAGGAATACTAGATTAAGTACAATATAGTTATATACTGGGATCTAGTAAAAATAGCTAATTATTAAGATTAGGAGTGGCGCGGATATTCCTCTATATTAGTAGACGGCAATAAACTAGGATTATAGATAAAGTGTCTATAACTTTTTACTAGTCTATTAGGAGAGGGATTAAAAGCAATTAGCCTAGTAATCTTAGTACTAGTCTTACTTCTTTACCTTATATAGGATACCGCAAGTATAGGCGGCTTATTTATTTTAATCGGTTCCTAGCTAAACATATTTATATTTATAGACTATCTTATATAAATATACAATATACTAATAGGTTGCCTTAGTACAGGAGAACGCTTTTCCAAACTTCTTTAAACTAAGCTATCTATTATCAATAAAGAAGGAGTAATATACCTTAAGGTTACCGCCAGTCGCGTTAAATTTAACAATGTTTTATTTTCTTACACTAACAACAAGCTAATAGTAAAGAAGATTAGTTTTACAGTTAAGGGCGGAAAGACTATTACGCTTATTAGATTAACTAGGAGCGGCAAGTCTACACTTCTTAATCTCCTAAAGTGGTTTATTAACCCTAGCGAAGGGAGTATTAAAATTAATAGCTAAAATATTAGTAATGTTATACTAAGAAGTCTACAAGAAAATATAGCAGTTATACCCTAAAATCTTAAAGTACTAAATAAGTTAATTAGGGAAATTGTATTATATAGGCTCTATACTAATAATACTAAAATTATAGAAAGCTATAAAGCCGCTTCTATATATAAACAGATTATATATTATAATACTGGATATAATATAGTGGTTAGGGAAGGGGGCATTAAACTCTTAGGCAGTAAGCGTTAACGCATTACTATTATAAGGGCCTTTCTTAAAAATTTAAAGATTTTACTTCTTAATAAAGCCACGTCTACTATAGATAATATAACGGAGAAATTAATTCGCGAATCACTTAAAACTTAGGGGAAAGGTCAAATAATTTTAACTATTACTTATCGTCTTAGTATAGTTAAGGGTGCTAATAAAATTATTTTCTTAGAAAATAGAGAGATAAAGGAAAGGGGAAGTTATACTAAGTTACTTAACCGATATGGATTATACTATAAAATGTAGATAGTAACAGATATAGACGAAACGGAGGGGGTTAGAAGCTAGTATATACGCCTTATAGATAGTATATACGCCTTATAAATAGCTAGTAGTAAGTATAGTACGCCTTATAGATCTCTATATTAGTAGCTATAAATAATATACAGCCCGCTAAATATAAAAGCTTATATAATATACCGAGACTTCTACCTTTTAGGTTGCCCGTATATTTACCTATAAATTCTAGACTTTTAGCCTTCCTATTCTTAATCCTAGTAAAGAATATCTAGGATAGAAAATTATACATAACTGTTAGGGCAACTTAAAAAGCTTAATCTTAGTACTAGATCTAACTAGGAAGAAAATACGCTTATTAAATCTAAGAGTTATAAACTATATATTATAAGTTTTACTATTAGGTAATTCTATAGGCTCTATAATAACAATTTCAGCCGCTGTAGTAACGTTAGATTTGCGTATATATCCTTCTATAATAATATTAAATGGTCTAATAGAAGGTATAGCACTATTATAATAGAGCTAGACTTAGGGAAAGGTGCCCTAGTTATAAGTATTTAATATATATATAGTATAAACCTATATAGGCCTTAACTACTATCGCTATTTTAGTAGTGCTAATATAGGATATATAGATTTCCTATAATAGAAGTTATAGAGGCTAGCTACTTTTAGTCTCCTATATCTAGCTATCTAGTCTAGTATTATATAAGTCTAGCCTTTTTAATTATTAAGCTTATTATAATCGCTCCTAGTATTACTATAGAGATAGTCCGCTAAAATATAGAATAATATATATATGTAAATATAAAGCCTATATAGAATATCTAGTAGAAATAGAAAAAGAGCTAAATATAGAGTTGGATATAATAACTTAGTGCGTTATAGGTATACTATATAAAGAGTTAGATATATTAGATATAAAAACTTAGTACTATATAAGCATACCTACTTATATTTATATAGCACTACTAATAGTAAGAGAGTGTTAATATTAAGCTAGATACGGACCTATTAAAGGACCTATTAAAGTTTGCAAATATACGCACCTTTATTATTCCAGGTGCGAATATAAGTTTTATTAGGGAAGGTAGCTATAATACTAATACTAGGAGCTGTAAATAAGAGGGTAGTAGTAATAAGGATCTAGTTATAGTTTATCCTTAGTCTTAGAGTTAAAAAGCAAATAGTGCTAGCTATTAGAGGATAAATTTAATGCGCGCTTATAAATACTCCTATATCTATATTCTACTACTCTAACTATTATTCCTTACTTCCTCTATAACGATTTCCTTTAGGCACTATTGATTAATTAAGGAATTCTATAAAAAGAGCAAGCTAAGTAGTTAGGCGTAGCGCCCTCTAAATATATAGCTAGGATCTTAACGGATTTAGCGGCTATAGCTTTAGTCCTATAAGCTAGGAGGTCGTAGGAGCTAGGGGCTTATAGGAGCTAGGGGATCCTATAAGGTAGGTAATCGTATAAGTAGGGTAGTTTAACCTAGTACCCTCTAATTAATACCTAGTATATAAATAGGGTATTAATAGGTTTAATAACTTCGGCTTTAATTATATAAGCTAGATATTTATGGGAGCTAGCTAATCCTATAAGCTAGGTGACTATATAAATATAGTGCTTATAGAAGCTGGGCAATCCTATAAGCTAGGCGATTATATAAGCTAAGTAATTGTGCGAACTAGGTAATTATATAAGCTAGATGCTTATAGGAGCTAGCCAATCCTACAAGCTAGGTGACTATACAAGCATAGTACTTATAGGAGCTGGGCAATTCTATAAGCTAGGTAATTGTATAAACTAGGTAATTATATAAGCTAGGCGATTATATAAACTAGGTAATCGTGTAAGCTGGGCGATTATACAAACTGGGTAATTATACGAGCTAGGCAATTATATAACTTAGGTAATTATGCGACCTAGGTAATCGTACAAGCTGGGTACTTAAAGCCCCCTTATATATACTTGGAGAAGTTCCTATATAAACAGCCCTATAAGCGTAGCTATAAGTCTAAGCCCCCTTATATAACCTAACTACCCCTTTCTACTACACCAGAATAGATAAATAACCGCTATATACTATAAGTAGAGAAATGATTTAAATAAAAGGAAAATACTATAAAAGAATATATTTATATCCTTAAGATATAAATCTATAAGTACTATAGTCTTAAACACAACTAATAGTTACTAAGGTGGTATGCGTCCTAGGTCTATAAGAAAATTAAAAAATCCTAGGTTATTAGTATAGATTTGCCTTCTATTATCGCTTTTAAGGTAGTAAATAAAATTATCCAAGTAAAAGTATAGATTATTATAAATACTTTATAGCTCGCTATAAGTTAAGCGGGTAGAGACTCTAGTAGGAATAGTAAAATATTATTTTATTTTGCGATAGGCTAAATAAAGAGGGGCTAGAGTTTTAACTCTTTTACTAGCTTTTATTAGAACTCTTCTTTATATTTTTATCCTTTACTTATAGATTTAAGACTATAAAGTCAAGGCTACCGTATCTAATTGTCGCCCATATAGCCTTATTGCTTAATATCTCCTTATTACTATCTGCCCCTATTTCTTAATTTTTAGTACTAAAACTATTTTCTCCGTTATATAATGTCTCTATATCCTATTTTTAATCCTTATTACTAAAGTTACTTTCCTAACTAGCTAACGCCTCTATATTACTATCACTATCTCTAAAGTTAGTTTCTCTATCTATAAACGCCTACTTACTAGCTAATAATTTAGGGACGCTATACTTGTAGATACTTAGGGTTACAGGATACTACTTAAGGAGAAATTGTAGTTAATATTATTAGGATATAGAATAAGCCTATAGACCTCTAAGTACCGGCTACTTAGCGCCTTAAGTAAAAGATCTCCCCTAAT
>Ga0193728_1002038_pt1 | contig 10457 bp, 2 predicted proteins | sample U1c1metaG_FD_143037 | JGI IMG/M metagenome (GOLD analysis project Ga0193728, IMG submission 143037) | Soil microbial communities from a riparian zone of the East river system, Colorado, United States - U1c1 | ecosystem: Environmental > Terrestrial > Soil > Riparian zone | place: USA: East River... | reverse complement strand
TTAAAGTGTACTAAGAAATTAACTTAACAGTAGCTAGGATACTCTTATATTACTTTATATAGCAAGATAGAATTAATATATCTAAGAGTGGGAATTATAAAGAAATCCTTCTTCTCTAATTACCTACAAATATAGGCAATATACTATTTCTATGGCTTAGGACAGGTTTTAGATAGCCACACTATAGCAATTAATTGTCCTATATTCTTAAGGCAAGGTAGATAATATATATATAATAGGACCTAAGCTTCTAGGCGTTCCCGAAGTTAATCTGGTATAACTTTTATAGGGCTCTTCTATATGCCTATTTAGTTATAGTTTACTCTATAATACTAAACTATATAACTTTATAAGCCTTAAATCCTAATATAGTAGACTCTTTACGTAATTCTCTTTTATATTAGGTTTCTACTAACCTACTAGAAGTTTTAACTTAACTCTTTAAGTAACTGTACCTTCGTCTACTAAATATAGATAAAATGTAGTATATTAAGGTATGTATATAACTATTAGATTACGTAAAAACACTTATTTACCCTAACTGAGTCTATTACTAGGCTATAGGCTGCTACTATATTATAATTACCCGCCGACCTCCTTATCCTTAAATAATCGTACTATATTATATATACTAAACGTTAAAAAGAGATTAAATAGATACTAGAGGATAGGACAATAAATAAGGCTATAGTAGTTATAGCACTTGGCTAACTAAGCTCTTAGAATGGACTTCCTAACTTTAAGAATTCTAATAGTAAGATTGCTAGCTTTAAGCTTTAAAGTAGGGAGTTGCTTAGAGTCTAAATAAACACAACTTAGCTATTTAGGGAACTTAGTAGCGGGATATCTTATATATCTATCTAGGGAATAGGTACTAAATAATATAACCTATTATAGCTCTATAGTTCCTTAGAGCATTAGTTAGGTTATAAGTACTGCTTAAACTGCGGATATACCTATAGTTCTGGTTGTATGTTAAGGTACTCTCCAAGCGTTATATACTGCTATTGTTCTAGTTATATATTAAGGTACTCCCTAAGCGTCTACTATTATTCTAGTTATAGGGCGGGGTGTATTAACTATAACTCTTAATTAGAGTATATGTGCGCTAGGTATTAGGGATCCTTATTATTGAAATTACCTATTAGTAGATGCGAGAGGCTAGACGTAAGGATGTCTGCCTTAATATGCGAAATGTCTAATTAAATATCTATATGCTATTTCGCTTCCTAATACGGCTATTCTCCTAAAAACTCTTAGTAGGTATTCTAATAACTCCTTTATAGACTTTACTAAAACGGAAACTACTCTAGCCTAGAAGTGACGAGTTTATAAAGGCGTATATACCTAACGAGTTGCCCTAATATTTATAGTTTAACTAGAATAAGATTCTAAAAACTGTACTATCTTTATAAAGATATTGTTAAAGGTATAAACCTATTAACTTAGTAGCTAGGGCTGATATTCTAAGGCAGATCTTATACTAGGGTATTATATTTGCGTATAATAAGAGAATCTTATACTCTTCTTCTAGTAGGGCTGCCCTCTCCTATCTAGAAAAGATTAGTAATTGTATTAGACTACGGTAAGATGTTATACTTAATACTTAAATAAGGTCCTAGTTTGATAACCAGACTAGAGTAGAAGTAGTTTAGCTTTTCGCTAGCGCTAATATATCGCTTGTACTTTGTCTAGTCCGTTTTTCCTAGTATATTACTCCTAATAGTAGCCTTTCTCCTATTTATCTTTATCTCCTAGTACTTCTCCTAGCAAGTTATATATTTCTCTAGGCGTAAGAGGAGAGTGTAAATCATTCTACAGCGTATATAGTTATCCTTTAGATATTTAATGTCTTTAAACATTAGTTATATAAGGTAGGTATTAGTAGTTAGCGGAGATAATTGCTTAGGAAGTGTGTTCTAGAAGGTCTATAGCTCTAAATTAAAAGGCTAATAAGATTCTAGACAGAACTCGTCTATTTATATGCCGTTCTTTTCCGTAAACTTAAACTTTAACCCTCTATTATTTGCTGTACTATATAGTATTTGCGCATTATATAATACTTCTATAAAGGCTCTAACCTTTTAACGCTTATTAAGATGTAATAAGTTGTTATATAAGGAAAAGAAGGCCTTAAGTAAGGGATTAGGATTAGCGGGAGTCTTTTTCCGCCTTTATCTCTAGGTTTTTGTTATTAGTATCTTTATCGCCCTATAAGAGTCTACTTACCTCTTTACCACCTACTATACGCCTAGGTATACTAAACTTAAGTAGCAGGACTTAAAAATCTAATATTACGCCGGACTATTTATATACCTAGGAGCAGCAGGGTTAGTTATAAAAACGTTCGGCATAGCGGCTGTGGTAAATTCTATGTTAAGCCCGATTGAGAATAACTGGTATAGTTATCCTAGGTAGAGCAAACTGGGCTAAGATATGTAGCTAGCGCCCGCTACATTATACGGGCGCAATTGGCTTATTCTCCTGTATAAAGCTAACGTATTTAAGTTCTCCTTCTTATATATCTTTCTATTTAGTGTTGTATTTAGTAGAATATAGGCCTATATATAGTACTTTAACCTTTTTAGGGTAGGGAAAGTACCTAAATAGGGCACATATATCTTCTAGGGGAGTTTTTTTCTTAAATAGGCGGGAGAGTATTTAATAAAGAGTTCGGGCTTATATCTTAAGAGTAGCTCTAGAGGTTTAAGCTAGCTTTTACTTATTAGCTAATAGAATAAGAGTAGCTATATTATAAATCGAGTGGCCTAGTAGCACTCTCCTGGAGCGTGCCCTAATACTATTATTATTTTAAAACGCTGCGGATTTAGAATATAGTCTATACATTCCCTTAATAATAAGTCTCCTTAACGGCCTTATAATAAATGTTCTAACTATACTATATTTAGAGAACTAACGCAATAGATACGCGACCTTATTACCGATAATACTAATACCTATAACACTAATATATATAATACCGATATATATAATACCTACGAAACCTATAATACCTAAAACACTTCTATTACCTCTTATACCTAAAGCACCTTAATAGCTTCCTCTATATTATATAGAACTAGAAGTAAATCCTAGCCCGATAACTCTTTTACTATTGTAATCTTACCTCTAAAAGTACGTAATCTATTAGGAAGAGCCTAAGGCTTATAATACTAGTTAGTTAGGAATGTTTATTAAATATCCTAGATTAGAGCGAATAGATAGTTATCTTATATATAAGGTGTATATTCTTATAGAAGGGGAAAAGGAGTGGAAAATATAGCTGATATATCCTTACCACTTTAATATAGAAAGTGGGATAGTTAGGGTAGTAGAAGGTACTTATACTATAATTTGCTAGGGTCTTCTCCAGCCAATGCAGGTAATTTAAAACTTTAGCTAGTTAGTAACAAATTGGACATACTTTTTAAGGAGAAGTTTACTATTATAAAAGGGATGTTATAGTCCTTATAAGTAGCTACTAGTACCACACACGCTAGGATAGGGAGTACTGTAATAGCGTTTATAAGGACTATTATAGCGTGCCTTTAGATAAGGTTGTTACGCTCTATAGTAAATAAATAGAGCAATTCTTAGCGGTAGGAGCCGTAATTGTATATAAAACCGCTTTTACTTCTAATGCGGCTTTTAAGGAGAATTAAATATATATAGGTAATAAAGATCTCTTCGAGGCTAATAAGGCCAACCTCTAATATAAACCAAAAGTAGGAACTCTCTAAGAGGGGTATATAGCCTGCTTTAGCAACTAAACTATAGATATAGGTTAGAGGGAAAGGTTAGAAGAGTATATAGGAAGAACCTATAGTCTAAAAAGTACTATCCTTAACAAGAATACTACTACCCTAACTCCCGTAAAAATTGGCTTACTAATTTTAGCTTTAAAAAGAATATTATTTAGCGACGTATACTATATTCGTTAGCTTTGCCCCTCTTTAAATTTACTTTATAAATTACTTTAACAATTAGAGGAATAGTTATAAACCCGCATAAAATAATAAGTAGTAATCTTGCGTTAGCTATAATAAGATATTAGTTCTGTTTCTAGCCTAAAAATTAACTATAGTTTGATATATAGCGTATATAATCCCAAAATGCATTAATAATAACTAAAGCAATAGTAGAAATAAATTGGGGTAATAAGAGGAGGGCAGCTAGCACTAAAGCTTATTGTATTACTTTCTGTTTTCTATTATAAAAATAAAGATAGAAGTAGAAACTTAGGTAGATAAATATATAAGCAGTCGAGATATACTAAAGGAGAGTTATTAATTTTATTATAATAGCGGCGAAGAGTATCTATATAAACGAACGAGGGCCGCGATATATATATATACGTACGCGGCCAGTATACTTTTAGGATACGGTTTTGCTTTATTTTACTCCTTTGCTTAGCGCTTAAACTAAATATAATCGGCTTCGGATAGTATTTAGTCGGTCCCCTATAATAAACCTTAGTGGCCTAGCTAGAGAGTATCGTATTTTAGGGCGTCTCGTTTTAGCCTAGATGCTTATACTTTGGAATTCTTATACTAGGAGCTTGAGCTTTAGATAACTTTTGGTACTAGAGCCCGTGCTTTAGAATCACTTTCTATCTACGCGCCCGTACTTTATGGGGTCACTTTTTATCTACGCGCCCGTACTTTATAGTGTCTCGTTTTTAGTCCTAGTGCCCGTATACGTAGACCTATTAATTATAGCCTCGTAAGACTTAGCGGCTAGACTAGGCTTTTAGGCGGTACGCCTATAGTCCTAAGCCCGTACTTTAGACCTTTAACTTTTAGTCTTATTTTATTATAGGGCTTAATAATTAGGATCAAATAAGGAACTACCTCTACTTTATCTCTAACTCTACTATTAGCATCTAAATCTCCATATTTTCTGCGTAAAAGGTAGTATTGCGATCTATTAAACGTAGCTCTAGGGCCTCTATATATATATAAGGAAGGTATAAAAATAGGAAGGGGGAGGGGTATAGGCAATAGAGATAGGTAATAGGCAACTAGAATAGGGTGGTAAGATATAAGGTGGTAGGCAACTAAGATAACCTAATTCTAGTTAATACCTAGCAATTAGAATAGGCTTCTTTACTACGCAACCTCCAATTAGGCGCTTATAGGATTTAATAGCGAACTTATAGGTGCCTATTAAGATTTAACACTTGTATAAATTCTTAACGGCATTTTAAGTACTTAAACTTTGAATTTAATGTATCTAGAGGCATTAGAAATAAATAAAAGTCGTAGTATAAAGCCGAACCTACGAGTTCGTTTATATTAAAGTAGTTCTTGCTTTCTACTAAAGCTCTTCTAATATATATTACATTTTGTTTATAAAGCTGTTATAGACAGTTTTAGAGCGGGAGTGTTATTACTATACGTAGGAGATGCCTTATTCTGCTATATAGGCGGTATAAGTAGATAGCCTTCGTGCATTTCTAAATAACTATTAGGAGTTATTAGGGGGGTTTACTATAGTTCTATCTACCTAGTTATTATACCTAACTAGGGAAGTAAATAGCTAAATATTTCTAGGGATAAAGGGCTAGCTATCTAAAGGATCTTATTCTGTAGTTAATACTCTACTAACTCTAGACGCGCTATATAGCACTCCTAAATCTTACTTTAGATCTCTCTAATGTATATATTATCTGTCTTTAGCATCCGTATTAATAGTTTTGCGTTAAGCTAGGATATATTCCTAGCTTGTTTAAGCAGTAATTAAAGTGTTTTAAGCTCTATAGATGAATTATATTAGCATTTAATAAAAATAGTAGGCGTAGTAGTAATAGTAGATTAAATAAGACTTAATATATTTAACGGATATAGGCTACATTAAAGGCATAGGGAGAGCCACCTTTATTTGTAAGGACTATAATATTACTGCTACTATTAGGGTATATCCGCTATATACTACGGTTATAGGGATCTATAGTATAGTTAGTGGTTGTTTTAAAGGCCTAATAGTACTATCTATTGCTTACCTAGTATTTAATATATAAGTTATTAGGAGGGGGTATAGAGGGGAGAGGGCAGGATATTATTAGATTTAATTCCTGCGCGTGCGGATCTAATAACTTATATCTTATTAATGCCCACTATATATTAGCAAGCTAAGGAGAAATATAGATATACTAGCAATAGCGCGACGGGTATCTAAGATATATTTAGAATACCACGCCAAGTTACTCGCTATTAGCTAAGAATTGGCGTTCTAACTTATTAAACCTTATAGAGGCGCTATATAGTCTAGCTGCTCTAAGCCCTTATATAGCTTTCTAAAACTTAGATTATTTAGTCTCTACTAGGAAGGTATAGTATTAGAAGACGTTACTAGAATAGATTCCTATATATAGGCATCGAGACTAGTAGGTAGAAGGCTAGGCAGGTATTCTGCTAACTAATTAACACTTAATATATATTAGTAACTTAAGTATACTAGGGACATATTAACTATTGTATTTAAACGGCTATACCAGAGTATCTATCGCCGGTTAGGGATTAGAACTCGGCCCTACCAAATCTAGGTTTATCTAAGGGGGGGTTATAATATAGCTTAGGGTTAAATACGGGTTCTAAGTGTGTCTTCCTATATAGGCTTCTAATTCCTATAGCTTATTAAATCCTTTACCTTCTTAAGATTTATAGCAATCTAAATATAAGCAGAGATAAGACTTACGGCCAACGTATAGTCTATAGGCTTTTCTTTTATAATAAGGGCGGTTACTAGATTTTATTATAGTTATCTAGCAACCCTTAAATCTATATAGAAACATTAGTATTAGAATTAGACCTATAAATGGCTAGCATTAAAGGTATTAACTTATTTAGAAAATTAGGAGATATAGGTAAATAGTTTGCTATATAATAAGATCTGCTTTAATCTAGAGAGGAAGAGAAATTAAAGTTAATATAAGGAAGAACCTAACTAGCTCCCTATAAGGTACTATTGGCGTTAAGTAATTATACTAAAGGCTTATTAAGTTTAAGGGGTTATAAAAGAGGCTTATATTGTCTATTATTAAGGATCTCCTATAGATCCGTTAGATAAGGTCTAATAGAGAGACTAACTAGGGGGGGGGGAAATAGGCTTACACTTACCATTTCTAGGGCTATAACCTATAGTATTAGGTAAGGGGTAGATATAGAAGAAGGAATGTTATATCTAAGTTAGCGTTTATAGTCTATATTATAGTTAACTCCCTAATTAAACGTGTTTACCTAAATTAAGGTAGCTAGCTGTAAATATGCACAGTTTACAGCCGTTTGTCTTAAAGTTCGTAGTAGGGCGATTCCCGTGGTATATGCATTATATAATAACTACTTTTAGTCTCTACTAGATTGATTTTAAGATTATATAAAGGATTTATACTGCGCTTAGGAACTGTATACTTTAAGAATTTACTAGATTTTTATAAATTTAGCGCGCTAATAAACTTATATATATAGAACTAAGAAAATAGTATAATAACTATAGAGAAGTAGACCTAAGTCTCTAACCTTTAGTTAGGATGTAGATTATTAACTATCTCCCTATCCCTAAATTATAGGCTTTATTTATTAAGAGAGTTAATAATAATTATATACGGAAATCTAATCTACAGTAGGGTGTACAAATTATTGTACTAGTATACTATAATCTATTAATATATAGAGACGAAATCTACCTTTACTATCCCTAGTTATATAGTAATACCCTAAATACGAGCCGGTTATAATTTTCCTTTCTTAGGTTAGAATTGTATAATAGAGCTATAGCTCGTATCTTCTAACTTCTTAAAAGATGGCGAGGGAGATTTGTGTATTCTTATATAGTTAGTGGCTAGTAAATAGGATAAAATATATCTAGCCTATACTCTAAAAGGTAAGAAGCGAAGGTTAGAGACAGACACGAAGCAAAAATTGCCCTATAACTATTAGTGATTTAAATAAGAGTAGCTAGAAAAAAAGTACCTAGTATATAGCTAAGCCATCCTTTAGAAGTTTTAGAGGGAGGACTAGAGATATAATAATCGTAACACTTATAAGAAATAGTAAAATAACTTATATCTAGCCCCAGATTCTAATACCTCTTATCCTTAAGTAAAGTAAACCCTTCTAGCATTCCTAGGTTAGGAAATAAATTAGGTAAATTTGCTTTATAATAAGAATGCTATATATTAAGCAGCGCACCTATACTTTTATCCTAGGAGTTCCACTTTAATAAATTTAGCGTTTAGAGCCTAAAGTTAAAACATTTTACTTATATAAATGCCGAAATTAATATTAAAGCCACCTCTACTATAGTAAGGAAAGACTATCTAGCTAGAACCCAGAAGGCCTACTAAGACGCTTCTACTACGCTAGTATTAAGGAATGTGGTAGTTTTTAGGATCTATAAATAATATTAGCTATAGAGAAGAAGGTTAGGTACTGTACTTATAAATAAAAATATCCCTATTTCTAGCGCGTAATCTAATACTACTAGGGAACCATTTTTAAACTTCTATTTCGTCCCATACTACTTTTAAGTAATTACTAAAAATATAAATACCAAAACTATAAAAGTAATATATGCCCCGTAAGCAATAACTATAAAAACTTTAGTAGAGCCGTAGAAGGGTATAGGTATCCAAAAAAGGACGTAAATGCTAATACCTATTATAAGTACATAAGCTATAGTTATAGTAATAGCGAAGGAAAGTACTATTGTAGTAATATTAAAGGAATAGGTAGAGTCTATCTTAATAAATAAGTCCTATTAGTTTAAGTAGCGCAGAAATAAGGCAAATAAGGCTATAGTTTACCTAATAATGTTAGAGTAGAGCGCATCTATAGGGAATATGCAAAGAGAATTGGTGAGGCCTTAAGGAAACGGGGCAACTATATAGTTAACGTGCATCTCCAGTTGCTAGGGCGCAATTGCTCTATATATCACCAAGCGTTTGCCCTCCCCTTACTACAATATTTGAGATTCGGACCTATCTAAGGATTTATCGATAACTACCTTCCCCTAGAAGCTAACATTAGCTTCCCTAACTAAGGGGTATTGCTATAGTAATTACTTCTTTTTAGGGAGCGCTTATAGAGTATACTATAAAGCTAAAGAAAGACATTATAGCGTTAATATACCCGTTTAAGAAGGTATACCTATAGCTTATAGGTTATAACCTCTAGTAAGAATATCTTTCTTTTATAGGGATAGTTTATAGAACGCTATAAGACGACACTCTTAGACCAGGTCTACGTATTAGCCTAGCTAATAACCATATTAAGGATTAAAGTCCCTAGGCTATCTAAGAAAACATCATAGCAGCTTAGAGTTTTCTTTTATTCTATCGCGTAGGAAGTATATATATCCATTACGTTCTAGGAATCAGTTAGTGGATATTAGGCTGTACTAAGGCGCCTATTTTATAATCACAAAATAGGCGCCTTAGTATAGCCCAAATAGTATAAGCTTCCCTAGATATCTCTAATAACCTTTTTATACTTATACCTACGGCGCCTTAACAATAGGCGCTAACATTAGTAAGCCTAAATTCTAGCGGTTTAAGTCTTTATTATTTAATAAAGCTCTTATAGATAAAAAGGTAACTAGCTAGGTTTTCTTTAATATAAATTTGCTAATACGTCCATTAGTTTTAAAGTCTTATTACTCTATTAGCCTAGACACTGTATCTAAAAGCTAAGTAAACCTTAGGGTGTCTAATCTTAGATAACTACTTAACGTTAAGTACTCCTCTAAGCGATTTACTAGTTATAGAGCCTTCGTCTAATACCTAAAGCCCTTTACTAGATGACTCCTTAGCATTAAGCACTCCTTAAAGTAAGTTACTGGTTATAGAGCCTTCGTCTAGTGCCTAAAGCCCTTCGCTAGACAACCCCTTAGTATTAAGTACTCCTTAAAGTAAGTTACCAGTTATAGAGCCTTCGTCTAATACTAATAGCCCTTCGCTAGATAAAGCCCTCTTGCTAGATACTAACCTTTAGTGCTTACTAAAAATAAAGGAGGAGTAGCTCTGCATTCCTAATAGTATTAAAGCCAACTACTTAGAATAGACCAAGGATTCAACTCGCCTCTTTAAAGTAACCAGAACCGAAGAAAAATTAGACGCAGATATTAGCCGTCTCTTAGGTGCGTAATATAATACTACCGTCCTATTAGAGAAGAATATTATTATTAATAGAATCCGCTAAAGATTCTTAATGCTGTTTTATTACTAGTTATATTAACTACTACTAAACTATACTATGCTAACTAGGCTTATCTATAATACTACTAAGGCTAATAAGAAAAAGGTACGGGAAAATATAACAAATTGGGTTATAGCTAGGGTAAAGTTTAATAATCTAAAAGTTCCTCTAGGTAGTTATAGGTTCCTATTTCTACTTCTAGTATTAATTAGTAATAATATATAAGTCTCTAAAGGTATAAGAATACTAAAATACTAAAAAATC
>Ga0193728_1002037_pt1 | contig 10457 bp, 9 predicted proteins | sample U1c1metaG_FD_143037 | JGI IMG/M metagenome (GOLD analysis project Ga0193728, IMG submission 143037) | Soil microbial communities from a riparian zone of the East river system, Colorado, United States - U1c1 | ecosystem: Environmental > Terrestrial > Soil > Riparian zone | place: USA: East River... | reverse complement strand
TGACCGCGGGCGGCCCGCCGGCGCCGGTCGGCATCACGCAGCCGCCGTCCGACTCGGGCGTGCTCGGCCCCGAGGTCGTCGCGGACGGGCTGACGGTCACCGTCGGCGTGGGGGCGTCGCTGTTCGATGACCGCTACGGGCTGGCCAACCAGCGCCCGAAGCTGCTGGCGCAGATGCTGCCGTTCCCCGACGATGCCCTCGACCCGGCGCAGTGCCACGGCGATCTGAGCCTCCAGCTGAGTGCCGGGCACACGGACACCGTCCTGCACGCGATGCGGGACATCGCGAAGAGTACCCGCGGCGGGATGCAGATCAACTGGCGCATCGACGGCTACAACGGCCCGGCCCGCCCGGCGGGCACGACGCCCCGCAATCTCCTCGGCTTCATGGACGGCATCGCCAACCCCGCCACCAGTGACGGCAAGCTGATGAACGACCTGATCTGGGTGCCGCGCTCGGCCGCCGGCGAGCCGTCCTGGACCGCGGGCGGCAGCTACCAGGTCATCCGGCTGATCCGGAACCTGGTCGAGTTCTGGGACCGGGTCTCGATCACCGAGCAGGAGAACATGATCGGGCGGCGCCGCGCGACCGGGGCGCCGCTGGACGGGGGCAGCGAGTTCGCCACCCCCAACTACGCGCTGGACCCCGGCGGCGCGGTGATCCCGCTGACGGCGCACATGCGGCTGGCCAACCCGCGGACCCCGCAGAGCGCGCCCAGCCGCATCCTGCGCCGCGGCCATAACTACGACCGCGGCATCGACGAGGTCGGCAACCTCGACATGGGCCTGATCTTCACCTGCTACCAGCAGGACCTCAAGCGCCAGTTCGAGGCCGTGCAGACCCGGCTCATCGGCGAGCCGCTGGTCGACTACATCAGCCCGTTCGGCGGCGGCTACTTCTTCGCGCTGCCCGGCGTCCGGGACTCCTCCGACTACCTCGGCCGGGCGCTCCTTGCCTGACTACCCAAGAGCGCCTCAACCTTGGCTGCTCGTTTGCCTGTCCGTCATGACGAGGTTCCCGCTCGGTAACGCTGCTGCGAGAACCTCGCCCCTGTTGTGCCAATGGCGCCACGACGTGGTGACCGCAGAAGATGGAGGCTTGATATGGGCGAAGGCCCAGGCATTGGCTCGGTAGACGGCCGGCGCGGCCGCCGCCGGGTCCGGATCTACACGGCGATCGCGGCCGCCGGGGTCCTCGGCACCAGCGCCGTGGTCGGCGTCACGGTAGCGAGCGCCGGCACCAGCGGCTTCACGCCGGGCTCGGTCTCCGTCCCGGCCAGGGCGCCCGCGAGCGCCTACCGGGTGGTGGCGTCGACCAAGACGCCGATCAAGCACGTGGTCGTGCTGTTCGACGAGAACGAGTCGTTCGACCACTACTTCGGCACCTACCCGAAGGCCGCCAACACCGACGGGTCGACGTTCCACGCCAAGCCGGGCACGCCGAAGGTCAACGGCCTCACCCCGAGCTTGCTGGACAACAACCCCAACTCGTTCAACCCGCAGCGGCTCAGCCACTCCGAGGCGCTGACCTGCGACCAGAACCACAGCTATGCGCCCGAGCAGAGGGCCGAGGACCTCGGCAAGATGGACCTGTTCGAGCAGAACACGTCCACCGACACCTGCACCGGCCAGCCGATCGAGTTCGGCGCGCCGGGGCTGACAATGGACTACTACGACGGCAACACGGTCACCGGGCTGTGGAACTACGCGCAGAACTACGCGATGAGCGACAACAACTACAACACCAACTTCGGACCGTCCACCCCCGGCGCCCTGAACCTCGTCTCGGGCAACGACGGCGGCGGCGAGGCGGTCAGCCCGACCACCGGCCAGGTCGTCCCGGACCCGGGCGCCGTGGGCTCGGTGGACTCCAGCGGCGTCGGCACCATCTTCGGCGACATCGACCCGGCCTTCGATGACTGCTCGGACACCAACCACATCTCGAGCAACCCGGTCGGCGTCATGACCGGGAAGAACATCGGCGACATGCTGAACGCCCGGCACGTCACCTGGGGCTGGTTCCAGGGCGGCTTCGCCCCGACCGGCACCAACGCGGGCGGCTTCCAGGTGTGCGGCTCCTCGCACCAGAACATCGGCGGCGCCGCGGTCACCGACTACGTGCCGCATCACGAGCCGTTCCAGTACTACAAGTCCACGGCCAACCCCAAGCACCTGCCGCCGAGCTCGGAGGCCGAGATCGGCAAGACCGACCAGGCCAACCACCAGTACGACCTGAGCCTGTTCGCGCAGACGCTGACCAACGGCAACCTGCCGGCGGTGAGCTTCCTCAAGCCGGCCGCTTTCCAGAACGGCCACCCGGGGAACTCTGACCCGCTGGACGAGCAGAACTTCATCGTCAACACGGTCAACGAGATCGAGCAGTCGAAGTTCTGGAGCTCGACGGCGATCGTCGTCACCTACGACGACTCCGACGGCTGGTACGACCACCAGCCCTCGCCGATCGTCAACGGCTCCCACGACGCGACCCTCGACACCGCGCTCTGCTCGGCGACGTCGGTCAAGCTCGGGTCGCGCAACGACCGCTGCGGCTACGGCAACCGGATCCCGCTCCTGGTCATCTCGCCCTGGACCAAGGACAACTTCGTGAGCCACAACCGCACCGACCAGTCCTCGATCATCAGGTTCATCGAGGACAACTGGCTGCACAACCAGCGGGTCGGGAACGGGTCCTTCGACAAGATCGCCGGGAGCCTGGACGCTCCGGGCGGCGTGCTCGATTTCCACACCTTCCCCGACCTCCGGCAGTTCACGCTGAACCCCACCACCGGTGAGATCGTCAGCGTGAAGATCTAGCCCGCAGCACCACCCGCCGCCTGAGCGCGGCTCGCTGCCCCGGCCGGTCCTCCGGCCGGGGCAGCGGCATGCCGGGGGCCGGGGACGCGGGTGACAGCAGGTCGGCGATCATGTGATCCATGACGAAACGTTCGCCGTGCCCGGAAAGGCCGCCCCCGTGAGCCAGCCCCTGGAGACGTATCAGAACGAGATCTACACGGGCTGACAGACGTCCGGCCCGAGTTCCCGGCCGGCCGATGTCAGCGACCCGTCCTACGCGACACATGTGCTGGGCACGGCGCTGCCCGTCCCGATGCTGCCCGTCCCGATGCTGCTCGCCCCGGTCGGGGTGCTGGGCATCGCGCACGGCGGCGGCGAGGCCGGGGTCACCCACGTCCTGCGGGCGCTGCGCCCGGACTTCGAGCTGACCATGCGGCTGTCCGGGTACGCCCGCCTGGACGAGCTCAGCCCCGACGCCCTGACCCGGCGGCCCGCCGACTGAGGCCGGCCGCCGCGCGCTTTATGGCGCGTCCCGTAGATCTTGGCGGGTGGCTTCCCGCGTGGATTGCGGCGTGGATGATGACCGGCTGAGGCGGCATGACCTGACGGCTGCGGAGCGGGCGCGGCTGGGGCCGGGCGCAACTGCCGGGCGGGACGCCCTGGGCCGCCGGGCCGGGCAGCACCGCCCGCATAGCCGACGCCTCAGCGCCCGCCCGCTGGGTCGTTTTCCATGATCACGACCGTTCTCCTGGCGGAACGGTAGAGAAGGTAAGGGGGCTGGGTTCGGGTCGGGGTGGTGCCCGGCCCGCGCCGTCACGGGGGAGGCGGGCGGGGCGGGGGGTGGGGGGCGGGGAGCGCCCCGGCGGTGTCGACAACGCTGATGAGGGCGAGGAGGCCGGGCAGGGATGTTGCGGTCGCGGCGCGCTGGTCGCGGGTGCGGGTCGCGGTCCAGCCGCGGCCTTCGGCGGCCTTATCACGCTCCTGAACGCGCCCGCCGGGCCGATGTCCATGATCGCGACCGTTTCCTCCGGGTTCCTGCCCAGGTAAATGGTCGCGATCATGGGAGCCGCCCGCTCGCCGCCAGCGCCGCCCGCCACGGCACTGCCCCGGGGGCCTCAGCAACCACGGCCATCCCCCCAGCCCCGCCCCACCGCCAGCATCGAACCACGCCAACTTTGCTGACGATCGGCCACGTGCGGAAAACGAGGCCAGCCGCTGTTCCGTGGTGGGTGGTGACGGAGGTGGGCTTCGGAGGGTTATGCCCCGCGCAGCGGGGCCTCGGGTGGGTCGGGCAGGAGGGGGTGCGGGGGAATCCCTGCGGCTGTGGGCGGGGTGCCTCCCGGGTGCCCCCGCGCGGCCGCCATGTTCACGTTCGCGGACCAGTTCGGGGACGACGGGAAAAGAGGCGAAGAGCTTGAAGCGCTCCTCACGCGCGAAGATCCGGACCTGTTCGCGGAGGCTTGCCGTATCGGCGGGAGCAAGCCCGGGGCCGCCCTGCCGAGCGGCGAGTTGCGCCGCAGCCGGCTGCCGTCCGGCTGGATGCCGATCGAACTGCTCAAGCATGTTGCCCATGACGAGCTGCGGTGGCCGGAATGGCGCTTCGAAGGCCGCCCTGGCACCGATCCGTGGGGCGAGGACCGGGAGGGCCGCTGGTACGTGGCCGCCGACGAGATCGCTGGCGGGCGCCACGAACGCTTGGCGACGAACGCATGCGTATAGCACGGCTGAAACATCGCAGGAGCACACTGGGACCCATGGGCATGCGACGGGTGCGGGTGGGGTGCGAGTTCGTGTACCTGGCTGCCGTTCACACACCGGCCGTTTTTCAGATCGAGCCCCGGGACACGACCCCGGTCAGTCTCGCGCGGCGGGAGTGGTCGACGGAGCCAGAGGTGCGTATCCGTCATTACACCGACCTGTATGGCAACCGGTGCGCGCGGGCGATGCTGCCCGCCGGGCGTTCCACGCTGCGTTTCGGCGCCCTGGTGCTGGTGCCCGACGCGACCGAGGGCGCTGATGAACAAGTGCCGGAGCTGCCGCCGGAAAGGCTGCCGGACGAGGTGCTCATCTATACGCTGCCCAGCCGCTACTGCTTGCCCGACATGCTCGGCGACGAAGCCTGGTCACTTTTCGGCGCCATGCCCGCTGGCTATTCCCGGGTGCAGGCGATCTGCGACTACGTCAACAGCCACCTGACGTTCGAGTACGGCCGGAGCGGCCCGACGACCACGGCGGCGGATGTCAACGCCTCCGGGTTCGGTGTCTGCCGTGACTTCACTCACCTGGCGATCTCGTTCTGCCGGGCACTGAACATCCCGGCTCGGTATGTCTTCGGCTATCTGCCGGACATGGATGTCCCGCCGGATCCGGCGCCGATGGACTTCGCAGCGTGGATGGAGGTCTGGCTGGGCGATCGGTGGTGGACCTTCGATCCGCGCAACAACCGCCGGCGTAAGGGCCGGATTCTGATCGGATGCGGACGGGACGCGTCTGACGTGGCTATGGTTACCACCTTCGGCGCACCGCTGCTGGAGTCGATGACCGTGCATGCGCAGGAGGAGCCGGATTGACATCCTCACCCGCCCTGATGGACGGGGATTCCAGCCATGCGGCCAGGAGGGCGGCGTGCTGAGGTTCACGCTCCACAGGCCCGGTAACCCGGTCGCCTCTGCGTGATTTCGCGGTATGCCCGGCCGCGATGTTCAAGGCGGCATTCACGTCAGCGTTGCAGGCGAAATTGCAGGCTCTCGCATCACCTGCTCCTGGGCAGGCGAGGGACAGAGCCGGTAGCGGGACACAATCCGATTGTACTAGCGACCATTTCCGGAAGGGGGTAGCGGTGCTTCCTCCCCGGCATTAATGCCGGGGTTTCCGCGCCGCGACTTCGCCTTGCTCAGCCGAGCCGGGTGACCTCGACGGTGACGGCAAAGTGCTCCGCCGCCGGGCCTGAGTAGATGCCGGACAGCGGACGCACGTCGGCATAGTCGCGGCCGCGGGCCAGCAGCACGTGCCGGCTGCCCACCGGGGCGAGACTGGTCGGGTCGGCCGCGGCCCAGTCACCGGCCCAGAATTCCACCCAGGCGTGGCTCTCTCCAGTCGTAGTCTCCCCTATCCCGGCTTCTGCGGCCGGGTGGAGGTAGCCGGAGACGTAGCGCGCAGGCAGCCCGGCGGCGCGCAGCAAAGCCAGCGTGACGTGCGCGAAGTCCTGGCACACACCCGCGCCCGCGGCGCGGGCTTGGGCCGAGGAGGTGCGGACGTGCGTCGCGCCCCGGTCATAGCGCAACGTCTCATGGGTCCACTCGGCAATGCGGAACCCGGCCTGCACGGGCGTGGACTCGGCGCGCAGGGACCTGCCGAGCTCGGTGAGCTCCGGCTCGGCCGTGACGTAGGACGAGGCGGTGAGATACTCGGCGAAGCGATCCTGAACCGCGGGCCCGGCGAGCTCGGACCAGCTGGCGCCGGACGGCATCGGCCGCGGCTGGGCGGTCTCAACCGTCGACGTCGCCAGTACGACGAGCTCGGTGTGCGGCACGTGGACGTCGAACGAGTCCACCGCCGTGCCCCAGTAGTCCACGTAATGAAACGGCCGCACCGCGGGCGTAACCACGAGGGCGGCTTGCAGGAGGCGCTGGCCATCCACGCTGGGCGGGGTCAGCCTCGCTTCGTTGTACGACGCCCGCACCGGCTCGGCGTACTTGTAACCGGTGCGGTGCCTGATTGCGATCCGCCAGCTCATGCCTGCGTCTCCTTCAGGCCCCAATGGGGCGGCGGCGACCCGGCGAAGAGCCGTTCGGTCACTTTTTCACTGATCATCGACACCGCCCGCTGCAATCCGAGCAGCCGGTCCGGCAGTCCGTCGAGGAGCTTGGCGGTGGAAAGGAACTCCAGGTCGGTGCGCGCCCGGCCGATCGCCCGGTGGGCGGGTTCATTTAGCCCGGAGCGCCCGGACGCCGGGTCGAGCCGGGCCAGCGCCCGCTCCCCGGTCCGGAGCGCGTAGAAGACCGAGCGGGGGAAGAGCCGGTCCACCAGCAAGAACTCCACGACCCGGGGTTCGTCGACGCCCTGCTGGTAGGTACGCAGGTAAGCATCGTGGGCGGAGCAGGCCCGAAGGGTGGCGGTCCAGCCCTCGCTCGCGCGCTCGGAGCCGATCCGTGCCGCGAGCAGGCGCGCGGTCATGTCCACCCGCTCCAGGCTGCGGCCCAGGACCAGCGCATCGTAACTCGTATCCCGGCTCATGCTCGCCTCGACGTAGCCCGCGACGTTCGCCGCGCGCTCGCGGACGTAGGAGAAGAACGGCGCCGGACCGAAGTCGCGGGCGGCGGCCACCCGGGTTCGCAGAGAGTTATGGGTGGAGTTCAGGCATTCCCAGACCTCCGCGGAGAGAGCCTCCCGGGCGCTGCGGGCGTTCTGCCAGGCGGCGGACAGCGCGCCGACGATCGAGCTTGACGAGTCCTCGTCGTAGCCGAGCAGCTCCAGGACGGCTCCCGAGTCGCGGTGTCGGCCGGCAATGTCGCCCGGGACGCCCATGACGGCCAGCAGGACGGCGCAGGCGCGGGCCCCGTCCACGCCCGGGTCTTCGAGCACTTCGTGGAAATGCACGTCAAGCAGCCGGGCGGTGTCCTCCGCCCGTTCGACATATCGGCCCACCCAGAAAAGCGCCTCAGCGACCCGGCTCAGCATCGCGGTCTCCTCACTGCTGCTGGTCCTGGTGGGGACCGCGATCGGGCTCGGCGCCGCGTACGGCCAGCGGGGGAAACGCCGGCGCCCCGCCGGCTTCCGCGTCCCAGCCCGGCGAGGAGGTCAGGACCCAGGTATCCTTGGAACCGCCGCCCTGGCTGGAGTTGACGATCAGGCTCCCCTCCCGCAGCGCCACGCGGGTCAGTCCGCCGGGCAGCACCCTTACCTGCGCGCCGTCGTTGACCGCGAACGGCCGCAAGTCGACGTGCCTGGGCAGCAACCGGTCGCCGAGCTGCGACGGCGAAGTTGACAGCAGCACCACCTCCTGCGCGATCCACCGCCGGGGCTCGGCCAGCACCTGCTCGCGCACGGCGGCCAGTTCGGCGTCAGAGGCCTGCGGCCCGACGACAATGCCCTGGCCACCTGACCCCTGCACCGGCTTGACCACCAGCTGGTCAAGCCGGGCCAGGCATTGCGAGCGCACGTCCGGATCATCGAGCCGGTAGGTCGTGACGTTCGGCAGCAGGGCGCGCTCGCCGAGGTAGTACTCGATGAGCGCGGGAAGGTAGGTATACGTCAGCTTGTCATCGGCTACGCCGTTGCCGATCGCGTTGGCGATCGTGACGTTGCCGGCACGGGCGGCGTTCAAGATCCCCAGGCACCCCACGACGGAGTCGGCCCTGAAATGGACCGGATCGAGAAACTCGTCGTTGACGCGCCGGTAGACGACGTCCACCCGCCGCTGCCCTCCGACGCTGCGCATGTACAGGATATTGTCGCGGCAGAACAGGTCCCGGCCCTCGACAAGCTCGATGCCCATCTTGCGGGCCAGGAAAGCGTGCTCGAAATAGGCCGCGTTGCCCACGCCGGGGGTGAGCAGCACCACGGCGGGCTCGTCGGCGCCGACCGGCGCGGACCGCCGCAACGCGTCGAGCAGCCACCCCGGATAGGCAGCAACCGGCCGCACCTGCTGCTCCAGGAACAGGCCGGGAAAGACGCGGGCCATGGTCCTGCGGTTCTCCACCACGTAGGACATGCCGGACGGTACTTGCAGGTTATCCTCGAGCACCCGCAGGAGCCCGGCCTGGTCGCGGACGATATCGATCCCCGCGAGGTGGACCCGCACGCCGTTCGGCGGCTCGATGCCGTGCGCCGGCCGGCAAAACCCGGCCGAGGTGGTGAGCAGCGACCGCGGCACCACCCCGTCCCGGACCACCTCGGCCGGCCCGTAGACGTCGGCGAGAAAAGCCTCCAGCGCACGTACCCGCTGCACGACGCCCGCCTCGACCAGCTCCCACTCGGTCGCCGGGATCAGCCGCGGGATCAGGTCGAGCGGGAAGACCCACTCTTCGCCGGCGTGGGAGAACACGACGCCCTGGTCGCGGAAGCTGCGGTCCCGGGCCTCCGCCCGCCGCGCCAGGTCATCGCCGGTGAGCATCTGCAGGGCGTCATACAGCGCCCGCATGTGCGGGTGCGGAAGGTCATCCGCCCCGAACATCTCGTCATAGGCAGGACCGCGCGGGTACCTGTCGAGAATGCCGCCCATAACGGATTCGTACCACTGGCCTGTTACCTCGTCAGTCCGCCCGTCGTTACAGTTGCGAAACAAAGCTAGTTCACTATGCGGTAATGGCAGCAGTCGCACCGCAGGTCCGGACGGAGCGTGAGTTCCGGCGCACCGCGAAGTCGCGACCTTCGCGCTCGCGGTCCGGTGCTGCAGACCAGGCAGCTCCGGGCCGAGGAGATGACATGACGGAGGCGGCTGGTGCGCTCCCGTCCCCGCTGCGGCGTGTGCCGCACCGTGAGCTGCCGGACCTGGGCCGGCTGACTTACGTGTTGCGCCAGCGTTTCAGCTACACCTATGACGCGCCGGTACGGGACCTAGACCACCGGCTCGTCGTGGTGCCGCCACGCCGGCACGGCGACCAGCGGCGGCGACGGCACTCGATTACCGTCTCCGCCGCCGACGCCTGGACTACCCACCGGCGGGACGCCGCCGGCAATACGGTCACCAGGTCTCGCGTCCCACTGGTGCGGGACAGGGTCGAGTTCGTGGTGGACGCCGTCGTCGAGCGTGTCGGGCCAAGCACCGACGTGCTCGTGCCGGCCACCGCTCTCACCGACTCACGGCTGCTGCGCCCGACCCGGCTGACCGCCGCCGACGCGGCCATCCGGCGGCTGGCGGCGACGATGGCCGACCAGGACAGGCTAGCCACCGCCGATCGGTTCTGCGCGTATGTGCATGAGGCGCTCCGCTACGCGTACGGGGTGACCTCGGTCGCCACCACCGCGGCCGAGGCACTCGCCAGCGGACGGGGGGTCTGCCAGGACGCCGCACATGTCATGATCGCGCTCTGCCGGGCGATCGGGCTGCCGGCGCGCTACGTCTCCGGACACCTGCTCGGCGAGGGCGGCACGCACGCCTGGGTGGAAGTTATCGTCGCCGACGCCGGCGCCGCGCGCGCCGTAGCGCTCGACCCCTGCAACGGCTGCCGCGTCGGCGCGAATTACCTGACCGTCGCCACCGGGCGTGACTACACCGACGTAGCCCCGACCTCCGGCAGTTACCTGGGCACCGCCCGCGGCAACCTGACCGCCACCAAGCAGGTTGACATCGCGCTGGCCTGACCTTCCCCGGGCCTTTACCACGGCCGCCAGCAAGTCCTGCTCCACGCGCGGAACAAGGTTGCCCGATGCTGAGTAACCCAGGCGAGGTCACACTCGCCGAGAAGCTCATCAAAGAACACCTGGTATCGGACTTGAACGTCGAGCTTCCCGTCGGATGCCTGCTCGGCCCGGATCTACACCAAGGTTAGTCCACCCGGATCTACACCCAGGTTTCGGTCCGGGTGATGCGCTGGGCCGCTGAGACGGCCGTTGCAGATGAGACCAGCGCAGGCCCGATCAGGATCTCGCTCCGCCACCCGTCTCATGGTCTGCGGGACACTCTCTAGTGAGCTGGTTCGGAGATGGGTGAGCAGTAGCGGC
>Ga0193728_1002035_pt1 | contig 10464 bp, 5 predicted proteins | sample U1c1metaG_FD_143037 | JGI IMG/M metagenome (GOLD analysis project Ga0193728, IMG submission 143037) | Soil microbial communities from a riparian zone of the East river system, Colorado, United States - U1c1 | ecosystem: Environmental > Terrestrial > Soil > Riparian zone | place: USA: East River... | reverse complement strand
GATTGGCTTTCGCATGAAACTTATCATAGCTTGTTTCAAATCTCACGTACATAACGATGAGTAAAAAAGCGGTCATACCAACAGCCAGTCCGACAATGTTGATCAATGAGAAACTTTTGTGCCTCCAAAGGTTCCTGAATGCAATTTTGATGTAGTTTCTTAACATGATTTTTAAATTCTAAATCCCAATTCCTAAACTCTAAGCAATAATAACTGCCAACTATTCAGAACGCAGGCTTTTCACCGGGTTTGCCACTGCTGCTTTTATGGCCTGCGAGCCTATAGTTAGCAATGCAAAAACAATTGCCATGGCACCGGCAATAATAAATGCCAACGCGTTTACATCTATCCTGTAACTAAAGTCCATTAGCCATTTACTCATCAAATACCACGCTACCGGCGACGCGATAACTATTGAAATGACAACCAGTTTTAGGAAATCACTGGTCAGTAACCTGGCAATGCCCGACACGCTTGCCCCAAGTACTTTGCGAATGCCTATTTCTTTTGTTCTTTGTTCAGCCACGGATGCGGCCAATCCAAATAGGCCCAGGCAGGCAACAAATATGGCCAGTAATGAAAATACCGTTGCCGTGCGGGCAGTATGCTGTTCGGAGGTGTACAAGTTTTGAATGTGGGTATCCAGGAACTCGTAATCGAAGCTGGAATTGGGCAAGTTGGCCTTAAATTTATTTTGCACTTGTTGCATTAGGTGCGGTAAGTTCTGAGTGTTATACCTGATGAGTAATGTAGTTATTGATTCGGTTGGTTTGTTTGTATTGTAATAAATATACCCGCCGATCTCATTTTTGAGCGACTGATAATTAAAGTCCTTAACGACGCCCGTGATAATGGATCTTGGACTCATTTCAGTAACGGCATATTTGCCAATGGCGTCCTGCGGTGTATTATAACCCAGGTATTTGATCACCGATTCGTTAACCAGTAAATAGCAGTTGGTATCGCCCGCTGCCAGCGTTTGGGGTATCGTACCCCCCGCAAGCAGTTTTAACTGCATTGTTTTTACGATAGAGCCATCTGTGGCACAAGTTCTTACAGGGTAACCCTCTTTATCGGTTGTTAATTTTTTGATGCTTTTACCACTTTCAATGTCGCCGGGGATAGATTGTGCCGGTGAAGCGCTTTCCACACCGACCTTATTCTTCAGATCATTGATGAAAGAGGACACCTGCTGTTTGTTTTGAGCTGCCTTGATAGATACAGAAACGATCCCATTTGGGTTATAGCCAAGGTCCTTGTTCCTTATATAGTTTATCTGCTGAAGGATCACGATAACTGAAATGATCAGGATGATGGAGGCAGAAAACTGGAATACAACCAAAGATTTTCGGATAAAATCGGCAATAGAATGCTTTATCTTCAGTTTGTTCATTAAAACAAGCGGAGAAATGCGCGACAAGGAAAAGGCTGGATAACTGCCTGCCATAATTGTCACCACGATCCATGTCAATAGCAGACTCATTAAAATTGGAGTTGCGGATAAGGCTGAAGGTTTTAATTCGATGCCTGTAATATTTTGAAAAAGAGGCTGTAAAAGAAAAGAGAAAAAATACCCTATAACGATTGCGATAAATGATAGCACAGCTGTTTCGGTATAAAATAACGCAAGCAAGTGGCGCCTGTTTGCACCCAATACTTTGTTTACGCCTACCCCCTTTGCGCGTTTTTGTGAACGTGCAGTGGCCAGGTTCATATAATTAATACAGGCAATTGCCAGTACCAGGAGCGATAAAAATAATAATGCTTTTACCGTGCTGATACTCCCTATCCTGGCCGAATAACCTTCTCTCATATCGGCGGAATAAAGATGAATGTCTGTTAATGGCTGAAGCTGGAACCCGGTATAATACTGCCTTGCTTTTGATACGTTTTTATCGATGAGCGCCGTGGCTTGTTTTTGTACCTGTTCAATATTTGCACCGGGCTGCAGCAGGCAATAGGTTTCAAAACTTGCGTTGCTCCAGGAAACATTCTTGCCGGCCCACGAATCCTTGATGTTGTAGATCATGTCACAATCAATCGTACTGTTTTGCGGCAAATCCTTATAGACACCCGAAACATGTAACGTATCCTTGTTATCGATATAAATGATCTTACCGAAAGCGGACGCCTTACCGTATAATCTATCCTTTGCAGACTGGGAGAGAACAATGGATTTGGGCTGTGTGAAAGCCGAGAGGGGATTTCCTTCGGTAAAGTTAAGATCGAATATTTTGAAAACCGATGAATCGGCCATATACAGGCCCTTTTCAGTAAAATTTTTCTCATCGGTCTTCAACGATACCGTAGCTCCGAAATCATGCTTGATCAGCCTGGTCATCGTCTTTACCTGCGGGATATTCTGCACCATGGCGAGCCCTACCGCATTGGGCAGTTCGGCCCAAACCTGGTAGTTGAATTCCGCAGTGGTTTGCATGTTGACGCGGTAGATATTCTTAGAGTTTTTGTACATGCGGTCAAAACTCAATTCGTATGAGATACATGCAAATAATGTTATGCAAACGCATGTACCAATGGCTAATCCTGCGACATTGAGCGAGGTAAAGAGCTTATTGGCGACTATGTTGCGCCACGCTGTTTTGATGTAGTTTCGTATCATGGTGTTTAAATTCTAAATCCTAATTTCTAAACTCTAAATTCTATCGGTTGAGAGCTTTCAGCGCCAACTGTTTTATTCGCCCCTTAGGCTGTTTACAGGGTTTGATAATGCTGTTTTAATAGATTGAAAACTTATGGTTATCACGGCAATAAAAACCGTAAGCAGGCCTGCGACAAGAAATATCCACCAGCTTAAGTTTATGTGATATGCAAAGGTTTGAAGCCATTTTTGCATACCCCACCAGGCAATGGGCGTAATAATCACTACCGATAGCAATACCAGGTAAACAAACTCTTTGCTGAGCAAGAATGTTAACTGAGAAACGGTAGCTCCCAACACTTTACGCACGCTTATTTCCTTAGTACGTTGTCGGGTGAAGAATGCGGTCAAGGCAAACAAGCCCATCAAAGCAATTAAAATAGCTATAGAAGCAAAAAATGTAATGATTTTTTGTAACCTGGAATAAGAGGTAAATAATTGTTGAAAATTGTCATCAAGAAAAGAGTATTGAATAGGAAAATCGGGCTCTATCTTTTTCCATTGTTGTTCAATTGCCGCAACAGAGTGCTGCAATTGATTGCTGTTTAGCTTTACCAACACGGCACCACCAGATTGATACATGCAGGCCTTATTTCCCATTGTGTATACTTCTGGTTGTACAGCGTTCTCAAAGCCAAGCGTGTTAAAGTCTTTTACAACACCAACCACACGCACAGGCACACTATCGCAGGATGGAAAAGTTATTTGTTTACCTACCGGGTTGTTAATATTCAGTTTTTTAGCAGCCGATTCATTGATAATGGCAGTACGGGTATTTTGATCTTCATAATCGTCGCTGAAAAACCTGCCCTGTACCAATCCGACCTTCAGCGTTTTGAAAAAATCCTTACTTATTTTTATCGATGCCATACGATAACCCTTACCGGCATATTTAAAATTATAAGTTGATGTATCAGCAAATAGCCTGTCCCCGGGAACTTTGGTGGTCTTGGAAACAGAGGTTACGCCCGGTAATTCAAGCAACTGATCGCGCATATTAGCAAAACCTTCCTCCCGGGTTTTCTGCATTGCCTGGATACGCATTACCTGCTGGCCGGAGAAACCTTTGTCCTTATTTTGCATAAAGTCCATCTGGCCCCTGATCACCAGGATAGAGATGATAAAAAACACCGACACCATGAATTGTACCACAATCAGGCCGTTCCTAAAATGCGTTCCTTTTTTGCCACTTGAATAATCCCCTTTTAAAACTTTTGCAGTATTGAATCGCGACAAGAAAAAAGACGGGTAAAGTCCGGACAGCAAAGTAATAATCAGCAAACACAAGGCTATTTGGCCAATTACTATAAATGTATTGTCCTGCCGCCAAAAGCTTAGGGTTATATTAAATGATTGGTTAATGTATGGCAATGCAAACCCTACTATCAATACCGCTATTCCAAGGCTTACTGTACATTGCAGGGCAGTTTCAGTCATGAACTGAAAGATCAATTGTTTACGATTTGACCCTAATACTTTACGCACGCCTACTTCCTTGGCACGCCGCATTGATTTTGCAATGGCCAGGTTACTAAAATTGATAGCGCCGGCAAGTAATAATAACACAGCCAGTAAAAGCAAAATAGTAACTGTGGTAAAGTTGGTGGCGCCGTGCTTGGGGAAGTTATGAATGTCAAGTGCGGCATCAACAAAAAGCGAGGTTTGTTGCCCGGCTTTTTTGTAGGAATCAAAGGATTTGCCGTCCTTTTTTATGCGGTCAATATAATATATCCTGTTTATGCCATCTTCAATATTCGCTTCGGTTTCGGGATGTTTTAGTTTGATATAAGTTTGAAAGGAAAAATTCTCCCACGAATTATTCGATTTCTCATATGGGTCGCGCATTAACATCTTCGCGGCAAGGTGCGACGGCCCTACAGGCTCCTGCATTACACCTGTTATTGTGCAAAGAATTGCATTATATACCTTTACCGTTTTTCCCATAGGATCGGTATCACCAAATAATTTGTGTGCAAGTTCCTCAGTAAGAATAGCTGCATTAGGTTGATTAAGCGCAGTTGCTGCGTCGCCTTGTGTTAATTTATAGGGAAATACCTTTAGGAAAGATGAATCGACGGTTACAATATCTTTCTGATATATCTTTTTATCATTGGCGCTCAGTAACATTTGAAAATCGCCCGCCGATTGGAGGCGCGTCGCAGCTTCGGCATTTGGATATTTTTGTACCAAAAAACCCGCGAGAGGAGCCTGCGTTTGCGCCGATATATCGGCATTTGTTTGCATGGAAACACGATATACTTTTTTTAACTCAGGGTTCCATTTATCATAACTGAGTTCGTAATTAAGATAGAGCAGTATTACAATAAAACTTGCTAAGCCTGCAGCTAACCCAAAGATGTTGATCGTGCTATAGGAAATATCTCTTGAGATATTTCGCCAGGCAGTTTTAATGTAGTTCTTTATCATAGGGTTGTACGTTTTAAGTTGTACGTTTTACGTCTTTTTTTACTGTTAACTGCCACTGCCAACTGCCTACTCACTTCTAAGGCTCTTCACCGGGTTCACCATCGCGGCCTTTATCGTTTGATAGGCTATGGTCAATCCCGCTATCGCAAACGACGCAGCTATCGCAATCAAAAATATTCCCGGACCGATACTGATATGATATGCGTAGTTATTTAGCCAATTATTCATCATCCAGTAGCCCAACGGTGCAGCAATTACGAATGCTATAATGATCAGTGCAATAAATTCTCTTGAGAAAAGACCGATAATACTCATGATCGGAGCTCCAAGTACTTTCCGGATCCCCACTTCCTTTGTGCGCTGGGCAGCAGCAAACATGATCAACCCGTATAAACCCAGGCAGCCTATCAAAATGGCTATGCACGAAAAGAATTTAAATGCCGTGTATTCTTTTTGTTCCTGTGTATAAAAACTCGCAATATGGTCATCCAGGAACTTATATTCAAATAAATTATCCGGAAATAAGGCACCCCACGACTTGCCGATCTTTTCGATAGTCTGGTTGATATTGCCTGGCCGTATTTTTACACTGGCCATAAAAAAATGCTCGGGGTAGTAGGCTAATATGACCGCCCTGCGTTTTTTATGTTTCGATTCACTTTGAAAATCATGAACCACTCCCGTAATTGTTGCTACTGTATTGCCTAGTTTAATATGCGTACCAATGGCTTTATTGGGATTTGTTACACCCATTTTATGAATTAGTGTTTCGTTGACTACTACGATTACCGCACTATCTTTCGAAGACCGTTTAGCGATCTTTCGCCCTGCCAGCATTTTTATCCCGAACATATCGATGTAGTTTTCATCAACAAATTTCAGTTCGGTGACGTCGTCTTTTATGATACCAAAATCAGGTGCGGTAAAGCTGTTGAAGCTATTATTATACGATGGCGCACCGTTTGAATAAGTGACCTGTTCAACACCGGGGTTACTGACCAATTGTTGACGCAGAACATCTTTTTTTGCGTTATTTGGTATATAAAATGAAACTACGGCATCCTTGTTAAAACCAAGGTCCTGGTTCTCGAAAAAGTTCATCTGGTGGGCGACGATCAGCGTACCGACAATAAGTACCTGCGAAATGGCGAATTGGCCTACAACCAACGCCTTGCGTAGCGTAAAGCCCCTAACGAACTTGCTGCCCTGATCCTTAAGTGAATCTACCGGCTGGAAGGCTGATTGAACAAAAGCCGGGTAAAGGCCTGCGATCAATATTACGGCTAATGCTATCCCGGTAATATAAGCGATAACAAGTGGTTGGGTTAACTGGCCCGGATCAAGCTTTATATTGAGCCATGCAGTGGCACCAGATAGGAACATGGCGGCTAAACTAATACCCAAAATTAACGCCAGTAATACCAGTACTGTGGTCTCGCCCAAAAACTGCCTGATCAACTGGCCGCGGTTGGCACCCAGTACTTTCCTTACCCCAACCTCTTTAGCTCTTTTGATAGCCTGCGCAGTTGCCAGGTTGATAAAATTGATGCAGGCGGTGATAATGATAAGCAGCGCTACCCCGAATAAAGCGTAGTAGGTATCCTTTGATGTAGGGGTAATGACATTATTGATATAACGCTGGTCGAAGTGAATGTCCCTTAGCGGTTGAAGCGGCAGCCTGACCTCTTTTGGATTAAGGTTCCAATTTTTATGAAGAAATTCGGGGATGCCGGCTTGAATACGCTGTATGGGGTAATGTTGCGGTAATAAAATGAAAGTGAAAAAACCACCCCCAATAGCCCAAAAGTTGTTCATGTTATCTTTTACCTGGTTCCTGATGGTTTCAAAAGAAACAATCATTTGCATGGGCAAACTACGGTTAGCAGGCAGGTCTTTGATGATGCCGGTAACTTTGGCATTGATTTGGTTTTCGACGTTGATAACCTGGCCCATTGGGTCAGTGTTGCCATAATATTTTTTGGCAATACTCTCAGTTAATACTATTGAGTTAGGCTCTTTTAAAGCAGTTTTTGGATTGCCCGCTATCCACTTAAAATCGAATATCTGCGGCAAATGTTCGTCGGCGAAAGCAAAATCTTTCTCCTTAAAGCGGTTATTATTGATTTTGATTGTCGCCTCCTGGCTGTACATCACCTGCGAAACCTGTTCCAGTTCGGGGAAGTCAGCCCGCATTTTTGGTGCAACGGCCAGCGATACATTTGAGTTAAAGTCTATTGCGTTAAGTGTTACGCGGTATATTCTGTCGGCTTACTGTAATTGTCAAAAGTAAGTTCATTCCTTACTACAAGGAATAAAATAAGGCAGGAAGCGATACCTAAAGTAAGCCCGAAAATGTTCAGGAATGCGTAGCTCCAATTACGCCTGATATTCCTGAAAGCAATGGTAAAATAGCTTTTGAACATATTGTTAAACTCTAATTTTTAAAACCTAAACTCTAAATCCTAAACTCTAATAACTATTGCCCAATGCCTAATGACAAAATCACTCGCTCCTCAAACTGTCAACCGGGTTTGCAACCGCAGCTTTTATGGATTGCACGCTGATGGTAGCAAAAGCTATTACAACTGCAACGACACCCGCTATAGCTATCATCCACCATTGGAAATCAATACGATAAGCAAAATCCTCTAACCATTTATGCATCAGGTACCAGGCCAGCGGCGATGATATTACTATCGCAATGCACACCAGCCTGATAAAATCTTTTGATAACATACCGGCAATATTTGCGGCGCTTGCACCTAATACTTTGCGGATGCCTATTTCCTTCATTCGCTGCTCAGCAGCATAAGCAGCTAAACCAAATAATCCCAGGCAAGCAATTATAATGGCGAGCGAAGTAAGCGTAAGAGCAATTGTACCGGTACGCTGTTCTGAACGATACATGGTATCAAAATCCTGGTCCATAAAAGAGTACTGGAATGGCGCTTGTGATAAACCTTTCCAATTGCTTTCAACTTTTGAAAGCAGTGCTGGCAATTCGGATGTTTGTACTTTTATACTCAGGTCGCCGGTGTCATAGCCTAATTGCATAATAACCGGTTCGATATTTTGACGCAGTGAACTGAAATTGAAATCTTTTACAACTCCTATTATGGTATATGGCTTAAGTATATGGTTTTCGCCACCTGTGGCTTTGTAAATAACCTTATTAACCGGGTCAGTAAAGCCAAGGAATTTTGCGGCTGTTTCGTTAATTACTAAAGCATTAGAATCCGAAGACATTTGTTTTGAAAAATACCGGCCTGCCGTCATCTTCATCCCCAATGTATTTAAATAGTCCTCATCGACAGACCATATCTGCGGAAAGATGGAATTTTTGGGATCAACTACTGCTTCCTTATAAAAAATACCCGTATTACGATTTGATTCGATGGGCAAAAAACCTGATAAAGTAGCATCCTGAACGCCGTGCAATTGTTTTACTTCATTCTTAAAGGTTTTTGCGTGGTCGCCTAATTCAAAGGCACTGTGTACAACCAAAACCTGGCTGCGATTAAAACCAAGATCGCGGTTTTGGATATAATGTAATTGCTTATAAACGACAATTGTTCCGGCAATTAGAAAGATCGATATAGAGAATTGAAAAACCACCAGGAAGCTTCTGAGCGTGCCGCCTTTAAAGCCTGTGGCCAATTTCCCTTTAAGTACATCTATGGGCTGAAATGCTGACAAGAAGAAGGCTGGATACAGGCCCGCTAAAAAACCGATGAAGAGCACCGCTACAACAGAAGCCGGAATTAGCCATGCTAAAGTATGACCGGTAATAATAATGTTTTTATCCGCCAGGTGATTGAATGCCGGCAGGAAAATACATGCAGCAACAACCGCTATAATAACCGCCGCCAGTGTAACCATGATGGATTCGGATAAAAATTGAACGATAAGATATTTACGTGCCGAACCGAGCACCTTACGTACTCCAACTTCCCTGGCGCGGTTTGCCGAGCGGGCTGTAGAAAGGTTCATAAAGTTAACGCAGGCTATAAGCAGGATAAACAGGCCAATGACTGAAAAGATGTAAACATACTCGCTGGTGGTGTTAACGCCCAACTCACCTGATTGATTAGAATGCAGGTGAATGTCGGTCAACGGGATCATATTCAAATTAAAGAAACTACCACTTTTTTCAAACTGGTCATAGCTCATTTTAAGCTCCTGCTGCATTTGGTCGCCGCTGTATTTTAGCAGCATTTTTGGAAACTGCGCTTCCAGGTGTTTGTAATCAGTTCCTTTGCGCATCAGCACATAGGTATGGTAATCGCTTCGCAGCCATTCATTTGAACGACTATCTGGCCAGGATGACATAGATAATATAAAGTCAGCAGTGAAATGGGATTGTTTAGGAATATCTTTTATTACTGCCGTAATTTTCAAAGGTTTGTTACCATCGGTAACCAGGTTTTCGCCTACTGCATTTACCCTGTTAAAATATTTTTTAGCTGTCGATTCGGTAATAACTACTGTATTAGGCTCTACCAAAGCTGTCGACTTATCGCCGTAAAGTATAGGTAGGGTAAAAATGTCAAATAGGGATGGATCGGCAAAAAGCATATTGTATTCGAGGATATTCTCATTCCCCTTTTTTACATGCATTCCGCCACCGGTTTTAAGTCGTACGGTGTTTTCAACAGAAGGAAAGTCCGTTTTTAGTGTTTTTGCCAACGGGGGCATACATACTGCGTATTGTTTACGGTTACCACCAAGTTTAAGGTCTTCGTTTACACGATAAATGCGATCAGCATTCACGTTGTAACGGTCATAACTAAATTCATCAGCTACATAAAAAGCAATAAGGATACAGGACGCAAGGCCTAAAGACAGTCCCAGAATATTTATTGTAGTAAACGCTCTGTTTTTTTTGAGGGAACGAAACGCCGTTTTGAGATAATTTTTGAACATAGCCCTATTGATTTGGAAATAATTAGGCAAAAAACTCTCAAACTAGCCCCCTCTTTTATCAAGAAGGAGCTAGGGAGACACATTAATCAACTGTTATTATTAAACTAAATACAGTTCCGGGCGGCCTGTAACCAGGTCGTTATATCATTATATTTTCCATCACGGTTTGTCCGTCCAACAAACGGATAATTCGATGGCTGTAGCGGGCATCATGTTCTGAGTGAGTTACCATGATAATGGTTGTTCCCTGTTCGTTCAGGTCAGTAAGCAATTCCATTACATCGTTACCGTTGCTGCTGTCGAGGTTACCGGTGGGCTCATCCGCTAGTATCAGTTTTGGCTTGTTAACAACAGCACGGGCAATAGCCACACGTTGTTGCTGACCACCTGACAGTTGTTGCGGATAGTGGTTGCGACGGTGCATGATCTGCATTTTGTCAAGCACTTCTTCAACA
>Ga0193728_1002034_pt1 | contig 10466 bp, 10 predicted proteins | sample U1c1metaG_FD_143037 | JGI IMG/M metagenome (GOLD analysis project Ga0193728, IMG submission 143037) | Soil microbial communities from a riparian zone of the East river system, Colorado, United States - U1c1 | ecosystem: Environmental > Terrestrial > Soil > Riparian zone | place: USA: East River... | reverse complement strand
TGGCGATCTATCTCTACGCCCACAAGCATCGCCATCGCGCGCAGGTCGCGGCGAGCCACGATGCCGGGGAGGTCGAGATGAACGTCGTCGATGCGTCGGGCGTCGTGATCACCGAGATCACGCCCGACGCGAGCATGGCGCCGGATGCCGCCGTGCGGGTTGCCGCGATCGACGCGGGCATGCCGGTGGGACGTCCCGATGCAGGGAGCCGGGTCGCGACGGTCGATGCGGGGGTCGATCGCAACAAGGAAGCCTCGCGGCTCAAAGACGAAGCCGCCGCGGCGCTCGCCGACGGTGATACCGAGCACGCGCTCGAGCTCGCCGAGCAATCGCTGCAGCTCCGCCGCACCGCGCAGGCGTACCTCGTCCAAGCGCGTGCGTTGCAGCGCAGCGGCCGCACCGACGACGCGCTCATCGCTGCGACCAGCGCGCGCGACCTCGCGCCCGGCTACTACATGACCCATCACGAGCTCGGGATGATCCTGCTCTCCGCTCGCCGCAACGCCGAGGCGCGCCCGGAGCTCGAAAAATATCTCGAGCTCGCACCGAACGACAAGGACGCCGAGACCGTGCGCCAGCTGCTCGCGGCCCCCGCGCCATGACGTTCCGCGTGCTCGGCATCGAGAGCTCGTGCGACGAGACCGCTGCGGCGATCGTCGAGGACGGCACCCGCGTGCTGTCCGACGTGGTGGCGTCGCAGCACGAAGTCCACGCCCGCTACGGCGGCGTCGTGCCGGAGCTCGCGTCGCGCGCGCACATCCTCAACGTCGTGCCGGTCGTCCAGGCCGCGCTCGAACGCGCCGGCGTCGCGCTCGAGGATCTCGACGGCATCGCGGTCACGAACGCACCGGGTCTGATCGGCGGCCTGCTCGTCGGACTGCAGACCGCGAAGGCGCTCGCATGGGTGACCACGCTGCCGCTGGTCGGCGTGCATCACCTCGAGGGCCACCTCAGCGCGGTCTACCTCGAGCCCGAGCCTCCGCCGATGCCGCACCTCGCGCTGATCGTCTCGGGAGGCCACACGTCGCTCGTGCGGGTCGACGATCACGGCGTGCTCGCCGAGCTCGGGCGCACGCGCGACGACGCCGCCGGTGAGGCGTTCGACAAGGGCGCGAAGCTGCTCGGTCTCGGTTACCCCGGTGGCGCGGTGATCGACACGCTCGCACGCACGGGCGATCCACGCTCGATCGCGTTTCCGCGCTCGATGACGCTCGAGGAGCATGGCCTCGACTTCTCGTTCAGCGGGCTCAAGACCGCGCTGTTGCATCATGTCCGCGCGCACGGCGTACCCGAAGGCCCAGCGCTCGCGGATCTGTGCGCGAGCTATCAAGCCGCGATCGTCGAGGTGCTCGTGCGCAAGACCCGCCGAGCGGCGCGCCAGCGCAAGCTCCACCACGTCCAGGTCTGCGGCGGGGTCGCCGCGAACTCCGCGTTGCGCGCCGCGATGATCGCCGCCGGCGCCGAGGACGACTTTCGCGTCTCGATTCCGTCGCCCGCACGGTGCACCGACAACGCCGCGATGATCGCCGCCGCCGGGCACTACCACCTGATCCGCGGGGAGCGCGCCGGCCTCGACCTCGACGCCTCACCCAATGCGCCCCTGGCTCGGGCATGACCGGCGAGCCCTCCAAGCGCAGTGCGCGCGATCTGCTCGGGCCATTCCCCGACGCGCGGATCCTGCTCGACAAGTACAACCTGCGCGCGAAGAAGCAGTTCGGGCAAAACTTCCTGATCTCAGAGCGCGCTCTGCGTGCGATCGCCGATGCGACCGTCGTGTCCGACGAGGATTGGATCGTCGAGATCGGCGCGGGTCTCGGCACGCTCACCGCGCAACTCGTCGAGCGCGTCACCGCCGGCAAGGTGATCGCGCTCGAGATGGATCCCGACATGGTCTTCGTGTTGAAGGCCGAGCTCGGCACCGTCGACAACCTCGAGATCGAGCAGGTCGATGCGATGCGCTACGACTTGCGCATGGTCGCGAAGTGGCGCGGCGAACCCATCATCGTGTGCGGCAACCTGCCGTACCACATCGCATCGCAGCTGATGTTTCGCGTGATCGATGCGCGTGCGGACGTCCGCCACTGCGTGGTGATGATCCAGAAAGAGATGGCCGATCGGATCGTCGCGAAGCCCGGCACCAAGGAGTACGGCGCGATCGGCGTGATGCTGCGGACCTACGCGGACATCTCGACGGTGCTCAAGGTCCCGGCCGGCTCGTTCCTGCCGCCGCCGAAGATCGATTCGACGGTGCTGAAGCTCGTGCCGCTCGCACAACCGCGCACGCCGATCGCGAACGACAAGCACTACTCGACCGTCGTCCACGCCGCGTTCGGCCAGCGCCGCAAGACATTGCGCAACGCGCTCAAGTCGCTGTGGGAAGGTGTCGCCGTCGATGCCGCGCTCGCGTCGACCGGGATCGATGGCATGCGCCGCGGCGAGACCCTCGACATCCCCGAGTTCGGTGCGCTCGCGGCCGCGCTACCGCCGACGACCGGCACGCTTCACGATCCAGACGCCTAGCGCTTGCGCGCGACGAACCGCACGAGGGCCTCCTTGTCGCCGCCCCAGTCGGGCGAGTCGTCGACGATCTCGTCACGTACGATCTCGTACCCCACGAACAGCTTCGCGAGCTCGCCCTTGCCGAAGCCGCGCCAGGCCACTGCCCCTGTGTCGTCGGACTTGGCAAAGAACTCGTAGATGAACGTGCCGCCCGACTTCAACGCCTGCTGCGCCTTCGCGACCGTCTTGGCGTCGCTGCCGGCGTAGATCATCGTCACGAGGTCGTACTTCGCCGTGCCGAGGTCGGCCTTGTCGATGTCGTCCTCGACGAGCTCGACATCGAGATGTTTCGCTCGCGCCGCGTCCCGCGTCTGCGCGATGCCCTCGTGCGAGAAGTCGATGCCGGTCGCCTTCCAGCCCGCGCCCGCGAGGTACAGCACGTTGCGGCCCTGACCCGAGGCGATGTCGAGCGCGGTCCCGCGGGCGAGCGGATCGGCCGTCGTCACGAGCAACTTGTTCGGCGCCTTCTCGAACCCGGTACCGTGCTTGAACACGTCGTTCCACGTGTCGGTCTCGGCGACCGCACCGGCGCGCTGCCACGTCCACAGCGCGAGCTTCCACGCGGCGCCGTCCCACTGCCACGCGAGCGTGTAGCGGCCGTCGTACGTGAACCCGCCGCGTTCGCCCGACGAGTGTTCCGCCGCCTGGCCGATGAACACCGCCTCGTCGCCCTTCGCGAACACGTGCTCCTTCGACCACGTGCGCTCGATGATGTGCGGCTTCTTGGGATCGTACTTCTTGATCTTCGCGAGCTCGTGATCGCGGTCCGTCGGGTCACCGTCCTCGGAGTGCACGAACCCGGGCGCGAGCGCTGCTTCGAACGCGTGCTCGTCGCCGCGATCGAACGCATCGATGACCGCGTGGCTGATCTGCTTCACGTCGGGTGGTGGCGCGGGTGCGCGCACGCCAGGAGCGCAAGCTGCGCAGATGATCGCGGCGGCGGCAGCGGTTCGCATCGTGGGAGGCATACCGGCCGGCCGCGCCTGAGATTCCCGCGGCCTTACTTCAACCGCGCGCGAGCGACGCGACGTACATGTCTCGCGCGTGCACGAACCCGAGCTCGCGATACAGCGAGATCGCTGCGGTGTTCGAGGCGTACGCGTGGAGATAGGCGGTCTCGCCGCGCGCCGCGATCCGCGCCGCGACCCAAGCCGATAGCAGGCGCGCGAAGCCACGACCGCGCGCATCGGGATGGGTGCACACGCCGCTGACCTCGGTGAACCCGGCGTGCTTCATCCGCTCGCCCGCCATCGCGACGAGCGTATCGCCGTCCTTGATCCCCCAAAACTCGCCGAGCTCAGGCGTGCGCGATGCGAACGGGCCGGGTTTGGTCAGCGTCGCCAGCGCGAGCATCGCCGGTGCGTCGCTCGCTGCGAGGCGCTGGATTCGCGGATCGTTCGGCGCGGATTCGACGCGCTCGGCGATCATCTGGACGCCGGCCGCGGCGGTCACGACGACAATCCCAGGTGGGATCACCGGCTCCTCGGCCTGGAGCAACACGACCGTGCCGGTCGCGGGCACGAGCTCGGCGAGCGCGCGCAGACTCTCGGGGGTGTCGTCGCGGGTAGCGGCGAATGGACTGACCTCGGGCACGAATCGGCGCGCTCGCTCGCCGCCGAACGAGAACGCCTGCTGGCGCGTCGACAGTGCATCCCAGATCGGCCGCGCGAGGCTCATCGCGCCACCTTGCGCCTCGCCGGCACGCGCCGCGCGAGCGGCACCGCGACGAGGCCCTCTTCGAGTGCGGCGAGCTGCGCGAGCACATCCCCGGGCGCCTCCTCGCACAGTGCCTTCACCGCCGCGTGGATCACCGGCCACGATGCGCGCTTGCCCGTGTCGACCAGGCGCCGGCCCTGCCGGGTCAACGTCACCAAGCGCCGGCGCAGATCGTCCGTGGTCGTCGTGATCTCGACCAATGCTGCATCGGCGAGCTGTCCCACGGTGCGCGTCGCGCCGGGCTGACTCACGCCGACCGCCTCGGCGAGCTGGCCGATCGTGAGCGGTCCGAGGTGATCGACCGCGGCGAGGAACGGGAACTGCGCGGATTGGATCCCGTCGTGATGCGCATCGAGGATGCCCTGGGTCTGGGCCTGGAGCCGCTCGCCGAGGCGCTTGAGGCGCGTGCCGAGCGTGAGGTAGCCGAGCTCGCGGACGACGTCGAGAACCATATGACGAAATATATAACATGATATGGAATAATGCGCTCGCGATGTGCGACACGGCCGTCACGAGCTACCGGCGACCGAGGCGGAGGTCGGAGCGGCTCTCGCTCGCGCCGATGACCCGCCCGAGCTCGTCCTCGGCCTCGCTCGCGAGACCGAGTCGCTGGAGCGCGAGGCCGCGGAGCTCGACGACGTCGACCTCGTCCACGTGGCTCATCCGGTCGAGCGTGGCCACGGCCTCCGCTACGCGATCGAGTGCGAGCAGCGCGCGAACCTTGCCGATCATCGCCTTCACTTCCTGCTCGGGCGCGAGCGAGGCGGCGTGGTCGAAGATCGCGATCGCCTCGACGTAGCGGTGGTCGAACGCGAGGCACTCGGCCTGGACAAGCTTGGCAATCGCATCGTTGTCGTACGCGGGCTGCTCGAGGATCGCGAGTGCCTCGTGGACCCGGCCTGTCACGAGGGCATCGCGCAGCTTGGCGAGATGCGCGGGGACCTCGACGGTCATCGCCTTCGGCGTGCCGACTTGCTCGGTGGTGAGCTTCATCGAGCGATCCGCCTCGCGGCGCAAGAGGATCGCTTCGAGCATCCGCGGACGCAGCGTGCAGGCGCGATCGAATGCGTCACGTGCGTCGCCGAGCCGGCCTGCACCGAGCAGCGCGCGACCGCGCGTGTAGTGCGCGTCTGCGTCGTCGGGATCGAGCGTGACCCACTCGTCGGCGCGCTGCACGGCGTCCACGAAGTGACGCGCGAGCAGATGGCCGCGCGCGACCATCCGGAGCGCGGTGACGTTCGAGGGGTCGATCACGAGCGCGCGCTGTGCGAAGTCGATCGCGTGTCCGCCGTCGCCGAGCGCGAGGTGAGCACGCGCGCGAGAAATGTAGATCGCGACATCGTTGCGGCCGTCGAGCCGTACCCGAGCGTAGAGCGCGAGCGCGTCGCGAAATGCCCTGACGTCCTCGAGCTCCTTCGCTCGCTCGACGACGTCACTCCATTCGAGTCCACTCGAGTCGGCCGCCGCGGGAGGCGGCAGGTCTTCGCGGAGTAGCTCGCGAGCGCGAGCGCGCGCCTCGGCCGCGACGTGAAGGCGCGGATTTCGCTCGAGCGCAGCCTCGAGCGAGTGCAGCGCTGCGCGCGGTCGTCCGAGCTCGAGCCAGCCGAGGCCTTCCTGGGCGTCTTCCCACGCCAGGCGGCGCTCGCCCTCGAGGTCCGGAAGTGCGAGCTGCGTCCACGCAGCCTGGAGATCGTCGAGCGTTCGATACCGCTCCGCTGCACTCGGCTCGCAACAGCGCTCGAGGATCGTGCGGATCGGCGCTGCGGCTGGCTGGTCGAGCCCGGCGCACAGCTCGCCGATCACACCGCCGATCACGTAGATCATCGCCTTGTCGTCGCACCGTGGCCAGGTCGTGCGGATGTCCTCCGGGAGCTCCGCGGGGTCGACGGGCAGAAACGCGAGCCGCGCATCGTTCACCAGGTCGATCGTGACGCGCGGCCGAAGGAAGTGACCTGCCTCGCCGTCGGTCACTTCCGCGAGGATCATGCGCAGCGCATCGGTGAGCTGGGCCCCCCACGTCGCGACGACTTGCTGGGCTAGCCTCGTCTCCAGCGACACGGGCTCTTGCCGCCACGCGAGCCCAGCATATCGCACGAGCAAAGCGGCACCGCTTCCCCCATCGATCGCGTCGAGGATCTGAGGATGGGGCGGCAGCTCGAGCCACAGGTGGCGCAACCACAACCACTCGGCGAGCCGGTCGCCCGGATCGAGCTCCATCACGACGATCGCGCGACCGTCGTCATAGGCGCGGAGCGTGCGAAATTCCAGCGACCTGAACCGCCACGCCGCCTGATCGAGCCAGCTCGCCACCCGTCCACCATAACCACGCCGCGGCCTCGGCCAAGGGCGAGGCTTCGCTGTTCCCGTGCTAAGCAGCGGCATGCCCGAGCTCCCGGAAGTCGAGACGGTGCGGCGCACGCTGGCACCGATGGTCGGCGCGAAGATCGTGAGCGCGTGGACGAGCGGCAAGGGCCTGCATATGGCTCGCAAACCGCCGCGGGCGAAGCTGCAGCAGCTCGCTGGAGCGACGATCACGAGGATCCATCGCCACGGCAAGTATCTCTTGATCGAGACCGACACGTCGAAGACGCTGCTCGTTCACCTCGGGATGACCGGCCGGACGCTGATCGTCAAGAAGGGCGCGCCGAAGGCGAAGCACACGCATGTCGTGCTGGACCTTGGCGATCGCGAGCTCCGGTTCGTCGACGCGCGCCGGTTCGGTCAGGTCGACGTCGTCGAGCGCGGCAAGGAGAAGGAGCACGAGGGTCTCGCCGTGCTGGGCCCCGACGGACTGTTCGAGCCGGTCTCGGGCGAATATCTATTTCAGAAATCGCGCAAGAAGCAGGCGACGCTCAAGGCGTTCGTGCTCGATCAATCGATCGTCGCAGGCGTCGGCAACATCTACGCGAGCGAGGCGCTGTGGCGAGCGAAGCTCCGGCCGACGACCCGCGCACACAAGCTGACGCTCGCGAAGGCGGCGGTGCTCGCGGCCGCGATCCACGAGGTCTTCGACCGGGCGCTGACCAAGGGCGGGACCAGCCTGCGGGACTTTGTCGATGCGACCGGCGCCTACGGCGAGAACGACGAGTACCTGTGGGTCTACGGCCGCGACGGCGAGCCGTGCCCGCGAGACCACACGAAGATCCGGCGCTCCGTCCTCCAAGGACGGGTCACGTTTTACTGTCCAACGTGCCAGACGTCGTAAGGGTCTAACAGCCCGAGCGTTGGGACCGTGTTAGTGTCGACGGCGCGCCAGCGGGCAAAGATGTTCAACGATCAAGCCGACGAAGACCTGATGGTCATGTACCAGAAGGGCGAGGTTCGCGCCTTCGAGGTCTTGCTGTCGCGTCACCGCAAGCCGGTGTTCAACTTCATCTTGCGCTTCGTCGGCGACCGCGAGACTGCCGAGGACTTGCTGCAAGAAGCCTTCATGCGCGTCATCAAGGGCGCGGAGGCCTACAAGCGCCAGGCCAAGTTCACGACGTGGCTTTACACCATCGCGAGGAACTTGTGCGTTGACCAGACTAGGAGACGCAAACATCGCAAGCACGCGTCGCTGGATGCCCCCATGGACTCCAGCGAAGAGAGCGGCACGTTGATGGATGTGATCCCCGGCAACGAGATGGCCAGCGATCGCAAGAGCGTCAACAAGCAGCTCCACGAGCAGATGCAGCGTGCGATCGGTGCGCTCTCCGAGGACCAGCGCGAAGTGTTCCTGATGCGCGAGTTCCTCGACATGCCGTTCAAGCAGATCGCGGATGTCGTCGGCGTGCCCGAGAACACCGTGAAGAGCCGCATGCGCTACGCGCTCGAGAAGCTGCGGCTCGAGCTCGACGAGTACAAGGACCTCGCGAAGGTCGCGCCGTGATGGCGGACCAGGATCCCGACGACCCGCAGTTGAAGGCGCTGCGTGCGGTGTGGTTGTCGATGCGCGACAGCGATGAAGATCCGCCGGATAGCGGGGTGTCGGCGCTGATGGCCGCGGCGCGCTCGCAGGCGATGCACATGACGCCGAAGCCGTGGTGGAAGCGCATGTTCGAGCAGCTGCGTCGGCCGCCGGTGCTCGCACTCGCGACGCTGCTGGTGTTGATCGGCGGGGCCGTGCTGATGACGAAGCGCGACACGATCGAGAAGGCGCCGACGACGGCACCGGCACCGAGCAAGGAGCTGCCGGCCACGAACCTCGATATCGGCGGAGCCGCGCCCGCGCAGGTGACGCCGGTCGTGCCCTCGAAGGCCGACAACAAGCTCGAATCCGCCCATAAGCCGAAGGACGAACCGAACGTGGAGCGTACTGCGCCACCGCCGGTGCGGCCGCATCCGACCTCGCACAACGCCGGCAAGGGTGTGGAGTCGCCTCCTTCGGCGGATCCGGGCTTCGCCGCCGGCGCGACCACGATGGATCTGCCTCCCGCACCGGTGAAGAGGCCGAGCGCGAAAGCAGACAGCGACCTCCCGCCGAACCACGTCCTCGTCGATCAGCTCGCGGCGCAAGCGCGCGGGGCGGCGAAGCGCGGTGACTGCGAGAACGCGAAGGCGATCGCGACGCGGATCGCGGGACAAGACGCGGTCTACTACCGCGAGCACGTCGCCGGCGACCTCGCGAAGTGTGTCTCGACGCCGGCTGCAGCGGCAGACGCGGCGGAGTGAGCTAGTTGTTCAGCGCGCCCTGAGCGATCCAGCGCCGCAAGATGTCGCGGGTCTCGACGGGGAGCTGACCGTCGCGCGGCATCGTGTCGTTGCAGGTGTGGTTCGCGCACGCGGTGTCTAACATGCACTGATCGCCGTCGAGCTTGTGCATCACGAAGCTCTTCTGCGGATCTCCCGCCGTGATGTACGGCATCGTGCCGAGCTCGCCTGCCATCGGTCCGACGAGATCCGTGTAGACCTTCGCCGCATCGGCGCCTTGCTTGAGCTCTGCGCCGAGGAACAGCCCACCTTGCGCACCATCGGCGACGCCGTGACAGCTCGCCGACGAGCAACTCGCGGTCAGCACCGGCATCACGTTGGTCTTGAACGACATCATCGGCGTGGTCAGATCGAAGCCGGGATCCGACGCGTACGCGACGCACGCACCCGCATCCGGGCCCCACTCGGGCGGCGGCGTGCCGCACCCGGCGAGCACGGCGAGCCCGAGGCCGGAAACGAGCAGCAACCTCACGCGAGCGCCTTGTCGACCACCGCGCCCGAGGTGACCGCCTTGTCGATGAACGCATCCGAGACGCCCGCCGCCTTCATGACGGTCTTGCCGAACGACGCCAGCGTGTCGGTCGCCACGACGCTGCCGATCGCGGTGGCACCGAAGTCGTTGCCGACCGGCGCGATGCCTCCGATGATGCCGCTCTTGAACGGCTTGCCGATCGTCAGCGAGACCTGGTGGTTCGGGTTGTGCTGGCGGCCATCGATGTTGCCCGCCGCGATCGTGCGGCCGAACACGTTGAGCGATGCGAACGTGACCTGATCGATCAGTGCGCCGCGCGCGTTCGACATCGTCTGCAGCTGGCTCATCAACATCGCGATCGAGGCGAGGCCGCTCGTGGTCTGCGCCGCTTCGCCCGCGAGGGCCGTGTCGTTGTGGTTGTCGCCGCCGAACGGGATGTGGATTGCGACGACCGGCGTCACGTTCATCTGGATCAACACGATCGCCGCGGTGATCTGCGAGGCGACGCTGTTGTCGACGATGCCACCGAGCGCGTTCAAGAGATTCTGATCGATGCTGCGGATCTGCGACTGCGACGTGATCACCGAGTCGAGGTACGACTTCTGCGCCTTGGTCGCGGTGCGCCGGTAGATATCGCTGATCTGCGACAGCGTGTCGTCGCGCAGCTTCTGCAGGCTCGTGATCCCCGCAAGTGTCCCGGTCGGGTTCGCGAGCGTCGCCTTGAGTGCGAGCGGCGGGATGATCGGCAGCGCCTGTCCCGCATAGCTGAGGCCCTCGCTCGGCGAGTTCGCACCGACCGTGATCGGCTGGTTCTGGATCGTGCCGAGGCACGGCCCGAGTTGCTTGCCGAGCAGCGACGGCAGCATCTCCTTGGGCGCGGTCGTGTCCATCAGCGACAGCACGTCCGGCTCCTTCGGGTGCACCGGCGTGTTCGTCATCACGTGCCAGACCGCCATCCGATCGAGCACGTACTGTGGCAGCTGACCGCCCGCGGCGGGCGTCGCCCACGGCAGTGCGGCCGTCGTCGCCA
>Ga0193728_1002033_pt1 | contig 10468 bp, 10 predicted proteins | sample U1c1metaG_FD_143037 | JGI IMG/M metagenome (GOLD analysis project Ga0193728, IMG submission 143037) | Soil microbial communities from a riparian zone of the East river system, Colorado, United States - U1c1 | ecosystem: Environmental > Terrestrial > Soil > Riparian zone | place: USA: East River... | reverse complement strand
TGCTTCGCTGAGGCACAGCGGGAGCAGGAGCAGGCTGCTGTGGAGGCCTATTGGTAGGCGCCGGTTGCTGCGGAGGCCTGTTGCTGGGATCCGGACGCTGCGCGAAACTCGAAGACGTCAAGCTCGCGCTAAGACAGAGCACGAGCAGGCAGCCCTTGAATTTTGTCCGCAGCGTCATCCGCCTTACATTTCCTGTTCGCTGGAATCATCTGCCGAAACGGGTTGCGGCAATTCCGTCAACGGCTCGAAGTTGGCCAACACATCGTAGTTTTCCAGCACTGGCAAATCCTGATCCTGCATAATCTGGCTTTCATCGCCATCGGAACTTGCCACCCTCGTGCTATCCGCCGGACGGTGGCCTACCCACACAGTGGCCAGCAGCAACATCGAAGCGGCCACCAAGACGCGCGGCGCCGCGCCCAGCCAGGACCACCACTCTTGCTTCACCGGCTCAGCGGCAATGCGTGCACGCACGCGAACATCGAATGCCGCGGACGGCTCGATCTGCGGCAGTTCATCCAACAAACTGCCAACGGAGCGAAATTCGTTCACGCGCACGGTGCACGCCGGGCACGCAGCAAGATGCTTCTCCATCTCGCGCTGTTCTTTTTCTTTCAAGCGGCCGTCGATATATCCGAGGAGCCGGCTTTCCATTCGAGTGCAACTCATGACTGCCTTCCTTCCATGGCCCTTAACTTTTTGCTCGCAACGCCACGAGTGGGGCTAGTTCAACTCGCAACGTTTCATACGCCCGAAACAGCAGCGATTTAAGTGCGCTTTCCGAGCAAGACAAAATCTTCGAAATCTCGCCGTAATCCAGATCCTGATACTTGTGCAGCAACACCGCGGCGCGCTGCTTTTCAGGAAGCTTGTCTATGGCGTGCCGGATCATGTCCCGCTCCGCCTCCTGTACCAGGTGTTCTTCGATGTTGGGATTTTTCTCCGCAACATCGAGCGGACGCTCATCGCCCTCTTCCGAATCCACTGTCACCGGAGCGTCCAGAGAGACTTCCATGCGCTGATGACGCGTGTCCCGAACCGAATTCAGCGCCAGATTCGTGGCGATCCGGAACAACCAAGTGGTGAATTTCGCGCTGGGCACGTAATCCGCCCGCGCCCGATACACCCGGATGAAAACCTCTTGTGCCAGGTCCTCGGCCTGCTCCCGGTTCCGAACCATGCGGTAGAGGAAGTTAACCAGCGGCGTCCTATAGCGATGCAAGAGAAGCGCGAACGACTGCTCGTCGCCCGCCTTCACGTCCAGCATCAGTTGGACGTCGGTCCTGGCCATTGCCGACACACTGTATCAAACCCGTGTATTGTCAGAAAGTTGCAAATCGGAATGTAAAGTTGGCATGTAGCTAGGGACTTTATACATGGAACAAACGCTGCATTATCAGCAAGCTAGCTACGCCCACGAATACCAGTACAGCCATGCGCCAGTTAGGCTCGCGATTCACTTCCGGGAGCAGGTCTGTCGCGGCGACATATAGCGTTACCCCGCCGGAAAGCGGCAAAGCGAATTTCAGTTGGCTTTCCAGGAGCGTCGTAAGCAGCACTCCCAACAACGTAGCTACCCCTAGTAACCCGGAAGCCAGGATAGCGTTGCGCCGCCCCTGCCCGCTGGCGAGAACCACCGACGCAACCGTGAAGCCTTCGGGAAGCTTATGCAGAAAAATGGCCACGAAAATCACCAGGCCCAGCCAGTTCGATACCAGGAAGCCGGAGGCTATCGCCACTCCATCAAAAAAAGTATGGATGACCAGCCCCAGCAGCATGGTGGCGCCCACGTGGTGATGGCTGACTATTTCGTGATGCGTCTCTTCTCCGAAATGGAGGTGCGGCGCGATGGTGTGTTCGAACAGATGGATCAGGAAATAGCCGATCAGGATCACCAAGAAGGCGCTGTCGCCCGCTAGCCGCACGGATTCGGGGATCACATCCAGGAACGCCACAGCCAGCATGTATCCCGCGCCCAACGCCACAAAATATTGCAGGTTTCGCCGTTGCCACTTGCGATAAACCACGAAGTAGCCGCCCAGCAGGTTACCACCGGCGGCCACGAGGCCCAGAACAGCTGCTAATGCGATGCGAGTTGAGTCAGGATGCGGCATTTGCTTTCTTCGAAGAAGCCGCGTTAACCGCTGTGCCGGAAGAGAATCACATCGCCTTCCTGCACAATGTAATCGCGCCCTTCGAGGCGCACCTGGGCTTTTTCGCGGGCGGCGGCGATACTGCCCGCCGCGAGCAGATCGTTCCAGCGCACCACTTCCGCGCGAATGAAACCTTTTTCAATGTCGCTATGAATTTCGCCCGCGGCTTTCACTGCCGTCGCGCCCTTTCGAATCGTCCACGCACGGACTTCCGGTTCCCCGGCGGTGAAATAAGGAATTAAGCCCATCAGCTCGTACGTGGCATGAATCAAGCGATTCAAGCCCGGCTCTTTCAGCCCGTACGATTCCAGCAGTTCGGCGGCTTCTTTCTCTTCCATCTGCGCAAGCTCCGCTTCGAGCCGCCCACAGATGGCGATCACCGCGGTATTGGGACGCCCTTGCAGCGCGCTCAGTTTATGACGCTCCACCGCGCTCGAAAGCTCAGCGGCTTCATCGTCCCCGAGATTCAAAACATAAAGCATGGGGCGCTGCGACAAAAATAAAAATCCCCCGATGGGCTTGCGTTCTTCAGCCGTCAATTCCAGTTCGCGCAAGGGCTTTTCGGATTCAAGATGCGCTTTGCACTTATCGAGGACCGCTTTCTCCGCCTCCAGAACGGGATCTTTCTTTTTCTTTAAATCTTTCTCGAGCCGCTCAAGCCGGCGAGTGATCTGATCGTGATCGGCCAGGATCAGTTCCAACTCCAGATTGGTAGCGTCGCGCAACGGATCAATGCTTCCCGCCGCGTGTGGCACCGACGGGTCGTCAAACACTCGAATGACATGTGCAATGGTGTCCACTTCGCGCAACGGCGCGAGCGCATCGCGGTTACGGTCTTTCTGCATGCCGCCAACGTCCACGTATTGCACCGTGGCATAGGTTATTTTTTTCGGATTATAAAGCTTGGCTAGCTCCACGAGCCGCGGCTCGGGAACCTTGGCGACGCCCACATGCGTCCCTTGTGCGCCAGGCTTGCCTTCGACACTAGTTTTGGTAAGGATCCGGAACAGCGTGGTTTTTCCGACCTGCGGCAGACCGATAATTCCTGTTTGCATAAACGCGATATGTTAGCACAGCGACGACGCGGCTCTTTGTGTCGCGGCCCGGGAACGCGAAACGTCCGATGGGATTTGTGACATAAGGGGATAGACGGGAAGCCCTTTGCGTGCTAAGTAATTCAACACCATTTTTTCCATCAAAATTTTCCACCAGAGTGAAAAAAGTTTTATGGCCACGACAACTGCTATGCTCCCCTTCGATTTGCGCGTCGCAAAAGCCGCGCTAGCCGCCAAAGACGAGCGCCTCGCCCGCCTCATCGAAGAAACCGTCGAATTCCAGATCGAAATGGAATCGATGGACAGCCCTTACGAAGCGTTGATGGAATCCATCACCTACCAATCCATCTCCGGCAAAGCCGCCGCCACAATTTTTGCCCGCATCAAAGCCCTCGGCAGCAACGGTCGCGCCCCTACCCCGCAAGAAATGCTAAAACTCCGCCCACAAAAATTGCGCAAAGCCGGCCTCTCCGGCGCAAAAGTTCGAGCCATGAAAGACCTCGCGCAGAAAACCATCGACGGCGTCGTCCCCACCATGGAAGAAGCCCAAAAAATGTCCGACGAAGAACTCGTCGAACGCCTCGTCTCCGTGCGCGGCATCGGCGCCTGGACGGTAGAAATGTTTCTAATCTTTCGCTTGGGTCGCCCGGACGTTTTGCCCATCCACGACCTCGGAGTAAAAAAAGGCTGGTCCGTCACCTATGGCAAAAAACGCATGCCCAAGCCGAAGGAGTTGCTTACCTTCGGTGAACGCTGGCGCCCCTACCGCACCCTCGCCAGTTGGTATATGTGGCGCGCCTTCGAACGCGCCGGCTACAAAGCCACCAACAAAATCAGCAAATCCCTGGCGCGAAAGAAAAAAGCCAAGTTGCAGACTGCGGCAGTGCTTCGGTCAAAGAAAGAACGGGCCAGACGCCCGGCGAAGTCCCTAAAAAAAGTTCGAAACGTTTAGCTCGCTGAAACATCTCTTCTGAAGCAGATATGAATCGACGAAGCTTTCTCACCCGAAGCGCCGGTATTCTTGCGTTGGGTGGTACCCCGCGGCCTACGCAACAACCGAACCAGGCAGACAAAGAGAGCCAAAGAAGGAAGGAATTTCCGTGATCCAACCCACAAACGTCCCGCTCACCACCATTCATCGCATCCAGGCAGACGGCATAACTGTCTTCTACCGCGAAGCAGGGCCCGCGGATGCGCCCCTGGTGCTCCTGCTACACGGCTTCCCGACGTCCTCATTTCAATACCGCGAATTAATCCCTCGCCTCGCTGACCACTACCGAGTGATCGCGCCTGATCTACCCGGCTTCGGTTTCACCGAAGTTCCCCCAGCGCGCAATTACAAATACACCTTTGACGCGCTGGCGAACACCATTCTGGCCTTCACCGACGCACTGCGCCTTACGCGCTACGCACTTTATATCTTCGACTATGGCGCGCCCACCGGCCTGCGTTTAGCGATGGCCCGCCCTGAGCGCATCACCGCGATCGTTTCGCAAAATGGAAACGCCTATGAAGAAGGGCTGGGCGACGCATGGGCGCCGATCCAGCGCTATTGGCGAGAGCCATCTTTGGAGAATCGCGAAATTCTCCGCAACGCTTTGGGCCCCAAGGGCCTTCGCTCCCAATATACAGACGGTGTCCCGAATCCGGACAGAATCGCGCCTGAGGGTTACACACTCGATGCCGCAATGATTCAGCGGCCTGGCAACATGGACATTCAATTGGATCTGTTTCTCGACTACGCCAACAACGTGAAGCTGTACCCCGCCTTCCAGGAATATTTTCGCAAGTCCAAGCCGCCGCTGCTGGCCATCTGGGGTAAGAATGATCCGTTCTTCATCCCGCCAGGCGCGCAAGCCTTCTTGCGTGACAACCCCAACGCCACCGTCCAACTCCTGGACACCGGCCACTTCGCGTTGGAGACCCATGTGGAAGAAATCGCGCACGCCATGAGGGAATTTCTTTCGCGCAACGCCGGGGCGTCATCGAAGGCCCACGCCTCGTGACAAACCAGGTTTAAGCGGCTTCGCGCACCAACAAAAACATCGCCACAATACCCGCTAACAACACCACGCTCTCAAGCGAAACAGAAATACTATGCAAACGCGTAAATTCCGCCAGCAGCGGACTATCCGCCGCAGTAGCCTGAATCGACCCCATCTGCCCCCGCAACGCCACCATCTTCGCGCTCACCGTGAACTGCGAAATCAGCGTCGCCGCGATCATCACCAGCACGCATAAAGCCGCCGGGGCTACGGTATTTGAAAGTGAGCGAGTGCGCGCGAGCCGCACTAGCAGGAAAATCACACCACAAATAATCCCACCAATATGCATGCGCGTAAGCGCGAATCCCACCATCATCCCGGCCTGATCACGCGTTGCGAGCACGTGGAAGGCCCCCGGCGCAACCACAAAACTCAAAAACACGTCGCTACCGAGCCACAACCCCAAACTCAGAAACTCCAGCGTCCGCAGAAAAATTGTCATGAACTAGTTATACGACAGCCCGTTGTCGGAATGTCCGCAAACGAGCGAGCGATGGACTTACAGGTCTTGCCGCCTCAAACGGAGCGTAGCTTGACCGAGGCGGTCTGCTAGCATATGCGAGGCTAAGGCTTCTACGGACCGGACGGCCTCGACCCTCCACTTACCATAGACCATGACCCCCGGAAGAGACGGGATCTCTGCAATCCAGCGGCGGTCATTCTCTTGTTCAATTTGAATGTCAAAGTTTAGCGACCTGTTGGCCTCAGGGTTAAATGCATCGTGGAGCCGCTAGTGTGCGGTCAAGAGCCAGACCTCCCGCTGTACATCCGTACATCCCACCAAAATTTCTTTTTAAACACACCTGTACTCTTCACTTCACCAACTCTTCGCCACAATAATGAGACACTTAGCAGGTAAGTATGGTGGGCGATAAAGGACTCGAACCTTTGACCTCTCCCGTGTGAGGGGAGCGCTCTAACCAACTGAGCTAATCGCCCGTTCGTGGTCTAGTTGTAACAGGAAGGGCCCGGGTTTTCAACCAATGCCGACCACCACCTCTCAAGTCGTCGCGCAACTGCAGCGCAGCATCGCGCGCGCGATCTATGGCAAAGAAGAAGCCATCCAACTTTCCTTGATTACCTTGCTGGCTCGCGGCCACTTGTTGATCGAAGACGTGCCTGGAGTGGGCAAGACCACCCTGGCGCAAGCGCTGGCCAAATCCTTTCATTGCACCTTTCAGCGCATTCAATTTACTTCCGATTTGCTGCCCAGCGATGTGCTGGGCGTCAGCGTTTACAACCCCGAGACTCGCGAATTTGAATTTCGCTCCGGACCGATTTTCGCCAACGTGGTCCTGGCCGACGAAATCAATCGCACCACGCCACGCACGCAATCAGCGCTGCTGGAAGCCATGAACGAAGCACAGGTAAGCATCGACGGAAAAACCATGGCGCTGCCGCAGCCGTTCCTGGTGATTGCCACGCAGAACCCCGTCGAACATCACGGCACCTATCCGCTGCCGGAATCGCAGCTCGACCGATTTTTGATGCGCATCAAAATGGGCTACCCCTCGCCCGAAACGGAAAGAGAAATTCTGCGCAAACGAGTGGGCGTGCGTGGCGAAAATCCCCTGGATGCCCTGGAACCGGTCGCGGACGTCAGCGAAGTGCTGGCCATGCAGGATGAAGTAGCGCACATAAAAGTGGATTCCAGTCTGCACGACTACGCGTTGGAGATCGTGAACCGCACTAGAAGTTCCGATCTGTTGGCCCTGGGCGTCAGTCCGCGCGGAACGCTGATGCTGCAACGCGCCGCGCAAGCGCGTGCTTTTCTCGATGGCCGCGATTTTTGTTTGCCGGATGACTTCAAAAAACTCGCCGTGCCGGTATTTTCGCACCGCGTAGTGGCCAGTTCGCGCCACGCTTCGCTGCAGAAAAAATCGGAGACCACGGAATCGGTCCTGCGCGACATCGTGGAGTCCGTTCCTGTACCGCTGTGAACCTTTTAATCCTTGCCGGATTTTCTAACGCCAACACGGCGCATTTGTTTTTAGCCTCTTCGTCTTCACTCTTTTCCAATCTTAATTATTTTGCGGAAAAATTCCTCCTATGAGCTTTAGCCGCTCATTCGTCGCGCACCTCCGGGCCCGCTCCGACCGTTCGCCGGTGCGCACTTTTCTTTTGGCGCTCGCGGCTTTGGCGGTGGCCCTCCTGCTGGCGCTGTATTCCGGCGCGGCCGCGGAGCTGGGCCAGTGGCTGTTGGCCAGCACCTCGGCAGTCGCGGCGCTCGCCGTCGCTACTTGGGTGGCCGTGACCTTGGTGCCCGCCATGGCACAACGCACCCCGCTGCGCTGGATCGGCTACAAAATGGAATACCGCGTTTCGCGCGCGGGCTGGATTTATTTTGGCGGAATTATTCTTGTGGCCCTGGCGGCGCTGAACACCGGCAACAATTTGTTATTTCTCGTGCTGGCCTGCCTCATCGCCATCATCTTGATGTCCGGGATTCTTTCGTCGATAACCTTGTCCGGCGTGGAGATGCGTCTGGAGTTGCCGGAACACATTTTTGCCGGCCAGCCGGTACGCGCCAATATTCAATTGCAAAACGACAAGCACACCCTGCCGAGTTTTTCTTTGCGCGTGGAAGCCGTCAAACCAAAAAACGCTCCGGCAGCCGCCATGCTGGAAACTCCGGTGTACTTTCCCTATTTGCCGAAACGCGATCGCGTACAGCAAACCGTCCCGATGACATTTATGCGGCGCGGAGTGCATCGGCAGGACGCTTTTCGCATTGTTACGCGCTTCCCTTTTGGCTTCTTGCAGAAATCGCGGCGGCTGGATTTGAGAACCGAGGCAGTGGTCTATCCCTCGGTTGCCCCGACGGACGAGCTAGTCGAGATTCTGCCTGGATTACACGGCGCACTGGAAAGTTTGTCGAAGGGGCGCGGGCAGGATTTGTACGCGCTGCGCGGCTACGTGGCCAACGACAGCGTGCGCCATGTGCACTGGAAAGCGTCTGCGCGCTCGGGTTCTCTCATGGTGCGCGAGTTTACACGCGAAGACGACTGCCGGGTGCTGTTGGTTCTCGATCCGCACATCAGTGCAGGACTTAAACCAGGAAGCGATCCCAAGGAGCAGACCGCGAGAGAGCGATTTGAGCGGGCCATCACGCTGTGCGCCGCACTCAGCTGGCATTTTTACGAGCGCAACGCGCAACTCCAATTTCGTAGCGCCGGAGTGGAAACGCGTCTCGCTCCCGCGGAAGAGATTGTGTTTTTGATCTTGCGATATTTGGCGCTCGCGAGTCCGCTGCCGCCCGATCCCAAACACACGCTCATCACCGATCTGGCATCATCGCCGGAATTGTTCAAAGTGATCGTTACCAGCCAGCCGCGTGGGTCGATTCCCGCCAACGTGTGGTACTCCTCTTACGTAATTTTCCTCGATGATGTGTGTTGAAGTAGATTTGTTTCGCCCGCGGTCTCATTGAGTGTGCGAAAATGGCGCGCTGATGAACGCGTCTTCCTTTCTGACAGCTCCTGAACTCAAGAAATTCCGAGCAGAGTTGCTTAACTGGTTTGCGACGTACCAGCGAAACCTGCCTTGGCGTCGCGACTCCGATCCTTACCGCATCTGGATTTCGGAGATTATGCTGCAGCAGACCCGCGTCGCTGCCGTAATTCCTTATTTTGAAAAATTCTGTGCTCGTTTCCCCGATGTGCGCGCGCTGGCAGAAGCAGAAGAGGCCGAAGTGCTTCGTATGTGGTCGGGCCTGGGCTACTACAGCCGCGCTCGAAATTTGCAGGTCGCTGCACAGCAGATTGTCCGTGAGCATGGCGGCACATTTCCCATCACGCAATCCGATATCCGAGCGCTGCGCGGGATTGGTAAGTACACCACGAACGCCATTCTGAGCATCGCCTTTGGAAAAAAACATGCCGTGGTGGAAGGCAACGTTGCGCGCGTGGTGGCGCGACTGGAAGCCATTCGCGGTGACTTGCGCGAGGGCGGAAGATGGGAATCGCTGCAAGGCACGGCAGACCGCCTGCTAGCGCCCGAATCCCCGGGAAATTGGAATCAGGCCATGATGGAGCTTGGCGCCACCATCTGCACGCCACGCTCACCGCAATGCTTGTTATGCCCGGTTGCGAAGTTCTGTCGCGCCCGCAAATTGGGAATCCAGGAATTAATTCCCGAGAAGCGCAAGAAGCGCGCCACCGTGGGCGTGATGCTTGCGGCGGCGGTGTTAGTCGATGACCGAAGCAGATGCATTTTGCTGCCTCCGCCCAAAAAAGGCTCGGAAAAAGCGCTGGCGGACGATATTCCCACGCTAGTCTCGAAGATGTGGCACTTCCCAACCATAGTCGTTAGCGAAGACCCAGAGAGCGACTTGCGGCGATATTTGAAAAATGTAGTCGGCGCTAAACGACTACCGCCGCGATTCGTCGCGCTTCGCAAGATTCGCCACGCGGTGACCTACCGGGCCATCAGCTTGCTTCCCTTCCGCGTGAAATTCAAAAAATTACCTCGCGTCGGTGCTGCAAAAATAATCTTATTGAAGGATTTTTCCTCTGTGCCGGTTTCCAATTTAACGCGCAAGGTAGCACGGGCAGCGCTTGACGCTGCCGAATACTCATGACCGATTCCATCACTGGGTCCACAGAAGAAACAAACCGGTTATGCAAACCGAGCTTCGCTCTTATCCAATCTAGCCTTCTAACTTAAAGTGATAGGTTATCGCCAAAATTCTTCTCTCGTGCTTCCAGATATCGCTCGATATATTTTCCCAGCACATCGGCTTCTAGATTCACTGCATCGCCGACAACTCGATCTCGCAAATTGGTGTGCTGATACGTAAAGGGGATCACCGCAATCTCCACAACTCGCCCGTCCCAACTAGCCACTGTCAGGCTTATACCATCCACGGTGATCGAGCCTTTTGGCACGATGTACCTTGCGAAGTCCGAAGGCACTTCAACTCCGAATCTCCAGCTCTCGCCGCCAATTCCCTCGGGACGTAATTCCCTAACTCGTCCAATGCCGTCAACATGCCCCAGCACAAAATGACCGCCAAATTCTTGCCCGACCGTCAGCGGCTGCTCCAAATTTACGTGCATTCCTCTTTTCCATGCGGGAGCAGTAGCGCCAAAAGAAGTTTTACTCACTGTCTCGGCAGAGAGGTCGGCAGAAAATCGTTCCCCATGCAGCTCCGTGATCGTAAGGCAACAGCCGTTTACCGCGATACTTTTCGAGACGGCCAGCGAGCCCGTCAACG
>Ga0193728_1002032_pt1 | contig 10469 bp, 6 predicted proteins | sample U1c1metaG_FD_143037 | JGI IMG/M metagenome (GOLD analysis project Ga0193728, IMG submission 143037) | Soil microbial communities from a riparian zone of the East river system, Colorado, United States - U1c1 | ecosystem: Environmental > Terrestrial > Soil > Riparian zone | place: USA: East River... | reverse complement strand
GTCGATGCTGGGCTGGACCTCGTCGGCGAGGTACGCGTCGAGCCCGTGCGCGGCGATATAGTCGACCGCGTACGCGTGGTGGACGCCGTGCGCCTCGATCGTGTGGCCGTCGGCGAACAGCTGCTGGAGCTCGGCGTGCTCGGCGTCGGTCATCTGCGTGTAGTACGTGACGAAGAACGAGACGTGCGCGTGGTGCCGTGCGAGCAGATCGCGCAGCGCGAACCAGTCGTCGACATCGGCGTCGTCGAACGACAGCGAGATGCCGGCGCGCGCCGGACCGTGTGCGAGGTCGGCGTAGGTCAGGATGTCGACGCCGTCGGCGTGCGCGCGATCGAGCAGCGCGGCGATCGTCTCGTACGAGGTGCCGTGCGGCGGATCGTGACCGTAGAACAGCACGACCGCGCCGTCCGCGGTGCCGTGATCGACGGCATCAAGCAGGCCCGGATCGTCCGGTGCGATCTGGTCGAGCTCGTACGCCCCGACGTCGTGGCGCTGATCCCACGCGAAGAACGGCTGCTCGACGAACTTGTTATCGCCGCACGCGGTGAGCGCGAGCGCGAGCGCCCACTTCACCGCAGCGCCTCGGCGAGCGTGGCGCCGTCGCCGGCGTCGTAGAGCCGGACGTGCGCGCTGCGATAGATCGCGCGCAGGTGGAGCGCGTCGATCTTCGCGGCGAGCTTCGCGTCGTGCTCGCGGAGCTCGTTGACCAGCGCGTAGACGTGCAGGCCCGGCGGCCGCGACATCGTCGGATAATCGGCCGCCGGCACGAGCTGGAGCGTGGGCGGCGGCTCGAACTGGAAGTAGAAGTTCGCGATCATCGGGCCGCGGCCATCGGCGCACACCAGCGCGGCCGGCTCGGCGGGGAGGGTGGCGCGGAACCGTGCGAAGGCATCGGTCTCGGGCGTCGGGTGGCGGACCACGCCGGCATCGGTGATCACCGCCGGGACGATCAGCGTGAGCGCGAGCACCGCCGCGACGATCTGGAACCAGCGCCTTGTCCGCCACCGCTCGATCGCCGCATCGGTGGCGAGCGTCGCGAGCACGAGCAGCGGCGGCAGCACCGACAGCACCATCCGCTCCGTGATCGGCAGCGGCGTGTACGCGCTCGTGCTCGCCGAACCGAACCAGTAGCACGCGAGGAACGTGGCCGCGGCCACGACCCAGATCCGATCACGCGGGCGCACCAACCACGGCGCGAGCAGCGCGGGGATCAGCGCGGCGCGGAACATCTTGCGCAGCAGCCACGGCACTTCCCAGGTCAGCCGCGAGACCCACGCCGAGGCCGGCTGGCCCTGCAGCGTCCATGCGTGCTCGAACGTGATCTCGCGGATCCCGTCGAACCGCGCGAATGGGGTGCCCCACACGTACGCGCACGCGATCAGATAGCCGGCGATCAGCACCGCGCCCGCGATCACCGCCGGTGCGAACCGGCGCGCCGCACCGCGTACGCCGAGCTCGCGCACGTCGACGATCACGGCCCACAGCCAGATCGGCGCGCACCACACCGCGGTCTCCTTGACGAGGAACGCGCAGAACGCGCCGACCACCGCGGCGAGCAACCACAGGCGATGTTCGTCGCGCCGCTGCATGAACCACACCGAAAAACCGAGGAGCGCAGCGCACGGCAGATCGATGTTGAGCAGGATCGCCTCGTGAAGCAACGCGACGCAGGTCAGCGCGTAGCCCAGGCCGATCGCCTTGGCGCGCGCGGTCGGCGCGACCAGGTAGACCAGCAGGAGGCACGCGAGCCCGGCGAGGATCGCCGGCAGGTTCGAGACCAGCGTCGACACGCCGAACAGCTTGTAGAACACCGCGAGCGGCACGGTCAGGCCGACGCGCATCACGAACGGGTGATGATCCTCGGGCGTGAACACCGCGACCTTGCCGGTCTCGACGTTGTGCGCGATGTCGGCGTACCACAACGGATCCGAGGCGACGAAGTCCTGCTGGCCGGCGACCAGCACCGTGCCCTCGAGGATCAGCGCCATCACGAGCCACAGCCACGGCCGCGCGAACCAGCTAGTGCGCATGGCTCCGGTTGACGGTGAACGTGACGGCGTCGGCGAGCGCGGCCGGGAGCCGAGCGTCGTCGATCTCGGGCACGCAGTCGGCATCGCGATCGATACTCGGCGGACCGACGCCGGCCTCGTCGGTGGCGCGGCCGGTCTCGCCGGTCAACGCGCGCTCCGCCATCTGCAGGCCGCCGAGCGCGACGTGCACGCCATCGAACCGCACGCACTCGCTGACGGTCGGGCGCTGATCGCGGTCGCGGTCGTCCCAGCCGTTCAGCACGAGCTTGTCGAGCCGCGCGATTCGCTCTTCGAGCGGCAACACGAGCGCCTCGCCGCCGGGGCGCGTCGCGACGAGCTCGTACATGTCGCGCAGCGTGCTCTGTAGCAGCGCGAACCGCAACGGCGTGTACGTCACCGTGTAGATCAGATCCGCGGTGACCGGCTCGGCGCGGTACACGCGCGCGTCGACATCGTAGAACGTCGCGTCGAGCCGCGCCCACACCGCGAGCGCGCGATCGCGATACTTGGTGTCGCCGGTGGCGAGGTAGCTCGCGAACAGGCCGCGGATCGCCGCGGTGTGCGCGTCGAGCGAATCGGCTTGATCGACGACCTGCGCGGCGGCGATGTCCCAGCCGGTGTACGCACGGCCGCTCGCGTCGGTGAGGTGATCGTAGAGCAGCTCGGCCTGCGCGCGGACGAGCCCGCGGACCAGCGCGCCGAACGTCTTGGTCGCGTCGCTCGGATCGTGGATCGGCAGCGCATCGAGGGCGCCCGTCGTCGCCGCATCCGGCGTGTTGTTCGAGTACAGCTCGAGCTGGCTGCCGAGCGAGCGCAGCACGGTGCGCAGCGCGATCACCGCGTACGCCGTCGAGATCGTCGCGACCGTATGGCCGCGCGTCGCGGCGCTGCCCTGCATCGTCACGTGATCGACGAGCACGCCGTCGCTGCCCGCGTGCAAGCGCGCGAGGTCGATCACCACGACGCGGAGCATCGCGAGCGCGCGATCGTGCACGGTGTCTTCGCCGTCGGCGAGCTGATCGTCGTCGGCGAACGGATCGCCGTCGAAGTACGCGCGCGCCGGCTGGCTGCCGCCGACATCGACGTTCGCGTGATCGGTGAGCGCGAACATCTCGGCATAGCCCAGCGCGAGACCGAGCAGATCGAACAGCTCGCTGTCGGCCGAAGCGAGCGCGTACGCCGGCACCGGAAAGCCGTCCGCACCCGCGGTCTCGGTCACCGCGATCCGGCTCGGGAACCAGCGCGGCGCCGCCGCGAAGTCGTACGCGAGTGCCGCCGCCGTCGACGTGAATCCCGACAGCGTCGCGCCATCGCCCGTCGATAGCCGCGCGAGCCAGTCGTCGGCGCGCGCGTCGCTCTCGAGCACGAACATCGCGGCCTGGAAGCCCTCGATGAAGCTCGAGCCCACGTACACGCCGAAACCGGGCGTGCCGACCTTCGCGAGGTCCGCGGCGGCGACGGCGTCGATCGGCGCTTCCTGATCGTCGTGCATGATCTGGAGGTAGTTCAGCGTCCACAGCCCGTACTTCCACGTCGCGAACCCGTCGGCGCCCGGGGTGATCGTGACGTCGATCTGCGCGGCGCGATCCGCGAGGTGCAGCGTCGTGGCCTCGCACTCGTAGTCGGCGCACAGCTCGCGCGAGCCGGCGCCCTGCGGGCTGTCGTCGGAGCTGATCGAGCAGCGCTGCGCGACGTCGCTGGTCGGCACGATCGTCGGATCGAAGCTCGCGAACACGTGGTTCGTCGGCCAGATGCCGGGCCAGCCGAGCGGGTTGTTCGCCGGATTGCCGTTGCCGCTCGGATTCGTGTTGCCGACCGGGTTGTTCGCCGGATACGTGCCCGCGGGGAACACCCACTTGCCGAGGGCGCCGGAGGCCTGCGCGAAGTGTTGGATCGCCGCGGCGAGATCCGGAACGTGCGCGGCGTGCGAGAGCGCCGTGCCCGCGCCGGACTCGAACGCGAGGAAGTTCATCGGCTGCTTCGAGTACTCGTACGACTCGACCGCGGTCGAGAATCCGGGGAGATCGATCCACGCGACGCCGAGCTTGGCGTCGGTGTAGAGATCCGGCGGCAGCACGTCGCGGCTGTAGCCGCCGAGCTCGCGGCCCATCGTCTCGGCGAGCGGCTCGCCGCTGATCTGCATCTCGCCGCCGGCGAGCATGTGCTCGCGCACGACGAACCGCGTGCTATCGACGGTCGCGGTGATCGCGATCGCGTACGCCGGCGCGTCGCCGGGTGGGGCATCGCCGCCCGCGTCGGGGGTCAACGGCGGCGGCGTGCCGCAGGCCGCGAGCAGCGCGATCGCGAGGCGCTTCAAAACGCGACCTCGACGTGCTCGGCGAGCGGGCTGCCGCATGCGGAGAACATCGTCGCGCGCACCGGCTGATCGAGCTCGAGCGTACCGTGGTCCGCGCTGGTGAGGTGCAACGTGAAGCTGCCGTGCGGCACGACCTGATCGCCGGCGTCGAGCACGCACGTATCGTGCGTGACCATGCGGGTCGCGATCGCGCTCCACGCCATGGTGGTCTCCGACGAGAAATCGCCGGATGCGGGCGTGATCGCGAGCGTGATCGCGAGCGGCGCGATCAGATTCGTCGACGGCACGGTCAGCGCGAGCTGGGTGGCGGTCGCGGTCGCGCACGCCGTGGCGGTCGTCGCGACCTCGGCGAAGTTGCCGGTGAACGTCGCGGTGCACGCGACGAGCGCATCCGGCATGACCACCGCGGCGTCGGGCGTGCGCACCGGATCGCTGCCGCATGCGGTGACAAGCGCGAGCACCACGAACCTCACCCCCGCGCAGCCCTCGTCACAGCGACCTCAGGTACTCGACCAGCGCATCCTCGTCGTCGGCCGACAGCGACGTGATGTCGCCCATCGTCGCGCGTGTCATCTCGAGCGCGTCGTGCAGCGTCGCGGCGCGGCCGTCGTGAAAGTACGGCGGCGTCGACCACACGCCGTTCAGCGACGGCGTATCGAACTGGCATGCGGCACGAGGATGGCCGGCGAGATCCTGATGCGCGACGTCGCCGGGATTGCACGTACCGACGTCGTGGAGCACGACCGGGCCCGCGAGATCGAGCGTCGGGTTGCCGCTGCCCGAGTCGGTGAAGTGCGGCCCCGAGTGACAGTTCGCGCAGCCGACCTCGGAGCTCGCGAACAGCGTCGCTCCGCGCGCGACCTTCACGGGGTCTGTCGTCGCTGCGATCGGCAGCGGGATCGCGTGATCGACGTACGCCTCGATCGCGGCGAGCAGCGTCGCCTGCGCCGCCGGATCGAACGAGCCGCCCTGTTCGACGTTGACCGTGTGCCAGTAATCCTGGACCTGCGTGCGATCCGCGGTGCGGAACAGAAAGCCCGTACCGATCATGCCCCCGGCATTCGACGGCGTATCACGCGGTCCCTGCCCGAACAGCCACGTGACCTCGTCGCTGCGGCCCTCCATGTGACAGGTCGCGCACGCGATCCAGTGGTTCTGCGTGACCGGATACTCGTCGCTGTTCGCCGAGTAGAACAGGTGCTGGCCGAACCGGAGTTGCGCCGGCATCGGATCGGTCGCGTAGCGCGCGATCGGCGGTTGTTGCGCCGCGAGCGAGATGCCGGTCGCCGTGCGCGTGACCGCGAGCACCGCGATGTCGCCGGTGTTGCGCTCGTCGACGTACACCAGCTTGTCATCGGGCGAGATCGCGATGCCCTCCGGCATGTGCCCTGGCAGCGGGCGCGCGAGCGTGGCCTCGACGCGGTTCGCACCGACGACGAGGATGTCCTCGCTGTTGGTATCGACGACGAGGGCGTAGGCGCCGTCGTGCGTGAACTCGATCGCGTGCGGCCCCGACACGATGTCACCGAACGAGCCGTCGATGCCGGCGATGTCCTGCGCGTCGGTCGACAGCGTCGTCGAGAACGTACCGTTCGACACGATCGAGATCGCCGGGAACGCCGTGCGCTCGAAGTCGAGCGCGGGCTGCGGCGTATCGATGCCGAGCAGCGCGTGGACCATCCACATCTCCTGCGTGCCGGGACGCGTGGCGACATCGTAGAACCCGCGCGGCGCGCCGTGGGCGAGCCGGGCATCGCCACGCGGCGCGATCGGCGGGACGTCCCAGTGGGTGCGGATCGCGAGCGTCGCCGGATCGAGCACGACCGCGCCAGGACCGTAGAACAAGGATGCGACGAGCGCGCCGTCCGGCGCCCATGCGAGTCCCCACGGAGGCGAGTCGAGCGGCGTGCGCGCGACCTCGGCGAGCGTTAGATCGAGCTTCACGATCGCGCGATCGTTCGAGCACGCGACGTACACCGCATCGCCGGCCGCCACCACGCCGATCGGCTCGCTGCAGATCGGCGCGCTCGCCGTGACCGTGTGATCCGCGACCGCGACGCGATAGACGCGGCCCGAGCGCTCGCCGGTGACGAGCACGCTCGCGCCATCGGACGCGAAGAACAGCGCGCGCGGCATCACCGCGGGCGTGAACGCGCCGCTGCCATCGACCGCGGGCGGCGCACCGAGTGGGATCTCCGTCGCGCCACCGTTCATCGCGCCCACGGACGCGATCGAGATCGAGTCGCTATCCGCGTTGACGACGAACACCTGCGCGCCATCGGCCGACACCGCGATCGACGAGCTATGGCCGTGCGGTCCGGAGGGCGGCGACGCATCGCCATCGTTCCCCGGCGGTCCATCGGGATTGGCGTTGTGCGGATCGTGGCCGCATCCGACCACGAGCGCAAAGCCGAGCCACGCCAGCGCTTTCACGCCCCAGCTATATCAGAACGTGAGCACGAGCCGCGATTGAATCGTGTGCGAGGTCCCGGCATCGCCGGTCGCGTTCGACTGCCCCGCAGCGTCGACACCGTAGCCGAGCCCGGTGCCGCCGGTGTTCGCAGTATCCGTGGCAGGGTGGGCCATCGCGCCGAACGGGAACAAGATGCCGTAGGAGATTCCCGCGAAGATGTGGCTGCCGTTGTAGCCGATGTCACCATCGAACTCGGTGCCGTAGAACTCGCCGTTGCCCGGCGTCGCGACCGGCTTCAATGCGAACGACGTCACGTTCGAGACCTTGAACATGATCGACTTGGTGATGTCGTACTGCAGGAACGGCTTCGCGTACGCCGCGTTCGTGACCGCGCCGTAGAGCTCGTGCCACAGGATCAAATCGACCTGGTAATCGCGGTTGAACATGAACTGGGTCAGCGTGCAGGAGTGCTCCGCGTTGCACACGCTCGGATCGCCGAGCAAGTTCGCGTACGCGATGTTCGTGTTGCCGGGGACCGTGTTGTCCCACTGATCGCCGGTCGCGAAGCCGCCCTCGAGGCCCATCCGCAGCTTGCCCTCGACGCCTTTCCACGTGTAGCGGCCGACGCCGCCGAACTTGCGGATCGTGGCGCTGCCGCTGATGCCCGCATCGGTCAGCGTGCTGACGGTGCCGAACTGGCCGACGGCCTCGGCCTCGAACGTGTTCGCACCGAACGCGATCTTGCCCCACAGATCGGGCGAGTACATCTTCATGCCGCGCGGCACGAACTTCGTCGGATCGAACGCGCCGCCGAGCGTGAAGCCCGTGAGGTCGTAGTCCCAATCCTGGGTCTTGTACTCGAAGTACACGCCGTAGTTGAGGGCGGTCTCGCCGCGCTCGACCTCGTCTTTAAAGTCCTGCGGATCGTCCATCTTCGAGATCACGCCGACCCAGCCGTTCGCGTCGTCGTTGTCGTCGAGATCGAACGGATGGCCCTCGTGGCCCTTGTTCACGTTGGTCTGACTCGACACCAGCCGCGTCGAGTCCCAGTCCGACGCGATCATCGCGCGCAGGCCGGTGCCCGGAATCTGCGCGGAGAAACTCACGCGATCGACGCTGTCCCCGTAATCGGCGTTGTAGTTGTAGTCGCCGCTGATCGGATCCTTGCCGCCGCCGTTGTGGTTGATGCCCATGCCCCAGTGGTTCGGCATCCGGCCGGCCTTCAGCACGCCGAGCGGTACGCCGACCTCGGCCCATGCGCGCTTGACGACGATCGCATCGCTGACGCTGTTGACGCCGTTGACGACGTTCGCTTGGGTGCCGTCGCCGAACGCGCCGAGCGGCGGCCGGTTTGTCGACGTGTACCCGCCCGACAGGCTCTGGTTGATCGGCGTCGAGCCGAGGACCAGGTTGTCGAGCACGTCGGCCTGGACGTGGACCGAGGTGTCCTCGTCGATGTTGAACACCGGCTCGAGGCGCAAGCGCATGTTCGTGCTCGACAGCGAGTCGTCGCACGGATGGTTGACCGCGGTCGCGTTGCACGACAGCGCGCGCGGGAACGGTGCGCCGCCGATCGCGTCTTCGTCGAGGAAGCCCTCGTTGAAGTTCTTGAACCAATCGGTGCGCATCCGGAAGTAGCCTTCGAGCTCGAACAGCTTCCAGCGCTTGCGGCGGCCTTTGGGCGGCGGCAGCGCGGGCGTGGTCGGCAACAGGCCCGGGCGTCTTGGCGCCGCTTCGGCGACGCCTTCCTTCTTCTCTTCGCCGGAGGGCTGCATGCCGCCGCCGGGGGAACCGCCACCCATCGGCATACCGCCACCCATCTGGGCGGAGGCGACGTCTCCCAGGACGACGAGGCACGCGATGCTTAGAAATAACGTCTTGGCTAAGTAACGCATGAGAAAGTCGAGGTTTTTTGGGGCATCGCGAAAGTGGGCGGACTATAGGCACCACGCCAGAGTGGGGTCAATTCGCGGACATCCATAATTGGCGGCCCCGCGATCTGACGAGCTATGGTGACTCGATGGCTCTAGACCGTGTGGCAGCGCGCCGCGTTGCCTGGGCTTTGCTGATCTCGCTCGCGAATGCGTGCGGACCGACGGTGAAGACCGGCGCCGCACCACCCGCAGAGCCGGTCGGCGTGACGCGAATGCCGGTCACCAAGGCGCGCGGAGGCGGCGGCCGTCAGGTCTTGCTCGGCGAGATGTGCCCGCAAGGGGCGGGTGGTCGAGCCGCGGTCGCGCCGCTCGTGATGCGCAACGTGGGCTGGACCGACAACCCGACCGACGTCACCGCTGCGGTCGAGCGCGGCAGCGTTCCGCGGTTCGTGGTGTTCGGCAGCGACGGCAAGCTCGCCGGCGCGTTCGACACGATGGGAACCGTCGACGTCGGGCTGCCGCAACAGGTCGCCGCCGGCGCATATGCGGGCGCGTCGCCGTGCACGGTCGGCGCGCAGGTGACCGCGAAGCCGAAGCCCGGCGAGATCGCGACGCGCGCGGAGGATGCGAAGTGCACCGCCGCGACGAACAGCTGCGGCATCGCGGTCGGCGAGGTCACGCACCCCGACGAGCCGGCGGAGACGCCGACGTACGTCACCGGTGGCGCGTGCGTGTCGGGCGACATGCTCGCGGTCGACATCGACGGCGACGGCCGGATCGAATCGTTCCCGCTCGCGGGGATCCTCGACGGCACGCGTGCCCCGGCCGCCGAGTGGAGCGCGGCGCCGACCTCGACCGCGACGTGCACGCCGACGTTCGCGGTCTACGGCATCAAGCTCCTGGCCGAGCCCGAGACCAACAAGCCGGTCGATCCGAAGTCGATCGTCACGGCCGACGTGCTCGGCGTCGTCGATCTCGACGGCGACGGCCGGCGCGAGCTGATCGTGGCGCTGAAGTTCGCGACGGTGCGCTCGATCGTCGTGTTCACGGCGACCGCTCAGCCCCAGCGCCTCGAGCTGGCGGGCGAAGCGACGAGCTTTCCCCGGTAGCGATCAGTCCGCCCTTGGGCCGCCAACGCCGATCGCGACGCAGCGCACACCTACATGTGCAAGCCGGCGTGGTGCGGAACTGCGAGCGGGCACGAGGCTGGCAGTACGATCGAGGGATGAGGGCGCTGATCGTTTGTCTACTCGGTGCCGCGTGTAGCCAACAAGGCGCGAACCTCGTGCTCTCGGCACCGGCGGGACCGGCGAGCGCGAGCTCGTACGAGATCGTGCTCGCGAGCACCGACCTCGTGCCGGTGATCGGAAACCAGCGCGTGTCGCCGACGCTGCTGACGTCGGAGACCGTGACGTATTACCTGCAGCGCACGGCCGCCGATGCGACCGGCTCGATCGACAAGGTCGACGGCTTTCGCGTCCTCGTCGAGCCGAACGCGAAGGTCGCGGAGACGGCGTTCATCCCGTTCGTGCTGCTCTACAACAGCGACAAGCTCGTCGGCGTCGGCACGTATCGCGCGGACGCGACCGGTGCGCCGTCGCCGATCGTCGTCAAGCACGGCGAGGTCGACGAGTATCCGATCGACGTCGAGGCCTTGACCGAGGTCGCCGACACGCAGCCGGTCGTGGCGGGCGACGCGATGCAGGTCGACTGCGCGCGCACCGACCAGACGACGTTTCACTCGGGCGTCGTGTGGCGCGACGCGGCCGGCGGAGAGCTGCGCCTGATGCTGCCCGATGGCGACAGCGACGACGCGACGACGCGCGCGCTCGACC
>Ga0193728_1002031_pt1 | contig 10470 bp, 7 predicted proteins | sample U1c1metaG_FD_143037 | JGI IMG/M metagenome (GOLD analysis project Ga0193728, IMG submission 143037) | Soil microbial communities from a riparian zone of the East river system, Colorado, United States - U1c1 | ecosystem: Environmental > Terrestrial > Soil > Riparian zone | place: USA: East River... | reverse complement strand
CATGCTGGTCGCAATACAGGCGGTTCACAGTTCTTTATCTGCCACAGCCGCGCCAATACTGCCCACCTGGACAGGAATCATACCTGCTTTGGCAAAGTGATTGAGAATGTTGATTTAGTCGACGACATCCGTCAGGGCGATAAGATTTTGGGTGTGGAGGTGATTGAGGATTAAGTTAAAAAAGTTATAAAGGTTGTAATAGTTGTAGAGGTTTATTTAACCATTACAACATCTACAACTTCTACAACAAATACAACTAAAAATGAACTTAAAAGGAATAGTAGCTGTAGCGGGAAAGCCAGGTTTGTGGAAAGCGCTGGCACAAAATAAAACCGGTTTTATACTGGAAAGCCTGGATGCACAGAAAATGAAACTGATGGCTAATTTATCTACTGCCAAAATAGCGGCACTGGATGAGATAACCATTTTTTCGGATGATGAGGATATTCGCCTGACCGAGGTATTGAAGCATATGAAGGCCCTTAAAAGTGTCCCGGATCCCAAAGCCGACGGAAGGCAGTTGCGCGAACTTTTCAGAGAAGTAGCGCCGGGCCATGACGAGGAAAAAGTATATGCTTCGGACATGAAAAAGATAGTTTCATGGTATCATATTTTGAAGGATATGCCTTTGTTCACCGAAGCGGAGGTAACGGAAGCAGTTGCTGAAGAGCCTGTTGCAGAACCAGAACCGGTAAAACCTGTTAAGGCTGCCAAAACGGCAAAGAAAGCCGAGGCCGCCGCTGAAGAAGCCGTTACTCCTAAAAAAGCAAAAGCGAAGAAGTAATAAATTGCTGCTTCACCCCCTTCAGGGGGCTGGGGGCTCAACAATCCACCTGTGCGCACTTTTCATCGGCAAACTCCGGTTCAAATGTGCTGTGGGTGATGGACATATGTTCGAGACGGTGCCTCAAATCATGTTTTATACTATCGAACGAAGCGGCATGGCTCTGGTCGATAACCAGGTGAGCGGTCAGGGCATTTTCGGTAGTACTTAGCGCCCATACGTGGATATGGTGCACATCGGTTACACCTTTGGCTTTCATCAGTTCGGCTTTTATCTTTTCAACGTCCATTTCTTTGGGCACACCGTCCATCTCCAGTCTTAAGCTGTCAGACAGCAAACTCCAGGTACCTCGCAGTATTACGATAGCTACAATTAAACTTACCGCGCTGTCAATCCAGTACAGGTGTGTAAAATAGATGATCAAGCCTGATATTACCACGCCAAAGGATACAATAGCATCAACCGCCATATGCAGGTAAGCGCCTTTAACATTCAGGTCCTTATCTTTATCCTTTACAAAAAGGTAAGCGGTAAATGCGTTTATGCCAATGCCTGCAAAGGCAACCCAGGCCATGGTGCCGCCTGCTACTGCTTCCTGGTGTATAAACCGCATTACGGCTTCATAACCAATAAACCCAACGGCTATAAAAAGCACCAGGGCATTAAAGAACGATACAATTATGGTGGACCGTTTGTAGCCGTAAGTATATTCGCTGGTCGAACGCGCTTTGGTCAGCTTAAATGCTAGCAAAGCGAGGGCAAGGCCCGCAACATCGCTCAGGTTATGGCCGGCATCTGTAAGTAATGAGAGTGAATGGCTCCATAAACCTGCAACAACTTCCAGCAGCACAAAAGCGGAGTTCAGGATAATGCCCCAAATAAAAGCCGTGGTTAAATGGTCGAGTTTGGGTGTATGATCGTGATGGTGCCCGTGCGAATGGGTGTGATCATGATCATGCGAATGGTTGTGTGCTGCCATGCAGCAAATTTAGTGATTAATAATGAAATGGATGATCCATCGGAAAAAAGCAAAGTACAGTATCAGCCCCATCAGCAGGTATTTGAGCGTATAATACAAGTTACGATCATAGGCTTTAATGCGTTTGCCCACCAGCCTGATGGAGTAGATATATTTGAATACCTTATTGATATTACCGGTTTTGTCATTACCCATATTGGGTGATGCCGCCGCCGCCATAATGAACCATCCGAAAAACTTATTCCAAAACCGGCCAAAAGCGGTCTTAACCGGGCGCGCAATATCACAAAACAGGATAATACGGTCGACATCGGTATTATTTTCGGCATAGTGTATATAGGTTTCGTCAAATATCACGTCTTCGCCATCCCTCCATGCATAGCTTTGCCCGTCAACTATAATGCGGCATTGTTCGGATTGGGTGTAATCAATCCAAGGTGGTAACGCAACGAACCTGCATAGGGGTCGCGGTGCTGCAATAGCTGTCCGCCAGCGGGTAATACGGCAAACATAGCGGCTTTTATTTCGGGGATTCCCTTGATCAACTCTACAGTTTGCGGGCAATACTTTTTAGCAGAAGGATGAAAATCATCATACCATTTCAAATAAAAACGCTTCCATCCACGCCTGAAAAACGAGTTGAAGCCCACATCATTATACTGGCTGGAGCCTTTGATCAACTCTTCGCGCTCCAGCTGCAGGGCCTCATCACGTATAGCCTGCCAGTTGTTTCGGAGGCTGTCTAATTGCGGGAAATTCTTGGTGCTGATGTAGGGCTTGTTTTCAACCCCCGATAGGGCATACATAGGCATATTGATGGGCGCCATAAAGGTGGAGTGGTCGGTAAGTTGCCTGAAAAATTTGTAGCGTACGGTGCCCCTGTAATGGACGATCACCGTAGAAATAATCAGGGTATATAAAATAATAAACTTAACCGAAAGTAGTTCAGTAATTATTTGATTCATAGTAGTAGGATGAGAATCAAATTTACCGAATCGGCTATTTCAACGGTAATTAAATTGCTTAATATGATATTTTTTTACAATCAGTTTACTTTTTTCACCTTAATCAGGCGTGGTGGTAAGGTTCGCCTTTGATGATAGTATAAGCGCGGTAAAGCTGCTCCACAAAAAATAGCCGCACCATCTGGTGTGAAAAGGTCATACGCGAGAGTGATATTTTATCATTTGCGCGCTGGTAAACCGATTGGTCGAACCCATAAGGCCCGCCGACCACAAAAACAAGATTATTCACCGAACTTATTGCCTTTTTATCCAGGTAATCGGCAAATTGTTGGGATGTTAACTGAACTCCTTTTTCATCAAGTAAAATAACCTGGTCCGTTGGTAATAACTTTTTAAGTATCAATTCAGCCTCTTTAGCCTTCTGCTGTTCCTGTGTTAAAGCTTTGGTGTTTTTTAACTCCGCGATTTCAATAACGTCAATTTTGATATAATGCTGCAGCCGTTTCAGGTATTTGTCAATACCTTCCTTTAAATAAGCGTCTTCGGTTTTACCGATCAGGAGCAGTGTTATTTTCATACGCTGTTGTTATAAAGTTGGAATGTTGTAGGTTGAAAAGTTGTAAAAATACAACGTCCAGTGACTTTTAATGTATCAATGAATTTAGAAAAAAAGCTATCCTTGCAAAAAACCTTGCAACTTTACAACATTCCAACCTTTCAACCAAGAATAAATGACACAGGATATAATAAACGACTACCAACAACGGGCGGCGTTTGCTCAAGCTGAAGCTGACAAAAATGCAAAGCTTTCAAATACCTATTCGCTTTTAAGGCTGGGCATATTCGCGCTTTTTATCCTGTCGGTTTGTTTAGCTATCAGCCTTGACGAGATCATGGTCATAGCCGTATCCACAATTGTCCTCAGCCTATGCTTTAGCTGGCTGATTAAAAGACAAAGTGGATATGATGTCTTAAAGCAATACTTTCTCGACATCAAAAAAGTCAACGAAAATGAAATAGCCAATATGCTCAGCTATTCAAATATGTATGATAACGGGGCCATATTTAGTAACGATAAGCACTATTACACATCCGACCTGGACATTTTTGGCAGCAGTTCCCTTTTTCAACTTGTTAACCGGGGCGCAACTTTTGCCGGGAACAGTAAACTTGCAAATTGGCTAAATGCGCCAGCCGATACGGATACGATCTTATCGCGCCAGCAAGCGGTTAAGGAAATAGCCGGAAAAAATGACTGGAAACTGCACATGCAGGCTAACCTGTTGTTTTCATTAAAACAGCAAAGAGAGCAAATAAAAAATTTGCTCAGTTATTTAAAGATACCTGTTGAACTTGGCGAGCAGGGATGGCTGGGTATCTATGTTAAAATTGCTCTATGGCTATTGTTAGCTTTAATAGTAGCCGGTATATTTTACGCACCGGTGCGGTACCTGGCAGGGGTAGCTGCGCTTTTTAATTATCGGCTGGCCTCATCCAAATCAGAGGCTACTAAAAAGACCGACCTTATAGCAGGCAAGATAGGTTTAACACTTGGCCATTTTGTATTTGCGTTCAGGAGTATTGAGAACGAAGAATGGGAAAGTGAGTGCCTGGAAATCCTCTCGTCAAAAATAAAGGTGAATGAGGGTTATGCTATCTCGGACAGAATAGAGCAACTTTCCAAATTAATTAACAAGCTCAATTACCGGCTGAACATGGTGGTCGGTTTTATTTTGAATATCTTTTTCTTGTGGGATATCAGGCAGGTTATCGCGATCGAAGACTGGAAACGAAACAACCAGCAAAGCCTCGAAACCGCCTTCGATGTTATTGCAGAATATGAAGCGCTTATAAGCCTCGCGAGTTTGCATATTAATTACCCGGAATGGAGCTTCCCCGAAATAGCCGATGGAGCAGGTTATACTTTGTCAGCTGTTAAAATTGCGCATCCATTGATTGCCGCGGATAAGCGGGTGGATAATGATTATGATTTGACAGATACCTTTAAAATCGACATTATCACCGGTTCAAACATGGCCGGCAAAAGCACCTTTTTGCGCACTATTGGTATCAATACCGTGCTTGCTTTGTGTGGTGCGCCTGTGTGTGCCAAATCAATGAAAGTATCTATTGTCACGGTTATCAGTTATATGCGTATCAAAGACTCGCTGAACGAAAGCACCTCAACTTTTAAAGCAGAGCTTGACCGCCTGCAAATGCTGCTTGCCGCTGTGGACAGTGATGCCAAGGTGTTTTTCCTGATAGATGAAATGCTGCGGGGCACCAATTCAGTAGATAAATATCTCGGTTCAAAAGCAGTGATCGAGCAGTTGATTCGAAAGAAAGGGGTTGGGATGGTAGCCACTCACGATTTACAAATTGCTGAACTGGAAAAAAAGTATCCGGATTACATCCGCAATTTTTATTTTGATATTCGGGTGAAAGATGGCGAAATGCTTTTCGATTACAAGATTAAGCACGGCGAATGCAAAACATTTAATGCATCACTATTGCTCAAGCAAATTGGTATCAATGTCGACGCAGAATAGACTTTCAAGTAATCGGTGCAATCATAAATAATCGGTGTAATCTCAGATAATAAAAATGTGCAGATAACTTACCGTCATCTGCACATCTGTTCCCGATAGCTATCGGGAACAGATGTGCACATCAAAACTACCTGTTGCCTGTGCCGCCGGCACTGCCCGGGCTGCCACCCTGGTCTTGCTTCAAGTCGTCATTATTAACACCCTTCTTTTGCTGTGGATTGCTAAAGGTTGTTTTACCAAAGCTGTAGCTAAATGTGAGACCCACAGAACGGAACGGGAACGCAAATGTACTGTTTTGGGTAAAGCCCGGGCTTGAGAGTTGCGTATTGAAATTCTTGTACTTATTAAACGGCTCAAGTGTATTAATACCCAGGGATGCCTTCTTTTTCAGGAATTGCTTACGTACGCCGGCACCCAGTAAACTAAACGATGGATTTGTTCCCTGTATGGTGTGACGTGGTGAATTTTGAACTGTGAAAACCTGTGCTATGAAACCACTCTGTAGATCTAACTCAACCATTGCGAAGCCATTATATTGAATATAGGTACCATTCTGCGTTTTATCCTGTATAAATAAACCTGATGGGTCTGGTTTATAAGTATAGGCATTGATGCTGGCCCGCATGGTTATGTTTTTAAAAGGGCTTATTGAACCGAAGAAGCTGGCGCCGAATGAATTATTACTACCAATATTGCTGAAGGTAGTTAATGTTCCGGGTTGACCGCTTGCACTATCGACAATTGGCTTCGCGATGCTTTCAATCAATCCACCGGTATGCTTGTAGTAAATGGAAGTATTAATTACCGATGATTTGATAAAGGTAATATAATCAAACTCCAGTGTTTGCGATATTTCTGGTGCTAAAGTTGGATTACCTTCCTGTTGAGCCAGTACGTTAGTCTTATTATCATAAGGGTTCAGGAACTGAAGGCTTGGGCGGGTAATACGCTTGCTGTATGCCAGTTTAATAGTTTGGGTTGCCGAAAGCGTTTTTTGGATTGTTAAACTCGGAATAAAAGTATTGTAGTTATTGTCAAACGCCTTTAATGTTGTATCACTTGTATTTACTGTTTGTGGCTGGCCGTGTATGCTGGTAATTTCGTCCCTTGCACCCACTAATATCGAGTAACCCTTAGGCAATGTAATGGTCAACACGCTGTAAGCAGCGGTTACATTCTGGTTGTAATTATACACGCTTGAGTTGGCGTTATCAAAGAAAAAAGTTTGATAAGTAGGGCTGGTCGTATTATAGTCATAATCAAACACGTCTGATGTACCAACCAGTCTCCTCAATATTTCCTTACCGCCGGCTTCCAGTTTGAATACTTTATTGATGGGTAAGGTATAATCGGTCTGCAGGGTATACTCGTTATTCAAACCATTAATATTATTCTCTAAGTTCTTGAATTTTGACCCGATGTAGTAATTGGTGAAATCGGTAACGGTTCTGCTGTGGCTCCATTGAGTTGATATATCCAACTCTTCCCCTTCTTTTTTGAACTTATGTGTATAATCTGTGTTCCAGTCGAATCCGCCGAATGTATTGTGACCCAGTGAGTGGCTGGAATAAGCACCCGTTGTATCAGCAGTATAATCGGTAAAATTACTTTTGGAGTTAGTGTTGGGGTCAAAACCGCCCTGGTTGAGCCTTATATTAGTATGCAGCGAGTTAAAAGCGTTAAAATCGTAGCCCGCCGATACGTTTCCGATGGCGCCATGCCTCTTTAAATAAGTTGAGCCGGATGAAGCCGTTGCGGTATGGATAGGATTACCAAGCCTGTCAACAGCTTGGATATCGTTATCAAATGTTGTCAACGAAGTTTGTGGCCAGGTAAAGTTACCGCCAGCGTTCATCGACAGGCTAAAACGATTCTTATTATAATTCAGGTTAAAGTTCCCGTTGTTCTGACGTGTACCCACACCGCCGCTCACCGAGCCGCTGATACCCGACATATTTTTCTGTTTGGTTATGATGTTGATAATACCGGCAGAGCCTTCAGCATCATATTTTGCCGATGGTGAAGTAATAACCTCGATAGTTTTTATCTGGTCGGCAGGGATGGTTTTCAATACATCAGATAAACTTGCGGAAGTAGCACCAGATGGCTTGCCGTTGATGAGCACGCGCACATTCTGATCGCCACGTAATGATACATTACCGTTGATGTCCACAGCAACCAAAGGAACTTTTTGCAATACATCGGTCGCGTTGCCGCCAGCAGAAGTAAGGTCCTTTTCGGCATTGTAGACTATCTTATCAATTTTATTTTCGATCAGCGGTCCAGAGGCGGTTACAGATACCTCATTTAGTGACCTTGCGCCCGAAGCCACAAAGATTTGACCCATATTTTTATCCGGTTTAGAATCGGTAGTTGTTATGCCGCCAACAACTTTGTCAGGATAACCCACATAAGTGATCCTTATTTTATATTCACCCGGGTGTATGCCGTCAATTTTGAAATTTCCTTTATCATCGGTCAGCACGCCGTTGATGGGAGATTTACCTGTACTCCTGAAAAGTGCTACTGAGGCGTAGCTTAAAGGCTGTTTACTTACTGAGTCGATAAGCGTACCGGAAATTTTCCCCACAGTTGTTGAACCACCTCCAACGCCGAGTTGTGCTTTAGCAGTAATAAATGAGCAAGATATTAATATAAGTATAATTATACGTTTCATTTGTTGTCGTTTTTGTAATTGGAGGCGAAAATGATTGAAATGTTACAGCGATACCGCGATATTATGTCATTTTGCGGTCATGTCACTTATTAGTTACAATTGATAGTTTTTAAAGCACGATAATCACCATAGGATATTGATATTTAATGACATAACAATTGGGGATTAGGGAATTGGACAGAACGGAAAATTGTAGAGACGCAAGATTTTGCGTCTCGTATTTATACCATTGGGCGAAGACGCAAAATCTTGCGTCTCTACCTATACAACCATATTCACAATCCGGCCTTTTACTACGATCATCTTTTTAGGAGTTTTACCGTCCAGGTATTTTTGCACCTCGGGGCTGGCTAAAACAGTGCTTTCAATTTCAGCAGCCTCGAGGGCTAACGAAATATTAAGGTTCAGTTTCATTTTGCCGTTGATGGAAATAGGGTAGGCGTACTCATCCTCAATTAAATATTCGGGGTTGAATTTTGGATAGGGAGTGTAGGATAAAGATCCGGCCTCATTGCCAAGCATCACCCACAATTCCTCGCAGATGTGTGGTGCATAAGGCGATAATACCACAACCAAATCCTGTAAAATCGCCCGTTTATTGCACTTCAGGTCGGTCAGTTCATTTACCGCTATCATAAAGCTGGATACCGATGTATTAAACGAAAAACGTTCCACGTCTTCCTCTACCTTGCGGATGATCTTGTGCAGCGATTTCAACTCAGCTTTGGATGGTGAATCTTCCGATAATCTGAAATTCAACTGCTCATCATGGAAAAGCTTCCAGAATTTACGCAGAAACTTAAATGCACCCTCAATGCCGTTGGTGTTCCAGGGTTTGCTTTGCTCCAGCGGACCGAGGAACATTTCGTACATACGCAAAGTATCCGCGCCGTAACGCTCAACCAAATCATCCGGACTAACTACATTGTATTTGGATTTCGACATTTTTTCGATTTCCACTCCGCAAATGTATTTGCCATTTTCGAGGATGAATTCGGCATCATTATAATCTTCCCGCCAGTTTCTGAACTTATTGATATCTAAAATATCATTCTCAACAATATTAACATCCACATGTAAGTCAGACGTTTTGTACTGGTTGCGCAGACCATATGAAACGAAGGTATTGGTGCCGCGCCCTTCCTCATCGACCAAACGATATACAAAATTACTCCTGCCCTGTATCATGCCCTGGTTAATGAGTTTTTTGAATGGCTCCTCTTCAATAACCAAATCCATGTCCTTCAAAAATTTATTCCAGAAACGGCTATAAAGCAAATGCCCGGTAGCATGTTCGCTGCCCCCGATGTACAGGTCCACATCCTTCCAGTAAGCGATATTTTTTTTGGATGCAAATTCCTTATCGTTGTGGGCATCCATATAACGGTACCAGTACCAACTGCTACCGGCCCAGCCGGGCATGGTACTTAATTCGTATTCATACGCGAGCCCAGCCCCCTGTAAATCTTCTGACTTCTGACTTCCGACTTCCGACCTCCGACTTCTGTATTTCCAGTTCGCTGCTCTTGCTAAAGGCGGTTCACCGCTTTCAGTTGGTAAATATTTGTCCACCTCGGGCAAAACCAAAGGCAGGTCTTTTTCATCTATCAAATAAGGTAGTCCATCTGCAAAGTAAACCGGTACAGGTTCGCCCCAGTAACGCTGACGGCCAAATATGGCGTCGCGCATGCGATAGTTGATTTTTGCTTTGCCTGCGCCTTTGCCTTCAAGAAAAGCGATTACTGCAGCGGTGCCGTCTTTATAATTCAGCCCGTTCATGAAGTCTGAATTGATATACAGTCCTTCTTTGGTAGGATCGGCTTCGGTCTCAATTTGCTGAATATCCATGATAGGCACTATCGGCAAACCAAAATGCTTGGCAAAAAGGTAATCGCGCTGGTCGCCGGAAGGTACGCCCATTACTGCGCCGGTGCCATATCCTGCCAAAACATAGTCGGCAATGTAAATGGGCACTTTCTCATTATTCACCGGGTTTATCACAAAGCTGCCGGTAAAGGCGCCAGATACCGTTTTGGTATCAGCCATACGGTCAAGCTCCGATTTCTTCCTGGTTTGGGCGATGTAGGCATTTATTTCAGCCTTTTGCTCGGGCGTGGTTAATGCCTGCACCAACTCATGTTCGGGTGCAAGCACCATGGAGGTAACCCCGAAAATGGTATCTACGCGGGTGGTGAAAACCTCTATGAAGTCGGAAGTCGGAATGCCGATTGCGGAAGTTTTTTTATCTTCTTCATTCCGCATTCCACCTTCCGCAATCCGAAATTTTACCGACGCGCCAGTACTCTTACCAATCCAGTTCCTTTGCATTTCCTTTAAAGGTTCCGGCCAGTCGATGGTGTTCAGGCCCTGCAATAGACGCTCCGCATAAGCCGTGATACGCATACTCCACTGCATCATTTTCTTTTGCTCCACTGGATACCCGCCGCGCTCGCTGAATCCGTCCTTTACCTCGTCGTTAGCAAGTACTGTTCCCAAAGCCGCACACCAGTTTACCG
>Ga0193728_1002030_pt1 | contig 10471 bp, 11 predicted proteins | sample U1c1metaG_FD_143037 | JGI IMG/M metagenome (GOLD analysis project Ga0193728, IMG submission 143037) | Soil microbial communities from a riparian zone of the East river system, Colorado, United States - U1c1 | ecosystem: Environmental > Terrestrial > Soil > Riparian zone | place: USA: East River... | reverse complement strand
AACCGACAATCCTCGCGATTTCATTTTCCAGTTGGGCGGCACAAGTCTAAGCTCTGATCGGTGCATCCGATTGCGTTTACACTCGGTCCTTTAACCATCCGTTGGTACGGGGTGATGGTGGCGATCGCCTTCCTGGCAGGGCTTTGGACAGCCAGCCGCCGGGGGCGGCGCGACGGCATTGCCCCCGAAAAAATCATCGACCTCGGCCCCTGGCTGATTTTGGGTTCAATCATCGGCGCGCGGACCCTCTATGTGATTTCCTATTGGCGCGAGCAGTTCGCGGAAAAACCGTTTCCGGAAATCTTCATGGTCCAGCATGGCGGCCTGGTTTTTTACGGCGGCCTGATTGGAGCCTCGCTGGCCTTCATTCTTTACTCGCGGATTAAGAAGCTGCCGCTGTGGAAAGGGGCAGACATCCTGGCTCCCAGCATCGCCCTCGGATATGTCTTCGGGCGAATCGGCTGTTTGATGAACGGCTGCTGCTATGGCCGGGCCTGCGATATGCCCTGGGCCATCACTTTTCCATCCGGCCATGAAACCCATCCTTCGGGTTCTCCCGGCACGCCCGTGCATCCGACCGAGGTTTACGAATCTCTGCTGAATCTGGGACTATACGCCGCGCTGGCCTGGCTGTACCGCCGCAAGAAATTCGACGGCCAGGTCTTCGCCACGTACCTGGTCAGCTATGCGCTCCTGCGCTCGTTTGTGGAAATGTTCCGGGGCGATTATCCGGCGCGCCAGCATTATCTGGGGGGGTGGGCCACGCCGGCGCACCTCGTGAGCATCGCCATCCTGGCGGCGGGCCTGGTCCTGCTTGCAGTGCTGCGGACGCCGCCAGAACTGCGGATGACGGACAAGAAATAGTTCTCAAGGATGCCGACCGATTCGCCCGCTCTCCCCGTTCCACCGTTTGTTGTACTGGCCGGGCCAACGGCCGTGGGGAAATCCGACGTGGCTCTGTTGCTGGCGGAGCGCCTGGCCGGGGAAATCGTTTCGGTGGATTCGATGCAGGTGTACCGCGGGCTGGACATTGGCACCGGCAAGCCTTCGCTCGAACAACGGGCGCGGGCAGCACATCATTTGATTGACGTGGCGGACGTGGCCGAGCCGTTCGACGCGGCGCAGTTTGCGCGGCTGGCTCGCCAGGCGATTGCGGACATCCAGGCTCGAGGCCGCCTGCCGATTCTCTGCGGCGGGACCGGGCTTTATTTCAAAGCCTGCCTTGAAGGCCTGGGCGCTTCACCGCCGGGAGACAAGTCGTTGCGAGCACAACTTGAGGCCGCGCCTCTGCCGGAATTGCTTCTCGAACTGGCGCAGCGAGACCCGGTGGCCTACGAACGAATCGACCGCGCCAATTCACGGCGGGTCGTGCGGGCCGTGGAAGTGATCCGGCTGACCGGCAAGCCTTTTTCCGAGCAACGCGTCCCCTGGAACGCATCAACTCCCGGCGAGCAATTCCGCTTCGGGCTGGTTCGAAGCCAGGCAGAGCTGCACACTCGCATCAATCTTCGAGTGGACGAAATGTTTCAGCGCGGTTTGGTTTCAGAAACAGAGCAGTTGCTCGAGCGCGGTTTGGCCCAAAATGGAAACGCGAGCCAGGCGCTTGGCTATCGCCAGGTGATTGAACATTTGGAGGGCAAACGTCCGCTGGCCGAAACCATCGAGCTGGTCAAAATCCGCACGCGACAGTTCGCGAAACGGCAGATGACGTGGTTTCGCAAGCATGCCCGGCTGAGCTGGCTTCATCCATTCCCCGGTGAGCCCGCCGAGCGCATTGCTGATCGATTGATTGCGATGATCCGACCCTGAGCGCCGGCGCAAGCTTCGTTCGAGCTTAAGCTTTATCATTGCAGGAAATCCCACGAATGGTAGAAATCGCTGTTCGATATTGCTATGAAAACTCTGGTCCTGGCGGGCACGAAAAAAGGACTGTTCGCTTTTACCAGCGCCGATCGCCGGCGCTGGGAACTGAACGGCCCGTTCCAAAACGGGCGCGAAATTAATCACGCGATTTACGACGGCCGCAGCGGCCGGATTTACGCCACGGCCAATGATGCCTGGTTTGGCTGTGAAATCGTCTGGTCCGGTGATCTCGGCAAAAGCTGGACCACGGCGCGGCAGAACCCGGTCTTTCCCGAGAAATCCGGCCTTAAGCTCGAGCGCCTTTGGCACATCGAGCCTGGCCGTGCCAGCGAGCTGGAGGTTTTGTACGCCGGAGCAGCCCCGGCGGCGCTTTTTCGCAGTGACGATGGCGGCCAGTCGTGGACGGAAATTATCTCACTTACGGAACATCCCTCACGCCCGAGGTGGCATCCCGGAGCCGGAGGATTATGCCTTCACTCGATCGCCATCGACCATTCCAACGCCCAACGCATGTTCGTTGGCATTTCCGCGGTCGGCGTTTTTCGGACCGAGGATGGCGGCGCTACCTGGTCGGTCGCCAATCAGGGCACCCGCGCCGAATTCCTGCCGGAAAAATTTCCAGAATTCGGACAATGCGTCCACAAGTTGCTGATCGCGGACGGAAAACGCTCGCTCTTGTTTCAACAGAATCACTGCGGCGTTTACCGCAGCGCGGATGCGGGCCGAACCTGGCAGGAAATCACCGCGGGGCTGCCTTCGGATTTTGGATTTCCGCTGGCGCTTCATCCGCGCGAATCGGAGACGCTGTTCGTCCTTCCGCTCAAGGGGGCGGATTTTCGCTGCCCTCCCGAAGGCAAACTGCGCGTCTTTCGGAGCCGTAATGGAGGCAAGTCATGGGAACCACTCTCCAAGGGCTTGCCGCAGGAGAATGCCTTTGTGGGAGTCTATCGCGAGGCCATGGCTTCTGACTATATGAACGCTGCCGGCATCTATTTTGGGACTAATACCGGAAAAATCTTCGCGTCCGACGATGAGGGAGACACCTGGCGTGTCCTGGCCGATAATTTGCCGCCCGTTTATTCCATCTCGACCGCCGTGGTGTAAAATCCCCGATTCGAACTGCTCAGTTCCCTTTTCCATTTGCGAGTCAGGAATTCGATAATCGCAGGCCGCCCCTGAAAAAATTCGGCGCGGTTTCTCCACAAACTATCCACTGTATAGGCTAGAGCGACCTTTTCCGGGTCGCGACTGTTCCAGCCATTTTCCGCTTGCTAGGGAAGATTTTGAGCCTGACGCGCTCTTATTCTCCAACGCCTATGGCATGATTTCCAACGACGCAATCTTGTCGCCTTTGACTTTGAAAAAGAATCGAAGGTCAACGGGGCTGCCGGGAAAGTTTCCCACCAGATGGCTGGTGACGACCGTCTTTCCGTCCTTCTCTTCGCACGCGAAGGGCTCGCTCGTGTATTCATATTTCGCTGAGGCATCCGTCTTCCACGCTTTGATTGCGGCCCGGCCTCGGTGCGTGTGCCCCTCGTCCTTCACGACGGCATTGTCGGTGAAACATTGTGAGACGGCCTCGCCGTCACCCCGGTCCGCCGCGAAGTAGGCGGCCAGGGGTCTTGGCAGGTTGAGCGATTTTGTTGCTGGCTTTGCTTGTTTCATATTCGTGTCCTTTCTTGTGGATGTGTGTTTTTTTGTTCTGTCAAACCGTTGGAATTGTCCCGCCATCAATCACAAACTCGCTGCCGGTGATGGCGGAAGCTCTGTCAGATGCGAGAAAGGCGACGAGTTCTGCGACTTCATCCGGCCTGTTCGGACGACCCAAGGGAATACCGCCCAGCATGTCCATCAACTTTTGCCGGGCGGTCGTGTAGTCGCTTTTGTCTTTGTCGGCCATTCTTTGGATCATTCTCGTGGCTGCATCGGTTTCGATGAAGCCGGGCGAAACCGTAACGACGCGAACTCCTTTGGGACTGACTTCGTTCGACAATGCCTTGCTGTAATTTGTTAGCGCGGCTTTCGCGGCGGCGTAGGCAAGAGTTGAATCGTAAAGGGGCAGCCTTCCTTGAATCGACGAAATGTGAATGATGACTCCCGAACCCCGCTCGATCATAGACGGCAAAAGGCCGCGGTCCAGGCGCACAGCAGGAAACAGATTCTCATTCATGTTTTGCTGCCAGATTTCGTCGGTGACCGTAATGAACCCACCGCTGGGTGCGGATGATCCGCCGACATTATGGATGATTACATCAATTCCTTGAAACCGATTCAGAATTTCGTCGATTATTTTCGTTGCGCCTTCGGCAGTCGAAACGTCTGCCTGAATAAAATGATTATCCGTTTTCTCTTCCGGCACAGAACGCGCAGTTACGATGACCGTTGCTCCGCCGCGTTGGAAGCGTTCGGCAATTGCTTTGCCCGCGCCTTTAGTTCCGCCAGTCACCAAGACACGCTTGCCAGTGAATTCATTCGCGTGAAATGAGTTGCTGGATGATGAAGTGTTCATAAGTGGGTTGGTGATGACGGTGAATACTGAACCGCTCAAAATTTCACAGCGGGCAATGGCCCGGAAGCGTTGACGTCTGTTGAGACACTAACCTCTTGCCAGCGTTTTGCCTCGGCGGCGCGCGTCGCCTCGGCCTGACCTGCAAATTCGACCGCGTCGCTGCCAATCAGAAGATGTGCAGGAAGATTATTGCTGTCAGCCAGACGGAGGATGAGTTGCGCCACTTTTCCGGGATCACTGATTTCATTGCCCCAATAAGATGCCAGCGCCTTGACCACCGCGCCCACTGACGGTTCATATTCTGGGAACAGAGCAGGCGTTTCTTTGTTCGCGCGAACACCCCAGTTCGTCCGCATTCCGCCGGGTTCGAGGGCGCACATCTTTACGCCGAAAGGAGCGACTTCCTGCGCCAGCGACTCGGTGAATCCTCCGACCGCCCACTTGGCGGCGTGGTAGCCAGTGCTGCCGGGACGGGCAAGGCGACCGCCTACCGACGAAATTTGAAGAATGCAGCCGCTTTTTTGTTTGCGCATGATTGGCAGCGCAGCGCGGGTCACGTTGACGACGCCGTAAAAATTTGTGTCCATCAGCGCCTTGAATCTTTCGGAACTCAATTGCTCAAAGGGAGCGATGTCGCCGTATCCTGCGTTATTCACGACGACATCAAGTCGTCCGAAGGCTTCCACGGCCAACTGCACAGATGCTTGTGCCGCTTTCTCGTCTGTCACCTCAAGCGGCGCGGTGCGAATTTGATCGCCATACTTCTTTACCAGATCATCAAGGCGGCGAGGGTCGCGGGCGGTTGCGATAAGACGATCACCCGATGCGAGCACAGCTTCAGCGAGGTTGCGGCCTAAACCGCTTGCGCTGCCAGTTACCAACCAGACTTTAGATTTATTTTTCATACGTTTTTCGTTTTTAATTGTGATTCATTGATTATTCCCAAGCCGAAGGGAGCGGAATCATGAGTTCCGGCTTGCGAACCGGCTTTGACGCCCGCCGGAGCTTCCCGCCAACTTTTGTCTTCCGCTTGTTCTTTGGTTTGTTGTTACGTTTCATGCTCCCACAATATCAAACCGCTACTGATGCTTCCAATACGACTTTACTATCGCACCAATATCATTATGGTATTGGTATGGAATTGCGACATTTGCGGTATTTTGTGATGGTTGGCGAGGAGCAGCATTACGGACGCGCGGCACAGCGGCTTCGCGTCGCCCAACCTGCGCTATCCCGTCAGATTCAAGATTTGGAGGATGAGATCGGCTGCCAATTGTTTGATCGCCTGCCGCGCGGAGTGAAAATAAGCGCGGCGGGCAAATCATTTCTGGAAGATGCGCGCCGCATCCTTCAGCAAGTGAGTGAAGCGGCGGCGCGGGCCGGACGTGTAGCGCGTGGCCAGTCCGGGACATTGCGGGTCGGGTTCACTGAAAGTGCATCCTGGCATGGTGTGGTTCCAGACTCGTTCCGACAATTCCGTCAACAACAACCCGACGCGGAACTGCAACTAAATCCATTAAGCTCGTTGGAGCAGGTTGAAGCCATTCGTGCCGGCCGGCTGGATGCGGGCTTTGTTTTTAATATGCCGAAGGCAGACCTTGAATTGGATCAATTCCAAGTCGACTGGCACAATTTGGTTTTAGCCGCACCAAAGGGTCATCCGCTTACGAAAATAAAAAAACTCCGGCTGCGCGACATGGTTGATGCAGATTTCGTCTGGTTTCCGAGGCGGCAAAGCCCTGCCTACTATGACCGCCTGATGCACAAATGTTTTCGTGGCGGCTTGAAATCGCCTCGCATCGTTCAAGAAGCAGCGGATCAGGCAACCCTGCTTAGCCTTGTGACGTGCCGTCTGGGTGTGGCGTTCGTCAGCGACCCTACGCGCTGGCGATGTCCCACCGGGGTGGTTTTGTTGCCGGTAATAGATTTGAATTTGCCGTTGCCTTTTTCTCTTATCTGGCGGAAAGACAATGATTCTCCGTTGCTCGCGAAATTTGTGAGCGATGTTCAACAGTTACCGGAAGTGAAAGAACTTGTCAAAAGTTGAAATCCTTTTACTGGTTTTCCATCACCAAGGCACCGGCCCGTTTTTGTCATAAAATCCACCAGACGTTTGAATTGAAAGTGCAAGACGTAACGGCGAACCCGACCAAGACTCCGGCATCATCTTGATGTTGTTGTGGGCAATCACCCTGCGTCGGCTTTTTCAAGCTCAGCACCGTGGCCACCTGTTTGGCCATTAACTGGCGTGAACTTTGGGGAACCATCACTGGCAATTTTTTGAAGGCGTCAAGCGGCAATCCCCGACCCCAGATTGGCGTTTTTACCGACACCGCGCTGGTAAAGGAAAAGCATTATCTATTGAGACTTCAGGTTTAGTTCGCTCAGCAAGGTCCGCAATGGGCTGGCAATTTCGCCCGGCTGCCAGACAACGAACAAATCCCAGGTTGCACCGGCGTCAGCGATGGGAACCATTACGACGTTCGGAACGTCCAGGTGAGAAATGAAGTCTGGTTGAATCGAAATCGCTTCTTCATTCGCTGCCAGGGAGAGGGATTCCACAAGACTATTGAATTTGTCAATGGTGGCCAGGCGGGGACGGAAGCCGCCATACTTGCGGCAGAATTGAATGATCCTCTGGGTGTATCCCGGGACCACATCGTCCGGTCCCCGCACGAACGTTTCGCCCTTTAATTGTGAAAGAGACACGTGTCTTTCGGTCGCGAGCCGGTGGCTGACGGGAAGCGCAACAACGCTCCTAACAGTCGCCAATTTACGAGCATGGAAATCGCGCGAGAGCAGGTCTACACCGTGCATGGTCAATGCTAAATCAATTTTACCTTGCCGTAGTGCGATAATCATCTCGCCGGGCGTTTGATCGAGCATTTTGACTTTCAGCCTCGGATAAGCGCACCGCAGCACGGCCAGAGCCGGCCCAAGATATTCCTGGACGGCTGACGCAATATAGCCGATACGCAACCGTTCACTTTCTCCGCGGTTCAGCCGGCGGACTTCAGCCATGGTGGAATCATAATCTGCCAGAAGCGTTTTTGCCCTTTCGGCAAGGGCTTGTCCTCCGTTCGTGGGACGCACCCCGGCCGATGTTCGTTCCAAAACGCGCCCCGCGAGATCGAGTTCGAGTGATTGCATCTGTCGCGTGATGGCGGACTGAGAAATGCGCAGACGGGCAGCCGCACGACGGAGGCTGCCTTCCTCAAGGACCACTAAGAACAAACGAATCTTTTCCAGCACGATTGAAATAGTGATGCAAAATCTTGCATCACTGCAATCACGAACCGGCATATCGTGATGCAAAGCTTGCATCGCTGTAATCACGAACCGGCATATCCGGCATTCCCCTTATAGCTACAAGGCTCGAGAAGGCGCATGATGCACAGCCTGGGTTGTTTTCCGATTTGGATCAACCGGGCTATTTCAAAACTAGAAAATTATGAAAACTCAACATTTCTTTATTGATCTAACTCAGCGCCCGCCCCGGAGCTTTCGCGTTCGTCTTGGCAACTACGTGGTTTTGGCCCGCATGCTCGACAAGGGCCGGGCGACTCTCGCGAAGAAAAACGGCGAGTACGTATACAATTCCCCAACCGACCAGCGCCTGGTGCAATTTCTTGGCTTCGATCCCGACGCCTTGTTGAAGAAATTGGCAACCGGCAAAGGTGACGGGGAAATGCTCCAATGGGTTGAGGCCCATTCCAAAACCCCGCGCGCTCCATGGGAAATCGAGGCCTGGTCTGCTTTCATGGAGAAACGCGCGCCGGACAGCGACGCCGAAACACTTGCGTTCTTTGCCGAATCCCTGGGCCGGCTTTCCGAAACCCGGGAAGACGTCAAGACCTTGTTCGAATTCGGCGAACTCGATGACTATGTCAGCTTTGGAGGAAGAGCGTAAATTCAAGATAAAAAAACAAAGAAAAACAAAAGGGAAAACATATGAGTAATAACCATGGACAAAAATTGGCGGGAAAGACCGCCGTGATCACCGGTGGCGCTACCGCTGAGAGACAACAAGTAGATCCGAGGTTCACCAGCAGGATCGTCGCCGCGAACGGCCAGCGGATCCACCTCGTCGAGGCAGGACAGGGGCCGTTGGTCCTGTTCGTTCACGGCTTCCCCGAAATCTGGTATTCTTGGCGTCACCAACTGTCCGCGCTCGCCGACGCCGGCTACCGGGCGGTCGCGGTCGACCAACGCGGCTACGGCCGCTCGTCGAAGCCCCCGCACATCCACGACTATCGGATCACCGAACTGGTGGCCGACCTAGTGGGAGTCGTGGAGGCGCTCGGGGAGACCAGCGCAACCGTCGTCGGCCATGACTGGGGCGCGTGTGTTGCCTGGACGGCTGCGTGGACGCGACCAGAGGTGTTCACCTCGGTGGTCGGCTTGGGCGCGTGGGGTGGCCGGGGGCTGATGTGCCTACCAAGCAGCCCGTTCGGCGAACGCCCACAGCGCGAGGTCTCGCGGTGGATCGCCGGGGACGGCCTGATCTTTTACCACGAGTACTTTGACATACCAGGACTGATGGATGCCGAGTTCGAAAGTGACGTGCGTGGCTGGATCGAGGGTGCGCTCTACTCGATGTCAGCCCTGCCGCCAGCACCCCCGCAGCTGGCCGGTGTCAATTTCGCCGCGTTGTCCGACGAGCAGATCGCCGAGATCTTGAGGGCCACCCCCATGTGCCTGCGCCCCGGCGCGAAGATGCGCGACAAGATGCTCACCCCCCCGCCGGGTGCGCTCGAAGCAGTGTTCAGCCGCGAGGACATCGACCACTACGTCGAGGCGTTCGAACGGTCCGGAATCACCGGGCCACTGAACTACTACCGCTGCCTGGAACTGGACTGGGAACTGCTCGGCGGATACGAGGGCCGCCCGCTGCAAGTGCCGGCACAGCTCATCGGCGGCGACCGCGACATCGGCACGATGTGGAGCCAAAGCGCCATCCGCAAACTCGGCACCCACGCACCGCACGCCCGACCTTCGGTCGTGCTGGAAAACTGCGGTCACTGGATTCAGCAGGAACAACCCCAGAAGGTCAATTCCGTGCTGCTGCAGTTCCTCGCCTCTGATGAAAGTTCTTACATCACCGGCGTGGATCTCGCCGTCGATGGGGGCATGGCGCAGGTCTAATACGGAGAGTGCAGATCAGGTTGTGAGAGAAATCGAAAAAAATAGGGGTGGTGTGAGAGCTGTCGCGCTGAAACTTACACGATCCAATGTAAGGGAAATGGAGAGATTCCGATGAGCACACAAGAGAATGTCCAGATTGTGAAGGATTTTTTGCGGCAATGGGACGCGGCGATAAGCAAGGTCTGCTGGCATTGTCTGCCGAAGATATTGAATGGATCATTCCGGGCGACGACTGGCCGCTGGCTGGCACGCACCGCGGGCACGCGGGATTGGCCGATTTGCTTCAAAAGTCCGAGATGCTGGAAACTTCAACAGAGCCCCTCGAATTCGTTGCGCAGGGAGACCGGGTTCTGGTCGTCGGCTTCGCAAGCGGGAGAATCATAGCCACGAATAAAACGTTCAAGGACCATTGGGTCTTCGCCATTACCGTTCGAAATGGCAAACTGACGAACATCCGGGAGTATATCGACACGCAAGCACTGGCGCGGGCCTCAGAGATGAGTCTTGATAATGAAGAAATCATCAGAAAACTCTATGCTGCCGCAGAGGGGCCAGGAATGGACACCGAGAAGTTTGTCTCCTTTTTCTCGGAGAAAGGATACATGTATGACGTTCCTTCCGGCACAAAGTTTCGCGGGAAGGCCATTGGTGACTCTATTGCCGCCCTCGCAAGTGCATTTCCTGATGTCCACCGTGAGTTATTGAGCATCTACGTCGCGGAGAACGTCGTCGTCGTCGAGCTTAGAATTCGGGGGACGCATAAAGGTGAACTGGCCCTTGGTTCTAAAACTATAGCTCCCACGGGCAAGGCAATAGATGTCCCGTGTGTCGATGTTTTTCACCTCGAGAGTGGAAAGGTCATATCCTTTAATTGCTACAATTCGCCTTCCGTAATGCAGCAACAACTTGGCCTTGTCAGCAGTTGATCGGGCCCGAGAAGACGTCACAACCTTG
>Ga0193728_1002029_pt1 | contig 10473 bp, 12 predicted proteins | sample U1c1metaG_FD_143037 | JGI IMG/M metagenome (GOLD analysis project Ga0193728, IMG submission 143037) | Soil microbial communities from a riparian zone of the East river system, Colorado, United States - U1c1 | ecosystem: Environmental > Terrestrial > Soil > Riparian zone | place: USA: East River... | reverse complement strand
ATCGAGTAATATCAGAGAACCGTCAAAACCCTCTAATGTACATACACTAAAACGGAATCGGAAATAGAATATTTCTATTTTTTCGTTCTGTCTCTCATGATCGGTAGCTTGCCCCGACTATGACAGCCATTCTTTTCTGCGATAGGATTTCCTATACACACCATACCTACTCTCACCAACTATAATCCGTCATATTGATGGCATCGGCAAAGGTCCTTCTTGTTGTTGGCGATGGATCTGAATGTCGCTATATTGAAATGGTGCTCCCACTTTCCCTTGGTTCGTATTTTTAATTTCAACATCAGCTGAGTTGAGCAAACCAACATCAATCAGAACGTGACCAAATCCAATTAATGATTAGTTAAAATCATGCCATGATACTTGTTTCCGGGAAATAATGGTTCAGTGATATCTATCGTAAATATAGCTGGTTAATAGTGCGTGCCAGTTTGATATCATACGTACTTATGCCGTTTAAATCATGTGTTACTAGGTTAATATCGAGCCGGTTGTAAACGTTAAACCACTCCGGATGATGATTCATTTTCTCGGCTTCCAAGGCGACTTTGGTCATGAAACTAAACGCTTGAATGAAGTTCTCAAATTGCAAAGTCCGGCTTAGCTTACCGCTCACCGCCTTCCATCCATCTAATTTGCCGAGTTCATTCTTAATCTCTGCTTCTGATAGTTTACGATACTCAGTGTCTGACATTATCGTATAGCCACTAAGTAACAGTACGTGCATACTATATATCAGTGTTCTTCCTCACGAAAGTTTAGATGCAGATTATGAATACACCTCGCCATATCAGAACATCGTATTAGGGATTTCGCGTGACAGTTAATCTTGTTGTAAAAACATCAGTATTCCCGGATGCTAAAGCAATCGTATTAAACACGACCAAAGATTTGTCATTGCAATTGCAAATTGCCCTTATAATCTCCTTAAGGTTTAGTCGAATTTAACAATTGCTGAGTCGAGTTTAAAGCTGAAACTGATCTTTGGCACTTTTCGTTGATACATATTAACGAGTGGCATACATCACCTTCGCAATAAGTAGAACTCCTTTTTGTGAAACTTGATGCATTTATTGCATTGTAAGAATTGCCTAATGTAGCCACATCAACATAGCTGTGAACAATAACGTGCTACCGTTGTCAAAATCATATTGTCAATCATCTTTGTTATTATAGTATAGTTCACTTAGGATTGTTATCATCATATTTCGATTCTAATACTTTTTATTATTCAAAGTACTGATTGAGATATGTCATTGCATAATCAATTAATACCGTTCTAGAGAGGAGATAATATTGATTTTTGGATGCGAATTATGAAGTCCAAGGGATGATTGAATTTGGTATGTGTGATGGGGACACGGGTTTGATAACCTCGCCTGCCAAGACAACGGCCATTAGCACAGTATCTACCTCCTCGAAGAAGATAAAGATAATAGCCGCACCTCTACCTGATTTTGTTTGGCCTATAGCGATACCTCTATTTTTTTGACGAAGCAGATACTAATATGAATAATATTTGTCTGACGCCGTTGTTCCAGGATATAGGATGAATTGGAGACATTTATGAAATTTGTAGCAAAGACAATTCAGCTGTTCTTACTGTCTCGGTTCATTTCGTTGATTAATTTCATCTCCTCTTTGATCATTTTGTGTATTTCTTGAGTCATTTCATGTTGTGTTTGAATTATTTCATCAAGATAATGGTTTTGCCTTTTACCTACGATCAATATCAACAACCCAATACCCAACGATATAATAATATCCATCTCCCTGTTCTCTATTTGTTTAGGTATTATGTCGGTGAAGTAGTAGAGCACAACAGAAACGCCTAGCACGACTAATCCCAAACCAACTACTTTCATTTCATTCATGTGATGACTATTATGTCCACGTATTTACATTTTTGAACATATAGAGTCGACAACGTGCACAAAAGAGTCGCGGGACTGCCTATGCTCCAAAGAGACTAGCAACAAATACTAGATTTTGTTGTCTCTCATATCGTTGTAATAATTAGTGATATTTCGCTATCTTCTTCTTGCTCTCTATTTCGCTTTGTATTTTAAGTTGCGTGGCTTTTTTCTACCGATAAGACGCTAAGACAAAAATGGAATATCTAGTCCATCCTGTCTTGTTTGACTATCTATTTTTTCTTCTTCTGAAGTTAGAAGATCCATTATCTGCATTAAATACATTAACAAAGTACTTGCTTCGTGGGTTGATACAGTTTAAAGAGAAGGGATATGAGTTTCTGCAGGGAGTCCTTATGTTATGGAATCTATGACAACCATATCCGTGAAAAGAGCGTTCTGCTATGTTAACCCTGGCTATGATGGTCCACGTTCAAATATTTTGTAGTAGCTAGCATACCACGATGTGAGTCCTAGTATTACACGTTATTGACTGCCAATAGTAACTTTTTATTCTTCTATTATTGCTGATGGCTCAGAATCTGAGAACAAGAATGATTTAGAATAGAAAAGAATTTCACAAAGTAGGATAAATATAGGTATACATGCATTCAGATGAGACTAATTTAACAAACTCGAGGAGCAGTAGTCGCTGCATTGAAAGTACACAACGGATCTTCTTTGAGCTAGCTAGTGATCAAAGGCTATCTATACTGTTTAAACTAAATAGGAAGCAGAAATCGGAAACCGGAGTTTACAACCTTTCAAAACTTGCAAAGCATCTTAATGTTACTATGCAAGAAGTTCATAGAAATCTTAACAGATTAATGGATGCTGGGTTGATCGAAAAAGATTCCACGGGAATATTTTCCTTAACAACTTTCGGAGACGCCATCATAAATCAGATTGCAACTTTTGATTTTTTGTCAAGAAATAAAGAATACTTTTCAACTCATACCTTTGGAAAAGAAACTCCAATGAAATTCATCCAGAGAATCGGGGCCTTGAATAACTGCGAGTTTATTTCAGGAGTAGTAGCTGTTATTGAGCTATGGAAACAGCATATTTACAGAGAATCCACCGAGTACATATACGGAATGTTACCACAAATCCCACTAGATTTGATTGAAGCAGTAATCCCAAAAATAAAAGAACATGGTGGTATCAAATTTAATTATATTCTACCTCAAAAAGCTATGGTCCCAAAGAAGCGAACTGAACTTTTGAAAAACGCTGGCTTCCATGAATTCATTAAAAAAGGAATAGTAGAAAGAAGGATGATTGATAGAATACAGGTAGCAATAGTCTTAAATGAAAAGCAAGCAACTGTTATGTTCCCCACAGCGAAAGGACAAGAAGAGACAGATATGAATTCAGTATTCTATAGTGACGACCCATTATTTCATGAATGGTGCCTAGATTGTTTTAGATACAACTGGTATAATTCAAAATCTTTCGATGAAAGCAAGTTATTAGAAGTATAGTAAATAAGTAAGGAGATACCAAACAATATTCTGGGGACCGAAATAAAATAAACAGGGACTGCACAGGTATGCAGTTGCTTTTTTTACTTCCTCAAAAGATCGAATTCTCAAACATTGGGTCAATTGCAGGCTTCATTGCCGAGTACTACTACTATATTGTCAATAGTAAAGGGAGGGAGCACTTAAAAATGATATTCAGGAAATTTGGTAGAGTCGTTCTAGAATTTTATCAGAATGGTTCCGGCCTCGTTAAGATACAGATTCACTCTCTTAATCTGAATTATCTTAAAAATATAAATTTTTTTAACTATTACCTTCCGACATTTAAACTAATTTGCTCGCCGTCTCGAAGAATAATGGCTCTAATATCTGAGACCGGCTTACCGTCAACACTTGCTCGGACTGACTTACCATTTGTATCTAAGCCTCCCCATATATCTAGAAACTCACCTAGCGTATAATTTCTGTTTGCTGTGGATTCTACATGGATGGTACCACTGGCGTCATGGGTATGTAATGGGGCAAATCCTGGTGTACCATAATGGTCAAGAGAATGAACCTTCCATAATGATGAATTTATCCCTATTTGTGATGGAACAGGAGTGGGAGTACCATCAACAGTAACATTAAGGTGCGGGTGGATATGTTCCACTAAAGGTTTCGGTCCTTGTGTAGAATAAAGAGAAGTAGAACTGACTCCAAATGCTATAACAGCTGCTACAATAGGTATTATTATCATTATCATATTCCGGTTTCTCCTACGTCTATTAATCGCAACGTAACTGTCATCCCTTTTGTTATTTTGATTTCTCTTGTTACCCAATCCCTTATTCAGCTTATTCAAAGTTATTTTTAGAACAGTCTTATATTAATTCCTATAGATTAAATTTATATTTTGAGGTTTGCGTTATCTGCCACGAAATTTCCTCCAATTTCTGTTGGTCTGATCTTAACACGAGTTGGTGGTCGCCATATTATCTTGCAATTCACGCCATGACAGTATAGCTGTATATCTCTTGGAATGACTGCTCCTTTCTTTCGAACAACAAGTGTGGAGTGTAGGGAATTTAGATCCAAGTTAGAACAAGATACCATTGTTACCAATATTGTACGAATTAACTTTTCACTTAGTCTTTAACAGTCACGGATTTGTTAACAGTTTCGATGACGGTTTTCATTTGATAGATTATTTAATTAGAGACCGTGAGAGAACTTAGGTAGTATATAGCGTTGAACTACTTAGTAGTGCTTTTCTCTACTTTCTACTACCGGGGAATGGTAGCTTTAGAGGTTTTGGGGGCATAGCGATTAAAGCGTTGTATGATGTACGAGACATGAGTATAATCTACTATTTCCAATATTATTATCTAACATGAGCTTCAGAATTATTCATATAAGAAACTAAACTATTTTTTTATACAGAAGGCAATAGTCTGTCTTCACGATGTCTTTTATGCCAATAGAAAATATTTCTGTGTTTACACTTTATGCAGTCATAGAAGGTCTTCTGATAATCAACTCTTGGACATGGTTCAAGCATAGTAGAAATATATTCTGAGGTTGGTGGAAATACAATATAATGTGTTCCACAATTATTGCAGCCGAATGCCTGCCTACCATGAGTGAGAGGAAGAAAGTCTTGACGAGGACTCATTATACTACGTGTTTTAGCGATTTATTTTAGTTTTCTTGGAAAGAGCAGGCGTGGTATTCCCAGATACTGTCATTTACTGCCAGCTTTGCCAACGTTCGAGCGTAGTCCTTTAGGTTTCCTCGGTCGTGGAATGATGTTCAAATTGACATGATGCCGAGATTAGAAAGAGAGAGTTAATGATTAGCAAATAAAACCCTCAATAGGGAAGGAGCAACCGACCTTGTTATGTTTTCTTAGCTATAATGCTTTGCCTAACGAAGTTTAATAATCAAGTATGAGATATTACCTTATGAATCTTGGTAGTGGCAGTCTGTACTACTTTATCTATAACTAACTCGAGATATCTATTTTTCAATTCATAAGTTGGGAGATGGTCCAACAAAGGTTTCATTGCTACGGTTTTCATAAATGAAGAATATCTCCGGTATTCTTCAAGCTTAGCGCACTCATTAGATATAGAGACGTCGATATTCTTAAATCCTGTCCTAGCTAACTGATCGGTCGTTTCTTCGGCCATTGCGAAATTCTAAGGTTCCTCACAGTTTTTGAAGTATTCGCTGAACTTATTAATTTATATAATTTGTTTAAGAGGATGTAAATTTTTTGTAAATTTCCGTAACATCCACACTGAATCAAAGCCAGCCCATAACTTCTTAGCATTTTCCAATATGTTCAAACACTTTTTTTTATGGTCATGTATCCAATGCAATACAGCATTTAGAGAAAATAATATCCCATCTCCTTTCTTACGGAATAGTGAAGCTAGTACTAGTTCAAGTCTTGTAAATTGAGGTTTTGGTTCGTAAAACTAGCACATCTAGCTGCCTCGACCTTCGTCCATCTGCCATTGTTTTTAGACAGAGTGCGTACCCCATAGACTATTGTATGCTATGTGAAGTATTATACTCTATTACGGTGGTATGTTATGTCCATGCTGCAGAATTCAATTAAGATTTTTACCTACTAGTCGAAAAGAGAAGAAAAGACTAAGACGCGGGAACATGGCCAAAACACGATAATTAGGGCTCTTAAAGGGAATAGGAAAATAGCATGATCTACCCTCTGAGGAGAGGATTCAGCTTTTAGTTCCTCTTATGTTCCTCAGGCTTACTCGAGGAATAATCTAATACAACTGCGCCAATATACGCTGTTTATTCTCCCTTTAGTAGGATCTGAGTAGCTTTCTTGTACTGTTCTTCATTCATAGGGGGAACGTCTGAGATTTTAAGATTTTGCTCAACGTGCTCGGGTTTCTTTTGACCTATTAATGGCGCAACGACAGAAGGACTTGAACGAATTATTTGGATTAATTTTGCAACTTGATCGTTTAATCCTCCGTAGTCAGGAATACTTGCTTTAAGTAATCGTCCCTGGAATAATGGAATACTTGTAAATATTCCTATGTTCAATCTTGCTGCAGCTTCTAGTATATTTAAATTTTTTTCAGCACCGATAGTTTGATTTTTTAGAACTAATGCTTCACTATAAGCTAGATTGTATGGAAGTTGAATAAAACGAAAGCCGTGTTCCTTTCCTCCAATCTTTTCAGCTAATCTAACTACTTCTTCTAAGGATAAATATTCCTTGTCGCCTGACGGCACTCTAAAGCATGTCCATGTAGCCATTCCATAATACCTTATCTTGTTATTTGAACGGTATTTCTCGTAAATTTCAAAAACCTTTGCCAACATCTGCATAAATTCTTCTCTGCTAACATCCTCATACCAACTCTCAAATGCATTATGTACATAAACCAGATCAATAGTACTCAGATGCATGTTAAGTAGTGATTTATCAATACATCTTTCAATATACGCGGGATTGAGCACATTGTAGCCAGAACTGATATCGTCTGGTTTGATGATTCCTGTAGCTATGTACATTTTCTGTACATATTCCATTACATCAATTGCAGGATAATCACCGTCATTTGTTATATAGCCATTTTTGGTACATATAAATACCTGATCTCTTGAAATAATGCCATCATTTATCAGACGAGACAATCCACGTCCTATACTTTTCTCTGATTTCATTGCTCGGTAATTTATGGCAGTATCTAAAATATTCACGGCACCTGATTTGACAGATTGATAAACTGCATTTTCAACAGCTTTGTCGTCTTCTGCAGTCATCTCCCCAAGATAAGTTCCAATTCCTATGCTTGATAAGTATAGGCCTTCAAAAACACGAAAGTGAGAAGCAGGTTTACCTTTCTGTTGGGTCGCATAATCTACATATTTCATTGTTCCATTTGGAGTTGCATAGCCGCTGAGTACTTCATATGTCTTGGACATTGATAATAAAATCACTCTATCAATTATAATATGGTTTAGAATACGCGTTTAGGTTTGGCCTGATTCACATACTGTAGGGACATCCATGGCTGTTACTACCTTCAGAACAGGCTTGACATCAAAATCCAAGCGCATTTCTAGTAAATATGGGTCAATTGTTCCGATATATTGTTTAGTGTCTGCAAACAAAGATTTACGAGAAATATCCAAGGCAGAGTGATATGTGAATTTGTTGCCGGGATAGCAGAGGCTACTAGTGACAAAAGTCCCACTCCACATTCTGATCCTGTTTTCCAATCTTTCCGTGATTCATACGCCGATCCTTGTCAGCCGCTAAATACTCGTTGCTAAAAGCACGCCAAACTGTGCCGATACTACCATATTACCTATTCCAGAGTTTCTTACGACTTATTTTCAGCTCAAATCATGACATCACTCAGAAGTGCCATTACAATGGCCATCTTCTGTCGTTAGTGATTAAGCTTCCTGAATACACAGTACTGGTGGCTCTTCCTTCACCAATATCAAATCGCTTCTCACGATACTCATTCGATGGATAGTTCTAGCCGTAGTCTAGAATGCAATACCAAAGAGTATACCAGCTGTTTATTTGCACTGACAGTGTAGTACCATAGAAAATAGGATCTGAATTAAGGGAGCGAATTGATTTCTCAATATTGGGTCTGAGTTAGTGGATGTTGTACAATACGTCTGATGACTATTTTATTTTATTATTTGAAATGAGTCTATCATTTTCTGTACTGTTGGCAAGTATTTAGAATATTTTCCTGGCTCTGCTTTATATGTAATCAAATAGGCGTTATCGCCTTTAAACGTCCAAATTTGCATTGCTTTTCGTTCGTGTATCATATTGTCTGTTGCGCTGAATACTATCTTATGTGCAATGTTGCCTGCTAATATCGAGTTAGTCGATTCAACAAGTTTAAAATCAGGATGGCTTTGTGTTAGATTTTTGATCTGTACTTTTGTGACTTCATTTAGTGATGTATTTCTTGATCCTAAATGTTTAACTGTTACGCCAAGTCCTGCGGGATATGTGTTCGAATCACTTTCCAGGCTTGCAAGAAAGGTAACAAGACTGCCAGCATGTAGTTCATGTGTCCAACCAACAGGATAATCTATTTTTATTCCTAAAGCAGAATCCTGATATGTTAAGAAGTTATTATTGTTGGCTGATGGAGATGGCATGCCGAAGAAAGCTGAGGCCTGTAGTGTAGAGTACAATATAATTACAGAAGTAGAACTGATGATCAATGATAACGAAACTAGTATCATTGTATTGGATGGTACGGAGATAACAAGTTTGAACATGATTCAATAACTAGTCCAAAATTCATATTTATTCATTTATAGGAACACATTAAATTATTATGATTTTTACATATCTTATTTAGTGTCTCTAATAAAGGATTTATTAACGATTGTATATAGAATAAACATATACTATGTCTGCCAATGACAACTTTGATGAAAGTCCTAATCATTTCATGGTACTTGATGCCATATCCAGCGGCATCACCAATATAGAAAAGACAGCTAGAGCTACCAAATTACACAATCACGAAGTTGAATCGATTATAAGTGATTTAGTGACTCAAAGATTGATAGTCAAAGGTGAAAGGAAAGGCTTCATATTTGGGAAGAAAAAGGTAGAGGTAGGTATCACCGAAATAGGTAACAAGCTTCTTAACGCAAAGAAACAAGATTTAGAGCAAAAAAGGCAACAGATGCAGCAGTCTTATGATAATGGTGATGGCACTCAGCTGCAAAGCTATATGGATGCTAATCGGATGTGGATACCTATGATGTTATTCTCAGGTATTATGGATATGATGTTTTTTACTTCTATAATGTCTTTTATGGGATTAGGAATGAATCCGATGGAGAGTGCAATAATAGGAGGTGATAGCGGCCATCACGACGCTGGCGCCAGCGCTGATGGGACACACTCTGTTCACGACCAGAGTGCAACATCAGGTGGTGACAGCAACACTAGTGACGGATCTGGTCAAGATAATAGTGGCTTTGATTCCGGCGGTTTTGATGGATTTGATAGTGGCGGTGGTTTTGATAGTTTCTAAAAAGGTATGTCATGAAACTGTTACACACGGCCAAACACAGCAGGCCTAATTGTTTACTAAATCGTATAAGCATTCCCTGGAGGGATAGACAATCTATTGGTAGAATTTGAATACAAAGGCAGACAAAGTAACGCTATTGTGACCATTCAGGTAGAAAGTACATTGAAAATATTTGGAGAATAAGTGTTGATACATCAGTTTCAAACTTGCCTAATAAACGGTACTGTCACCACCCGTAGTTGATTCTAGGGAATGAAGAAGGAGTTCCGTAGTTCTCAGTGTAGGCGAATTACACCGCATCTTAAGAATATAGTCGGATTAAATCTGGAGCCTAAGATGAGGGTTTTTAGCGAGAAATTTTAGCCATTTCTCTTCCATATACTTCTCTGAATTCTCTTGGCTTCGCATCTTTAAAAACATCTTTACTACAATATTTTAAAGAGTACGCAGCCATCATATCAAGTATAGGTTGCAATTCCCACCCTTTTTCAACAGGATGGTATTCTACCCTGACAGGTTTTTCGTTAGGATAGACCTTACGTTTTATCAATCCATATTTCTCCATTTCCCTTAGCCTTACGGAAAGAGTCTTTGGATTACTTTCCTCTATGGAGTTTAAAAATTGGTTAAACCTATTCTGTTTGCCGTTTATCATATTCCTTAGAATCAAAATCGTGAACCTTTTCCCAATGATATTAAGCGTATTGTTAATTGGGCAACATCTTATCTTAGAATCACTCCTAGGTGTCGGATTTATCGTTATTGAATCTCTGTCTGTTGCGGACGTCATCGTTATCAGGATCTACCAGCTCTCAGGCCCACGATAATGCTTGGTAGTTAATGGGTTATATAGTTACCCATCTATAGCTAATATAGATGCTTACTACGTACTAACATAGTAACTTTTTGCTTACTATACTGTTTATATGTAATTACTATGTTATATTAGGTATGGTGATGTTAGTATAGTTATTGAATTGCGTGGTGATAATAGTAAGAATAATC
>Ga0193728_1002028_pt1 | contig 10474 bp, 2 predicted proteins | sample U1c1metaG_FD_143037 | JGI IMG/M metagenome (GOLD analysis project Ga0193728, IMG submission 143037) | Soil microbial communities from a riparian zone of the East river system, Colorado, United States - U1c1 | ecosystem: Environmental > Terrestrial > Soil > Riparian zone | place: USA: East River... | reverse complement strand
TACGCCCTCGACCCTTACAATCGATCGCGTAACGTCTTATAGACTCCTCGAATACATACATTTAGCTGCCACTGTTCCGCGCCCCGTAACACCCTCCTACTAAAGACCTTACGGTATATGTTCTTGAAATAACTAATTAATTAATTAAATAGATTATAATTAACGAATACCCGAATAACGAGTTTATCTAAGAGACACTTAAGCTAATTTAAGATAGCGTTAGACGCTCTAAAAAGATTTCTCTAAGTAAATATAAAACTTATAGAGACTGCTTATACTATAGGAACCGCCTAGTTATACCTAACTATAATAAACTTAAGCTTAAGCTCCTCAAATACGTATATAATTTACTAGTAGCCGGCTACCTAGGCTAAGGGAAGACCCTAGAACTGCTCTAATAAGAATACTATTGGCTAAATATGTATAATATAATATAAAGGTATGTCTCTAGCTACTATACCTGCTAACGAGCCAAAGCTACTACCTGTTCTAGACTAAAGATAGAAGGATATCTTAATTAACTTTATTGTTAACCTCCCTATAAGTAAAGGCTATATAAATATTATAGTAGTTATAGACTAACTATCTAAGATAAGGTACTTAATCGCCTGTCCTAATATATTAGTACTAGCCGTTACCTAACTATTCTTAGATTACGTATAGAAACTCTATAGACTTCCTAAAATAATTATCTCCGATAGAGGCCGCTAGTTTGTCTCTGTATTTTGGAAAAAACTAACTACTTAACTCCGCATTAAAGTACTATTGTCTACTGTATATTATCTAGAAACGGATAGTTAAACGGAATATATAAATGCTATAATAGAATAGTATATTTAGATATACACGTCGTACTTATAGGACGATTGGATTAACTGGCTTACGTTTACTAAATTTACTATAAATAACTCCATCTCGGAAACTACAAAGGTCTCCCCGTTTCTGGCTAACTACGGCTAGCATCTATAAATGGGTTTTAAACCCTTTAGCAATGTCCCTCGCCCCGCTTATTACACCTTATAAGTTATAGAAGTAAATAAATTCGTAGAGAAGATGGAGGAACTATAATAGTTCCTTACTAACAAGATAATATAGGCCCAATCTATCTATAAAGCCGCAGCTAATAAGAACCAAACCCTAGTACTAGCCTACTAAGTTAGTAACTTCGTCTAGCTAGATATAAGAAATCTAAATACGAAACGACCTGCTAAGAAACTTAATTAGAAGAACGCTGGCCCCTACAAGGTTAAGAAGGTTGTCTTCTCTTACGCCTACCAACTAAAGCCCCCTAATACGGTTAAAATCCACCCCGTATTCTATACGTTAGTCCTTCGCCCTACTATACCTATATTAGACGCCCTGCCTAGATAGATATAGAACCCTCCTCTACCAGTTAAAGTGGATAGTAAGAATAAATACTTTGTTAAAAGAATTGATAATATTAAGTACGATAAACGGAAACGCTAGTATATATACCTTATAAAGTAGAGAGGTTATACTAAAACCTTATGGGAACCTATTAACTCTATAGGACTTATATAACCCGTAGAAGACTTTTATAAACTCTACCTAGAACTACCACGACCCTGTCTTATAGGAGCTCGAGTTTAAAAGGGGGGGTACTATTATAGAACTACCCCGTAACACCAACCCACTACGTCCTACTATACCCCGCCGTCTCTACTACTGGAGTTACCTACTAGTAACTTTAAGGAACTCTAACCACTAATTAAAAGTTATCTAATTAACTCGCTTAGTTACTGCTAGGACCGTAATAGTAATAGTATATAGTACGGTATTTATTAACCTAGCAACCAAGTTAACGATATATACCCCTTTCTTCCTATTTCTTATTTTCTTTCCTTACGCAACGTCTTAATCTTATTACACAGTTTATATATATAGCTTAATAATATCTACTTCGTTATATATTATCGTCGCCTATACTTACTCCGTAACATAAGGTAACTATTAATTAGGACAACCTTAGGCTTCTATTTACCGCCTCCTATTATAAGCAGAAGTGCCTTATAACTCGCTGTTTAGACTTTAAACTAAAATCTAAAAAATCTACTAAGATCTACTAGTCTAAGAAGTCCACCTAATTCCACTTACCTAAGAATTCCACCTAATTCTACCAACGTAAGCTTTCCGCTAACATCTACTAGGGACTTAGAACCCCTACCCTATCTATAATAAAGAAATACTAGCTATTGTCTCTAGCTTTTAGCACTAGCGTATATAGCTAAAAGGGACCTCTAAGCCTATCTAGGTGGTTTTAGATTATAAGGCCCTAGAATACTTTATAACAACTAAGGTCCTTATAGCGCGGTAAGCGCGCTAGGTAGATACCCTATCCTAGTTCTACTTTCTAATTATATATAGGCTAGGTACTACTAACTATACGGACGCTCTTATAAGATATAAATAGGACCTAGATAACTAGAAATAGGGTATTTACCCTAAATAAGCTTTAACTAGTATAGGCTAAAAGGACTATAGACTATACGCGAGAAACTATCTTATAAGGAAGCCTAGTAGTACGCTAAGCGCTTAGAGGAAGCCTAGACGGTAGCCTAGACGGTAGCCTATATAAATCTAGAAAAGGCCTAAAAATTAATAGAATAGTAAGCAAATAAGTATAGGCGCGGGCCTAACTTTACTATAGGTAATATAGTCTAGGTTATAACAAAGAACTAAAAGACGAAACGGCGTAGCTATAAGCTAGACTATTAGATAACAGGACCGTATTAGGTCTTTAAGAAAATAAGTAACTTATATAAAGTAAAGCTCCTAGATTTAATTAAAGTTTACCCTATTTTCTTACTAGATAAGCTATAGAAGGCTATAAATAACCTATTACCTAGATAAAAGAACAAACCTCCCCTACTAATTTAAGTTAATAGCGATAATAAATAGGAAATTAAAGAAGTACTAGCCTATAAACTAGTAATAAAAACGTTAAAGTACTACAATAGTTAGAAAGGCTATAACCTAGATCCTACCTAGTTATAACGGAACCTTATAGGAAATACTATAGTGGGTCCTATTATTAGGCTAGGTATATAGGTATAGAATAGTTAATAATATAATAATAACTAGTAGAGTAGGCTTGCCTAATAGATTAACTCTAATTATATTCTAAGAATTACTATAAGGAAGGTACTATCTAAGGTAGGGACTAAGGTCCTTTAAATACACAACCGTACTCCTAAGAAATCCTAATTATACGTAATATATATATTATACGTACGTTTCCTTTATATATCGCGTATACTATATATAATATTATATAACCTTAGCTACTATTCCTTATTATATAGTTTAACTAGTTCTATTCTAAACTATACTTCTATTAACTAACTAGCTGCTTCTAACTCCTCTTCTAGTAGTTATAATATTATACTTAAAGCGTCTATAATACTATCTCCCTCCTTTTTATATTTATCCTTAAAGTTCTTTAGTATCTCTAAGTTATCTACTTAAGGTATAATATTCGCTTAATTAATTTGGTTAATATTATTACGTATTATACCTAAAGTATCTTCCTCTTTATAGGCGCAACATTATACCCATACTATTACTGCTATATTATCGCTTAATAAGATTATACTATATCTATATTCTTATTATTTAAAAGAGGGGTTGGCTTATATTATATTAGCGCGTCCTTTATCTTAATAACCCTCTTTATATTTAGAGTATACTAAAGTAAATATTTAATCATCCTATAATATTTATTCTACTTCTAATGTTAAGTATACGCGTCCTATTACTCTTAGTAGTTTTTAAGTACCCTTACTAATTACTACTAGGTCCTAGGTTTAATCTACCGCTATAAAGCTTAATAGTAAGCTAATATAGACCCTTACTAAGTTTAAGTATTCCTATAATTTAGAATAGAAGGCCCTAAAGGCTTATATTACTACTTCTACTTATTTACTTTATCTTAAAAAAGTTCGTAAGAAGGTTTATTTTAAAGAGTAGAAACTTATAAAATAAGGTCTTTAGGAACTTAGTAATAAAAGAATAGATTCTCTCCTAATAGAGAGAGAAACAACTCTAAGTAGTTTAGTAGCTGCTCCTCTTAGTTCCCCCTTAGGTATCTTATTCTTTAGCGATTCTACTTTATTAATACTACTATAGAAGGAAAGGGCCTCTCTTAAATAGGAAGTTACGGTGCTGTTAGTCTGTTGGCCGGTTGGTTAGTTAGTCGTAATTAGTTAGTAAGAAGAGAAGAAAAAGAGTGTCTTATATATACCCGTCGAGCCTATCTAAGTTATTAAAGACTCTAGGGCTATAGACCAATCTATATACCCTTAGAAGGTCTATACACTCCCAAACCCATACCTAATTTAGATATTAAATCTAGTAGGCCAATTTACCCTACTATATACCTCCCCTACCTAAGTTATTATCCCCTAATAACTTCTAAAACCCCTAACTCTTCCCTATCTTTAAAATAAAGGTATAGTAGGTAACTATATACGCTCCTTACCCTTACTATAAACCTAAAATAGCGAATAAAGAGACTCTGTTCTGGTTAAAAAGATCGCTCTCTTCCGCTAGGCTAGGTAGTACAAGAGGTATTAGACTAACGGCTCTTAGATAATATAGCTCTTTCGTATTCTTCTATCCGCTTAGTTCTATCCTATAATTCTTTAAGTAACTCTATATAACTCTGCCCTTCTATAATAATAGGGGATACACTACTTAGATCTACCGCAATAGTTAAAGGATTAATTCTATTATCGATATAGTAGAAGTATAAGCGGCTATTAAAGCGCTTCTTTTTAGTCGTACGCATTAGCTTAAATACATCTTTATAGTTCTTAGTAGCCTTAAGGCAGTAGGAATATATCTATTTTATAACTTTATTCCTATTACCAGTAAGAAGAAGATTACAATCTTATATTACCGCTAGAGAATCCTATTATTGTCTACATAGAAGGGTATTAGATAAGGCACTAGTAGCTATAAGCTTAACTATAGCAGGGAAACGATATAGGATTGCGCTATAGAGATTGGCATATCTAGATAGCGTGCGGGGTGGCGCTTTTAAGTCTTAGTAAGCGTCTGCCAGCTCTACCTAGGTTCCTCCTTTTATAACTTTAAGATTATTATAATCGTCTTAAATGCTAACGAACTATAGTAGCATTATTCGCTAAGTCCTAGTTAAAGGTCCTTTAGCGCTATAAGGGAGGTAAGGTATAGTTATGCGCATATCTTCTTTCTCGCACGGCTAAGCTACCTCGTCAGTCGCATATTTTTCTAGTCCAGTCTTAGTCTAAGATCTTATATATAAATCTATTACCCTTAGTTAATCCTTACGCTTTAAGATCCGCCTACTATAACTCTAAGTAATAATATATACTAAGTAGGATAATTATATAATTATCCTTAGTTTTATTATCTAGAAAAACGCTTCCTTAAATTATATTAGCACCATATCCACTCTCTATAAGAGAAGGAATATTTATATTAATATAACAGAAAGCTATAGAGTCTCCTTTAACTGCAAACTTTATATAATAAGGGTAGGAGATAAGTTACTACTAGCTATTAGGTCTAAGAGCGTAATAGAGATAGTAGTACTATAGATTTTATCTTATTAGCTACTAATAGAGACTATAGACTATCGTTCTTAACTAGCTATAGTTTAGCCACCCGTTAATTAGGCGCTAATAATAGCGATATATACGTATTTCCTTATTAATTATTACTAAGATACTAGAATCCTACTACTATCTAAACACGTTTAAAACCATAGATCCTTCTCACTACTATATATCTTAGTTGTCCAGTAACAGCATCCAATTAAGCAATGCCTCTCTATTATAGGAAAACCTTAGTACTAAGTTATAGATAAACTTATATAGTCCTAAGGAGTTAGATAGAACTAGAGGCCTATAAGCTTTTCTAAACTAGGAGTATATAGTTAGATCCGTCTTTATAGTACTAAGGTAATTATAAGTATAATATAGTAAACAGAATCTATAATATAGTGTGGCATAATTTAGGCCCGTTATTGCCAAACCCATTCGCCCTCCTATAGCTTGCGTATACATCTAGCAGACTTTATATATATCTAGGTTTAAACCAGCCGCCCTATACTAACTGCGCAAGAGCTTTATAATCTTAGTTAGTTTGATCTTAGAGGTTCGGCTTAGGGACGCCTTAAGGTAAGCTAGTATATTATCCTTATAGTTATATCCTCGTTTTATATAGAGCATCGCCACAGTATATACGGCCTCCTTAATACATTCTTTATCATCTCCTAGCTTAATAACGTTCTTATTAAACATTAATTCTACTTCTAGCCCTCCTACTTCTAGGTAAGCAAGCGTTAGCCCTCTCCTTAGATTCCTTCTTAAAGAAGATACTAGCAGCCATAGGGGCGAGCTAATAGGCGTTCCGGCTATAAGAATACTTTCGTTTATAGATAATAGAGGTAAGTTTACTAATATAGGTAACCCTTATTATAACGGGCTTAGCATAATACTAATACCTCCTCCTTAAATAGGCGTTAACAACTAAAAAGCTAAAGGATTTATTATATTAGAAGTATATCTTAAATATATTCGCAGTATAAGAGCTAAGCTCTCTCTAGCCTATCTAGTTCTAATATTAGTAACCTCTAGTCCTATAGTAGTTAGTCTCCCACTTCTTAGTAGTAGGTCCTTATTTAGAACAAGAAAGCCAGTTAAGTATCTCCCTAAGCTATACTTATTTATTACCTAGTCTAATATTACCCTTCCTAACTTTATAGGCGCGAGCATAAAATCAGTTAGCTATAGTTAGGTAGTATTCTTAATGCCACGTCCTAGATAATTAAGCCTTATTAACTCTTACTATAACTTTAGGAAGTGGGTAGGTTATAAGCTTTTAGATAGCGGAGAGGAAGTTATAGGAGACTACGTATTTAAGTAGTCCGTTAAAAACCTCTTATCCTTAGACCTTTCAGATAGTATCTCTAGCTTTATTACACCGGTTTCTCTAATCTTTAGCCATTTTACTAATATTAGAGATATCCCTAAAGATTAATAGGAATGCGTCCTTTCCTAAAAATACTTAAGGTCTGCTATTATAGTTAATAAAATTAACTACTACACTAGTAGCATCTACGTAGTTCTCTTAGGAGAGTAAAATCTTATTATAAATTTAGACGAGTACTACCTGACGCTAATTAACTGCAAAGCCTCTAACTTCTATAAGGACGTTACTAATCTATTACTTAGCTCCCTTATATAGGACTAGTAGTCTACTTAATAAAGATATAATAAGCGTGCTATTATTTTCAATAATTCTACTTAGTCTATACCTTAGTTAATTGTAACTATTTTTTAAGGTTTAAGGGTAAAAAGGTGAAGTTCTAAATAGGGTTTCCTAATCTAAATAGTCTACTAAATCTAGGTAGTAGTGTAGAGTTCTACTAGTTCTAATAGTTAAAGAGACTAATTATAATTTTCTATACCTGGTATAGAAAATCGCTATTAGCTTGGTAAAGGTAGTAAGCGGAACTAATATCTTTACAGTAAACGATTCTAGACATTTATACGCAAATATTCTTCTACTTCTATCTTTACCTTACTACTAATACGCACTAAATTCTTATAACTCTAAAAATAAGAAATAAAAGGTTAAATAAGAAAGAGTAGTAGAAAGAGCTCTAGAAAATACGGCAAATAAATAGATAGATTACACGGCTGCTATCTACGTCCCCTCCCCTACCTCAGAACTTAACTGTCCCTTAGTTAAACATTTTATACTCGGTTCTATTAAACGATCTTTCTAAAATACGCACTTCTTAAAATACATAGCGTTGCGATATTAGTAGATTTTGCATATCTTCCTTAGGCTCTAGCTCTACTATCATTTTATTAGAAAACAAGCCTATAACGATATTACGTAATAAGACTTACGGGGGGAACCTCTTGGCAGGAATCTAACCAATTAGACAACTTTGACCATACGGTCGAAGTTCCTTAAAATCTCTTTAACTATCTAAATAGAATATAAGCAATACATAGAGTTTTAGCCCTATAACCTTAATTTAACAGGTTATAAGCCTAGGTTCGCGCCTAATAAGCTAGATCTAATTGCTTTATTATTAAAGATAATTGCTATCGTAATATCACTATATAGGCGTTAAAAAGTCGATAACGTTTAACCAACTTACGACGCTAAAAACCCTACAACAAGCGGCTACGTAGCTGCTAATGACGTACTCTACGCTAAATATAATAAGAGGATCCTACTAAGGACAAGCCTAATATAGTCCGTTACTAAATAGCGGCACTAGAGGCTTAGGAGGACCTCTTATTTAGTAGATAACCTTACTATTATTATTAAATAGAATGATAGAGTTTTAAGAATAAAGCTTTATAATAACTATATTAGTAGCGGATTAAAAGAAGCTTATTAGAACTACCTACTAGCTAAGGAATATATTAAGTTAAAACCTATACTATACAAACACTCCTTATAAAGGAAACTAATCTAATAAAATTATCTTAATAAAGCCTATAGACTATCTATAATATAAAGCCCTACTAATATAAGCGACGAATATACCGCCTAAGCCTCTATTAAAAAGCTCGTTAGATAGGAAAACTAGCTAATATTTAGTATTAATATACAAAACCACCTCCAATCTAAAAACATTAAGTAGGTCTTTAATGATCTACCGCGGCCTCTTCCTACACTTAAGTCGATTAGGGAGAAATAGGTAGACTTAGGCTTTACTAGCTTATAGCTAAAGATTAAGCTAGTTAACTTAGTAAAAGAATAGGAGAAATACAAGGAATAGCTAGCCTACGCAGCCGGTTTTATTAACTAGAGCGTTAGCGATATCTATAAGCCGTTTATATTAAATACTAAAGGAGTACTTAGAAAATAGAAGGCCCTAAAAGAACGCTTTAAGGATCTTAATCCGGTAGCTATTACTAATATTATAGCTATACTCTTTACTAAACGCGTCCAAGACTTTAAGAATATAGAGGAGTTTGTCTCCTATATTGTATTAAACCTTAATCGCCTTATTAAAATAAACCAACTTATTAACTACAAACTCCTTACCTAAGCAGCTCTTCTATATAGGGTTAACTCTACTAGCTATGCTTAGTTTAAAATAATAAAACAAATAAATTAGACGTAAGAAAACACTAACCCGTAAGCTATAGGCAAGGAACTTATTATTTTTAATAGTAAACTTAATTAAGAAGTCTCTATACTAGTAGTATAATTAAATAACAGAAGGTCTATAAAGAGAAAGATAGCATTAATTAGGATATATAAATACCCTAACTGTATAAAATTTAATAGAACTATTATAAGGGGACTTTGTAGACAGGGGGCTATAAGGACACGATTGTAGGAACAGATAGATTGTAGAGGAGACGAATACTTAAGGAGGTAAGGCCTCTAGGATCGTGGAGACTATATACTAAGGGTATATGCCTCCGGTATATAACCGACGGACATCTAAGGGGTGTCCAGGGGTTGTCCTAAGGGCAACCCGAGGTACCGCAATAATATCCCTAACAACTATATACTATAAAGAAGACTACTAGGAAAGGAAGCTAGATAATACTCTAAAAGTAATTAGTAATAAGATCCGCGTAAGGAAGAAGCTAAGGATAACTTAAGCGTCTATCCAGCTTAATAAACACTCTAGTTAAGCTAAGCTTAACACAAATCCATAACGTAAGCTTACAGTAGCGGTAGTATAAGCCCAACTAATTAGGTACAACTTTATCTACAATACTGCTACTACTATTTACTACTATAAGGACCGCGAGCTCCTTTTTAACTATATTAATAATAACACCTTATTAGGAATAGTTAGTCCTTATAGAGCTTAATTAGTAGGTAAAGGATCTATCTTTATACAAACCACACTACCTAATAAAAGGTACGGAAGCACCCTTACTCTACACGATATTCTTTATATACTATATTTACTAGTAAACCTACTATCTAAAAGCCGACTTAAGGAAATAGGTATCTTCTTTAACAATAAAACTTACGAACTTAAATATAATAACAAGGTAATAGGATACGCACCTTAAGTTTAACAACTCTACCCGATTTGGTAATATAACTACCTATTAGAATCGGTCCTCTAGATAATTAAAAACGACAAAAGTCTGCCTATTTGGTATTACCAATTTAGCTACCTTAACTATAGTAACCTTAAACACTACCTAAATAAACTTAGTATTAAGTTTAATAATATTAGTAATAAATACTATAAGCCCTACGCTTAATCTAAAGCCAGAAAGAAGTATAATAGAACCCCCTAGGAACAAGCTATATAGCCGTTTTAGTTTATCTATATTAATTTTAGTAGGCGGAGGTTAGAGGACGATAGGGTGAACAGGATAGTAAAGTAAGTAAAGTGGGTGAACTTGATTGTGATTAATAGTGATTATCTGCGGGGGATCGAGCCTCTATATACCTGGAAGACCCTAGT
>Ga0193728_1002025_pt1 | contig 10482 bp, 11 predicted proteins | sample U1c1metaG_FD_143037 | JGI IMG/M metagenome (GOLD analysis project Ga0193728, IMG submission 143037) | Soil microbial communities from a riparian zone of the East river system, Colorado, United States - U1c1 | ecosystem: Environmental > Terrestrial > Soil > Riparian zone | place: USA: East River... | reverse complement strand
GCGCGCGGGCCGTGTGGGACATCCCGCGGATGAAGCCCGACGACGTGCTGCGGGCCGTCGCGGAGACCGGCGGGGTGATCGGCATGTCGGCCGCGCCGCACACCACGCTGTCGCAGGCCCATCCCCGGCACACCATCGAGTCGGTCATGGACCACTTCGAGTACATCGCCGGCCTGGTCGGCATCGAGCACGTGGCGTTCGGGCCGGACACGTTCTGGGGCGACCACGTGGCGCTGCACCGCATCTTCGCCCACCTGCTGAGCATCAAGGCCGCGCGGGGGCCGGCCTTCGAGCCGGTGGCCGACGTCGACGGGCTGGAGAACCCCACGGAGAACTTCGCCAACATCTGCGGGTGGCTGGTCCGGCGCGGCTACTCCGACTCCGACATCCGCGCGGTGCTGGGCGGCAACATCTACCGGGCGCTGCAGTCGATCTGGGTCAGCGCGTGAGCAGCGGGGGCGAGTCCGGCGCGGCGGCGCTGGAGCGGCTCGGCGACGAGTTCTTCGAGGTGGTGCATTCCGCCGATCCGCTGACCGCCACGCAGCTGGGGGTGCCGGGCTTCGACGCGCTGCTGCCCGACCCGAGCCGGGCGGGCGCGGCGGCCGGCGCGCAGCGGCTGGCCGGCATCGAGTCGCGGCTGGCCGCCATCGACGCGGGCCGGCTTGGCGCGGCGGACCGGACCGGGCACGCGGTGCTGGCCCACCTGACCGGCAGCGCGCTGGCCGACCTAAAGCACGGGCTGTGGGAGACCAACGCGTCGGCGGACGGGTACGGCTCGCCCGCGGCGCTGGTCTTCCAGTCGGTGCCGCACGCGCCGCTGACCTCGCCGGAGGCGGTGGCGGACTACCTGACCCGGCTGCGCGGGCTGCGCGGCTACTTCGACGCGGTGACCGGCCGGTACCGCGAGGCCCTGCGCGACGGCCGGATGTCGGCCCGGGTCGGCGTGCAGCAGGCCATCGACCAGCTGGCCGGGCACCTGCGCCGGGACGTGCTGGACGACGTGCTGGTGAGCGTCGCGCTGCCGCCGTCGGTGGACGCGGCCGCGGTCCGGGACGAGGCGGCGGTGATCGTCGGCGGCGAGGTCCGGCCCGCGCAGCGGCGGCTGCTGGCCTGCCTGGAGCAGGAGCTGCTGCCCGCCGCCCGGCCGGACGGGCGGGTCGGCATCCGGTTCGTGCCCGGCGGCCCGGAGGGCTACCGGGCGGCCGTCGCCAAGCACACGACCACCAGCCTGTCCCCCGAGGAGATCCACCAGATCGGGCTGGACACCCTGGCCGCGCTCGCCGGGGAGTGGGCGGAGCTGGGCGGGCGGGTGCTCGGCGTGCGCGAGGTGCCGGAGATCCTGGCCCGGCTGCGGTCCGACCCGGCGCTGCGGTTCACCAGCTCCGCGCAGATCGTGGCGACCGTCACCGACGCCCTGGCCCGGGCCGAGGCGGCCCGCGACGACTGGTTCCCGCGGCTGGACGTGCCCGGCTGCGTCATCGAGGAGATCGACCCCGTCGAGGCCGGCAACGCCCCGCTGGCCTACTACCGGCCGCCCGGCGCGGGCGGCCTGCGGCCGGGCGCGCACTGCGTGCTGACCGCCCAGCCCGGCGAGCGGTTCAGCTACGAGTACGAGGCGCTGGCCTTCCACGAGAGCTCGCCGGGCCACCACCTGCAGATCTCATCCGCCCAGGCGCTGCCCGGCCTGCCCGCCTACCGGCGGTTCCTGGATGCGGAGGTGTGCGGCTACGTCGAGGGCTGGGGCTTGTACTGCGAGCGGCTGGCCGACGAGATGGGCCTGTACACCTCGGACCTGCGGCGGCTGGGCATGCTGTCGTTCGACGCGCTGCGGGCGTGCCGGCTGGTCGTGGACTCAGGGCTGCACTACTACGGCTGGTCCCGGTCGCGGGCGGTGGACTTCATGTGGGAGAACACGGCCACGACCCGGGCCAACGTGACCAACGAGATCGACCGCTACATCGCGTGGCCGGGGCAGGCCCTGTCGTACATGATCGGGCGCCGGGAGATCCGGCGGCTGCGGGAGCGGGCGGCGAGTGAGCTGGGTGGCCGGTTCGATATCCGCGGGTTTCACGGGACGGTGCTGGGCAGCGGGGCGGTGCCGTTGTCGGTGCTTGACCAGCTGGTGAGTGCGTGGGTGGCGGAGCGGGCGGCGGGGTGAGGGGCCGGGCGGGGGGCCGGCGGGGTGAAAGGCGCCGCCGGAGTGAAAGGCGCCGCCGGAGTGAAAGGCGCCGCCGGAGTGAAAGGCGCCGCCGGAGTGAAAGGCGCCGCCGGAGTGAAAGGCGCCGCCGGAGTGAGGGCGCGGGCGCCCTGCGGGCGCGGGCGCCGTGCGGTCGCGGGCGGCCGCTGCCTGGGCGCCGGACCGAGGGGCTGGGATACTGGGCGGGTGAAACCGCCGCGTGTGTTGCTGTTTGACGTGTTCGGGACCCTGGTCGACTGGCGGTCCAGCCTGCTCAACATCGCGGTGACCAGCGCCGCCAGGTCGGGGGTGCACGCTGACTGGGCCGGCGTCATCGACGACTGGCGGCGGGCCTACCAGCCCGCCATGGACCGGGTCCGGCACGGCGACCGCGAATGGCGCGACCTGGACTCCCTGCAGCGCGAGACGCTGGCCGCCGTCCTTTCCCGCCGCGGCATCCCCCTCCCGGACAGCAGCCAGGAGGATCTCATCCGCGGCTGGCGCCAGCTGCGCCCCTGGCCCGACAGCCGCGCCGGACTGGACCGGCTGCGCCGCGCGCACACCACCGCCACCCTGTCCAACGGCCACCTCGCGCTGCTGGCCGACCTGCTCAAGTTCGCCGACCTGCGGGTCGACGTGGTGCTCTCGGCCCAGCTGGCCGGCGGCTACAAGCCCGACCCGCAGGCCTACCTGACCGCCCTGCGGCTGCTGGACTGCCCGCCGGACGAGGCGGTGATGGTCGCGGCCCACGCCGGCGACCTGCGCGCGGCCGCTGCCCTGGGCCTGCGCCCGGCCTTCATCGACCGCCCGCTCGAGTGGGGTCCCGGCGGCTCCCCCGAATCCGCCCCCGACCTCGACGGCCTCATCACCGTCACCAGCCTCACCCAGCTCGCCGACACCCTCGGCTGCTAACCACCCCCGCACCGCCCCGCCCCGCCCCGCTTCGCCGAGCTGCGCCGGCTCCGGTCGCCATTGTGAGCGCTCACAATGGCGGGCCTTCATGATCGTGGGAGGAATGCTCACCTTGGGCGGTGAGCATTCCTCCCACGATCATGGTCGCTGCCTCTCCTGGTGCCGCCAGCAGCTGCCGGGCGCTACGTTCCGTTGCCAGCAGGACACCCCATGAGTTGTTCGGGTCCTGCAGGGCGAATTGCCTGGACATGGTGCTATGGGAGTGCTTGCCTGGTTTTGAGTAGCTCGTAGTGGTGCGCGCATTTAGCTAAGGATTGCTAGTGTTAGAATGGAGGGATGGAGCGCAGGGAGGCAGGACTGGCCGCGCTGAGCAGTCTCGATGATCCGGTTCGCCGCCGGCTGTACGACTTCGTGGCCGGGCGGCACGAGCCGGCTGGGCGGGACGAGGCGGCCGCGGCGGCGGGGATCGGCCGCCCGCTGGCTGCGTACCATCTGGACAAGTTGGTCGAGCTGGGCCTGCTGACGGCTTCTTACCAGCGGCCCCCGGGCCGAGGGGGACCGGGGGCCGGTCGGCCGGCCAAGCGGTACGCGCGCTCCGGAGCCGAGTTCAACGTGACCGTGCCGCCCCGCGACTACGAGCTGGCGGCCCGCCTCCTGGCCGCCGCCGTCGAGGCCGATCAGGACGGCGCCTGCCACTCGGCGCTGCGCGCTGCGGCCCGCGAGTACGGCATCGGCCTCGGCGCCCGCGCCCGCGATGCCGACCCCGATGCGGACCGAGGCCTGGATGTGGACCCCGCGCTTGGCGCTGAACCTGACCTAGGCGCTGGCCCTGACCTAGGCGGCGGCCCTGATCCGGGCGCTGGCTCCGAGCTGGGCGCTGGTCCCGACCTAGGCGCGGCTTCCGAGCTGGGCGCCGGATCTGGGGCGGCGGGATCTGGGGCGGCGGCCGGCGGGCTGGGCGGGGTGGAGCGGGCGGTGGCGGCGCTGCGGGCGCACGGGTTCGAGCCGTGGCAGGGGCACGATGGTGTCATCCGGCTGCGGAACTGCCCGTTCCGGCAGCTGGCTGCCGACCACCGCGACCTGGTCTGCGGCATGAACCTGGCGCTGATAAAGGGCCTTGTGGCTGGTCTGGGGCGCGACGGCGAGCTGCGGCCCGCCCTCCAGCCTGGGCCGGGTCACTGCTGCGTGATCATTGACACCGGCCCGGCGGCCGGGGGGCCGGAGTCCACCGCTAGCCCGGCGGCTCGGTGAAGACCGGGAAAATTACAGTCAGCCTGCGACCTTCACCTACGGGGGCGACAACCGCGCTCGGTGCCACGACGGTCACGTCGGCGCTGGTCGGGCTGCCGCGCACGGACGCCCGCTCGCGGGCGGAGTTCTTCGCCCTGCCCGGCGTGCAGGGCTGAGGGCCGCGCGGTCCGGGCCGGGGCGACGTCAAGGCCGGGCCCGTAACGCCGGGCCGCGCCGCGGCGGGCAGGTGCGGGATGGCGGCCGGAGGAGTACGGTTTCAGTCGGTGGTTCCGGCCGCCTCTGGGTCCGCGGGAAGTGCTGAAAGCTCACCGGATAGCTAGGCCGCTCAACCTCCAGTCTTTCCTGCCGCTCACGCCGCAGGCCGCCGCGGAGCCGGGCCAGCCGCGGGCGGGCCTCGGCTGGATCATCAGCCCCCGCGGCGACATGGCCCTGCACGGCGGGGCGCAGGCCGGCGCCAGCGCGGCCATCCTGGTCCGCATCCGCGACCGGCAGGCGCGGGGCATCGTGACCAGCACCCTCACGTCGCTGGAACTCATCCATGAGCGCGTCCTGCGGGCTTGGGGAGCGTCGTCATGATCGAGGTGGACCAGCTGTCGAAGCGGTTCGGGCCGGTCAGCGCGGTGGACGGGCTGAGCTTCACGGTCCGGCCCGGGCACGTGACCGGATTTCTCGGGCCGAACGGCGCCGGGAAGACCACGACCATGCGGATCATCCTGGGCCTGGACTCGCCTACTTCGGGCACGGCTCGGGTCCAGGGCCATCGTTACCCCGGGATAGTCCGTCCGCTGCACCAGGTCGGATCGCTGCTGGACGCGAACGCCGTGCATGGCGGGCGCACGGCCTGGTTCCACCTGCTCTCGATCGCGCAGAGCAACGGGATCGGGCGCCGCCGGGTCACCGAGCTGCTGCAGCTGACCGGGCTGGAGGCGGTCGCGGGCCGGCGGGTCAAGGGCTTCTCGCTCGGCATGAGGCAGCGGCTCGGCATCGCGGCGGCGCTGCTGGGCGATCCCCCGGTGCTGCTGCTCGACGAGCCGGCCAACGGGCTGGATCCCGAGGGCATCCACTGGATCCGGCTGCTGTTCAAGTCGCTGGCGGCCGAGGGGCGCACCCTGCTGGTGTCCAGCCACCTGATGAGCGAGATGGCGCTGACCGCCGATCGCCTGATCATCATCGGGCGCGGCCGGCTGCTCGCCGACACGCCCACCGAGCGGTTCGTCGACGCCAGCGCGCGCCGGGACGTGCTGGTCCGGTCCCCCGGGGCCGGCGAGCTGGCCGGGCTGCTGACCGCCGCCGGGGCGGCCGTCGCGCCGGCTGACGATGGCCGGCTGGCCGTGACCGGGCTGGAGTCGGCCGCGATCGGCGACCTGGCCGCCGCGCACGGCATCGCGGTGCACGAGCTGATTCCGCGGCATGCCTCGCTGGAGCAGGCCTACCTGGATCTCACCGGGGACAGCGTCGACTACCGCGCCGGGAGGGCAGCGCGATGAACGCAACCCAGGCCGTGCCGTCCGCCATCGTCCGCGGGCGCGACATCGTGATCTCGGAGTGGACCAAGCTCCGGTCGGTCCGCTCGAACCGGTGGACGCTGCTGGGCGTGGCCATCGTCACGATCGGCTCCGCCGCCCTGGTCGGCAGCGCGTTCGCGTCCGGGCCGCCGCCGCCACCGGGCGGGCCGATTACCGCCCTGACCCAGAGCTTCCTCGGCTACGCGGAATACGCCGTCCTGCCGGCCGGCGTTCTGGGCATCCTGGCGTTCAGCTCGGAGTACGCGACCGGGCTGATCCGCACCACCTATGCTGCCGTGCCGCGGCACTGGGCGGTGCTCGCGGCCAAGACGGCGGTCGTGGGAGCGGCCGCGCTGATCGCGGGCGAGGTGCTCGCCTTCGGGTCGTTCCTGCTGACGCAGGCTGTCCTGTCCGGTCACCACCGCGGCCTGTCGCTGTCGCATCCCGGCGTGACCGGCGCCGTGCTGGCGGCGGGCGTCCTGCTGGGGGTCAGCGCGGTGACGGGCCTCGGGCTCGGCGCGATCGTCCGGCACGTCGCGGGGGCGGTGGCGGCGCTGGTCGGGCTGATCTACCTGCTGAGCCTGGCGTGCCTGCTGCTGCCGTTCCCGTGGGACGACCGGATCGGGCGGTTCACGATGGCGCTGGCCGCGTACCAGGTGGTGGCGCTGCAGCCGCAGCGGGGGCTGCTCTCGCCGGCCCTGTCCATGCTGGTGCTGCTGGCCTGGCCGGCGGTGGTGCTGCTGGCCGCGGGCGTCGTGATCAGCCGGCGGGACGCGTGACGGCGGGTCTTCGTTCGCAGCCGGGAAGCAGGTGAGGGCGGGATCCGGGGATCTGGCCCCGCTGGGTGCCGCCGGGCCGCGAGCTTAATGATCGTGACCGTTTTACCAGCGCCGGCGTGTTCGCCTTGGCCGAGGACGCGCTGCCTGCATGGCGCGATGCCGTCGGCCCCGCAGCCTCGGGTGCGGTCCTGGCGCCGTGCGCGGCGGGGATGACCGCCCGGCTGCTCGTCCCCGCCTTGCAGACCGGCATGGCCGACATGCTGGAGGGGTCGGAGCCCCGCGAGCTCATCCGTGAGTTCTACCGGCTGCGGCGCCGTCCCGTGACCTCACCGAATCCGCGGACGCCGGCGAAGCCTCGGCCTTGTTCGAGGCCGGCCATGCGGGCGAGGCGTTCCTGGTGCCTGAGTGTGCCGGCCCGGCGCTGCGGCTCCTGCCGGAGTGGACGCAATGATGCATGGAGCACTGCGGGCTCAGCGCAGACGACGCCCCCCGGTCTCGCCAGGCGGCCAGCTCCGCCGCCGCGGTGCGCATGGACCCCGAGGACGAAGCGCCGTTCCGCCGCCAGGAGTGAACCGCATCGGGCGAACCTACAGATCCAGGAACGCGCGCAGGATGCGCCGCACGGCGGCCAGCTCATCAAGCGTGACGGCGCCAAGGCGGCGGTCCAGGCGCGGATAGGCGACCGCCCGCGCGTCCTCGGGCCGGGTGAAGGAGGGGAGCTTGCTCAGGCCGGATGACTGCGACGCGATCGGAATCTGATGACGCAGCCCGCGGTCCCGGCTCGTGATGGGTACCACGAAGACGACTGCGTGCGGCAGCGCCAGGTGCAGCGGGCCAGAAACGACGACGACCGGCCGACGGCCAGCCTGTTCCGATCCGAGGACCGGATTCAGGTCAGCCAGCCAAACATCGCCCGGCCGTAGCGGCACGCTCATTCGCCATCCAGCCCGTCACCTGTGGTGTAGTCCCACTCAGCCAGTTCCGTGACGTAATCGGCCCACTCCTGCGGGTCCGCCTGCAGCCGCGCATAGTTCGCGCCAGTTCGGCGTCCATCGTGAGATGGTCGTCGTCGGCAAGCTTCTTGAGCCTGTCGCGTGTCTGAACCGAGACCTTGATGGTAGTCATGTCGGTCATACTCAAAGTATACCGAGGTGCCAGCTGGACGCGGCCGGACGCTTGTCAGCGGGGCGCGTCGGCCGGGCTGCGGGCGCCGGCGCGGTCAGGGTCGTTCCCGGGTGGCATTCTCCTGGCGCTGCTGATCTCCGCCGCGCTGCTGGCCGCCGCCACCGCCGCGGTGTCAGCCGTGTTCCGGGCGGCGTAGCGGGATGAAATCAGGTCGGCCCGCGCGGCGGCGGCACGGGGCTGGGCGCGGCTCCCCCGGCCTGGCAGGATGAGAGGGTCAGACCCGGGACCGGCGAGCGCGCTGCTGCCAGGGCGGCGCGGGGGGCGAGAGGAGATCAGCAATGACCGACGCGCTGGCCGCGCTGAGCAGGGCCGGGGTTTCCATCTGGCTTGACGACCTGAGCCGGGAGCGGCTCGTGTCGGGCAGCCTGGCCGAGCTGGCGGCTCATGATCACGTCACCGGGGTCACCACCAACCCCAGTATTTTCGCCAAGGCGATCACCAGCGGCGACGCCTACGACGCGCAGCTCAAGGACCTGGCCGCGCGCGGCATCCACGTGCACGAGGCGCTCCGGACGCTGACGACGTTCGACGTGCGCTGGGCCTGTGACGTCCTGCGCCCGGCCTACGAGGCGACCGGCGGGGTGGACGGCCGGGTGTCGATCGAGGTCGACCCGCGGCTCGCGCATGACACGGCGGCCACGATCGCCGAGGCCCGGGCGCTGTGGTGGCTGGTCGACCGGCCCAACCTGTTCATCAAGATCCCGGCCGCCCGGCAGGGCGTCCCGGCCATCGCCGACTGCCTGGCCGACGGCATCAGCATCAACGTCACGCTGATCTTCTCGCTGCAGCGCTACGGCGAGGTGATGGACGCGTTCCTGGACGGCATGGAGCGCGCCGCCAGGGCCGGGCACGACGTGGCCTCGATGGCGTCGGTGGCCTCCTTCTTCGTCTCCCGGGTGGACACCGAGGTCGACGCCCGGCTGGACAAGATCGGGACCAGCGAGGCGGCGGCCCTGCGCGGAAGGGCGGCGATCGCGAACGCCCGCATCGCCTACGAGCACTACGAGCGGGTGTTCTCCGGGGCGCGGTGGGCCGCGCTGCGGGACGCCGGCGCCCGGCCGCAGCGGCCGCTGTGGGCCTCGACCTCGGTCAAGGACCCGGCCTATCCCGACACCCGGTATGTCACCGACCTGGTGGCCCCCGGCGTCGTGAACACGATGCCCGAGGCGACGATGCGGCTGGTCGCCGATCACGGCGTCATCCCGGCCGACTCGGTGCGCGACTACTACGCGGACGCGCACCAGGTCCTCGACCAGCTGCAGGAGATCGGCGTCGACTACGACGACGTGGTGCAGACACTGGAGGACGACGGCGTGGCCGCCTTCGACGCGGCCTGGGCGAAGCTGGGCGAGCGGCTGGCCGCCACGCTGCACGGCACCATCTCCTAGTGAGTGCTTGACTAGCCGGCGGCCTGCTGGCCTGGACGCAGGAGGTGCCGACATGGCAGGCCCCAGGCCGCTGCGCGCCGATGCGCGCCGCAACCGCGACCGGCTGCTGCAGGCCGCCGCGGCCGCGTTCGCCACCGAGGGGCTGTCAGTGCCGCTCGATGAGATGGCCCGCCGTGCCGGGGTCGGGCCTGGCACGCTCTACCGCCATTTCCCCGCCAAGGAAGCGCTGTTCGAGGCCGTGCTCCGCTTCGAGATCGGCCAGCTTCTCGCCCGCGCCCAGCGCAGCGGCACCATCCGCGATGACATCACCACCGCCGACCTCGTGGCTCTCATCAGAGGCATCCTCTTCGCCATCCAGGCTCGCTCCGGCGACCACGCAGACCCGCAGCGCGCCGTCGCGGTGCTGCGCGACGGACTGCAGGTAACGAAAGCGTGAACCGGACTGCAGCGCATCCTCCCGGCTGGCAATTCCGTCCCGTCATTGCCCTAGGCCCAGGTCTCTATTATGGTTACCTATGATGATCGGGTTCGCCGGAATTCGAGCGCGGATCCCGCGGTGGCATTACCCGAACCGCTCCAGGCTCCGGTAGCAGGCGTTATCCTTACCGGAGGGCAGGAAATGCCCGGAATAGAGCCAAGACGGAATTCGCCGTCAGATTGCCTGCCGTGCTGGGCCGCCCTGACCGGCGGGACGCAGGGCCAGCTGGCCTGGAGCGCCTACTCGGACGGCCACCTGGTGGTGGTCGCTCTTGACGGCGAACTCGACCTCGCCACCCGGCCCGGCCTGGCCGAGCAGCTGGATCCGCTGGCTAAGGCCGGCCGCCACCTGATCCTGGACCTGGGCGCTCTGACGTTCTGCGACTGCACCGGCCTGAACCTGTTCCTGCGCTGGCAGCGGCAGACCGCCGCGGCGGGAGGCGCACTGCACGTCGTCGGGGCCACCCCGCGGTTCCGCCGGCTCGCGGGCCTGGCCGCCGCGCGCAGCCTGGTCCGGGACGGGGCACGACGGTGCCATCACCGCTGCTGCCTCGGTTCCCGTCCCGAGCTCCGCGCCGAGCCCATCTAGTGAGCCGGTCTTGAGTTCCTCAGTCGCCACGTGAGTCGTTTCGTGTCCCAGTTCCGGGTTCGGGGCTGTCGGCTGCGGCGTGCTCTGCTCCCTCGGCGAGCTCACCACCGCGCCCGACGGCCGGCGCGACCCGGCTGCCGGGGCCAGCGGGGCCGGCGTGACGGCCGGGACGCCAGCCGGCCGGCCGGCCGCCGCGCTGGCCGGCCGCCGCCAGCCGCGA
>Ga0193728_1002024_pt1 | contig 10483 bp, 1 predicted proteins | sample U1c1metaG_FD_143037 | JGI IMG/M metagenome (GOLD analysis project Ga0193728, IMG submission 143037) | Soil microbial communities from a riparian zone of the East river system, Colorado, United States - U1c1 | ecosystem: Environmental > Terrestrial > Soil > Riparian zone | place: USA: East River... | reverse complement strand
GCTGGCCTGCGCGAGCCCCGCCCTCGCGTCGCGCCCGCATGAGTTCAAGGAAGTCTTTGGGGAATCGTGTATCGCTGAACCTTGTGAAAAAGGCCAGTTGAAAAACCCTGCTGGGGTGGCGGTTAACGAAGCGACTGGTGACGTGTATGTGGTGGACAAGGGCGCCAACCGGGTCGTGCGCTTCAACGCCGTCGGCGAATTCCGGTCTGAACTGAACGGCAGCGGTCTGTTGGCGGGCGAAGGACACGCCGCGGGCAGCCTCAAACGCTCTGGGGAAGTGGAAACTGGGCGCTTTGAAGAACCGGAAACGATCGCCGTCGACAACACGTGCACGGTACGCAAACTGAGCGAACCTGAATGCGAAGAAACCGATCCTTCGAACGGCGATGTGTACGTGGTGGACGCGGGGCGCGAACACAGGGTGATCGACAAGTACTCACCCGCCGGGGAATACCTCGGGCAGATCACGAAAACCGGGAAAGAAAGCCTCAAAGAAGAACCGCTCGACGGCGTCACCGTGGACCTCAGCGGCGACGTGTGGGTCTACCAGGAAGGCAAGCGACTCAGCGAGTACACGAACACGACGCCGAACGAATTCATCGTGCCGACGCAGGTGCACGGGCTCGAACGCTTCGGCCTGCCCGGAGTCGCGGTCGACTCCCAGCGCAACTTCTACGTGCGCTACGGCACAGAACACCGCGCGCGGATCGCCAAGGCGGACCCGTCGGGAGGGACCGTGATCGCGGAACTATTGAGCGAAGAATCCGCCGCTGTCTCGGTCGATCAGAGCAACGACAACGTGCTGATCGACAGTCTGACGAGCATCGCTGTGTTCAACTCCGAAGGCACGCTCTTGGAACGCCTCGGTGAAGAACACGGCGAAAAACACCTGAGCCAGGGCGCCGGCGTCGGCGTGAACGCCGGCGCGAGCGCGATCTACGCCGCCGACGCCGCCGCCGGGGACGTGGTGCTGTTCGGCCCCTCCCAGCCAACGCCGCCGCAGATCGAAGGCGAGTCCTTCGCGGAAGTGGGCTCGAACAGCGTGAAGCTCGAAGCGCAGATCAACCCGCGCAGCGAAACAAACGAAGCGCCGAGCAAATACCGCTTCCAGTTCGCGCGCTGCGCGACGGTGAGCAGCTGCCCGCAAAGCGGCTATGAAGAAGTGCCGGGCTCGGCCGGGCAGATCGCAGCGGACTTCGAAGTGCACGCGGTGAGCGCGAAGCTCGAAGGCCTCGCTCCCGGCGCGACCTACCACTTCCGCGCGATCGCAGAGAACTCCCACGGCGAAGGCCCGCCCGGGCAGGAACGGACGTTCACGACCGAAGCCGGCGGGGGGGAACTGGCGCTACCCGACAACCGCGGCTGGGAGCTCGTCTCCCCGCCCGATAAGCAGGGGGCGCAGATCGAACCGATCGCGGAAACCGGCGTGATCCAGGCGGCGGCACACGACGGCGCGATCACCTACTTGGCGAACCTGCCGACGGAAACGGGGCCGCAGGGCTACGCAAACCAGGTGCAGGTGCTCTCAAGGCGCGGAGAAGCCTCGTGGTTCTCGCGCGACATCGCAATCGCGCACGCGGGGGCGACAGGGGCTCCGATCGGCGGCGGCTTGGAGTACAAGCTGTTCGACTCAGAGCTCACGACGGGCGCGGTGCAACCGTTCGGCCCGTTCAATCCCGGCCTCTCAGAAGAAGCCTCGGAATCGACGGCGTTCCTGCATGACCTGAGCACCTCCTGTGCAGCGCACTGCTTCCATCCGCTCGTGACGTCCAAGGCGGGCTTCGCGAACGTGGAAGAAGGGATCTCATTCGGCGAAGACGAGCAGTGCGAGCCGACCGCGCAGCGCCAGGCCGCTCTGTTCTGCGGGCCGGAAATTCTCGGCGCGAGCGAGGACCTCGTGCACGTCGTGCTGTCCTCGACCGTGGCGCTGAAGAGCGGCGCGGGGGCGGGGCAGCTGTATGAGTGGAGCGGCGGGGCGCTTGAGCTCGTGAGCGTGCTCCCGAATGAAGAACCGGCGCCGAGCGCGGGCCTCGGCTCGGTGGGCAGCCGCAGGGCGCAGGGAGCGGTCTCGAACGACGGCGCGCGCGTGGTGTGGAGCACGAGCGCGGCCCTCTACCAGCGCGACACGGCGCACGAAAAGACTGTGCAGCTGGACAAAGCGGAAGCCGCCTGCGAAGCAGAAGCGCAATGCGAAAGCGGCGGGGGAAGGTTCCAGATCGCAAGCAGCGACGGCGCGCGGGTCCTCTTCACCGACGTGAAGCGACTGACCGCCACATCCGGGGCGGAACTGAACAAGCCCGACTTGTACGAATGCAAGCTCGTCACGCAGGGCGAAGAACCGGCCTGCGAGCTGAGCGACCTGACGCCAGAGCACGGCGAAGAAAGCGCGGCGGTGCAGGGCGCGATCCTCGGCGCGAGCGAAGACGGCGAATACGTGTACTTCGTGGCAGGCGGGGTGCAGAGCGAAGCGGCGAACGCGCGCGGTGAGAAAGCGCAGGCGGGCAAGCCCAATCTGTATGTGCGCCACGGGGGGCAGACGAGCTTCATCGCGACGCTGTCGGGGGGGGACGAACACGACTGGGCCCAATCGCTCGAGACCCAGCCCACGCGCGTCTCGCCCGACGGACGCTTCCTCGAGCTGATGAGCCAGGCGTCGTTGAGCGGCTATGACAACCGCGATCGTACGAGCGGGCAGCCGGCGGCCGAGGTGTACTTGTATGACGCGGCGTCAATGCGCCTTGCGTGCGTATCGTGCGAGCCGACCGGGGCGAGACCGGTGGGGGTCGCATACAGCACGATCGCGGCGAGCAGCGGGGGCGTGGCGGGAGGGGTCGGCGCATGGGAACCCGCGGCGGCGGTGGCGGCAAACGTGCCGGGGTGGACGGCGAACGGCGACGCGGGGCAGCGCTCGCGCTACCAACCCCGCTACCTCGCAAACTCCGGGCGCCTGTTCTTCAACAGCGCCGGCGCACTCGTGCCCCACGACGCAAACGCCACGCAGGACGTCTATGAGTACGAGCCCCCAGGGGTCGGCGGCTGCAACGAATCGCTGCCCACATACAGCGCGCGCTCGGGCGGCTGCGTCTCGTTGATCTCCTCCGGGCGCTCGGCCCAGGAATCGGGCTTCCTTGACGCAAGCGAATCGGGCGATGACGTCTACTTCCTGACCTCGGCGCAGCTCTCCCCGCTTGACGTCGACGCCGCGCGCGACGTCTATGACGCGCACGTCTGCACGAGCTCCTCGCCGTGCATTACCTTCCCCACGACGCAGTCACCGCCGTGCAACAACGAATCCTCCTGCAAAGCCTCACCGACCCCGCAGCCCTCGATCTTCGGCGCGCCCGCCTCGGCGACCTTCTCCGGCGCGGGCAACCCGCCATACACAGCGCCGGCCCCGCCGGTTGTCGTGAAGGCGAAAGCGAAAGCGAAGCCGGTGAAATGCAAGCGGGGTTTTGTGAAGAGGCACAAGCGGTGTGTGAAGAGGGCGAAGTCAAAGAAAGCTAAGAAGTCCGTCAAGGGGAGGCATTAAGTCATGTTGAAGCGATTTGGGTCCGTCCTGTTTGCTGCCGGTGGGATTGTTGTGTTGTTGGCGCTGGCGGGTGCTTCTCCGGTTTTTGCCGAGTCGCCGTGGTGGCATCTCAGCTCTGGTTCGCGCCCCGCCTACCTTCACCTCGGCGGTGGGCTGCCCGCCAAACCGAGCGCGAACGAGGTGCAGGAAGTCACGATCAGCGAAGAATTCGAAGAAATCGTCATCGTCGGGCCCAACGTCAGCCAATTCGAAATCGACGAAGAACTTTTCGTCGGCGATCCTTCCAAGGAAGCCCGGATCAGCGACGCCAGTAGCGGCGAAGAAGCCGAAGCCGCCCTGCAGGGCCTCGAAGGCATCGGCCCCGGCAACCTCGAAGTCGAAAGGCTTGACCCCTTCCACTTCAAGGTGAGCTTCACCGGCGCCCTGGCCGAACAGCACCTGGCGCTCTTGCGCCGCGGCCATGAAGGCTTTGGCGGCAGCGTCACCGAGCTCACGGCGGGAGGCCCGCCCGTGCCCGCGACCGACGGGGAGATCTACGTGACCGCTGAGAACCTCGGCGATGCTGATGTCGACGGCGCCAAAGCGAAGGTGACGTTCAGGGATGTGCTGCCCAAAGGCCTGAAGGCTGTCGGTATCGCGGGGAGCAAACCGTTCAAGGAAGGCGGTTTCACCCAGCGTGAAGGGATTCCGTGTTCGCTTGAAACGTTGAGTTGCACGTTGAGTGGAGGTCTCGCTCCTTATGATCAGGTCGAGATACGTATCGCGGTCCGGTTGCAGCCCGGTGCTGAAACGGGTGAACTGAACGAAATCAGCGTCTCCGGCGGTGGCGCGCAGCCCGCCTCGGCGAAGAGCCCCATCACGGTCTCGAGCGCGCCCGTGCCCTTCGGTGTGGAAAACTATGAAATGGCCCTTGAAGAAGAGGGTGGAGCGCCCAGCACGCAGGCGGGTGCGCATCCTTTCCAGTTCACTACGACGCTAGCGTTGAATCAGCTCGCTGACCTGAACGCGCCGGACACGCCCACGTTCAAGTCGGAAGTGAACGTGCCCGCGACGGTCAAGGATTTGAATTTCAAGCTCCCGCCGGGCCTGATCGGCAACCCGACACCGTTCCCGCAGTGCACCACTGCACAGTTCTTCACCGTGATCCAGGCGGGCGCGGCGAACCGTTGCCCGGCTGACACCGCGGTGGGTGTTGCGGACGTGACGGTGCACGAACCCGCCGTTTTTGGTACGCTCACGTTCACTGAGCCGGTGTTCAATCTCGAACCGCGTGTTGGGGAGCCCGCGCGTTTCGGCTTCTATGTAGTGCAGGCGAACGCGCCGGTGTTCATCGATACGTCTGTGCGTGCGGGTGGGGATTATGGTGTCACGGCCAGCGTGAACAACATCACCCAGACCGCTGCGCTCTTCTTCAGTGAGGTGACGTTCTGGGGTGTTCCGGGCGATCCACGTCATGACGATCAGCGTGGCTGGGGGTGTCTGTTTGAAGCGCGCGGCGCCGCGAGGGAAGAGTTGGAACCATGTTCTCATGTAGAGGAAGCGCATCCCAAGCCGTTTCTTTCGCTCCCGACATCTTGCGATAGGGCGATGGGGACCAGCATGCAGGGCGACTCATGGGCGCAGCCCACGAACATCCTCCCGTTCACGGGCCTGTTTGAACCCATCGGGGTGCTGACTGGTTGCAACCGCTTGCAGTTCGCGCCGGAAATCAAGGTCGCTCCCGACGGGCAGGAAGCATCCAAGCCCACCGGGCTCACCGTTGACGTCCATGTTCCTCAGGAAGTCAACAACAACGCTCAAGGCCTGGCTTCCTCGAACGTGAAGGACATCACGGTCGCGTTTCCCAAGGGTGTCGTGTTGAATCCCTCCGCAGCGGATGGGTTGCAGGCCTGTTCTGAGGAACAGGTCGGTCTACTGTCCGGTTTGGGTGAGCAGGGAGAATCGTTGTTCACACCGACATTGCCCCAAGCGTTCTGTCCGGACGCGTCGAAGATAGGGACGGTCGAGATCGCCAGTCCGCTGCTGCCCCCCGGGCAGCACGTCAAGGGCGCGCTCTACCTAGCCACTCCGGCACCGAACGGCGAAGCGGGCAAGAACCCATTCAATGGGCTCGTGGCGATGTATATCGTCGCGAAAGACCCGATCTCCGGCACGCTCGTCAAGCTCCCGGGCAGTGTTGCGCTGGATCAAAGCACGGGTCAGATCACCGCGACGTTCCAGAACAACCCGCAGTTGGCGTTCGAAGACGCCGAAATCCACTTGTTCGGTGGGGAACGCGCACCGTTGGCGACACCGTCGCATTGTGGTTTTTATACGACCGGCGCGACGTTCACGCCGTGGTCTGGGACCCCGCCGGTCACGTCTACTTCGAGTTTTGAAGTCAAGACCGGTCCGAACGGCACCCCGTGCCCGTCCGCGGCGTTGCCGTTCGATCCGTCGCTGCAGGCGGGCAGTCCGAACATCAACGCGGGATCGTTCAGTCCGCTGACGACGACGATCAGCCGCGATGACGGTAACCAGGACATCCAGTCCGTGCAACTGCATTTCCCACCGGGACTGTCGGGGATCTTGACTGGCGTGAAGCTCTGTCCCGAAGCCCAGGCCAACGCCGGGACATGCGATCAGGAAAGCCTGATCGGGCACACGATCGTCAGTGTCGGTCTCGGCGGTGATCCCTTCAGCGTCACCGGGGGACAGGTGTTCCTCACCGAGGGCTATAGGGGCGCCCCGTTTGGCCTGTCGATAGTCAATCCCGCGAAGGCCGGCCCGTTCGATCTCGGCAAAGTGATCGTCCGCGCGAAGGTCGAAGTCGACCCCCACACCGCAGCCCTGACGGTCACGACCGACGAATCGGGACGGTATGCGATCCCGCACATCCTCGACGGTATCCCATTGCAGATCAAGCACGTCAACGTACTGATCGACCGCCCCGGGTTCACGTTCAACCCGACGAACTGCAACCCTCGAGCGATCACGGGGACCATCGGCAGCGCCGGAGCAGCCTCCTCACCGGTGTCGATACCGTTTCAGGTCACTAACTGCGCGGCGTTGAAGTTCGCACCGAAATTCTCGGTCAGTACGACCGGGAAGAACAGCAAAGCCAACGGTGCCGGCCTCACCGTGAAATTGTCGGAGCCCAACGAACCGCAGGGCTCCCAGGCGAACATCGCGAAGGTCAAAGTCGAGCTGCCAAAGCAACTACCGTCACGCCTGACGACGCTGCAGAAGGCGTGCACCGCCGCACAGTTCGCATCCAACCCCGCGGGTTGCCCGGCAGCGTCGATCATCGGTCACGCGATCGTGCACACCCCACTGCTGCCCGTACCCTTGGAAGGCCCAGCGTACTTCGTCAGCAATGGTGGGGAAGCGTTCCCGAACCTGATCATGGTCCTCCAGGGCTACGGCGTCAGGGTCGACCTGGTAGGCGACACGTTCATCAGCAAAGCAGGAGTCACGAGCAGCACGTTCAAGACGGTACCCGACGTGCCCTTCAGCACGTTCGAACTGACGTTGCCACAGAAGGCTGACTCGGCGCTCACGACGAACGTCCCCGCGAAAGCGAACTACAGCCTCTGCGGACAGAAACTCTCGATGCCGACAGAATTCGTCGCGCAGAACGGAGGAGCACCACTCACCCAGAACACACCTGTCACCGTCACGGGGTGCGCAAAGACAAAGACACTCACCCGCGCGCAGAAACTCGCGCTCGCGCTGAAGTCCTGTCACAAACGACACAACAGGGCTAAGCGTGCCAGTTGCGAACGCGCCGCCCACAGAAAGTACGGTGCGGTCAAGAAGAGCAAGAAGAGGTAGGCCCAAGATGAGCACTCGCAACCGCATGCTGCTGCTCGCCACCGTCGGGGCGCTACTCGCCTGCGCGAGCCCCGCCCTCGCGTCGCGCCCGCATGAGTTCAAGGAAGTCTTTGGGGAATCGTGTATCGCTGAACCTTGTGAAAAAGGCCAGTTGAAAAAACCCGCTGGGGTAGCGGTCAACGAAGCGACTGGTGACGTGTATGTGGTGGATAAGGGCGCCAACCGGGTCGTGCGCTTCAACGCCGTCGGCGAATTCCAGTCAGAACTGAACGGCAGCGGCCTGCTGGTCGGCGAAGAACACGCCGCGGGCAGCCTCGAACGCCCCGGCGAAGTGGAAACCGGGCGCTTTGAAGAACCGGAAACGATCGCCGTCGATAACACCTGCGCGGTGCGCAAGCTGCCCGAACCGGAATGCAAAGAAACCGATCCTTCGAACGGCGATGTGTACGTGGTCGATGCGGGGCACTTCGTGATCGACAAGTACTCACCCGCCGGGGAATACCTCGGGCAGATCAGCGAAGACGACGCCGGTCGGTTCTTCCGCGCACTGGACGGCGTCGCCGTGGGCTTGAGCGGAGGAGTCTGGGCCTATCAGGAAGGACGCGGGCTCACCGGATACACGAACACGACGCCGAACAAATTCACTACCCGGACGAGACTAGAACTGCCTGGCTTCTCGCTCCCGGGGATCGCGGTGAACTCCAAAGGCGACTTCTACGTGCGCTACGGCGAAGTAGGGGCCAGCAGAATCGCCAAGACGTCTTCCTCGGGGGCCGTGCTGGCCCCGGAAGTCCTCAGCGAAGAATCCGCCGCTGTGGCCACAGACCAGGTCAGCGACAACGCCGCGATCAGCAACCTGACGAGCATCGCCGTGCTGAGCCCCGAAGAAGCGCTGCTCGAACGCCTCGGTGAAGAACACGGCGAAAAACACCTGAGCGAAAGCAACGGCGTCGGCGTGAACGCCGGCGCGAGCGCGATCTACGCCGCCGACGCCGCCGCCGGGGACGTTGTGCTGTTCGGTCCCTCCGAACCAACGGCGCCGCAGGTCGAAGGCGAGTCCTTCGCGGAAGTGAGCTCGAACATCGTGAAGCTCGAAGCGCAGATCAACCCGCGCAGCGAAACAAACGAAGCACCGACGAAATACCGCTTCCAGTTCGGGCGCTGCGCGGCGGCGAGCAGCTGCCAGCAAAGCGGCTATGAAGAAGTGCCGGGCTCGGCCGGGCAGATCGCAGCGGACTTCGAAGTGCACGCGGTGAGCGCGAAGCTCGAAGGCCTTCAGCCCGGCGCGACCTACCACTTCCGCGCGATCGCAGAGAACTCTCACGGCGAAGGCCCCCCCGGGCAGGAAGTGACGTTCACGACCGAAGCGGGCGGGGGCGAGCTGGTATTGGCAGACAACCGCGGTTGGGAGCTCGTCTCCCCGCCTGATAAGCAAGGGGCGCAGATCGAACCGATCAACGGCGTGGTCGAGGCGGCGGCACACGGCGGCGCGATCACGTATTTGGCGAACCTGCCGACCGAAACAGAGCCGCAGGGCTATGCAAACGAAGTGCAGGTGCTCTCACGGCGCGAAGCGGTGGCATGGTCCTCGCGCGACATTACGATCGCGCACGCGGGCGCGACGGGCGCTCCGGCTGACGGAAGCACGGAATATAAGCTGTTCGATCCCGAGCTCGCCACAGGCGCGGTGCAGCCGTTCGGCCCGTTCAACCCAAGCCTCTCAGAGGAAGCCTCGGAATCGACAGCGTTCCTGCACGAGCTCAGCCCCGCCTGCACGAGCCACTGCTTCCATCCGCTCGTGACGTCCAAGGCGGGCTTCGCGAACGTGGAAGAAGGGATCTCATTCGGTGAAGACGAGCGGTGCGAACCGACTGCGCAGCGCCAGGCCGCCATCTTCTGCGGGCCGAAAATCTTCGGCGCGAGCGAAGACCTCAGGCACGCGGTGCTGCGCTCGACCGTGGCGCTGAAGAGCGGCGCGGGGGCGGGGCAGCTGTATGAGTGGAGCGGCGGTCCGCTTGAGCTGGTGAGCGTGCTGCCGAACGAAGAACCGGCGCCGGCGTCCTCGGCGAGCCTCGGCTCGGTGGGCAGCGGCCGAGCGCAGGGAGCGGTCTCGAGCGACGGCGCGCGCGTGGTGTGGAGCACGAGCGCGGCCCTCTACCAACGCGACACGGCGCACGAGAAGACGGTGCAGCTGGACAAAGCGGAAGCGAGCTGCGAAGAAGAAGCGCAATGCGAAAGCGGCGAGGGCAGGTTCCAGCTCGCGAGCGCCGACGGCGCGCGGGTCTTCTTCACCGACGTGAAGCGGCTGAGCACCACATCGGGGGCGGAATTGAACAAGCCCGACCTGTACGAATGCAAGATGCTCATGCAGGGCGAAGCACCGGCGTGCGAGCTGAGCGACCTGACGCCGAAGCACGGCGAAGAAGGCGCGGACGTGCAGGGCGCGATCCTCGGCGCAAGCGAGGATGGCGAATACGTGTACTTCGTCGCAGGCGGGGTGCAGAGCGAAGCGGCAAACGCGCGCAACGAGAAAGCGCAGGCGGGCAAGCCCAACCTGTATGTGCGCCACGGTGGGCAGACGAGCTTCATCGCGATGCTGTCGGGGGGGGACAAACACGACTGGGCCGAATCGCTTAAGAACCAGCCGACGCGCGTCTCACCCGACGGGCGCTACCTGGAGCTGATGAGCCAAGCCCCGTTGACGGGCTATGACAACCGCGAGCGCACAAGCGGGCAGCCGGCGGCGGAGGTGTACCTGTATGACGCGGCGTCAAAGCGCCTGGAGTGCGCATCGTGCGAGGCGACGGGGTCAAGGCCGGTGGGGGTCGCATACAGCAGCATCGAAGCCGGATTTGGCGGGATCGGCGTGTGGGAACAGAGCGCGCAGGTGGCGGCGATCGCGCCGAGGTGGACGGCGAACGGCGACACGGGCCAGATCGCGCGCTACCAACCCCGCTACCTCGCAGACTCCGGGCGCCTGTTCTTCAACAGCATCGGCGCGCTCGTGCCCCAGGACGCAAACGCCACCCAGGACGTCTATGAGTACGAGCCCCCCGGCGTCGGCGACTGCAGCGAATCGCTGCCTACATACAGCGCGCGCTCGGGCAACTGCGTCTCCTTGATCTCCTCCGGGCGCTCGGC
>Ga0193728_1002023_pt1 | contig 10485 bp, 8 predicted proteins | sample U1c1metaG_FD_143037 | JGI IMG/M metagenome (GOLD analysis project Ga0193728, IMG submission 143037) | Soil microbial communities from a riparian zone of the East river system, Colorado, United States - U1c1 | ecosystem: Environmental > Terrestrial > Soil > Riparian zone | place: USA: East River... | reverse complement strand
GAATAGGAGCAGCGATTGCGCCTCGCCTGTACTTGTCGGGCGTCATGCCGAGTTGCGAAGCGGTACGCTCGTACAACCGGCTGCTGGAGCTGTAACCAGCTTCATACATGGCGCGAGTGACGGAGTGACCGGCTCGCAAATTACTCTTAAGCTGGTTGAGACGGCAGGAGTCGGCATAGGCGCGCGGAGTGATGCCCAGCACGGCTTTGAAGGTCCGCTGCAGGTGAAAGGGACTTTGGCGAAAGGCAGTCCCAAGGCGAGCCAGGGTGATGGGTTCGTCCAGATGCTGCTCGACATAACGGCAAACCGCCTTCACCATTTCGATTTGAGGATTTCCGGCAATGGCGCGAGGGCGGCAGCGAAGGCAGGCGCGGTAGCCGGCTTTTTCGGCCTCGTCAGGTTGACGGTAGAAAGTTACGTTTTGGCGACGCGGACGCCGCGCCGGACAGGATGGCCGGCAATATATGCCCGTGGAAGAAACTGCGAAGACGAACATTCCGTCATATCCCGCATCTCGCGCTTCTACGGCGTGCCACCAGCGAAGTTCGGGAGAGTTGGCCATCTCGGTAAGTTTCGTCCAGTTGAGTATCGCATTGGTCGTCATAGTGTTCAAAGGTTAAGGCTAGGCGGCGAGGTGGGCTATCCGGATCTTGCGGTCAAAACAATTTTGTGCGGACAGGAGTTGATGGGACTCGAGTTTGCCACTGGGAAGTGTCCGGAGGATATCAACCAGTTTTCAGTTCCTGGTTCTCGGTTCTCAGGGAATCGTGGAACATCTTTCGACTACCATAAGTGCTTTCATTGATGCCTATGAGCCAAGAAATCGTTGCCACTTACATGGCTTACGAGGTTGACCTCAACGCCTCGCAGGCAGCGGAACACTGGGAAAACGCCGGAGCGGTGGTTTTCTGTTCAGACTGGCAAGGCAAGAAACCTGATCCAGGACGAGAAACCACGGTCCGTGTTCTCTGGACCCGGCGAACGTTGTATTTGCGATTCGAATGCCGCTATCGTGAACTTCATGTGTTTGCAGATGCCGAGCCAAGCGGGCGACGTGACCATTTATGGGATCGCGATGTTGTGGAAGCGTTTCTGCAGCCCGATCCTTCCAGGGAGCGTTTCTACAAAGAGTTCGAAGTCAGTCCTAACGGAATGTGGATCGATCTGGATATATCCCCCAAGGGTCTGGCTGATCTCAAGAGCGGTTTGCAACGCTCAGTCTTTCTGGATGTGAAATTACACGTTTGGGCTGCTGAACTGGCGATCCCACTGAAGGCTTTGACATCGAACTTCGATTCGAATGCAGTGTGGCGGGCAAATTTCTATCGCGTTGAAGGGACCAAGGAGCCTCGGGTGTATTTGGCCTGGCAACCTACGGGAACACCCGAGCCCAATTTTCATGTGCCAAGTGCGTTCGGCAAATTGCGATTCGCTCCGCCAGCCGAATTGTCTCGGGAGGTCTAGTGCGGTCGAGGCTTGAGCGGACCGAGTACGGCTCCGATGCCGGCGCGTTTACGCAATTCGCTAAGAATCGCGTGGGCGGCATTTAGATAGGTCTTGCTGGGGTCAGAGGGATCCGACCAGACGGCGTCGTAAATTACCTGCGCCGCTTCCTTCAAATCGATGTGCAAGGCCGCTTCCATCAGGTCCGTCCGCTCCTGAAGACGGTTGTGGCAGGGCTGGCAAACAGCTGCCGGCTCATAACCACCCTGGTGGTTCTCATCCTTATTGCAGCGAAAGCTGGCCGCCGCGTTGATCTGCGTATGCGAGGCGTAGACCTGGGCTTTGAACTCACGCAGAAACCGCTCACGCTCTTCTTCCAGAGCGATCGCATCAGGATCAGTGGAAGAAGGAGCCAGCGGTGCCGAGACGGTCTTTGCAGTGATGCGCTCCGGGTTCTTGCATATAGGGCACGCTTTAAGATCTGCAGCGTAATAGGTCTTACATTTCGAGCATGGCAGACCATAGCCCACGCGTTTAGGTCCGATCTGCGGTGTGGAGGCAGAATTTTGAGGGACGGCGGATGTAGCACGCTGCACATCACTCTGGGGCTGGACCACGCCCTGAGTGATTGGCTTCCCCGAAGGTGTCGAAAATATTGAGTTCATAATGCCTGCTCCCAGATGGGCTCGACGTATGCAGGAATCGCGCTATCTAGAGCCCATTGTAGGCGGATTTTTTGCTTTCGCGCCCGCACCACAGTTCATAGTTAGCTACCGTCCAAAAGTACATTGCAGTTCGGAAACCAAAGCTTGTGTCCGGAAAACAAAGGACTTACTCAAATCACCTGTCTACTTTCGTGACGCCTTGCATTGCCACTTTTCAAAGTGAGATGAGACCGGCCACTTATCGGGGACTGCTCACTCTCATCAGTTGCAGCAGTTCCTGCTTGCGAGCCCGGTACAAGTTCTGTTGCGGTTCCAGTTTGGAGGCGATTTCCAGCTCCCCCAGCGCCTCATCGTAGTTATTCAAGCCAATCAAGCAAGCGGCCAGAAAATAGTGATTACTGGCATTAGGTTCCAACTGCAAGCTCCGGCGGAATTCAGTGGCGGCGGCAGCATAATCTTCCGCGTTGTAAAGCGCTGTCCCAAGATAGTGATGGGCGAGGGAAGAGTTTGGGTCCAGAGCTACCGCAATGCGCAATTCGCGGAGTGCTTCTGGCTGCCTTTGCACAATAAGCAGCGCCTGTCCCAAAAACCGGTGCTCGACCGGTGCGGTCGGATTCTGCAGGATCGCAAGCTGTAGCTCCGAGATTGCATTCTCGTAATCCCGCTTAGCCATGAAGGCTTTTCCCAGGCTGCTGTGGCCTTTCTGCCAGCCGGGATTCATCTTGAAGAGTTCGCGGAACTCGGCAATGGCAGCATCGAAATCGCCCTTGTCACAGTAAGTATTCCCGAGATTGTGGCGAATCACAGCTTCTTGCGGCGCCAGACGCTTGGCCCGGAGATAGTGGGTGATGGCCTCGTCAAGTCTGCCCAAATCGTGCAGCAACATTCCGAGGTTATTTTGGGCTTGCCAAAGTCCGGGGTTCAGCGCAAGAGCCTGGCGATAAGCCGCAGCGGCCCCAGCCCGGTCTCCCTTGTCACGTAGCGTGATCCCCATGTCGTAGTAAACATCTGCATTGTGGGGCTCGCGGGTGAGCGATTGTTGGAAGGCATGGAGTGCGGCCTGGTATTGGTCATTGGCGTAGTGGCCAAGCCCCAGATAGCGGTAGGCTTCCGCATTCTGAGGATCGATGCTGAGAGCGGTGCGCGCCTCCGCAATCGCATTGTCGCCATCGTCATAACGATAGAAGATGTAAGCCAACCGGCTGTGAGTCTCGGAGGAACCGGGCAGCAAATCGCGCGAATCCGAGTACTCGTCAAAAGCTCCGTCCCAGTCTTCCTGCTGTTGGTGCAGGTAGCCGTAGGCGAAATGCAGAGCTGCATTGCGTGGGTCTTCTGTGACCAATTTTCGTAGAATACGTTCCGCTTCGTCGTAGTGCTTGCTGCGAATCAGGGCACCTGCTTGAGCCAGAGCCACAGGACAAACCGCCGTGCCCGTCTCCGGTTGGGAGATAGGCAGGGCGCGGAGGCTCTGGATGAGCGCCTGATCAGCCCCTGCCATTAACAGGGCATTGGCGACGGCGTCGTCTATCTTGAAGGCAATATTTCGCCCGTGAACCAGTTGGTTTAGGCGATGGCTGGACACTCCGCCGGTCAACCACGCGATCAGTTGAGTGCAATCCAGGTTTTTTTCGTTATTTTCAGCCGCCGAAGGAATAGTGAAGACAACCAGGAATAAGAAGAGCAGACTGCTTGAGAATCGCAGCACCTTTTCCCGTCGAACACAGGTTTGCCAACTCATCTCCGAAACATAGACTGGAGCAGTTACGACGGGTAGGTCACCGAAGTAATGTGTAATCAATCCTGCAACTTACACGCGAAGGGCGGGGGATTTGCAGTCAGCGAGAGAGGGAATTCAATAGGTTGACGACAGACCACGCGTCCAGTTAAGCTCAAAGAAGTTTCCGGGGCGTAGTGGGAGGATTTGATGTTGGATGGCCTGTTTCAACCGATGCACCTGCTGGTGATCTTCTTCATTGCTCTCCTGGAGCCAGCCGAGGCGCCGAAGTCGGAAGTCAAAAGCTAGTATCGCCGCGCCGGGTTCCTTTCCTGGCCCGTCAGAAGCCGTTACTCTCAATCCAACTCACTGCAGCCTCGCCGCCATCCAAGGCATTGCGGCGGTATGACCCGCAAAGGCCTGATTGGACGCGGAAAGTGCGGGCTTGTCTTCTGATTGCAGTTCACGCGATGCACGACGTTGTGCGATAGCAAAGATTCCTTTCCTCGCTTTTCTACCCAACCTGGACTTTTCGATTTCCCCAAGGAGGCTGTTGTGCCCAAGCTGCGCGTCTTCTACATAGCAACATTCTTCGTCTTCGTCTTTACGGTTACATCGCCGCTGTTCGCAGATCAGATTGTTCTGACCAATGGTGATCGCATCACTGGGCAGATCCTGAAGTCTGACGATAAAGAGCTCGTGATTAAGAGTGAATATGCCGGAGAAATCACGGTGCAGTGGTCGGCGATTCAGGCCATCACTTCCACACAGGCCCTGCATGTCAGCTTGAACAATGGCCAGACAGTGGTGGGCTCAGTCAAAACAGCAGATGATAATTTCCAAGTTGCCACGACAACGCAAGGTGCGGTGACAGCCCCGAAAAACTCGGTGGTGCGGATCAGAGGTGAAGCGGAAGAAACAGCTTACGAGAAGTCTTTGCATCCCGGTCTACTGGAAGGATGGCAAGGCGGGGCCAATGTCGGTTTCGCCTTGACACGCGGCAACAGCCAAACCAAGAATCTCGCTTTGGCCTTCACCGCCCAGCGCAAGACTCTCGACGACAAACTTGGCCTGTACGCCAACACGGTGTATGCCAGCAACGACGCGCCTGGAGCGATACCCAGCACGACGGCCAATGCCATTCAGGGCGGCATTCGCTACGATCACGATTTGAGCTCACGAGTCTTTGCCTTCATCAACGGCGATTTCCAGACGGACGACTTGCAGAACCTGGATCTGCGGTCGGTTCTCGGTGGCGGACTGGGTTATCACGCTATTAAGTCTGAAGCCACCACTCTGGATTTCCTCGGGGGCATCAACTACACACGGGAGAAATATTCTCTCTTCACCCGCAACTTTGCGGCAGCCACGATCGGCGAGGAGCTTTCGCATAAGGTTGGAGCCGGCACACTCATTACACAGCAGCTGTATTTTTATCCCGACTTAAGCGACCCCGGCGAGTATCGCGGAACCTTCAATTTCGGGACCGTGACCAAGATCAGTAAATGGCTGGGCTGGCAGAACGCTTTCGGTGACATTTACGTAACCAATCCGCCTACGGGGAAGAAACAGAATGACATCATATTCACCACAGGGTTGAATGTGTCGTTCACCCATTGAGCTCCCGAATCAGGCGTAAAAAGTTTCATGTCAGAGATTTATGTGGGTCGAGGCGTATTCTGGGGACATCGAACATAGGGAGTGGTTGGTGTCATGGAAGGCGCGCGGAGGATTCATGGAGAGACGGTTCGAAGAAAGTGAGCGCCGCGACCCAGAAGATCGGCTGATCGATGAGAACGACCGCCGGGAACGGAAGGACAAAATGATGGACAAAACTATCGCCGACACCTTCCCTGCCAGCGATCCTCCTTCGTCACTACCCGACCCGGACGAAGATTCCTTCGCCGCAACGGCGGTAGCCTGACTCTGTATCGGTATCTCATTAGAAAATAAGATACTAGGGGAAGCTGTCATGTATCTCGAAACCTTCATCCAAGTATCGAATGGCGTCGGGGTGGACATCCGTCCCGACGGGTTCTGGAGGCTTTATGCGCAAAGTTGGAATCGTGTTTGGAATCTTGGTAGTTGTCGTCATTATCGGGGTAGCGATTTTTGCGGCAACCTTTGACGTGAATCGTTATCGTGGACGCATTCAGTCTGAGCTCGAACAGCGTCTGGGTCGAAAGGTGACCCTCGGTCAAATGCATTTGAGCGTGCTGCCGCCGCGCTTTCAGGTCCAGAACATCGCCATTGCGGAAGACCCCAAGTTTCCCAATCCCAAACCGTTTGTCCAGGCGGATCAGTTGGACGTCTCTGTAAAACTGATGCCGTTGTTCAGCAAGTCGATTGAGATCGATTCGCTGAAACTGCAGCGACCCACGGTAGAACTGGTGAAGAACCAGCTCGGGGTGTGGAACTTTGCCTCAGTGGGGGCTAATGCTCCCCAGTCATCGGGTTCGAAATCCGAATTCTCGCTTAGCGAGCTGGCGATCCAGGATGGTCTAGTCGCAATCACCGACTTACAAAAACAACAGCCCCGAACCGTGTACGACCATATTGACGGGACGCTGAATGATTTTGCGCCGGGCCAGCCGTTTGCGGTCCAAGTGGCCGCGCGTATGCCTGGAGCAGGAAATCAGGAAATCCGCTTACAGGGAAAGGGCGGTCCCATAGCACAAGATCCGGCATCGACCCCTTTTCAGGGGACGCTGGACTTAAAGGGCGTGGGAATCGCAGGACTTCAGCATTTTCTCAATAATCCCGCATTGGCAGATTCCGATGGAACACTGTCGGGACAGACAAAGATCCAAAGTGACTCAGGGAAGTTGTCCGCCACCGGCCAGATGAGCATTCAAAATGCTCGAGTTCACGGAGTAGACGTGGGCTACCCGATTACCGCCGACTACGATCTCAGCGATGACTTGAAAAATGACCTGCTCACGATAACCAAGGGAACAATCAAGCTGGGACAAACGCCGCTAGCGGTTCACGGAACCGTAAACACCAGGCCGACGCCGGCACAAATGGATCTCAACGTAAAGGCAAACGACGTTTCCATTGCGGAGGCGGCACGCCTGGCATCCGCATTTGGCGTGGCATTTGGACCGGGCACAACGGTCAACGGACGCGTTAATGCTGATATTCAGGCGCGCGGCGCAGCCAACAAGCCGGCTTTGAACGGCACAATTTCCGGCCGGGATATACAGGTTACGGGGAAAGAGATTCCGCAGCCAGTCCAGGTTAAAGCGGTGAATCTGGCGCTCACCCCGAACGAGATTCGTTCCGATCAGTTCAATGTGACGTCGGGTAACACAACGATGTCGACTCTGCTCTCGTTGAAACAATACACATCGAATTCTCCCATCATCGATGCCACGGTAAAGGCTCCAAACGCAACCCTGCCGGAAGTGCTGTCGATCGCGAGGGCTTATGGAGTAAGCGGGTTAGACAAAATCAGCGGGTTGGGGACGATTAATCTGAACGGCCGAATTACCGGGCCGGTGAAATCGATCACATCCGACGACATTCTGCGAGTGCTGAACGGAGCTGCGAATTTAAACTTCAACAATGTCCGCCTGAATGGGACCGATATCGCTCATCAATTGGCCACGATTGCCGGATTTGCCAAGACAGATCAAGGCTTCACGAACATCTCGCGCATGACCGGTAACATCGCCGTGACCAATGGAGTGGCGCGGACCAATGATCTCCAGGCATTGCTCGACATTGGCAATATTGGTGCGACTGGAACAGCGAATCTCGTGACTCAGGCTCTCAATCTCAGCGTTTCCGCGGTGCTCTCGAAAGCCATGAGCCAGCAAGTGGGTGGAACAGGTATTGGCGGATACATGAACACCGCGCTGGCTAACAATCAAGGCGAGATCGTCATTCCAGTGCTGGTTACGGGTACGTTCAAGAATCCAAGGTTTGCACCCGATCTCCAAAAACTAGCGCAGATGAAACTCAAAGGATTAGTACCAAACTTTAATAATCCCGGAGGTGCGGCATCGGGCATTCTGGGAAACCTGCTGGGGCAGAAGGGAAATCAAACCCAGCAACCGCAACAACAGCAGCAGCAACAGCAAAACGGGGTGCAACAGATTCTTGGGCTTTTCGGCAAGAAGCCGCAGCCGAAGAATCCGCCACCACCGCCCCCCAAATAATGGGGCCCGTTGTAGGCCCGAATTCGTGCTAAGGGGCATACAGGTTTTCCTGTATGTTGGGGAAGCACGCAATATGACTAGAATACGCAGGGCCGATTTCGCGGGGGACGTCTTCGGTCACGCGCTTTTGAGCGACCCACGCACAGTAGGAACCCCTGTATCAGAAATCAGGAATCCAGGCAGTGGTTGGGACCGAGTTCAGTCGGACGGGTTTGAGCTACGGGAGTGAAAAGTATCCTCTGGCCGGAGGGGTTGAGATTATGGGAACGCGTATCTTGCTGGTGGATGATCATCCCGTGGTCAGACGCGGACTGAAGCATTTATTGGGTGTCCAACCAGGATGGGAAATCGTTGACGAAGCGGCCGACGGCGTTGAGGCGGTAGAGAAGGCGCAGCGCCTAGATCCGGATGTGGTGTTACTCGACATCAGCATGCCCAAAATGGGCGGTCTCGAAGCCTGTCGTCTTATCCGGGAAACCGCGCCAAGATGCGAGATCTTGATTCTCACTCAGCACAACTCCACGCAGATGCTGCAAGAGGCGCTCAATGCAGGGGCCCGAGGCTACGTGGTCAAGTCAAAAGCAGATAGCGACTTGCTGCAGGCGGTGCAAGCAGCGAAGGAGCATCGATCTTTCGTGGCCTTGGACTGCTAACGTGACCTCTTAGTAGTTATCTCTGCGCATCACCGCTATCCTTTTCGGCGCCGACACGCCAATGTTTCACCGGCGCTTGATAATAAAAACAGTCTTGTCGTCGATGCGGTCCACTTCACCAATCTGCTGCAGGTACTCGTCTTGCTTTACCGCATGCTTCAGGATGGCATTACATATCTCCCGCGCTGGCTCATTTTTATGCTCACGGATTACTTGCTCGATTTGTCGGCGATCCTGTTCATCGCTGCCGTCGTAAACCCCGTCTGAATGAAGGAAGAGGATATCTCCTGGGCTCATCAGGGTGATTTCCGCCACGTCCGAGGAGTTCACCTGCCTTTTCCTGAGTTTCATGGAAAAATATTTTTCGTACTCCGCGGAAAACACCAGGGGCGGCGGATGGCCGAAATTTACGAAGCGAAAATGTCCTGTGGGTCGTAGCTCGCCGTATAGCATCGTCGCGATTTCGCGCGAACTGTCATTTGGATTCCGTCCCAGAGCGTTCCGCGCAGTAACCGACTGCGCCAGCCTGAGATTGATCTTCTCGAAAAACTGTGGCGTTGTTTTTCCGCTCCGATCAAGTTCGGAAAGCATGAAGGCGTGAAATGTATCGTGTACCGTCGACGCAATCTTCGCCGAAATGATTCCGTGTCCCTGCGCGTCCACTAAGAGCACTCCCGCGGTCGTGTAGAGCTCTTGCAGGTCTTCGGCGATTCTCAGCTGCTCTGAGCTTTTTGCCTTTCTGTATTCGACCTCCATATCGGCGTTGTAACCTGGTCTGGATTCCAGCCACTGGACATGATCATCCACGGAATTTCGAATGTTCTGGCCTTTGGTGAGGGGCTCGAGATACTCCGCGGCCAGTTTGCGAGCGCCTGCGATGCGCGCGTCAATGTTGTAACGTTGCTGAAAATTGATGTACTCGAAGAGATCGCCGCCCACGGTTCCGGCGGGGATGGAGTTGCCGTACATATCGATCCCGGCCAGGTGCGGGATCGCTCCTTCCACCGGCATCAGCCTCTTGCGAAGGTAATCGTCAATGCTGGGATCGAGTTGCGGCGTCAACATAAGCGCTTCTGTGCTGCCATCACCTTCGTGCTCATTTTTTGGAATTCACGACGAACACAATTAAATTATACGGACTTGAAAGCCGGTTAGGGATTTACACGCACAGTATCGAGATGTTGACAGATCCCGAGCGATACGCTCGGCTTGAACTCGATAGCGGGCAAGAGCATGAGATTTTCTTGCAAGGACTGAAAGAGAGGCTGCGAGTGCAATGCGATGAATTCCGGATCCGACGCAAGCCACCGCGCGTCTCTCCAGCCACACCCGACCGCCTTCCCTAAGTAATCCAGCCCAACCTCCTGCTCATTAAGTCGCGCGTAGGCAGCGCCGAGGCCGTAATACAATTGTCCAAGCGACGCTTCCCAAATCCATGACTGCGGACTGTGGGCAATTTCTGTCACGAGCTGCGTCGCTTCGTCCAGCGATTCGCGTGCGCGGGAACTCTCGCCCTTCGTTGCCTGGACTGCGCTCATCCCCGCCAGGGTGCGAGTGAGAACGCGTTGACGGCCCAACATCCGGGGGTATTCTTTCACCAGACGGGACGCTCGGCGGAACTCAGTCAATGCGGCGTCAGTATGGCCTTGACGCAAGAGGACATCTCCAAGCCCGCAGGCGGTCAGGGCCAGGAATGCCTCACGGTAAACGTGATCACAGGATTCCAGGGAGGCGGTGGAAGCAGCGTACATTTCGCGCGCACCAACCATGTCCCCGCGACGTTGTTTTACGGTCGCCAGGACCGTCTGTGATCCAATAAAGTATCCGAAACCGGGTCCACGGCGCTC
>Ga0193728_1002022_pt1 | contig 10485 bp, 9 predicted proteins | sample U1c1metaG_FD_143037 | JGI IMG/M metagenome (GOLD analysis project Ga0193728, IMG submission 143037) | Soil microbial communities from a riparian zone of the East river system, Colorado, United States - U1c1 | ecosystem: Environmental > Terrestrial > Soil > Riparian zone | place: USA: East River... | reverse complement strand
TTCGAAGCCGAAATACTACGTATTGGAAATGCTGCCGTATCCGTCGGGCACGATGCACATGGGGCACATGCGCAACTACACGATTGGCGATGTAGTGGCGCGCGTGAAGCGCATGCGCGGATTCAATGTGCTGCACCCGATGGGCTGGGACGCTTTTGGCCTGCCTGCTGAAAACGCGGCGATAAAAAATAATACCCATCCTAGAGTCTGGACTAACAACAACATTGCGGAATTTCAACGGGTGCTGCGGCGCTTTGGGTTCAGCTTTGACTGGCGGCGGGAAATTTCCACCTGTGAACCGGAATATTACCGCTGGAACCAGTGGTTTTTCCTGCGCATGCTGGAGCGTGGCCTGGCTTACCGGAAAAAGAGCCGGGTGAACTGGTGTCCCAAGTGCTGCACGGTGCTGGCGAATGAGCAAGTGGTGAATGGGTATTGCTGGCGGCATGAAGACACGCTGGTGGAGTCGCGCGGGTTGGAGCAGTGGTTTTTGAAGACCACCGCGTACTCGGAGCAGTTGTTGGACGATTTGAAATTGCTGGAAGGTGGATGGCCAGAGCGGGTCATCACCATGCAACGCAATTGGATTGGAAAATCTACTGGCGCGAAGGTGCGATTCGCTTTGGCTGGCGGGAAATCTGGAATTAAGGACGGTGCTGCCGCCGAGACCATTGAAGTATTCACGACGCGCATTGACACGATTTATGGGGCGAGCGCGCTGATTCTTGCGCCACGGCATCCGCTGGTGGCGAAATTATTGAGCGGCTCCTGCGAAGAAGCTGCTGCGCGCGCGAAGCTGACGGAGATGCTGCAAAGTTCGGTGAAGGCAGAAGAACTGGAGACCGCGGAGAAAGTGGGATTTTTCACCGGGCGATACGCGGTGAATCCGTTCAATGGCGCAGAAGTTCCAGTGTGGGTAGGGAATTTCGTGCTGATGGAGTACGGAACTGGCGCGGTGATGTGCGTGCCCGCGCATGATGAGCGCGATTTTGAGTTTGCGACGAAGTATGGATTGGCGATTTCGATTGTGGTGCAGCCGCGCGACGGTGATGCGCTAAGCAACGAGAAATTAAAGGAAGCGTTTACCGAATACGGCAAGAGCGTCAATTCAGGGCCGTACAGTGGGTTGACGACGGAAGAAGCTCTTGCGCGGATGTCGGCGGAGGCGGCAGCGAAGGGATTTGGAAAACGCGAGACAGTATTTCGATTGAAGGACTGGGGAATTTCGCGACAGAGATATTGGGGCACGCCGATCCCGGTGATTTACTGCCCGAAAGACGGAATGGTGGCGGTGCCGGACGCGGATTTGCCGGTGTTGCTGCCCGAAAATCCGAAGCTGACGGGCATGGGTGAGTCGCCGCTGGCAGCCACGCCGGAGTTTGTAAATGTGAAATGCCCGAAGTGCGGCGGCGATGCGCGGCGGGAAACGGACACGATGGACACTTTCGTGGATTCGTCGTGGTATTTCTACCGCTACTGCGATCCGCACAATGACAAAGCGCCGTACGATAAAGCCAAGGTCGGGTACTGGTTTCCGATTGATCAGTACATCGGGGGGATTACGCACGCGATTTTGCACCTGTTGTACTCGCGATTCTGGTGCAAGGTGATGCGCGACATCGGATTGGTCAACCACAGCGAACCGATTTCGCGCCTTTTCACGCAAGGCATGGTGCAAAAGGGCGGCGTGGCCATGTCCAAGTCGAAGGGCAATGTAGTGGGCGCGGAAGAAATGGCGGACAAATATGGAGCCGATACCGGCAGGCTGTACACGTTGTTCGCAGCGCCACCGGAAAAGGATTTGGAGTGGAGCGAAGAAAGTATTGAAGGATCGTGGCGATTTCTGAATCGGGTGTACCGCTTGGTGGAGCGGCATGCGGAAGCAGTGCGCGGCGTGAAGAGCGCGAGCGGCTCCGCAAAGAACATTACCGCGACTTCCGCCAAAGAAAAGCAATTGCTACGCAAGACGCATCAAGCGTTGCGGCGCGTTACACAGGACTTCGAGACGCGATGGCACTTTAATTCCGCGATTGCGCTGATCATGGATCTGACAAATGAGATTTATTCCATGGAGCCGCTGGATGATGGCGTGCGGCCGGAGGTGCAGCGCGAAGTGCTGGAATTATTGACGCTGATGCTGGCGCCGATGACGCCGCACATCTCCGCGGAAATGTGGGAAATGCTGGGCCACGAAGAGGGTCAATGGACCGCGGCGTGGCCGGCGTTTGATGCGGAACTGGCTCGCGAGACAGAAGTGGAAATCGTGGTGCAGGTGAACGGGCGCGTGCGCGGAAAATTGAAAGTGCCTGCGGGATTGTCGGAAGAAAAAGTTGTTGTGCTGGCGAAAACCGAACCAAGCGTCGCCGCGCATCTTAACGGAAAGCGAGTGGTAAAGCATATCTTCGTGGCGGACAAACTCGTAAACCTGGTGGTGGCGTAATGGCGAGCACAGCGAAACCCGTACAGGATCAGGCCGGCCGGATGGAAGCGGAACTTGGCGGTGTGGTGGTGCTGGATTTTGGCGGGCAGTATACGCAATTGATCGCGCGGCGGATTCGCGAGCAGCAAGTGTTTTCCTCGATTCTACCCTGCAGTACGTCGATGGAAGAGCTCATGAAACTGAAGCCCGTGGGCGTGGTGTTGTCGGGTGGGCCGAGCTCGGTGTATGACCCGGAAGCTCCCAAGTGCGATCCTCGATTACTGGCGCTGGGCGTGCCAGTTCTGGGGATTTGCTATGGGATGCAGTGGATTACGCACACGCTGGGCGGTAAGGTGGAGCGCGCCGAACGGCGAGAGTATGGACGCGCGCAACTGAATCTTGAGAATGCCAGTGGCGAAGGCGCGTCGGATTTGTTTACCGGCGTGGCGCCGTCCCTCAGGGTGTGGAACAGTCACGGCGATCACGTAATGATGCTGCCGACGGGATTTCGCACCGTGGGGCGAACCGCCAATGCGGTGGCGGCGGTGGAAGATCGAGCGCGAAAGATTTATGCCGTGGAGTTTCATCCGGAAGTAAATCACACCGAGCAAGGCACGGAGATACTGCGAAACTTTCTGTTTCGAGTCTGCAAAGCGGAGAAAAAGTGGAGCGGAGCGGCGTTTATCGAAGAAACGGTGGAGGCCATTCGCAAGAAAGCGGGCCCGACCAGCAGAGTGATTTGCGCGTTGAGCGGCGGCGTGGACTCGACAGTGGCGGCGGCGCTGGTGCATCGCGCGATCGGCGACCGGCTGACTAACATTTTTGTTAACACCGGGATGCTGCGAAAGAACGAGTTCGCCGAGACGCTGGAGATGTTGCGAGAGCGGCTGGGTTTGCGGGTGATTGGGATCGATGCGTCGGACAGATTCTTGGCGCGGCTGGAGGGCGTTACGGATCCGGAAATAAAGCGCAAGCGGATTGGCGCGGAATTTATCGCTGTGTTCGCGGAGGAAGCGCAGCGGTTGCAACGCGAAGAGGCGCACGGAGAGATTGGTTTTTTGGTGCAGGGGACGCTTTATCCCGACGTGATTGAATCGATTTCGGTGCGCGGACCTTCGGCAACGATCAAAACGCACCACAATGTGGGGGGCCTGCCGGCAAATATGCCGTTTGCGCTGATTGAGCCGTTGCGGGATCTTTTTAAGGATGAGGTGCGGCGGATTGGCAGGGAACTGGGATTGCCGGACGAAATTTTAGTGAAACACCCGTTTCCGGGGCCAGGATTAGCGGTTCGGTTACTAGGCGAAGTGACTCGGTCACATTTGTTGACTCTTCAGGAAGCAGACGCGGTGGTGGTGGAGGAAATCCGGCGCGCCGGACTATACGAAAAAGTGTGGCAGGCCTTCGCGGTGCTGTTGCCGGTACGAAGCGTTGGCGTGATGGGCGATGGGCGGACTTACGGACTGACGGTGGCCGTTAGAGTCGTGCAGAGCGACGATGCTATGACGGCGGATTGGGTGAGATTGCCTGGCGACGTGCTGGAACGGATTTCGACACGCATCGTGAATGAAGTTCCGGGAGTAACGCGGGTGGTATATGACATCAGTTCAAAGCCACCCAGTACGATTGAGTGGGAATAGGTTGCTGCGAAGTGAAGCGCGTTTCTGAATTACTTAGCGGGAACTGAAGCCGATGAAACCGGAAATGAGCTATCGAACGATTAGAAAAAAGGGGATAGTAATGTATCACCGCGCAGAGGGGGAGTGCGCGGCCGGTTGCAACTTACGAGCTTCCAAGATAATCAAAACCGCGACAGATTACCTATTGGCCATTTTCTGAGCCATGTACAGGATCAGCTTGCGGTCTTCATCTTCCACTTTGCTGAGAAGGCGGCGCAATTTGTTGAGGAAACGAGCTTCTTTCCCAACGCTGCCCCAGGCGATATCGTCGGACGATTTGCGCTTGGGTAGATTGGGAAGTTGAGGTGGCTCTTCACCATCATAGAAGAGTTGGTAGAGTGGGCACTCGAGCGCGCGCGCCAATTTCTCAAGCGTTTCGATGGCCGGAACAGTATGGCCATTTTCAACGCGAGAGATATAGCAACGAAGTAAACCGGTTCGCTTTTCGATGTCGCCCTGGGAGAGTTTCTTTTCCTCGCGCATTACGCGAAGGCGGTCACCAATAATCATGTGGGCATTATTCCATCTGGTAAGTCATTAGGCAAGTAGAAAGTTGCTACTCCTAGAAATGAAACGTTTGATGCGCTCGACAGGCCACGTGACGGAAACCTCCGCAGCGTGTACCGTAACCAAATCACCATGGCACACGTCCCAAAACTAGCCCCACTTGACCCCAGCCCCAAGCGCTCCTCGAAGGTAGCGGAGGCGGGGAAGACCGAGGCGGCGGCGCAGGCCAAAGGGACATACGATCGCGAGTTAGTACGACGCGCGCAGGCGAATGATAAGGATGCGTACGAAGAGCTGATCAAGCGGCACCAGCAGCGAGTGTTCGCGGTAGCCGCGGGCATTTTGCGGCGGCACGAGGATATTGAAGACATTGCCCAGCAAGTCTTCGTGAAGGCGTACTTTTCGTTGAAGCGGTTTGATGGCCGGGCGGCATTCAGCACTTGGCTATACCGCATCACACTGAATGAATGCTGGGACCTGTTGCGCAAGAAGAAAGTGCGGCCGTTGCTGTATGAGTCGGACCTGAGCGAAGAACAGGCGCAACGGGTGGCGGACTCGGAGTCGGATGACGCGGGACCAGACATCCGGCAAAGATTGGAAAACCAGCAAAGGGTGGAGCACCTCTTGGAAGGCCTGGAGGAGCGGGACAAGCTGATGCTCATACTGAAAGAGGTCGAGGGGTTTTCCATAGAGGAAATTGCGGAAGTGCTGGAGTTAAACGCGAATACCGTCAAGGTACGACTGTTTCGTGCGCGAGGGCGGATAGTCAGGAAGGCTGCGGAGCGTAATAGGGACGCGAAGGGCGGTACAAGCGCGAGGAAGTAACGTGGTAGAGAGTCAAAGCGGTCGGAATCAGAGGCAAGGAGACTGAAATATGTGGGACAAATTCAGGAAAGACAATCGGCTGTGCGAGCAATATCGCGAGGCGCTCGAAGACTTACGGCCGGACGTTGAGCAGGGCGCGGCTTCCGTGGAACTACGCAATAGTTTGGCGGTGGAGGTTTTCGAGCATGCGCGCGAATGCGGCGCATGCGAAGAGGCGGCCGAGACATTCTGGGCTTCGCGAGATTTATTGGCGGGGTCATTGGATTTGATGCGCGAAAGGCGCGACGCGAACATCGATGACCGCAGGCCGTGGTTCGCGGCGCGAGTCATGGCCAAGATCGCGGAGCGCGAGACGGAAGGCCGAAGAGCGCTAACGGAATGGAGCGGAGCGGTCGCGAAATTGGCGTCCAGGCTGGTGTGGGTTTCCGCGTTGCTGCTGCTGGTGGGGACCACGTGGTTTTATGGGCCGAACGGAGGCCGGTTGAATACCCCATCCGTGCAATCGAAAGCGGAAAACACTTCGCAATACTTGTTTGACAGCGCGGCAGGGCAGAGCACTGTGGACGATGCGCTGGTAAGTCCGCCGGAAAGGTAAAAATGACGGAAACTTCAACAACCCGTAAAGCTGCTTTGTGGGTCGGATTGGTTTTCTTGCTGGGCGCGGCTCTTGGAGGTTTGGCAGGGTACGTGTTTGCGCACCAGAAATATGCGGTTACCAATGCTGCTGCGCCCCCTTCGGATGTCGCCAGACGCGCGCAAAAGGTGCAAGAACTTACTTCGCTGGTTAATTTGACGCCGGAGCAAAGTCAACAAGTGGATGCGGCCATCGCCGATATCCAGTCACAGATGAAAAGCATTCGGAAGACGCTTGACCCGCAACTAGATGAAGTGCGCCAGAAGGGGCGCGAGCGCATACGCACGATTTTGAGCGCGGAACAGAGGCCGAAGTTTGAAGAGTTCATCCGGAAATTGGATGAGGAACGAAAGCGCAACGGGCAATAGGTTCGCTGATTGATTTTGAGGTATTTTTTCCCAGATAAGTAAGTAAAGGTCAGACGTAGAACCGAATTTCCCGTCTATAAGCGCGTCACATCCTCGAATTCCAACCTTCTTGGACCAAATACCAGGATTACAATCTGGACTTTACCTAATTGTGAACTCGTTCACGATGGTTTGATTGACCGCTGCCAAGACGGCTAGTAGAGTTTTTGTTGCGGCTTATTAGTCTTGGAATGAAACCAGGAGAAAATGATGACGCGGATCGGTGTGGGCATAGGAGTGGTCTGCCTGGCAGTGGCCAGTTACGTTTCCGCGTACGCGCTCTCCCAAGCGAGCCAGGAAGGGCCCACGAAACAGAACGCGCCGGATGCATCGACACAGACGCCGCGAGACAGCAGCAAAAAAGAAGGCGCTGCAAATGAAATAAAGGCGGCGAAAAAAGTCACCGTCAATGTGGTGTTCGCGGGAGACACAAAATTTGTCGATGCAGTGAAGGCTAGTTGCCAGGACGCGCACGGCGGCAAGTTGCAGGATTGCTTTGCCACGGAGATGAAGAAGGCTGGCGCGACGTCTGCGGCAGTGGAATTTTCCAAGCAGTTGGGCGAGCCGGGATTTGTGCACGATTTTCGCGTGGCCGGGCCGGTGGATATTGCTTATGTTTCGTATCCCTACCGCGCCAATGAAAATCAATCGTGGTTAATCGTGAATGGAACTCCGCCGGTCGTTGATGTGGACAATTCCAAACTGGTGATCATCGCGGCGCGCGCGCTGAAAAATAATTCTACGTATGCGGGATTAGCCAAAGCTCATCCGGATGCTTCGCCGTGGCCGGGCGATCGCTATTCGACGGAGACTCCCGATGTGGAAATGGGCGCGAACGGCGGCGTGCATATCATTGTGAATTACCGGTTGAGGGAGAAGTGTCACTCTTGCGCGGTGTTGGGGCATGCCTGGTATTCGTTTGAGTTTGATGCGAAAGGAATTTTCGCGGGGGCGCGGTTGATGGCCATCTCGCTCACTCGGGAGAAGTCCCCGGTGGCACGCGCACCGGGCAAGACTGCCGGGGCTTCGATAGCAACTGCGGTTGGAGATGAATTCACGATTGCGCTGCCGGTGAAAGATGCGGCGGGTTCGGAATGGATGTTGGCGAAGGCGTTGGATACCGAGAAGGTACGATTGATGGAGCACAGCCACGTTGCGCCGCCAGCCGGAAATGGCGCGGCGGGGACTGAAGAGTTGTGGAGATTTGCTGCGTTGGGCGCTGGGACAACGCAGATTGCGTTCCAGCGGGGCGCCGAAAAACCGATCACGTTCAAGGTCGTTGTGCATGGCAAGGGCGGGCCTTCCTCCTCCCCACGAAAGCAATAACTCGATAAAAAATTCAGGGCCCGACGAAATTTAGAAGGGGATGTCTTCGTCGGAGATGTCGGGGCCTGCGGGCGCGGCTGAACCGCCTCCGAATGCGTCGTCGGGTGGAGCGGAGTGGCTGTCGAAGTCGTCGGAGTGACGAGCACCGCCGCCAGCCGACGCGCCTGCTCCGGCACCTACAGCGGCGCCGTCGCCGCGGCCGCCAAGCATACGGAAATTGCTGGCGACAATTTCAAAACTGGTGCGCTTCTGACCTTCTTTATCCTGCCATTCGCGCGATTGAATGCGGCCTTCCAGAAAAAGGAGTGAGCCCTTTTTCAGATATTGCTGTGCGATTTCGGCTTGCTTGCCCCATACGACAATTTTGTGCCACTCGGTGCGCTTCTGTTTTTCACCGTTACGATCTTTGTAAGTTTCGTCTGTGGCGATAGAGAAGTTTGCGACGGCCTGGCCGCCGCCGGTGTAACGAGTTTCAGGGTCGCGGCCCAAGCGGCCAACGAGAATAACTTTATTTACGGACATGAAATGAATTCTCCCAGTGAAGTGGACGATAGCATGTGGGGAACAAAAAGGAAATGAGCGGAAGAATCGGGGAGTGAGCCGGTCGCTTCATGTCGGTTATCGGGATGGGGCGCTGTCGAGGCAGGTCCATGGTGATCGACGGGTTGGGAAGGGAGCTGGGCATGACCTCGACGGGGGCGCGCCTGAGTCTTTGGACGGCGCTCAAGCAGCCGCCGAGAATAATGATGCGGTGGCGCTGCGGCATGGCGGAAACCTCCGTCCGACGCGAAGAGCGAGTAAGCAGCGTTAGATGATTTTCTCGTTTTTTGGGCGCAGCACATTTTAGGGGATGCATATACCCCCTACCCCCCTCTTTTGCAAAAAAGAGGCTGGATGTTGTTGAGAACAAAGGATTGACACTGAAGAACGCCAAAAAAAGAGGCTGTATTGTGTTGAAAACACTGAGGTGGTCTTTGCAGTGAAGGAGCAAAGAAGGTGCGAATTGTTCTGAGGATGCTGCAATTGGTCGAGGCCGCAGCTGAACCGTGGTGGCCGGAGGTGGGCAGGACGCGAGAGGGACGGAATTCTGGGAGGAATGAAGTGACAGGGTTGTTGCAACGACCATAGACTATTTTACTAATTAGATAACTTAAATGCAAGGAATATCAGAAGGGATTAAGCTCATCTTTAGACTGTTGCGCATGCGTTCGAATCGTCCGGGACGCTGACATGGAAGTAGTGAAGACCTGCAAGGCGAATTCAAGAGCGAAGAACGCACCTGCCCAGGCAGGTAAACCCTTTGAAAACCACAAAGGATGCGGCACCCCCTCTCGGGGTTTAAGGTGTGCCACCCGCCAACCACCGCGCTGGGAATATCCTTCCGGAGCTTGGGTGTTAAAAGTGGATCCCCAAGGGAAAATTGAGGTGCGCGGTCGCAAGTGGAAGGTCAGCAAAGCGTTGTGCGGTGAATGGGTGCAGTTGGTGGGCACCGAGCACGCGTGCTGGTCTACTACTGCGCCACCTTGTTCCGGGAACTCAACCTTCGCACCCAATGCTCGACGATCGTCGAGCATTGGATTGCTAAACCCAAACGCAGTCCCTGTGTAAAGGATGTCTAGGGCCAGAATGTAAGGCATGTCTTGGGACTAGACACCTTAAAACCGAAGGGTGCGGCACCCGGCGGCGAAAGACTAGGAGAAGCTTCGGAGGCGGACACGCGTTTGAGGCTTTTGCGCTTTTGGGGTGTGTTGCCGGCCGCGAAAAACCCCCGAAAAACGTCGTCTGGGGCAGCAGGCCGCCTGAATACTGGATGGCCGAGTATATTCGGGGTTAGAGTTCTCCGGTGATGAACTGGGCTCGACCGAAACCGAAAGACCAATCTTCGTCGGAATTTTGCGTGACTGAGACGACGACGTCCGACGACTCGACGCCACAGCGACTGAGTTCGCGGCAGAGTGACTCGTAGAAACTCTGTTTTTCAAGCCGGGTTCGCGGACGGGTGGTGACTTGCACCATGACGATTTTTTCGGTGCGCGGTATGCCCAGGCCGGTGTCCTCGATTCGCATTTCTGCCGCAGGGTGTTGATGCACGATCTGATAGCGGTCTCGCTCAGGGACTTTTAACGCGGCGAGCATCGCGCGATGGATGGCATCAAGCAAGTTTTTCAAGTCTTCTTCGCTGCGGCCCTGAATCAGGTCGATTCTGAGTAGTGGCATTGGACTGTCTCACCCTTTCCACTGCGAAGCGCGGAGATCGAAGTTGCTACTGTGGCGTGTCTTGCTGGCACTGACATATTTGAATCTCCTTTCAACCGATAGAGCATGTTCTATTCCAAAGGCCGTTTAGGTAGAAGCACGGGTTAAGCTTCTCCGTTTGTTCATGAAAACGCAGATGGGAGAAGCAAGCCTGTCAATATGCGGACAGTGCGTCAGTTTGTGGTGCACACCCGGGACGTTGCGGGAGGCGAAATACGACAAACTGTGACTGCGAAAGACAGTGCACAGTATTAGAGGTCGAAGAGCAAGAATTACGGATTTAACGCGGGAGTTACTGGGGGACTTCGTCGCTTACGACGCGGAAGCTGAGGAGCTTGGCGCGGCCGAAGGAGGTGGTGATGGCGCAATCGGTGGCGTCGCGGCCGGTGGCCATCAAGACGCGGCCGATTCGCGAAATATTGTGGCGGGCGT
>Ga0193728_1002020_pt1 | contig 10489 bp, 4 predicted proteins | sample U1c1metaG_FD_143037 | JGI IMG/M metagenome (GOLD analysis project Ga0193728, IMG submission 143037) | Soil microbial communities from a riparian zone of the East river system, Colorado, United States - U1c1 | ecosystem: Environmental > Terrestrial > Soil > Riparian zone | place: USA: East River... | reverse complement strand
CGCCTGGGGGCAGGATGTCTGGAGCGCCGTCCTGCTCGGGTTCGTGTAACGCCAGGGACGGACGGCAGTTGCAACCGGCGAGCCCCGCGTGTGACGAGGGGCCGCCAACCGGAAAGAGCTTGCAGTGGACCGAGCGGCTAAGAAGGAGCTGGTCACGACGCTCAACGGTGTCTTCAAGGACACCAACGTCGTGGTCATCGCTCACTATTCGGGCCTGAACGTCAGCCAGATGCAGATGCTGCGCAAGCAGATGAAGCAAGCCGGCGCGGCGGTAAGGGTCGCGAAGAACCGTCTCGCAAAGATCGCTCTCGAAGGCACGGATGCAGCCGTGATCGTCCCCCTGCTCAAGGGGCCGACCCTGATCGCCTATTCGGGCGATCCGGTGGCTGCGCCGAAGGTCGCCGCCGACTTCGCCAAGGCGCACGAGAAATTCGTGATCCTGGGCGGAGCGATGGGCAAGACCGCGCTCGATGCCAACGGCGTCAAGGCGCTCGCTTCGTTGCCGTCGCTCGATGAGCTGCGCGCCAAGATCGTCGGCCTTATCCAGGCGCCGGCGACCAAGATCGCTCAACTCGTCAATGCGCCGGCGGCCAAGGTCGCCCGTGTGATCCAGGCCTATGCTGCCAAGAGCGAGCCCGCGTGACACGCTTCGCAAACTCGACTGGTTCGAACCCAATAAGGATGTTCAATGGCTGATCTGCAGAAACTCGTCGACGACCTCTCGACCCTTACGGTTCTCGAGGCTGCCGACCTTGCGAAGATGCTGGAAGAGAAGTGGGGAGTGTCCGCCGCGGCCGCCGTCGCCGTCGCTGCCGCTCCCGGTGCTGCCGCCGCAGCGGTAGAGGAAAAGACCGAGTTCACCGTTGTCCTCACCGCGATCGGCGACAAGAAGATCGAGGTGATCAAGGAAGTGCGCGCGCTGACCGGTCTCGGCCTCAAGGAGGCCAAGGACCTGGTCGAGGGTGCCCCCAAGCCGGTCAAGGAAGGCGTGAGCAAGGATGAGGCCGAAAAGGTCAAGGCCCAGCTCGAAAAGGCCGGCGCGAAGGTGGAACTCAAGTAAGTGTGAAGAGAAGCTGGATGATTCCGGGGTGAGCATTCCCCGGAATCATTCATATCTCTGCCCGACAGCGGTAAGTGGCATGGCGGCAGAGGCGTGGTGGTTCGGCACCCGGCCGAATCGCATTAAATGAAGGGTTTCGACGGCTGTCCTGATGGTCGCGATGGATTGCGGCCTTCCGGAGAGTCGTCCCGGGCCCGACGGTTCGACAAAGCGAGAGCATGAGATGGCGCAGACGTTTACAGGTCGCAAGCGCGTTCGCAAGTTTTTCGGGAAAATCCAGGAAGTCGCAGAGATGCCGAACCTCATCGAGGTTCAAAAGGCGTCCTACGACCAATTCCTGCTGGTGCAGGAGCCCGTCGGGGGTCGCCCCGACGAGGGCCTGCAGGCTGTCTTCAAGTCCGTGTTCCCGATCTCGGATTTTTCCAATACGTCGATGCTCGAATTCGTGAAGTACGAATTCGAACCGCCCAAATACGACGTCGACGAGTGCCGCCAACGCGGCATGACCTATGCCGCGCCGCTCAAGGTGACGCTGCGCCTCATCGTGTTCGATATAGACGAGGAGACGGGGGCCAAGTCGGTCAAGGACATTAAGGAGCAGGATGTCTACATGGGCGATATCCCGCTCATGACCAACAACGGCACCTTCGTCGTCAACGGCACCGAGCGCGTGATCGTGTCCCAGATGCACCGCTCGCCGGGCGTGTTCTTCGATCACGACAAGGGCAAGACCCATTCCTCCGGCAAGCTGTTGTTCGCCGCGCGCATCATTCCGTATCGCGGCTCGTGGCTGGACATCGAGTTCGACGCCAAGGACATCGTCTATGCGCGCATCGACCGGCGCCGGAAAATCCCGGTGACGTCGCTGCTGTATGCGCTCGGCATGGATGCCGAGGAGATCCTCAACACCTTCTACCGCAAGATGGTCTACAAGCGGCAGAAGGAGGGTTGGCGCGTACCGTTCGATTCCAATCGCTTTCGCGGCTACAAGGCGATCAACGATCTCGTCGATGCCGACACCGGGAAAGTCATCCTGGAGGCCGGCAAGAAGCTCACCGTGCGTCAGGCGCGCCAGCTCGGCGAGAAGGGCCTCAAGGCCCTGCGCATGACCGACGAGGAGCTGATCGGCCAGTACATCGCGGAAGACCTGGTCAACGCAAAGACCGGCGAGATCTATGCGGAAGCCGGCGAGGAGATCACCGAAAAGAACCTCAAGGCGCTGAACGAGGCGGGCTACAAGGAACTGCCCCTGCTCGACATCGACCACGTCAATGTCGGCGCCTACATCCGCAACACGCTCACGGTCGACAAGAACATGACGCGTGAGGACGCGCTGTTCGACATTTACCGCGTGATGCGTCCGGGCGAGCCGCCGACGCTCGACACCGCGCAGAACATGTTCCAGTCGCTGTTCTTCGATCCCGAGCGTTACGACCTCTCGGCGGTCGGCCGGGTGAAGATGAACATGCGGCTCGACCTCGACGCGCCCGACACCATGCGGGTGCTGCGCAAGGAAGACATCATCGCGGTCATTCGTACGCTGGTGGACCTGCGCGACGGCAAGGGCGAGATCGACGACATCGATCACCTCGGCAACCGCCGGGTGCGCTCGGTCGGCGAGCTGATGGAAAACCAATACCGCATCGGGCTTCTGCGCATGGAGCGCGCGATCAAGGAGCGCATGTCCTCGGTCGACATCGATACCGTGATGCCGCAGGATCTGATCAACGCCAAGCCTGCGGCGGCGGCGGTGCGCGAGTTCTTCGGCTCTTCGCAGCTCAGCCAGTTCATGGACCAGACCAATCCGCTGTCCGAGATCACGCACAAGCGGCGGCTCTCGGCGCTCGGACCCGGCGGCCTCACGCGCGAGCGCGCCGGCTTCGAGGTGCGCGACGTGCATCCGACCCACTACGGCCGGATCTGTCCGATCGAGACGCCGGAAGGGCCGAACATCGGCCTGATCAACTCGCTCGCCACCTATGCGCGGGTGAACAAGTACGGTTTCGTCGAGACGCCCTACCGCAAGGTCAAGGACGGCCGCGTCAGCGACGAGGTTGTCTACCTGTCGGCGATGGAGGAGGGGCGTTACACGGTCGCGCAGGCGAACATTCCAATCGACAACCGCGGGCGGTTCACCGAGGACATGATCGTGTGCCGCCACGCGGGCGACGTGCAGATGGTCCCGGCCGACAAGGTCGACTTCATGGACGTGTCGCCGAAGCAGCTGGTGTCGGTGGCGGCGGCGCTCATTCCGTTCCTGGAGAACGACGACGCCAACCGCGCGCTGATGGGGTCCAACATGCAGCGCCAGGCGGTGCCGCTGGTGCGGGCCGAGGCGCCGTTCGTGGGCACCGGCATGGAGGGCGTGGTTGCGCGTGACTCCGGCGCCTCGATCGGGGCGCGGCGTACCGGGATCGTCGATCAGGTCGACGCCACCCGTATCGTCGTGCGCGCGACCGAGGAAGCCGACCCGACCAAGCCGGGCGTCGACATCTACCGGCTGATGAAGTTCCAGCGCTCGAACCAGAACACCTGCATCAACCAGCGTCCGCTGGTGAAGGTCGGCGATCAGGTCAAGAAGGGCGATATCATCGCCGACGGTCCCTCGACCGAGCTCGGCGAACTTGCGCTCGGCCGTAACGTGCTCGTCGCGTTCATGCCGTGGAACGGCTACAACTTCGAAGACTCGATCCTGCTCTCCGAGCGCATCGTCAAGGACGACGTCTTCTCCTCGATCCACATCGAGGAGTTCGAGGTCATGGCGCGCGACACCAAGCTCGGGCCGGAGGAAATCACCCGCGATATCCCGAACGTTTCGGAAGAAGCGCTGAAAAACCTCGACGAGGCCGGCATCGTCTATATCGGCGCCGAGGTGCGCGCCGGCGACATCCTCTGCGGCAAGATCACGCCCAAGGGCGAGAGCCCGATGACGCCGGAGGAGAAGCTGCTGCGAGCGATCTTCGGCGAGAAGGCCTCCGATGTCCGCGACACCTCGTTGCGGGTGCCGCCCGGTGTGCAGGGCACGGTCGTCGAGGTGCGGGTGTTCAACCGCCACGGCGTCGAGAAGGACGAGCGCGCGCTCGCCATCGAGCGCGAGGAGATCGAGCGGCTTGCCAAGGACCGCGACGACGAGCAGGCGATCCTCGACCGCAACGTCTACGGCCGCCTGGCCGAGATGCTGGAGGGTCGCCAGGGCATCGCGGGCCCCAAGGGCTTCAAGAAAGATTCCAAGATCACCCGTGCGGTGCTGGAGGAATATCCGCGCTCGCAATGGTGGCAGTTCGCCTCGCCGAACGACAAGCTGATGGCCGAGATCGAAGCCATCCGCAAACAGTACGACGAGTCGAAGAAGGGTCTGGAGCAGCGCTTCCTCGACAAGGTCGAGAAACTGCAGCGCGGCGACGAGCTGCCGCCCGGCGTGATGAAGATGGTCAAGGTCTTCGTCGCGGTGAAGCGCAAGATCCAGCCCGGCGACAAGATGGCCGGTCGCCACGGCAACAAGGGCGTGGTGTCGAAGATCGTGCCGGTCGAGGACATGCCGTTCCTCGAAGACGGCACGCAGGTCGACATCGTTCTCAACCCGCTGGGCGTGCCCAGCCGGATGAACGTCGGACAGATCCTGGAGACCCATCTCGGTTGGGCCTGCGCCGGCCTCGGATTGCGGATCGGGCAGGCGGTCGATGCGTACAACGCCAAGCACGACACCAAGCCGCTCAAGGAGATGCTGAAGAAGATCTACGGCGATGACGAGACTATCAAGTCGCTGGGTGAGAAGGACCTGGTGGAACTAGGCACCAACCTCCGCCACGGCGTGCCGATCGCGACGCCGGTGTTCGACGGCGCCAAGGAGGCGGATATCGAACACATGCTCGATCTCGCCGGTCTCGATCATTCCGGCCAGGTGACGCTGTTCGATGGACGCACCGGAGAGTCGTTCGATCGCAAGGTGACGGTGGGCTACATCTACATGCTCAAGCTTCACCATCTGGTCGACGACAAGATCCACGCCCGTTCGATCGGTCCCTACAGCCTCGTCACCCAGCAGCCGCTGGGCGGCAAGGCGCAGTTCGGCGGCCAGCGTTTCGGCGAAATGGAGGTGTGGGCGCTCGAAGCCTACGGCGCCGCCTACACGCTGCAGGAAATGTTGACCGTGAAATCGGACGACGTTGCCGGCCGCACCAAGGTGTACGAGGCGATCGTCCGCGGCGATGACACGTTCGAGGCCGGCATTCCGGAATCGTTCAACGTGTTGGTCAAGGAGATGCGCTCGCTCAGCCTCAACGTCGATCTGCACAATTCGAAGCAGCAGCGGACGGGCCCGGGTGGCGAGACCGCAGAAGCCGCGGAGTGACGACGACGGACAACGGAGGACGAAAAGACAGGTCTCAGCGAGCGACAGAAGAGAGTGCCGATCCTTCTGTCGCCCATCGTCTGTCGTTCGTCGCGAACAACTGAATACTCCACACGGAGAGGACTATGAATCAAGAGATTATGAATCTTTTCAGCCCGCAGGTGCCGGCTCAGGTCTTCGACCAGATCCGGATTTCGATCGCGAGCCCGGAAAAGATTCTGTCCTGGTCCTACGGCGAGATCAAAAAGCCGGAGACCATCAACTACCGCACGTTCAAGCCCGAGCGTGACGGCCTGTTCTGCGCGCGCATCTTCGGGCCGATCAAGGACTACGAGTGCTTGTGCGGCAAGTACAAGCGCATGAAATACAAGGGCATCATCTGCGAGAAATGCTCGGTCGAGGTCACGCTGTCGCGCGTGCGGCGCGAGCGCATGGGCCATATCGAGCTCGCGGCCCCGGTCGCCCACATCTGGTTTCTCAAGTCGCTGCCGTCGCGCATCGGGCTTCTGCTCGACATGACGCTCAAGTCGCTCGAGCGCATCCTCTATTTCGAAAGTTATGTCGTGCTCGAGCCGGGGCTGACCGCGCTCGAGGACCGTCAGCTGTTGAGCGAAGAAGAATATCTCAAGGCGCAGGAGGAGTTCGGCGCCGACAGCTTCACCGCCACGATCGGCGCGGAAGCGATCCGCGAGATGCTCAAGGCACTCGATCTCGACAAGATGCAGGCTGATCTGCGGGCGGAGATCGCGGGCTCGGATTCCGACGCCAAAAAGAAGAAGCTCGCCAAGCGGCTCAAGATCGTGGAGGCCTTCCAGCAGTCCGGCAACCGGCCGGAATGGATGATCCTGACCCAGGTTCCGGTGATCCCGCCGGATTTGCGGCCGCTCGTGCCGCTCGATGGCGGCCGCTTTGCCACCTCCGATCTCAACGACCTTTATCGTCGCGTGATCAACCGCAACAATCGCTTGAAGCGACTGATCGAGTTGCGCGCGCCCGACATCATTATCCGCAACGAGAAGCGGATGCTGCAGGAGGCTGTCGACGCGCTGTTCGACAACGGCCGCCGCGGCCGGGTCATCACCGGCGCCAACAAGCGCCCCCTGAAGTCGCTCGCCGACATGCTTAAGGGCAAGCAGGGCCGCTTCCGGCAGAACCTGCTCGGCAAGCGCGTCGACTATTCCGGCCGCTCCGTCATCGTGGTCGGCCCGGAGCTCAAGCTGCACCAGTGCGGGCTGCCGAAGAAGATGGCGCTCGAACTGTTCAAGCCGTTCATCTATTCGCGGCTCGACGCCAAGGGCCTGTCGACCACGGTGAAACAGGCCAAGAAGCTCGTCGAGAAGGAGAAGCCCGAGGTTTGGGATATCCTCGACGAAGTCATCCGCGAGCATCCGGTATTGCTCAACCGCGCGCCGACGCTCCATCGCCTGGGCATCCAGGCGTTCGAGCCGGTGCTGATCGAGGGCAAGGCGATCCAGCTTCATCCGCTGGTTTGTGCGGCGTTCAACGCCGACTTCGACGGCGACCAGATGGCGGTCCACGTGCCGCTTTCGCTCGAGGCGCAACTCGAAGCGCGCGTCCTGATGATGTCGACCAACAACATCCTGCACCCCGCCAACGGCTCGCCGATCATCGTGCCGTCGCAGGATATCGTGCTTGGCCTCTACTACCTCTCGATCATGCGCGAAGGCGGTGAGAACGAGAAGCAGCTCAAGATCTTCGGCGAAATGGCGGAGATCGAGCATGCGCTGCATGCCAAGGTCGTCGACCTGCACACCAAGATCAAATACCGCTGGGTCGGGGTCGACGAGAAGGGCAAGTCCTTCCGTCAGTGGTTCGAGACCACGCCGGGCCGCGTGATGCTCGGCCAGGTACTGCCGAAGAGCTCCAAGGTTCCCTTCGAGGTCGTGAACAAGCTCATGACCAAGCGGGAAATCTCCGGCATGATCGACCAGGTCTACCGCCACTGCGGGCAGAAGGAGACGGTGATCTTCTGCGACCGCATCATGGCGCTCGGATTCCACCACGCCTTCAAGGCCGGCATTTCGTTCGGCAAGGACGACATGGTGGTCCCGAGCACGAAGTGGAAGATCATCGATGATACCCGCAAAGACGCTAAGGAATTCGAGCAGCAGTACAATGACGGCCTGATCACCCAGGGCGAGAAGTACAACAAGGTGGTCGACGCGTGGTCGAAGGCGACCGACCGGATCGCCGACGAAATGATGCAGCAGATATCCTCGGTGGAGCGGATCGAAGGCGGCCGCGAGGCCCAGGTCAACTCGATCTACATGATGGCGCATTCCGGCGCGCGCGGCTCGCCCGCCCAGATGCGCCAGCTCGCGGGTATGCGCGGCCTGATGGCGAAGCCCTCGGGCGAGATCATCGAGAGCCCGATCATCAGCAACTTCAAGGAAGGGCTCACCGTGCTCGAGTACTTCAACTCGACGCACGGCGCCCGCAAGGGGCTTGCCGATACCGCGCTCAAGACCGCGAATTCGGGTTACCTCACCCGGCGTCTCGTCGACGTGGCGCAGGACTGCATCATCACGACGGTGGATTGCGGAACGACGGCGGGCATCAAGGTGCGTGCAATCATCGATTCTGGCACCGTGGTGGCTTCGCTCGCCAGCCGCATCCTCGGCCGCACCACGGCTGAGGACGTGCGCGATCCCTCCTCGCACAAGATCATCGTCAAGAGCGGCACGCTGCTCGAAGAGCCGCAGGTCGAGGCCATTGTAACGGGTGGTGTGCAGGAACTGCGCATCCGTTCGGTGCTCACCTGCGAGACCACCACCGGCGTCTGCGGTATGTGCTACGGGCGCGATCTCGCCCGCGGTACCCCGGTCAACATGGGCGAGGCGGTGGGCGTCATCGCCGCGCAATCGATCGGCGAGCCGGGCACTCAGCTCACCATGCGCACGTTCCACATTGGCGGTGCTGCCCAGATTTCGGAGCAGTCGTTCGTCGAGTCGAACTTCGACGGGAAGATCAAGATCAAGAACAAGAACATGGTGAAGAACTCTGACGGCCAGACGGTCGCCATGGTTCGCAACATGGTCGTTGCCGTGCTCGACCCCGACGGGACCGAGCGCGCGGTGCACCGCATCCAATACGGTGCGCGGGTCCTGGTCGACGAGGGCGACAAGATCAAGCGCGGGCAGCGCATCGCGGAATGGGACCCCTATACCCGGCCGATCCTCACTGAGGTCGAGGGCACGATCGGGTTTGAGGACCTGGTGGAAGGCCAGTCGATGTCGGAGACGCTCGACGAATCGACCGGTATTGCCAAGCGCGTGGTCACCGACTGGCGTACCACGCGTGGGGTGGACCTGCGGCCCTCGATCGTGATCAAGGACAAGGCCGGCAAGATCCTGAAGCTCGCCCGCGGCGGCGAGGCGCGCTACCAGCTCGCCGTGGACGCCGTCATCTCGGTCGATCCCGGAACGCACGTGCAAGCGGGTGACGTCATCGCGCGTATCCCGACCGAGAGCGCCAAGACCCGCGACATCACCGGCGGTCTCCCGCGGGTGGCGGAGCTGTTCGAGGCGCGTCGACCGAAGGAGGCGGCGATCATCGCCGAAACCTCGGGCACGATCCGCTTCGGACGCGACTACAAGAACAAGCGTCGCGTCATCATCGAGCCCGCCGACAAGGGCGAGGAGCCGAGGGAGTACTTGATCGCGAAGGGTAAGCACATCTATCTGCAGGACGGCGATATCATCGAAAAGGGCGACTCGATTGTCGAAGGCAATCCCGCCCCGCACGACATCCTGGCGATCAAGGGCGTCGAGGAGCTGGCAGCCTATCTCGTCAATGAGATCCAGGACGTGTATCGGCTGCAGGGTGTCGCGATCAACGACAAGCACATCGAGGTGATCGTTCGCCAGATGCTGCAGAAGGTCGAGATCGACGACGCCGGTGAGACCGACCTGATCCAAGGCGAGCAGATCGACAGGATCGAGCTCGATGAGCTCAATGCGCGCGCGAAGGATGACGGCAAGAAGCCGGCAGTAGGCCATCCGGTTCTGCTCGGCATCACCAAGGCCTCGCTGCAGACGCGCTCGTTCATCTCGGCAGCGTCGTTCCAGGAGACCACGCGCGTACTCACCGAAGCCGCGGTCAACGGCAAGGTGGACACGCTCGAAGGCCTCAAGGAGAACGTCATTGTCGGCCGCCTGATCCCGGCGGGGACCGGTGCAATGATGAACGGGTTGCGCGAGGTCGCGGGCAAGCGCGACGCGCTCATCCTCGAGGAGCGCGAAAAGGAGGCCGCTGCCAAGGCGGCCGCCGCGGAGGCTCCAGAGCCGGCGCAATTGCCGGCGGCGGAATGATCCGCCGACAATCGAATCGAGACGTCAGGGGCTGCCTTCGGGCAGCCCCTTTTCTATCCCGGCACCGACGACTTCCGGTGCGATGCGGTGTCGAAGCACCAGCGTCCCTGACTATATTTACCGGGGGAGGGAACTCGGCACCCCAAAAAGCCATTTTGTAACGGTCGTTTAGGGGGAAGGCTTGGTCTCGCCTTTGGTTCGAGCCCTTCGCACGGTCCGATGGAATCGCTCCTGGTCAAAATCTTTGCTTTGGCGCTCGCGCTCAGTCAGGTCACTACCACACCGGACGAGGTGAAGACGCAATTCGACCGCACCCGCGATCAGGAAGAGGTCGCACGGCTGCTGAGCGCGGGCTGCACCCATATGCGCAAGGCTTTCGACATCGAGGACATCAACCTCGATGAGCTCATCGCCACGGCGATGGACGATCCGCAGGCGATGACCAGCGAGAACAAGGCGTTTCGCGGCATCAATTTTGCCGATTTGCAAACGGCCTACCGACAATTTTGCAAGAACGAGAAAGTGGCGGTGCCGGCCGTCGATCTCGGCGAGGTCATCGACCACTACAACAAGGCGGCCGCCGATCTGCCTGATCACAACAAGCTCAAGGGCATCAAGCTTCCGGGCGCCAGCGTCGTGCTCGACCGCAAGGGTGAGCGCTTCGCGGAGGTGTTCGAGGAGAACCAGCGGCGCCAATGGGTGCCCCTCGCCGACATCCCCGAAAACGTTCAGAAGGCGTTCCTTGCG
>Ga0193728_1002019_pt1 | contig 10491 bp, 8 predicted proteins | sample U1c1metaG_FD_143037 | JGI IMG/M metagenome (GOLD analysis project Ga0193728, IMG submission 143037) | Soil microbial communities from a riparian zone of the East river system, Colorado, United States - U1c1 | ecosystem: Environmental > Terrestrial > Soil > Riparian zone | place: USA: East River... | reverse complement strand
GTACTTGCCAACTCCCGGATCATCGTAGGCATAGTCGAGGCCGAGAACCGCTGTAATTTCGGCGCGGGCGGCGGCAAGATCGAGGGCCACCAGGGCGATTTGCCGCAGTCGCATCTCTACTCCAGGATCAAGCGAGGACCGTTAGCGGCCGTTGAAAACCGGTTCGCGCTTTTCAACGAAAGCCTTGACTGCCTCGCGGTGATCCTCGGTCGAGGCGCAGTGTATGTGGTGAGTCACTTCGAGATCGAGACAGTCATCGACCTCGCCGGCCATGGCCCGGTTCAGATTCTCCTTCATGTAGTGAAACGCAACGGTCGGACCGGAGGCGAGACGGCGTGCGATCTCTCGCGTCCGTGTGATGAGTTCCTCGGGCTCGCAGATCCAATTGACGATGCCGAGCCGCAAGGCCTCTCCGGCACTCACGCGGTCTGACAAGTAATAAAGCTCGCGTGCTTTGGCGGAACCCACGAGCTGCGTGAGAAAGTAGGTGCCTCCGAAGTCGCCGGAGAAGCCGACCCGCGCGAACGCAGTTGTCAGCACGGCGGTCGTCGCCATGATGCGCAGATCGCACGCCAGAGCCATAGCGAACCCAGCGCCGGCCGCCGCGCCCGGCAGTGCTGCCAGCGTGGGCTTCGGCATTTTGAAGAGCCGCCCCACGGTCTCTCGCTGATTGACGCGTTGGCGATGGATGGCCGCATCGATGGTCAATGAACCGTGAACGCCGTGACTGGACATGGCCTTGACGTCGCCGCCGGCGCAAAAGCCTTTCCCCGCGCCGGTCAACACCACGCACTTTACCGAGGGGTCGAGCTCCGCCCAGGCGAGTTGCTCGGCCAACGCCCGATTCATGGGCTCGCTCATCGCGTTGCGCGCCTCGGGCCGGTTAAGGGTCAGCGTCAGCACGCCGTCCTCCAATACCGACAAAAGATCAGACGTGCCGGTGTCAGGTGAGGTCGTCATGGTTCCGTTCCGAGTGATTGTTTGCTGTTGACGATAGTCTCAGGACCTTTCAGGTGTCAATCTCAGGCCTGACGTGCGCGCAAGAACTCCATGACCCGTCCGAGTTCGAGGCGCAACTGCTCTTCCAGTCCCGATATTTGATCGACGGCGCCGGCGCGCGCAGCCGCTTCCAGGCGAGCCGCGGCCATGCTGGCCGACCGGGCGTGAATGCTGGCGCTCGAGCCTTTGAAAGAATGCGCCGCGGAGCCAATTGCCGCCAAATCGCCACGCTCAAGTGCGGCGCGTATCGCCAGCAAAGACGCGTCGCCGGAGTCAATGAATACTTGCACCAATTCCTGCGCAAACATCTGGTCACCGTCGGTCACCTTCATAAAACTCTTCCAATCAACCGCAGCGTCCCCACCGCCAAGGGGCGGCGGGAAGGAACGGGGGCTCTCTGCGACGGAGGATCGAGGAGTTGCGGATGCGAGATGCCGATCGATGGTCGCACTCAGGCGCATACGATCGAGCGGCTTGGTCAGGTAGTCATCCATACCCGCTTCGCGGCACTGTTGTTCCGTGCCTTGCATGGCGTCAGCCGTCAGCGCGATGATGGGAATGCGGCTTGCGCCGCCGCGCTCGCGCAGGCGAATTTCCCGCGTCGCCTGGTACCCATCCATCACCGGCATTTGGCAGTCCATGAGGATGACGTGATATCGGCCGGTCTCCCACGCGCTAACGGCCTCGGCGCCATTGCTCACAACGTCAACGTTGTAGCCGATCTTCTCCAGAGTTTGGCGCGCCACTTTCTGGTTCACCAAATTATCCTCGGCCAACAGGAGGCGCTGATGGCCGAGCATTTCCCGGATCCGCCCCGCAATCACAATGGGTTGCGTGCGCTCATGCCATTTCGCACCGTCCACCGACATGACGGAGCTCAAGCATCCGCGCAAATCGCGCTGCGACACCGGCTTGAGCAGATAAGCCGCAAATCCCAGCTGGGCAAAATCTTCGGCACCGCGTATGCCTAAGGAGGAGGTCAGCAGTACCAGCCGCGTCGCCTTGAATCGTTCGTCGTCTGCAATTCGGCGGCCAAGCTCGAACCCGTCGCTGCCGGGCATCATATAGTCGAGCACCGCGAGATCGAATTGCCGGCCGCCGTTGATGCTGCCTTCCAGAGCCTGTAGAGCCTCGTCGGCGTTGTCGACGCAGATTGAACTCATTCCGAGCTGCGTCAGTTGCTGGCTCAGTACCTTGCGGTTCGTGGCGTTGTCATCGACGACCAATACGTGTCTATTCCTCAGTGTCTCGGAGTTGAAGCGGCGGGTTTCCGACTTGCGGGTCGAAATGCCGAATCGGGCCGTAAACCAGAACGTCGATCCGACGCCTTCAGTGCTGTTGACGCCGGAGTCGCCGTCCATCAGCGTGACCAGTCGACGCACGATCGACAGACCGAGACCGGTACCGCCGTAGTGCCGCGTCGTCGATGTGTCGATCTGCGAAAACGGCTGGAACAATGATTCGACGCGCCCCGCCGGAATCCCCATGCCGGTATCGCGCACTTCGCAGCGGATTGTCGTGCCAAGAGCATCGGTGGAAACGAGCTTGACGTCGATCGACACCTCACCTTCGCGCGTGAACTTGATCGCGTTGCTGCCGAGATTCAGCAGCACCTGACGCACGCGGCCCGGATCGCCGATCAGCTGATCGGGAATGAGAGAGTCGACGTTGGTGATCAGTTCGAGTCCCTTGGCATGGGCTTGGATCGCCAACAGCCGCGCGACATCGGCCACGGTGTTGCGCAAATCCATGTCGATCCGCTCCAGATCCAGCTTACCGGCTTCGATCTTCGAGAAGTCGAGGATGTCGTTGATAATCGTGAGCAGACCCAGGGCGCTGTCGTGGATCGTCTCGGTTTGATCGCGCTGTACGCGGTCCAAATCGGTATCCAGCAGCAACTCCGTCATGCCGATGACGCCGTTCATCGGCGTGCGAATTTCGTGGCTCATGTTGGCGAGGAACTGCGACTTCGCTCGGACCGCGGACTCGGCCCGCTCCTTGGCCTGGAGCAGTTCGACATTGGCCAACTCAAGATCGCGCGTGCGCAATGCCACTTGCTCGCTGAGAGCGGCGGCGAGATGCCTGAGGTGTCCCACCCGCCAGCGATAACATGCGACCGCGGCTGCGAGGATGGCGAGAATGCACAGGAGAACGAACCAAAAAGTCTGATAGAAGTGCGGCTTGAGCGTGAAGTGAAAGCTCGCCCCGGTGTCGTTCCAAACGCCGTCATTGTTGCTGGCGATGACGCGAAAGGTGTAGGCACCTGGCGGCAGGCTGGTGTAGTAGGCGGTGCGGCGATTGCCGGCATCCACCCAGTCCTCGTCGAATCCTTCGAGGCGGTAGCGGAAGCGCGAGCGTGGCGCCGCGAGCAGGCTCAACGCCGTGTAATGGAATTCCCATTGGTGATGGCCGGGGCTGACCTCAACACCCGGAATCAGCTCCAGCGGCGAGGCATCGACAATTACTTGTTCTATCAGTACCGGCGGGGGAAGCGTGTTCGTCCGAATATGCTCCGGGTCCACCGCGACGATGCCGCGAATACTGGAGAACCAAAGCCGGCCATCCGGCGTGCGGCAACCTGCCGACGAATTGCCGCCGTCGAATTCGGCGCTGCGCAGCCCGTCCGAAACATCATAGCTGTGAACATCCAACACCACCGATTGGCCGCGTGCGCGCGCGTCCAGATCTGCGCGCGGAACGGAGGTCAGTCCCTTGTTCGATGTCAGCCATATGCGGTGCTGCTGGTCCTCGAGCACTTCTAAGATCGTTTGTCCCAGTGTCCCTCCAGATGCGGCGAGCGATGTGATTCTGCCGTCGCGCCACACCGCGAGGCCTCCCGTCGTGGCGAGCCAGATGACCCCGCGCTCGTCCTCGTAAATCGCGCTGACTTGCTCGGTCGGCAGTCCGTCCCTGACCCCCAAACGCTGCACGTGGTGCGCATCGATCAAAAAGAGCCCGTGCGTGTCAGTCGCCACCCACATATTGCCGGCCAGGTCTTGGTGGATGAGGCGAACCATAGTAGGGCCCGATACTCCGAGCATGGCCTGCATCGAAGTGACCTTCCCGTTGTCGATGACATCGAGACCGGCTTCGGTGCCGACCCAAATGCGCCCCTCGCGATCTTCGTCAACCTCCCAAACCGTATTGCTGGAGAGACCATTCTGGCGGTTGAATACCGTCATGCGGTCGCCGTCGCGCGAGTACATTCCGGCGCCGTATGTTCCGACCCACAGCACTCCTTTCCGATCTTCGACCAACGCCCGCGCACGCGCGGTCTCAAAACCCTTCGGTGGCGTCACGTGATGAAACACGCCCTCGACGTACGTGCTTAGGCCGGCGTCGGTACCGACCCAAATGCCGCCGGCAGCGCGCGGCGTGATGCTCCAGGTCACATTGCCTTGCAGACCTTCCGGTATCCCCAAAGGCACGAACTTGCCGTCGCGCAGTCGCCGCAGCCCGCTCCCAAGAGTGCCAACCCATAGGCTTCCCTCGTCATCCTCGTATAGGGAACGCACATCGATGCTCAGATCTTGATTGGCGTCCGGCGCGCTGAATACGCCATCGCGCAGCCGCACCAATCCACGGCCGTAAGTGGCAATCCAAAGATTGCCATCGCGATCGCGCGTGAGCGTGCGAACCGCATCACCGAGCCGGCCGGCGGGCGCAACGATGTCAAAGTGATCGCCGGATTTGCGATAGAGTCCGCCGGGTTCGGTGCCGAACCACAGCGTTCCGTCAGTATCTTCGTACATCGAGGATACCGGGTCCGGGACGTGGCCCGTGCTGAGTCGCATCGATTCGAACTTGCTGCCATCGAAGCGGTGCAGGCCCCCGGTCGCCGTCGCCACCCAAATCATTCCATTGCGATCTTCCAGCAGCGCCCGAATGTTGGCGTCGCCAAGGCCGTCTGCCATGCCGAACACGCGGCCGCGCTGCTGCTGATCGACCTCAACCAGGCCTTTTGCCGTTACGACCCACAGGCGTCCCATGCGATCGTCGAGGATGGAGAGGATCGGAACGTGCGCAAGGCCGGCAACAGTGTTGTATGGCTCGAATCGCCCATTCTTGAGCACGGCCATCCCATCCTGCGTTCCGATCCAAAGCCGGCCGGCTCGGTCGACATGCAGAACCAGGATCAAATTACTTGGGATCGCAGTTTCGTTGCTGCGGTCGAATACCACGAACCGCACTCCGTCAAACCGAGCTAGCCCCTCCTCGGTACCGATCCAGAGATAGCCGTCCGGCGTGCGGGCGATGGTTGGCGCCCCATTCTGCGGCAGTCCTTCCGGTATCTGCCACTGGTCGAGCATGTACTGGCTCATTTTCAATGACGGATCGAGCGCGAGCGCATGCCCACTGACGACCATCAAGAGAACTGCAAGCAGTCCGCCGGCCGATATTCGGGTCATCAGCGATGCAGCGGGTGATTGTAGCCAGGACCCAGTCGCCATCTGCCCTCCATAGACTCGTTGGCATCCGCGCGGGCACTAGCCGACTTCCGGAAGTCGCGGGAATGATACGCTCCGGCCTTGCTTGGTTAGCGGACTTAGTCATCGATACTGAAGCCACGTGCGCAGCAATTAGAGCCGCTGCCGGATTAGCCGCCAAACATGGTCGCCGATTGAGGGTTTTTCTTACTTGAGCACTGCGTCAAGCGCTCGATGAGCCAGCGGCCCGCTGGGCCTGGCGGTTTGGCAGTGAGGTAAGCGGCCGACATCGGCAATATCATCGCCTCCTCCGGCAGATCTTCGATGGACAACTTGGCGAGTCGACCTTCTCGCACATCTTGCTTGACTGCGTGTTCCGGCATGCCGCCCCAACCCAGCCCTTTGAGAAGAAACGCGTGCTTTGCAAATAAATCGCCCAGGCGCCACGTGAGGGGCGACATCACACCGAATTCGCGCCCGGCCGTCAGTTCGGATCTGTCGGTCAGCACCAGTTGCACGTGTTTGGCAAGTTCCGTTTTGGGAACGACGCCTTTTAGCAGAGCGAGCGGATGCTCGCGCGCGGCGACCATGAGCATGTTGACCCCTTGCAGTCTTTCCAGCGTCATCGAATCCGGTGCGATCGGCAAAGACCCGACAACCCCGAAGCTGCACCGTCCGTCGAGCACGGGTTTGTATGCTCCGCCGAGTGCTTCGACGTAGATTCGCAGCGGCGTGCGAGGAAATCGGTGCGTGAATTCTTTGGCCGATTCGGCAATCGCTTCAATCGGAAACAGCACGTCCACCACTACCGACAGTTCCGACTCCAGGCCGCCGGAAATTCCTTTTGCGCGCGCCTTGAGCAGATCCACGTTGCCCACGACAATGCGCGCGTCGGCGACCAGCAGAACGCCGGCGGGAGTGAGCTTCGGATAACGCTCAGAGCGATCGAAGAGAACGACTCCGATTTGTGCTTCGAGGTTGCTGACGAGTTCGCTGACGGCTGATTGCGCACGACGAAGCTTGCGCGCGCCGGCCGAGAAGCTGCCTTCATCAACCGCCGCGATGAAGGCCCTCAATTGGTCCAAGGAGACGCCGTCGAGCATGATTCGGGCTCCAATATATCTCTAACTCCGATGGATAGTATCGCAACATAACGGCTATTCATAGGAGAAGTGCTGCAGCACCATGCCAACTATGCAACTACCTCGTATGGATTCCAGCGTCGCGGACATGGCGGTATGAGCGCGGTTCTGAAGGCGCCCGTCGCCGAGCGCATGATCGTGCTGCGGACGCGCGGATTACGGCATGGCCCCATTGCGCGCTTGGTCAGTCCCTCGGATATCGGAGAGCTCATCAAGCCGTTTGTATTCCTCGATTTGTTTGACATCTCGGCAGCTAACGCACCGAACTTCGGCTGGCATCCGCATTCTGGAATCGCCACGCTCACCGTTCTTCATGAAGGCGCGATCGAATATCAAGAGACGACCGGTGTAAGCGGAACTCTTCCCGCGGGCGGCGTTGAATGGATGCGCGCCGGTCGCGGTGTGTGGCATACCGGCGCAGCCTTGCAGCAAGCGAAAGGATTCCAGTTGTGGATTGCATTGCCCGAGGAACTCGAGAGCGCGCCATGTCAGAGCCATTACTTGTCGCCGGACGAGGTGCCCGAAGAAAAGCCCGCGCGGGTCATCTTGGGCTCCTATGGCGGCGCCAAGAGCGCGATTCCCGCGCCTGCGAGAATTAACTATCTGGACGTGCGACTGGCCGCGGGTGAGCGATGGATTTACCAGCCGCCCGCAGATCACGAAGTCGCGTGGATCGCAGTCTCCGAGGGGACGCTGCGCACACCGGAACCCGTGTCCGCAGGCGAATTGGCTGTGTTTGAGGAGTCCAATGGCGCCATCGCCATCGAAGCAGACACCGCGTCGAGGTTTGTCCTGGGTTCCGCAGTCAAACATCCGTACGAGTTGGTGCTCGGACGCTACTCCGTTCACACGACTCACGCAGCTCTTCAGGCCGGAGAGTCAGAGATTCAACGCATCGGCAGTCAACTCGTGACCGATGGATTGCTCCGCTAGCAAGGCATTCAATTACTTTTGAGGAAACCAATATGAAAAACCATTACACGCTGCTGCTTCTAGTCCTGGCTGCTACGTCGGCCACTGCCGCGTCCACGACTTACACGGTGGATCCTGATCACACGCACCCGAGCTTCGAGGTGGATCATTTCGGGGGCCTATCCACCTGGCGAGGCACCTTCAAGAAAACCAGCGGCACGGTCCGGATCGACACGGCGGCCAAGACGGGAGCGGTCGACATCGTGATCGACACCTCCACCATCGATTTCGCGCACGACAAGCTCAACGAACATGCATCGAGCCCCGAAATGTTGGACGTGGCGAAGTATCCCACCGCCGAGTACAAGGGAAAATTCGTTGAATTCGCGGATGGCGCTCCCAAGACCATTGCAGGAGACCTGACCCTTCACGGCATCACCAAGCCCGTTACCCTCACCATTAATTCATTCAAATGTATTGAGCACCCCATGCTCAAAAAACAGGTTTGTGGAGCAGATGCCAGCGGCACATTCAGCCGCGCCGACTTTGGTGTGAACTACGGGCAACAGTACGGCTTCAAGCAGGATGTGCTGCTGCGCATACAGGTCGAAGGCGTCAAGGTGAACTAGGCGGCGCGCCGCTTCTGCAAGGCATCCCATACGCGCATCTGGAAATCGGTGCCGCGAATATCGAGCGGCAGATCCACCGCCTTGTCCGGGCGCTCAATCAGCTCCACTACTTTCGCTACCAGGCCCGCATCGTGATTCTCGTTGAGCTCGATGGCTTCGTTCGGAAACTGGTTCTGCAAATCGCTCATCAGCATTTCGGGATCGTCACCAACCATGATCGAACGAATCAATTGCTCGGACACGGCGATGATGACGAAGCCCAGTGAACACGGCGCGATGACAAAGCCGATGGTCGCCGCCGCTCGGATGAGCGGGATGAGCACGTCGGACGCTGACGTTGCGCCCTCTTCAGGGTCTGTATTTGATGTCGATGTAAACATGATCTTCTCCTCTTGACGCATATGCGTCCAATCTCAGTTCTTGAAACGTTCACCGACCCACTCTTCGCTCTTCTGCCAAAGCGCCTGGGCGTGTTGCGGATCGAGGGCGTAAGGCTGTACGCCCGCGCGTATGCCGGGGGCTGAGGCGATCTCGGCCACGTGACAGTCTTCGCAATAGCGACCGCCGATCGCTCCGGCGTCCGCGACGCAGGCAGCCCAGACGGATGTTGCTGCGCCTTGCGGAATGCTCTTGTAGCTGAAGGGCGGCGCGCCCTTGGGCTGGCTGGCATTGATATTCGCGATCAACTTCTCACGCGCCTCGTCACTCATGTATCGACCCAGCTCGGTTTGGATGGCCCCGGGGTGCACCGCCGTCGCCCGCACACCACTTGCCTTGTGACGGCGATCGAACTCGACGGCAAACAGTACATTGGCGGTCTTGGAGCGACCGTAGGCGACGAACTCGGCATAGGGCGAATGCTCAAAGTTCGGATCATCAAGATCGACGTCCGCATATCGGTGGCCTGCAGAAGACAGGTTCACCAGCCGCGAACCGGGACGCAGCAGCGAGGCGATGCGGTTCACCAGAACAAAGTGGCCGAGATGGTTGGTGCCGAACTGGGTCTCAAAGCCATCGACGGTGGTGCCCTTGGGGCACGCCATGACGCCGGCATTGGCAACGATCACATCGAAGGGCTTGCCCGCCGCGAGCAATCCGTCGGCGCAGCGGCGCACGCTGTCGAGCGACGCCAAGTCGAGCTGCACCAATTCGAGAGAACCTCCGCTCGAGGCTTGCGCGCGAACTTGCTCCGTCGCGGCCTGCGCCTTGGACAAATCCCGCGCGGCGCCGACGACTTGCGCTCCGTGCGCCGCCAATGCGCGCGCGGTCTCGACACCGATACCCGCGGAAACACCTGTGACAAGCACCCGCTTACCGCTCAAATTGATGCCTCGCAGCACCTCGTCAGTGGTCGAAGCGGCTCCAAATGAATTGCTCATGCTCAAATCCTCGCTGTTTTCCGCGCGCGCCCTTCCGCTGCCCCGCGTAAAAGTGGTCTAATTGAAAGTGGAGGGAACCTCCGTTTAATATACGGAGGCATCCTCCGTTTTGCAAGCGCTATTTAAGGAGCAGGCCATCAAGAAACCTAATTCGACGCCCGAAGCGCGCAAACCCCGCGCTGACAGTGCACGGAATCGACAATTGCTGATCGACGCCGGCAAAGCGGGCTTCTCGGAAGTCGGGCTGAATGTGAGCTTGGAAGAAATCGCGCGCCGCGCCGGCGTCGGCATCGGCACCTTATATCGCCATTTCCCAACCCGAGAGGAAGTTGTGGAAGCGGTTTACCGGCGCGAAGTGGAGCAGCTGGCGCAAGCCGTGCCGCGGCTGCTCGAGACTTTGCCGCCAGGCGAGGCGTTGCATAAGTGGATGCACTTGTTCGTCGACTACATTGCCACCAAGCGCTTGATCGCACCGTCGCTGGGACCTGCCACAGGCAGTTCTTCCGCGCTCTATGCAACCTCCAAGGAACTGATCACGGGTGCGATAACCACGCTGGTGAAACGCGCCGTCGGTAGCGGCGATGTGCGTAAGGACATTGATCCGTCTGACTTGCTGCGCGCGCTGGTCGGGGTCAGCTTCGGCAATCCCGACGTGGGCTGGGAAGCGAGCGCCCGCCGGCTCGTCGACATTCTCATGGATGGGTTGCGGCGCTAGTTGGGCAGCATCAGAACAAAGCCGTCGTTTTCGTAGGCATAGAATCGCCATTCGCGAACGGTCTTCGGTGTTCCCAATATGACGAGCTGCTGACGCAATGTTGCGATGTCATTGAACACGTCCGAGGCCTTGATGAGGTTCTCGTATTTTCGCAGAAGGTTTTCGGAAGCGGGACCTTCCGGAGCATAGGTGATCAACACCTTCAGCGGCGCGTTGAAGGACTGAAGCTTATTCATCTTTTCGTGGGCACGAGAACTGTCGTTTTCGTGTTCTATGGCCACGGAAATC
>Ga0193728_1002018_pt1 | contig 10499 bp, 5 predicted proteins | sample U1c1metaG_FD_143037 | JGI IMG/M metagenome (GOLD analysis project Ga0193728, IMG submission 143037) | Soil microbial communities from a riparian zone of the East river system, Colorado, United States - U1c1 | ecosystem: Environmental > Terrestrial > Soil > Riparian zone | place: USA: East River... | reverse complement strand
TTGAAGACGTCACCACAAAGGCGCATATCGATCAGACCAACGGACATTACGCGTTCAGCGTGTCAACCCTCGACTTCGACGACGACGGCTGGCCCGATATTTATGTCGCTTGTGACAGCACGCCCAGCATTCTGTATCACAATAATCGCGACGGAACTTTCACTGATGTGGCCGTGATTGCCGGAGCCGCCTTCAATGAGGACGGCCGCGAACAAGCAGGCATGGGGACTACGGTCGCCGACTTCGACGGTGACGGGCGACTCGATATCTTCAAGACGAATTTCTCCGACGACACCGCAACTTTATACCGCAACAATGGAGATGACACTTTCAGCGATGCGACTTTTCCCGCGGGTCTGGGACTGCACACTCAATACCTCGGTTGGGGCGCGATGTTCTTCGATTTCGACAATGATGGCTGGCCGGATTTAATTGTGGCCAACGGGCACGTCTACCCCGAGGTGGACAAGTACCATCTGGGCAGCAATTATCAGGAACCTCGTGTGCTATATCGCAACAATGGCAACGGCACATTCACCGATCTCTCCGCTTCCGCCGGGCCAGGAATAAACACACCCGCGTCTGCTCGGGGCTTGGCCGTCGGCGATCTCTGGAATGATGGACGACTCTCGGTTGTGATCAGCAACATGAGCGCCCGTCCCAGCCTGTTGGTCAATGAAGTTCGCTCCAGCAATCACTGGATCGCGATTAAGACCGTAGGAAGCAAGTCGAATCGTGACGGCATCGGCGCGCGCGTCACCGTCAGGATCGGCAAGCGAACCTTGGTGGACGAAGTCCGCAGCGGTTCAAGTTACGATTCCAATAGCGACATGCGCGTCCACTTCGGATTGGGCTCAGCGGTCAAGATCGATGAATTGAAAATCCGTTGGCCGAGCGGGTTGGTAGAACGCTTCGATAACCTGCGTGTGGATGCCGTTCATACATTGAAGGAAGGGGCTGGCACTGCGGAGCGGGATGCGACGGGAAAACCGAAAGTCCGGCCCGGCGGCGGATTATAACGCGCATTACTTTCCAGACTTTATCTTTGGTGCCGCGGGGAACTGCATAGTGCGCACGACGCCTTCACCTTCTTTGATGAAGACCAATTGATTGGGCTTGATGTCCTTCAGCGTATCTACTTGTCCACTGGGCCAGCGAATTTCCAGAAGATCGACCTTCTCCGCTTTCCCAAGTCCGAAATGGACACGCAGATCATTTTGCGAAATATAACTTCCACCGCTGCGGACTTCATCAATCTGTTCATGCGGCTTGTTTTCGCCGGGCAAACGAGTGACGCATTTCAATCGCGCGCCGATCCCGCTGCGATTCGACTTACTTCCGAAGGTCTTTATCTTGATCCAATTATTTGCTGTACGAGAATCGCAGCGTAGCAGTTGTGGAAAGTCGTTGACCGTGTTCACGACGATGTCGATGTCGCCGTCGTTGTCGAAGTCTCCAAAGGCACATCCCCGCGAGGCTGAGGGCACGGAGATTCCTGGACCTGCCTGTAACGAAACGTCCTCGAACCTCCGGTTGCGCAGATTGCGATAGAGCAACTTGCGCTGCGCATATCCCGCCTCCGTCTTCAACTGCTCGACTTCGGGATAAACGTGACCATTGCAAAGCAGGATATCGGGCCACCCATCGTTGTCCATATCGAAAAATCCGCAGCCCCATCCCAGGTATTGCGTATGTGCGCCAAGGCCCGCAGTAAACGTCGCATCTTCAAAATTTCCCCCGCCAAGATTGTGGTAGAGAGAAGGTGTGTCTCCCGCGAAGTTGGTTTTGACGATATCGAGATTGCCGTCCAGATCGTAATCTGCCGCTGACACGCCCATGCCTGCCTGCGGTTTTCCGTCAGCGCTCAAGGCGCTTCCCGAGTCCATGCCAATGTCCACGAACTTGCCGTTCTTTTTATTCTGATAAAGCAAACTCTGGGTGGAATCGTTGGCGACATAGATATCGGGCCAGCCGTCATTGTCGAAATCGGCAGTGAGAACGCCCAGGCCGAAGGTTCCATTGACCTGCAGAATCCCTGCACTCTCGGAGACGTCGGTGAATGTTCCATCGCCATTGTTGTGATACAGGATGTTCTTCCCACCGGTTAACCCCGGGGGCCCGCACGCCACCATCACCGCTTTGTACAAACAAGGGCCGGACTCTGGAACCGGAGCGGTCGCCAGATCCAAATCGATGTAATTCGCCACGAATAGGTCAAGGTGTCCGTCGCGATCGTAATCCACAAAAGCACAGCCGGTTCCCCAACGTATCTTTTTTCCGGCGACGCCCGCTTTCTCGCTTACATCTGTGAATGTGCCGTCGCCATTGTTGTGGTACAGGACATTCTTGCCGTAATACGTGACAAAGAGATCGTCAAAACCGTCATTGTCGTAATCGCCGATACATACGCCCTGTCCCCAACCGGAATGCGCCAGGCCGGCTTTTACCGTCACATCCGTGAAGGTACCGTCGCGATTATTCTTGAACAGGTGTGAAGTAGGCTCTTTGCCCGGAGGAAAACCTTCCAGGCGCGAACCGTTCACCAGAAAAATATCCAGCCAACCGTCGTTGTCGTAATCGTAGAAGGCGACACCGCAGCCGGTGGTCTCCAGCAGATATTTATTCTTGTGTTCGCCTCCAAAGATGGTTTTTGCGTTCACTCCAGATTCCTGCGCCACATTGATAAAGCTGACACCAAGATCAGCAGCAGGCTTTGACGTGCCCGCTTCTTCCGCGGGGCGAAACAATGCTTGCAACCGGCGAGGAAATGCGGCCGCCAGCAATGCCTGGAAAGGCAGAACCATTGCATAGCGACTCAAAGACTGGAGGAATGTGCGTCGTGAAGACAACAGGAGATTACCCGTGGGACTTGGCTCGTGCTAGAATTCGCCCCTAGTTTCTTATAGTACAGCGTTGCGATTTTGCAAAACGACGTTTCGGAAAGCTGAATTACTCCTGCACTGATCCGCTGCTCGGCGAATCATAAGCATGCAACCCAGCTCTCGCCTTTCGCAACACCGCGTTCGCTCTCATTTTATTTCAGTCACACTACTTGTCATATTTCTATCACCAGCCCTGGCAGAGCAAAGGATGCATCCGCTCGAACTCTCGCGGCCGGTGCGTTCCTGGGAATTTTTGCCGGTGGTTGGCGAGAGCGCGGGACTGTTTGGCAATGAGGCTGGTCAATTTGAGGCATGGGTATATCCGCTGAAAATCCTGCGCGACTTCCATCTCACTTTTCTGGTCGGCGGTCGCGCGCTTCTTGCCGACACTCTGGCTCGTACGATCACGGTGAGGCCAGAATCCAGTACGATTCTTTACTCCGGAGACACATTTTCGGTGAGCGAAACCCTGTTCGTGCCCGTGCATGAGGCTGGCGCCATCGTTCTCATTGAGGTCGAGACTTCTGAACCGTTGGAGGTGGAAGCATCTTTCCACCGTGATTTTCAGCTGGAATGGCCCGCCGCGCTGGGTGGAACCTTCATCACCTGGGATCCCGACTTACACGCATTTTTCATGGGCGAAGAACAAAAGAAATTCGCCGCGTTTGTGGGCTCACCTTCCGCAACCGGTTATCTTGAGGAGTTCTCTACCAACTACGCGTCCTCACGAGAAAATTCCTTTCGTCTGGGCGTAACCAACAAGGGCAAAGACAGGAAAGTGATAGTCATTGCTGCTTCACTTCAAAATCGCGACGAGGCCGTAACCGCCTATCGCCGTCTTTCGGCCGGGTCTGCGGATCTTCTACGAGAATCAGCCGCCTACTATGGCGATTATCTGAACAAAACTGTCAACCTTGATCTCCCTGACCCTGACTTGCAGAAAGCCTATGACTGGTCACGCATCAGCATGGTTCAAGGTTTGGTTACTAATCCATTTCTCGGCACCGGGCTGATCGCCGGCTATCGCACTTCAGGCGACAGTCAACGGCCCGGTTTTGCGTGGTTCTTTGGGCGGGATTCCCTCTGGACTTCGCTGGCTCTCAACTCTGCAGGTGACTTCAAAACAACCCGTACCGCGATCGACTTCCTGAGCAAGTATCAGCGAGCCGATGGAAAAATTCCGCACGAGATCTCGCAAGGCGCTAGTTTCGTTCCCTGGTTCACGAACTACCCTTACGGCTACGCTTCGGCAGACGCTACACCTCTATACATAATTGCGATGAATGATTACGTCTTCCGCAGCGGTGATGTTGACTTCGCGAAGGCGAAATGGGAGAGCGTCTGGAAGGCGTATCAATTCCTGCGCTCCACCTACGACGCCCAAGGATTTCCCCAAAATTTTGGATTCGGTCATGGCTGGGTGGAAGGCGGTCCCCTTTTACCCGTGAAGACGGAGTTGTACCAGAGTGGGTTGGGCGTCGAGGCCTTGCGTGCACTTTCTAGTTTGGCCCACCTGATTGGCAAAGACGACGTCAGTAACGAAACCGCTCAGAGTTTCCTTAACCGAGATGCGCTGTTGAACCAGGCGTTCTGGTCACCTGGAAAGAACATTTTTGCCTTTGCTCTGGACAAGGATAATCAGCGCGTGGACGTTCCGAGTGTGCTCGCAACTGTGCCTATGTGGTTCGGCTTGCTGCATGAAGATAAAACCGAAGCGATGCTCAACCAACTCGCCGGTTATGAGCATCAAACCGATTGGGGCATGCGCATCATTTCATCACAGGATCCGAAATACAATCCGGGCGGATATCACTTCGGTTCGGTATGGCCATTGTTCACCGGCTGGGCCTCGGTAGGCGAATACCGCTACCATCGGGCGCTGCCTGCTTATTCGAACCTCCGAGCGAATGCTCTGCTCGCTCTCGACGGTTCTCTGGGTCACGTCACCGAGGTTCTCTCCGGTGACTACTATCAGCCGATCTCCACCAGTTCGCCACACCAGATCTGGTCAGCAGCTATGGTGGTTAGTCCAATACTTCGCGGCATGTTGGGGCTGGAGGCGAATGCCGTTTCGCATAGTCTCGTCTTCGCTCCTCACGTTCCCGCTGACTGGACTTCGTTCCGCGTACAAAAGTTGCGTGTCGGCACCTCAACCGTGGACATGACCTATCGTAAGACGGCGGAAAGCATCACTCTGGAAGTAAAGCGAACCGGAACCGGAGACTGCACTCTCGAATTCGCGCCGGCACTTAGCCTGCGGACTACGATTCTGGGAGCGGAATTAAACGGCCGCCCGGTTGCGGTCCACACACTTACCAACGCAGTCGATGAACATGCCAGCGTCCAGTTTCCCGTGACAGGGGACTCCAATACCCTGCGAATCCGCATACGCAACGATTTTGGTCTGGTTCTGTCCTCCAGCTTGCCTGCTCTGGGCAGCAGCAGCCGTGGCCTGCGCATTGTGTCAGAGTCCTGGAGCCAGAAGCACGACACTCTGTGGCTTGACGTTTCCGGGCTTTCGGGTAACGTGTATGAACTCCGGTTGTGGAATTCAAGCCAGATCGAATCTTTGGACGGAGCCGAGTTAGTTAAAACCACTCAGGATCAGGCTGTCGCCCGTATTCCATTTCCAGCAAGTTCATCAGAAGCTTACGTCCAGAAGAAAATTACGCTTCATTTCTCGACGAAGCATTAATCGACCAGCACGAGAAAACGAATTCATCAGGAGGTCGTCATGTTTAATCGGTTCCTTCAGTCTGCGGTGCTTGGCTTCACTCTTTGTCTGTCTTTCGTTTTCGCCGACGCGCAAGCCGCGCCGCGCGATGCTGAAGGACACGAGTGGTGGCAACACGCTGTTTTCTACGAGATTTATCCGCGCAGTTATGCCGACAGTAACAACGACGGCATCGGCGATCTCAAGGGCATCACCGCGAAACTCGACTACCTGAAACAGTTGGGCGTGGATGCCATCTGGCTGACTCCCTGCTTTCCTTCGCCGCAAGTGGATTTTGGCTATGACGTTTCTGATTATCAGGACATCGATCCTATGTACGGCAATCTCGCGGATTTCGATCGAATGGCCAGTGAGGGTAAAACCCGGGACATACACATCATCATGGATTTTGTGATGAACCATACTTCGGACAAGCACAAATGGTTTCTCGATTCAAAATCCTCTCGTACCTCCAACTATCGCGATTGGTATGTCTGGCGTGACGGCAAGGGACCAAAGCGGCCGCCCAACAATTGGCTTTCTACATTCGGCGGTCCGGCATGGAAATACGACGCTAAAACGGGGCAGTGGTATTACCACTTCTTTTATCCCGAACAACCGGACCTGAATTGGCGGAACCCGGCCGTGGAAAAGGCTATGTTCGATGTCACCACATGGTGGTACAACCGCGGCGTGGCCGGCTTCCGTCTGGATGCGGTGGACACTCTCTTCGAAGATCCGCAGCTACGCGACAATCCGGTGCTGCCGGGAACGAATCGTTACGGCGACCCCAACATGGAGAACAAATACAACACGAAGTTGCCCGAACTCCATGACGTTCTCCGAAAACTTCGCAAGGTCGCGGATGAGCACGGAGCAGTGCTGATCGGTGAAACCTGGACCAGCGACATCACCGAGTTGAAAAAATATTACGGTGAGCACAGCAACGAACTGCAGATGCCCATGGATCTGATGTTCGCCACCGTGAACAAAGTTTCCGCGCCGGAATTCCGCCGCCAGATCGGCGCCGTCGATGCCGCGGGTGGTTGGCCGGTCTACGTAATCAGCAACCACGACATCCCTCGCTCTTACGTTCGCTACGGAGATGGCCAGCACAATGACGCTATCGCCAAGCTCATGGCAGGCTTGTATCTGACGCTACGCGGTACCCCGATCATGTATTACGGGGAAGAGATTGGTATGGAAAACAACGATCCGAAGAGCAAGAGCGACGTGAAAGATCCCATTGGCAAGCTGGGCTGGCCGCAGGAAAAAGGCAGAGACGGTGAACGCACTCCGATGCAATGGGATGACACTGCCAATGCCGGTTTCAGCCGCAGCAAGCCCTGGCTGCCCGTTCCTCCCAGCTACAAGACCCACAACGTGGCGACCGAACTCAAAGATCCAAATTCGATTCTCTCGTTCTATAAGCAGGTTCTTGCTCTGCGCCACACCAACCACGCTTTGCTGGACGGCGAATATATCGCACTGAATGAGAATGATCCCAACGTGCTTGCATATCTTCGCAAGTACAAAGATGAAACGGTTCTGGTCGCTCTGAACATGTCTCCAGCGGCGCAGAAAGTGAGCTTCGATCTATCTTCGCGAGGTTTGGCGGGCGCGAAGGCTACGACTCTGGTCACGAGCATGACTCAATCGCCGCAAGCCACTCTCAGCGATTTGTCGCTCGAACCCTTTGGCGTTTATATCGCGTCGATTTCAAAGTAAGTGCACTGGGGGCTTCGTCGTTGTGTTCGATACGAGTATTGAGTGTCACAGCAGCGCAACGTCCTCGCGTGATCTCGAGGCAAGTGAATTGTTGTGACCGCATCGAGCGCAGACCGATGGACAGAACTCTGCCGGAGAGTAGGGAGCGAAGAGGATCCCCAAAAGCGGCTTGCTATTCTTGTAGAAATTGAGGCCGCCGCACGCCAGGAACAGGAAGAACTAAAACTTCGACTCCGCCCGCACATCCAAAGATACAAACTTCTGACCAAGAACGCGTCGGCGGCAGAATAGGATCCATACTTTCGTCCATTGACAACTATTCGCTGGCCGACTAAAGTGCAGGCCCAGACCCTGTTTCTGTCGCCTCAGCGAATTCAACTGGCTGAGCACCAGGTTTGTTTTCAGACCAACTCCCAGGAGACACCTCAATGGACCGCCGCAACTTGCTAAATCGCGCAGTTTTGATTGCTTTGCTACTCCACCTGATCCTGCTGACTGGGTCGGCTTGGGCCTTCGGCGCTTCAGACAAAATTGCCGCCCGCGTACTCACTGACACCGCCAATGGCGGTACTACTGAAGCTCTGGTTGTGCTCGGGGCGCAGGCTGACTTGAGTCCGGCCGCTGCCCTTCCCAGCAAACTGGAAAAGGGGCTGTTCGTGGTGAACGCGCTGCGCGCAGTCGCAGCCCGCAGCCAGGCTCCGTTGCGCGCTTTTCTGGGTCAACGTGGTGTTCCTTATCAATCCTTCTACATCGTGAACATGATCAAGGTCACAGGCAATCTGGCGTTAATGCAGGAACTTGCCGCGCGTTCGGACGTAAGCCGGATCGACGCCAATCCGCAGGTTCGCACCAGCTTGCCAATACCAAGTGGCATTGACGCTAGCGCTGCCCCGACTGGCATTGAATGGAATGTCTCGAGGGTACGTGCGCCAAACGTCTGGGCCTTGGGCTTTCGTGGCGAGGGCCGAGTCGTAGCCGGTAACGACACCGGTGTTCAATGGGATCATCCTTCATTCAAGGCTCGTTATCGCGGCTGGGACGGCACCAAAGTTGACCATGACTACAACTGGCATGATGCCACCAGCCAGCACTCGCCCACTCCGATTGATCCTTACGGTCACGGCACATTTACCCTGAGCCAGATGGTGGGTGACGACGGTCAGGGAAACCAGGTTGGCGTTGCCCCCGGCGCAAAATGGTTCGCTTGCCGCAATATGGACGCCAGCGGTACCGGCTCTCCGGCCACTTACACGGAATGCTTCGAGTTCCTGATGGCGCCCTATCCCGTGGGCGGAGATCCGAACCAAGGCGATCCCACCCTTGCGCCGGACTCCATCAACAACTCCTGGGGATGTCCTGCCAGCGAAGGCTGCTCGGCCAATACCTTGCTGGCTGTACTGGACTCAGTGCGCGCCGCCGGAATCTTTCCGGCTGTTGCTGCTGGCAATTCTGGCTCAGGCTGTTCCACTGTTTCCGATCCTCCGGCCATTTACAACAGCTCGGTCACGGTGGGTGCGACCAACTCCTTAAACCAGATTTCTTTTTTCAGCAGTCGTGGTCCGGTCACGGCCGATGGCAGTCGTCGTTTGAAACCAGATATTTCTGCGCCGGGGGAGAACATTCGTGGCGCTGTGCCGGGCAATGGATACCAGTCTGGCTGGTCAGGAACTTCCATGGCGACTCCACACATAGCTGGCGGAGTTGCGATGATCTGGCAGGCCAAGCCAGTGCTGATCGGAGACATTGACGGAACGGAAAGACTTCTTACTCGTGCCGCTGTCCATATGAAGAGCACGCAAAACTGTGGGGGGTCGGGACAAAGAATCCCCAACAACATTTTCGGCTGGGGCATTCTAAATCTCCTGCGCGCGGTGCAAGCACCCTGAACGCGCCGGAGCAAACAGTCCGATCGAGAGGCGAACCTGGCACCGATAGCCCTTGCAACGGGCAGGCAGAAAATTGACACTGAGACGGCATGAAAGCCATCGCCGTCATTCCTGCCCGGCTCGCCTCCACTCGTCTGCCGCGCAAAATGTTGCGCGAAATTGGGGGCAAGCCCCTCGTGGGTGTTGTCTACGAAGCTGTTCGTTCCTCTCAGCTGCTCGATGACGTAATCATCGCCACCGATTCCGACGAAATCCTGCGGGTCTGCAGTGAGAACGGTTGGAAGGCACTGATGACCTCCACTGCGCACAGCAGCGGTACTCAGCGGGTACACGAAGTGTCCAAGGCGGTTGCGGCAGATATTTATCTGAATGTGCAGGGGGATGAGCCGCTCACACGGCCGGAGCACATCGCCACCCTGCTTGATGTCATGCGAGATTCGAAAGTCCAGGTTGGAACCCTGAAAACGCCCGCTTCTGTTGCGGACATCAACAATCCGAACGCTGTGAAAGTCGTGGTTGATGCAGATGGACGGGCTCTGTATTTCTCCCGTGCCACGATTCCGCATGATCGGGATGGCACGAGTCCGCAATACCACAAGCACCTCGGCTTCTACGCCTATCGCAAAACCGCGCTTGATCGCTTCGTAGCCTTGCCCGAATCCTCACTCGAGCGCAGCGAGCGGCTGGAGCAGTTACGTTTCCTGGAGAACGGGATTCCAATCTTTGTGGGGGAAACACCCTACGACACCATTGGAGTGGATACCGAAGAAGACTTGAGGCACGTGGAAATGCTTCTGCGCGCCCGCTGAGTGCTGACGCGGCGAGTGCGCTAGAAAATCAATTCCGGTGTTTGTGGCGCATCGCTTTGTGGATTTTTTTCCATCTTTCCTTTTCCTGCCGTGCCATCTCTGGATCGGCTTTTCGTTCCTGAAAACGCAACTCCGCTTGCAGCTTGCGATAATTCTCCAGACGTTCGAATCCGAGTTGTCCCTCCAGAATCGCTGCCTCCACCGTACAGCCGGGCTCGCCGCCGTGCGCGCAATCCCGGAACTTGCAGTTCTCGGCCAGAGCCGCGATATCCTCAAAGGCACGAGACAGGCCTTTTTCGCTCTCCCACAGCTGTAACTCGCGCATCCCTGGAGTGTCGATCACGATGCCTCCGCCGGGCAGAAAGATCATTTGGCGTGAGGTCGTGGTATGCCGGCCACGATCATCGTCCTCTCTAACAGGTTGCACACGAAGAAGTGTCGCTCCCGATAGCGCGTTGATAATCGTGGATTTCCCCACCCC
>Ga0193728_1002017_pt1 | contig 10499 bp, 8 predicted proteins | sample U1c1metaG_FD_143037 | JGI IMG/M metagenome (GOLD analysis project Ga0193728, IMG submission 143037) | Soil microbial communities from a riparian zone of the East river system, Colorado, United States - U1c1 | ecosystem: Environmental > Terrestrial > Soil > Riparian zone | place: USA: East River... | reverse complement strand
GGCCCGCTCCGCAAGCTGCAACCGCAGCTGCTCGTAAGGGGGAACCGGTGAACCGGCATCAATCGTGATCATCATTGCGGTGACCTCCTAACGCGGAAGATCTCGATCAGTCGTGTGTCCGGTGGATGAGCCGCGACAGGACAATGGCGCTGCGTGTGTGATCGACGTTGGGCGCGATCCGCACCTTTTCGAGGGCGATTTCGAGCGAGGGGATGTCGCGCGAGCGCATGTGCACGATCGCATCGGCGGAGCCCGTGACGGTCCCGGCATCGACGACCTCCGGCACCCCCGACAGGATTCGCTTGAGCTCCTCCGGGGCGACCGTGCCGCGACAGAACAGCTCGACGTAGGCCTCCGTCGCCATCCCGTCCACGGCGGGATCGACCTGGATCGTGAAGCCGCGGATGACGCCGTCGGCGACCAGCCGGTCGACCCGACGCTTGACCGCCGAAGCGGACAATCCAATCACTTCACCGATGTCGCCGTAGCCCGCGCGGGCGTTTTGGCGGAGCAGATCGATGATGCCGTAGTCGAGACTGTCCATCCGGACACTCTATGGCGAAAAACTGTGTGAGCCCAAGCAAAGACAGCGATTCCGTGCGCGTAAAGCTCCCAAATTGACGAAAGTGCGTGAAAAGCTGGGGTCATGACGATGACAGACGCCTCTACGGTCGCGCCGCCGCGCCACGCATCCAAGCGTTCCGTACTCATGTGCCGCCCCGAGTACTTCACGGTCTCCTACCGGATCAATCCGTGGATGCATCCGGAGGCCCCCACGGACACCACCCTCGCCGTGAAGCAGTGGGAGGTGCTCTACCAGACCTATCTCGATCTCGGTTTCGACGTCCAGCTGGTCGATCCGATCGAAGGCCTGCCGGATATGGTCTACGCCGCGAACGGCGGCTTCGTACTCGACAACATCGCCTACGGCGCGAGCTTCACGTACCCGGAACGCCAGCCGGAGGGTCCGGCCTACATGGATTGGTTTGGCGCGAACGGATACCAGGTTCGGGTCCCGGAGAACGTCAACGAGGGTGAGGGCGACTTCCTGCTCGTCGGCGACGTCATCCTCGCGGGCATGGGTTTCCGCACCGCGTCCAAGAGCCACGAGGAGCTGGCCGAGATCTTCGGACGCCCGGTGATCACGCTGAACCTGGTCAACCCGAGTTTCTACCACCTCGATACCGCGGTGGCCGTGCTCGACCCATCGCCCGCAACCGGCCCCGCGACGAGCTCAGGGACCGATTGCAATATTGCCTACCTGCCGAGCGCCTTCGACGAGCCGAGCCTGGCCATCCTCCGTGAGCGCTACCCGAACGCGATCATCGTGACAGAGGAGGATGCGGCCATCCTCGGCCTGAACTCCTACAGCGACGGCTACAACGTCGTGATCGCGGCACGCGCGAAAGACTTCGAGCGCCAGCTGCGCGAGCGTGGGTACAACCCCATCGGAGTGGACCTGTCCGAGTTGCTGCTCGGGGGCGGCGGAGTCAAGTGCTGCACCCTGGAGCTGCGCAGGTAGATCTGCATACCTCCAGCCCGGAGTGACCGCTAGACGCGAGCGAGGATGCCCGTCAGGTCGGCGCTCGCGGAGAGTTCGCCGTACAGGTGCGAGCGATCCGGACCGAGGCGCGACTCGATGAATGCGTCTGAGACGGCACTCGGTGCGTGCTGGAGCAGCAGCGACGCCTGCAGGCTGAGTGCGAGTTCGGCGACCAGTCGACGCGCCAGCCTGGATGCCGCATCGGGTTCGGCCGCGGCGACCGACCGCGCGAGCGACCGGGTCGCCGCGCGATGGGTATCGAACGTCGCCGAGGCACCGGTGGCGAGGCCCACCTCGGCGTCAAATGCCTCGAGACTCTCCGGTTCTTTCGCGAGCGCTCGGAGCACGTCGAGGGCGATCACGTTGCCGGATCCCTCCCACACTGCCATGACCGGTTGCTCACGGTAGCGGCGTGCGAGCGGGAACGCCTCGGTGTAGCCATTTCCGCCGAGGCACTCGAGCGCCTCATAGGCGTGCTCGGGCCCGCGCTTGCAGATCCAGTACTTGGACACTGCGGTCGCCAGTCGGCGAAAGGCGAGTTCGGCGGATGACGCGTCCTCGTCGTGTGCCCGCGCGAGCCGCATCGCGGTCGCCGTCGCGGCCTCGGATTCGAGTGCAAGGTCGGCAACCACTGCGGTCATGGCCGGCTGATCGATGAGCAGTCGCCCGAACGCTTCCCGGTGTCGGACGTGCCACGCGGCCTCCGCGACCGCCTGCCGCATCCCGGCCGTCGTGCCGTAAATGCAGTCGAGCCGGGTACGCGCGACCATCTCGATGATGGTCTTAACCCCGCGTCCCTCCTCGCCGAGGAGTTCGCCGACGGTGCCGTCGAACTCGACCTCGCTCGAAGCGTTCGACCGATTGCCGAGCTTGTCCTTGAGCCGCTGGATGCGGAAAACGTTGCGTTCGCCATCGTCGAGCACACGAGCCACCAGAAAGCAGCTGAGCCCCGCCGGCGCCTGGGCGAGCACCAGGAAGCCGTCCGACATCGGCGCGCTGCAAAACCACTTGTGCCCGGTGAGCAGGTAGCTGCCGTCGCCGACAGGGATGGCCTCTGTCGTGTTGGCTCGAACATCCGAGCCGCCCTGTTTCTCCGTCATCGCCATGCCGAACAGCGCGGAGGTCTTGCCAGGACGCAGGGCACCGTCATAGTCGCGGCTCAGTAGCCGCGGCATCCACTTCTCGGCGAGAGCAGGAGTTGTCGCCAGTGCGGGGACCGCGGAGTGCGTCATCGAGATGGGACAGGCATGGCCCGGCTCGATCTGCGCGAAGAGCATGAAGGTGGCCGCCCTGGCGACGTTCGCGCCGGGCGCGGGTTCCGCCCAGGCGGAGGTGTGTGCTCCGGCAGCAACGGCGGCCGCGATGATCCGCTGGTAGCTGGAGTCATACTCGACCTCGTCGATCCGGTTGCCGTGGGGATCGAACGTGACCAGCTCCGGCTCGATCCGGTTGGCTCGCTCTGCATCGTGCTGGAACTCGGCCGTGCCGACGTACCGGCCGGTCGCGCCGAGCTGATCAAGTGCCCAGCCGGCGTCATAGCGCGTCACCGCTTCGACCAGCGGAGTGTTGGTTCCGAACTCATCAACACCGACCCGCGGTGGAACCTGGTTGAGCACCCTGTGTGTGATCGACATCGACCCTCCCTGCGGGTCTAGCCTGTCACGTTCGCTTTCCCAGAACGTAGCGCTGGATCGCGATGACCGCCGCGCCGCGACACCACTCCGTGTTGTCGCCCGGCGTCGAAACGATGTCGATGGCGTGAGCTCGCGGGTCCCGGTCGGCGGCGATGCCCTCAGCGATTGCATCCGCTGCGACGTCGACCAGACGCACGCCTTCGCCGCCCAGGACGACGCGCTCCGGAGCGGTGAGGTTGGCGATCGCGGCGAGCAGGCGCCCGAGTCCGCGGCCAGCGTCATCCACGACTCGTCGCGCTGCCGGTTCGCCCGCCGCAGCGAGGTCGAGCGCTTCGTCGTAGCTCACGGGCCGATCGAGCGCGAGGGAGACCGCGGATGCGACAGCAGATTGCGTCAGCACGCTGCGTGCGCAACCGCGGTGGCCCGCCGGGCAGAGCGGCCCGAACGGGTCGAGCGGCCAGTGGCCCACGAGGCCGATGCCGGAATCATCATCGACGACGATGTCGTCGTGAACGACGAGTCCGTATCCGATGCCGGCGCCCAGCGTCAGGATGGCGAAACGGTCGAGTCCTCGGCCCGCGCCGAACCAGTGCTCAGACTCGGTGAACGCGACGACGTCGTTCTCGATGACGGTCGGCACGCCCGTTGCGCGCTCCAGCATCGCGCCGAGTGGCACATCGGACCAGCCCAGGAACGGCGCGCTGCGCACGATCGAGTGGTCTGTGACGAGCGCACCGATGCCCAGCCCCAAAGCGGTAACCGTGTTTACCGATTGCGCGAGTTCCGCAGCGAGGTCCGCGATCACGGCGACGACAGACTCCGGGTCGCGAGTCGAGAGTACGACCGACTTTGAGACGAGGATGTTGGCGCGAAGGTCGGTCAGGACACCGAGCACCTCGTCGGCTGTCAGCTTCATGCCGATGAAGTGCTGCGACTCTGGCACGATGTCGAGCGGCCGAGATGGCCGACCCGCTCGTCCATCAGTCTTTTCCTCGACCTCGACCAGCAGCCCGCTCTCGATCAGCGGCGTGCTGAGACGGGTGAGCGAACCGGCTGAGAGCTCAAGCTTGCGGGCGATATCGCTACGCGAAATGGGCCCGTTGATTAGGACCTGCAGCGCAACGGAGCGGGACGCGCCAACATCGGGTGTCCAGGGAGGAGTGGCAATCCGCATCCTTGCGCCCTTCGATCCCGGTGAAAGCTCTAGCGTGCCATAGACCGATTAGTTTCGTCAATCAACATAACACAGGCGCGTAGACTCCAAATCACGGCTGATTGACACCGAATTACTTTTGCAGTAGAACTATTCCAACCGCTCGCTCATTCGTGCGGTACTAACACCACCGTGTCCCGAAATTACGACAGGAGAATCGCAATGATGCGTTCACGCAAGCTGGGGTTGGCGGTGGTGACGGCGGCGATGGTTTCGCTGCTTGCCGCTGGCTGCTCCGCAAGCACACCGACCGCGAAGGCAAGCCCAGTGACGTTGACGTTCTGGGGTGCTTACGGCAACGGCGGCAATTCCACACAGCAGGATGCTCTCAACAAGACGCTGATCCCCGCCTTCGAGAAGGCAAACCCCGGCATCACGGTGAAGTACACCGACATCGCCTACGACTCGCTGCTGCAGAAACTCACCACGAGCGCTGCGGGCGGTCAGCTCCCCGACCTGGTTCGGTCCGATATCGGATGGGTTCCCCAGTTCGCGCAGGACGGGGTGTTCGACGCTCTGAGCGACGACATGTCGGACTACAAGACGCTCGCGGCCAAGGACTATCCGGGCAGCGTCGCGACCAACCTCTACAAGGGCAAGTACTATGGGCTGCCGCTCGACACCAACACGCGCGTGCTCATCACGAGCCAGGCGGCGCTGGACAAAGCCGGCGTGACCGCTCCCCCCAAGACGTTTGCCGACCTGCAAGCCATGGCCGACAAGCTCAGGGGAACGGGCGTCTCCCTGTTCGCCGACAGCAAGCTGCAGGCGTGGGACATCTCCCCGTGGATCTGGTCCGGCGGTGGCGTGGTGACGAACAAGGCCGAGACGAAGGCGACGGGCTATCTCAACAGTGCGGCGAACGTGAAGACGATCCAGATGCTGGTCAATTGGTACAAGGAGGGGCTCATCCCCAACCTGATCACGGGCAATGCGGGTGCGACGAGCACTCAGGATGGCCTGCCCAAGACCCAGTACGCGACAATCTTCGACGGACCATGGATGGCCGGGACGTGGGAGGGCGCGTATCCGACGTTCAAGCCGATCTATTCGCCCATCCCCGCGGGTGCGGGCGGTTCGATCAGCGTCGTCGGCGGAGAGGACATCGTCATGACGTCATCCTCGAAGCACAAGGCGGCCGCCGAGAAGTTCCTTCGCTTCACCCAGACCTCGCAGTTCCAGATCGCGATGGCCAAGACCGGGCAGATGACGGTCGTACCAAGCCTCGCTGCCGAGCAGGCCAAGCTCGAGAGTTACTACAAGGTCTACTCCGACCAGCTGAAGACCGCGAAGTCGCGCGTTGCCAGTCCGAACCAGAGCAAGATTGACACCGTGCTTGCGAACAGTCTGACGCCCGCGTTCCTGGGCACGACGACCGTGAAGGCCGCGCTCACCGATGCGGCGTCGCAGATCGACGCATTGCTGGGCGGGGACTAATAGTTTGGCTCTCATCCCCACGGCGGGTCGCGCGACGGACATCACGTCCGTCGCGCGACCCGGCCGGACACGACGCCGCAGGCGCTTTCCGAGCGCGACGCCATACCTCTTCCTTCTGCCGGGGGTCGCGGTCTTCGTAGTCGCGATCTTCTGGCCGGCCGTCCAGGCACTGGACATGAGCTTCTACAAATGGCAGATCTTCAACAGTTCGCTGAGCCAATGGCTGGGCTTTGGCAACTACGTGAGGGTTTTCGACGACCAACACTTCTGGCTGAGCCTTATGAACAGCGGCATCTACATGCTCGCCACGGTCATCCCGCAGATGGCCATCGGCCTCTTCATCGCGATCCTGCTCAAGCGGAAGAGCCCAGTGCAGCCACTGTTCCGCGTGCTGTTTTACCTGCCGGTAGTTACAAGCTGGGTCGTCGTGTCCCTACTCTTCAAATACCTCTTCGCCGACAGCGGTCTGGTCAACTTCACGCTGCACGACTTCCTGCACCTCGAAAACAGTGATATCTCGTGGCTTGCGAGCCGAGGGACGGCGCTCGCGGTGATCTGTCTTCTGGGGATCTGGAAGGGCGTCGGCTGGTCGATGATGATTTACCTTGCCGCGCTCCAGGGCGTGCCGGAGTCGCTCGAAGAGGCCGCCGTCATGGATGGCGCCGGTCGCTGGCAGCGTTTCCGCGCGGTGACCTTGCCCGCGATCAATCCCGCGACCGTGTTTCTGTCGGTGATGCTCGTGATCGGTGGCCTGAACGTTTTTGCTTCCGTCGAGTTGATTACCGGCGGCGGACCGGTTGGAGCGACAGATGTCGTGCTCAGTTACATGTACACCCAAGCGTTCACCTACCTCGACTTCGGCTACGGTTCGGCGATCGCTGCCGTACTTGCCGTAATTGTGCTCGTGCTCGCGCTTGTGCAGCTTCGGTTGTTCCGGAGCCGGAATGAAGAAGGTCTCGCGTGACGACATCGATCGGGCGCGTCCGTACGCCCGGGCTTCGCGCCGCGCGAAACACCGCGACCTCTTTCCGCTACGTCGCCCTCATCGTTGGCGCTCTCGTCATGGTCACGCCGTTCATTTACATGGTGTCGACGAGTTTCCAGTCGCAGGCGTACGTGCTGACCACTCCGCCGCAGTTCATCCCGAATCCCGCCACAACGTCGAACTACACCCAGGCGCTCAGTACCCAGAACTTCGCCCTGTATTTCGTGAACTCCCTGATCGTCGCCGTGATCTCGACCGGGATCTCCGTCCTGCTGAGTTCGATGATGGCGTATTCGTTCGCCAAATTCAGTTATCGCGGCAAGGAGCTGATCTTCCGGATCCTGTTGGCCGGGCTGACCATTCCCGCAGTAATGCTGCTCATTCCGCAGTACATCCTGGCGAAGAACTTCGGACTCCTGGATTCTCTCGGCGGACTGATCTTCTTCTATGTCGCGGGATCGCTGTCGCTCAATACGTTCCTGTTGCGTGGTTTCATCGCAGCCGTTCCGGCGGAACTCGACCAGGCCATGCAGGTGGATGGCGCGAATGCGTGGACCCGATACTGGCGGCTGGCACTGCCGCTGGCGAAGCCCGCTCTCGCAACCGCGACGATCTTTACGTTCCTGAACGGCTGGGATGAATATCCGATCGCACTGACGATGCTGAGCAACTCGGATCACTTCACACTTCCGTTGGCAATCGCCGACTATCAGGGTGCGAACTCGACCCAGTGGGGTCTGGTCTTTGCGGCGTCGTTGATCGCCGTCATCCCCGTCATCATCGTGTTCCTCGTCTTCCAGCGCTACTTCGTGCAGGGCCTGACGTCCGGGGCGGTCAAGGGATGAACGAGCTCGAAATTCTGCCGACGCGCGCAACTTACAGTGTCGGCGACTCCGTGTCCTTCGAACTGCGTGGTGGGACTCCGGGCGAGCTCTCGGTATGGCGCCTGGGCGCCGAGGTCCTCCGAACGCCGCACGATGGTGCGGACGTCGTCACGGTCGGCTGGTTGCCCGAGGGCAGCTATGGAATTGAATACGCCACGGCGGATGCCACGGTCCGCACCGCTGTCGAAGTCACGGTGACCTCGCGCCGACGCCTGCGATACGGGTTTGTCGTCGACTACTCGCCCGGCCGGGACCTCGTGAGTGTGACCGACAACATCCGTCGACTTCACCTGACCGACGTCCAGTTCTACGACTGGGGCTATCGTCATGCCGACCTTCTGGGCGGTGGCGACAGCTATCTCGATGCGCTCGAGCAGCCGGTGTCTCTGGCCACGGTGCATGCACTGATCGAGGCATTGCATGCCACGGGAACGCGATCCCTTGGCTATGCCGCTGTCTACGCTGTCGGTCCCGACGAGTGGCCGCACTGGCAGCATCGCGCGCTGCTGACGGCAACGGGCGAACCGTACGCCCTCGGGGACTTCCTGTTCCTGGTTGACCCTGCCGCGCCGGACTGGCTCGACAGCTTCACCCGCCAGCTCGGCGAGGCAGTACTGGCGCCGGGATTCGACGGCTTTCACCTCGACCAGTACGGGTACCCGAAGCGTGCGCTGCGCGCAGATGGAGAGTCTGTGGATGTCGCGCGCTCGTTCGTCACGATGATCGACACCGTGCGCGCGGCGCTGCCCGACCGGCAGCTCGTCTTCAACAACGTGAACGACTTTCCGACCTGGGCCACGGCGAGCGCGCCGCAGGATGCCGTCTACATCGAGGTGTGGGAGCCGAACGTGACCCTGCGCTCGCTCGCCGCGGTTGTCGCGCGGGCGCGAAGTGTCGCTCTCGAGAAGCCGGTTGTCGTCGCCGCATACCAACACGTTTACGACTCGGCGCCGGCATCCGTTGCCGACCTCTCGACGGCATTCACCATGGCGACGCTGTTCTCTCATGGCGCCACCCAGCTGCTTGCCGGCGAAGCGGATCGCATCCTGGTCGACCCGTACTACGTGCGCAACCACGCGATCGAGCCGTCAACGGCCGACCTGCTGAGGCGCTGGTACGACTTTCTCGTCGAGAACGATGATCTTCTGCTTGACCCGTCCATCGTCGACGTCACCGGATCGTACGCGGGGGACTACAACGACGACTGCGACGTCACGTTTGCCGCTGCTGCGAGTTCCGTGACCGCAACTCCCGGTTCGGTCTGGCGGCGGGTCACGACGGCGGGCGACCGGCTCATCGTGCACCTCATCAACCTGACGGCCCAGGAGAACGATCTGTGGGATGCGCCGCGTAACGAACCGGAAACGGCCGGCGCGGGCACTCTCCGATTCCGGCGCGTCGGAGCGGGCATCCCGCGTGTGCGAGTTGCGAGTCCGGACGGCACTCCCCGCCTGATCGATGTTCCCGTCGAGCTGGACGGCAGTCATGCGACCGCACGGCTGCCGGAATTCGCGATCTGGCAGCTCGTCGTGATCGATCTGGAGCCCGCGGCATGACGGATGTAGTCACGCTGCTTCACGGGGCAACCCCGGCCGCGTCAACACGGTGGTGGAAGAGCGCCGTCATCTATCAGGTCTATCCCCGAAGCTTTGCCGACTCGAACGGCGATGGGATTGGCGACCTCCCGGGCGTCGTGCAGCATCTGGATTACCTCGAAACCCTGGGGGTAGACGCGATCTGGCTCTCGCCGGTCTACTCGTCGCCCGCCGACGACAACGGCTATGACATCAGTGACTACCAGTCCGTCGATCCCGCCTTCGGCACTCTCGATGATTTCGATCGCCTCGTGACGGAGGCTCACGCCCGCGGAATGAAAATCGTCATGGATCTGGTGGTCAACCACACATCCGACGAGCATCCCTGGTTCGTCGATTCTGCCTCAAGCCCGACGAGCACGAAGAGGGACTGGTACTGGTGGCGCGCGCCGCGCGACGGGTTCGAGGGTGGTCAACCCGGAGCCGAGCCGAACAACTGGGAGTCGTTTTTCTCGGGCTCGACGTGGCAATATGACCCGGCGTCAGGTGAGTACTACCTGCACCTCTTTTCGCGCAAGCAGCCCGATCTCAACTGGGAAAACGTGGAGGTCCGTGCAGCGGTTTACTCCATGATGAACTGGTGGCTCGATCGCGGTGTCGACGGCTTCAGGATGGATGTCATCAACCTGATCTCCAAGCGCGCGGACCTTCCCGATGGCGAGATTGCTCCCGGCCACCGCTTCGGCGACGGCTTTCCGTACTACAGCTACGGGCCTCGCATCCACGAATTTCTCCAGGAGATGCACTCGGCCGTCTTCACCGGTCGGGTGGGTGATTTCGTGACAGTCGGCGAAATGCCCGGTGTCACGGTTGAACAGGCCCAGCGCTTCACCGATCCCTCGAGGCATGAACTCGACATGGTCTTTCAGTTCGAGCATGTCGGTCTTGACCACGGCGACGGTGGCAAGTTCGATTCCCGCCCGCTCGATCTGCGCGAGCTCAAGGCCTCGTTCCAGCGCTGGCAGGATGGACTGGCTTCGGTCGGCTGGAACAGTCTCTACTGGAACAATCACGACCAGCCGAGAGCCGTTAGTCGGTTCGGAAACGACGACGAATACTGGTCGCAGTCGGCGCAGGCGCTGGCCGCGGTTCTGCATCTTCAGCGCGGAACGCCGTATATCTTCCAGGGCGAAGAGCTCGGGATGACGAATGTGCCGTTCGGTGACATCGCCGAGATCCGTGACATCGAGTCGCTCAACTACTTTGCG
>Ga0193728_1002016_pt1 | contig 10500 bp, 8 predicted proteins | sample U1c1metaG_FD_143037 | JGI IMG/M metagenome (GOLD analysis project Ga0193728, IMG submission 143037) | Soil microbial communities from a riparian zone of the East river system, Colorado, United States - U1c1 | ecosystem: Environmental > Terrestrial > Soil > Riparian zone | place: USA: East River... | reverse complement strand
AACGCCAGCCCGAACGGCCGTACCGGCGAGCGCCCGCTGTGCGCGATGTCCTGCGCCGCGGTCCACGCGTACGGGAACAGCCGCAGGTGCAGCGCCGCATACTTCTGATAGACGTCGAGCGAGTGCTGCGTGCGGCCGTTGTCGGCGGAGAATTCCCACGGCTGCGCACTCGACCCGTCGCCGACCTCCATCGCGCTCGCGACCGCGTTCGCCTCGACCCAGCGCAGCCAGCATTCGTTCGTCGCCGGCGAGTGGCGATAGCCGGCCGTGTCCGACGCGTAGAACGGAAACCCCGACGCCGCGAGCCCGATGCCTTTGATCAGCGCCGCCGGCAAGCCGCCGACCGCCTTCGTGTTGCCGACCATCGCGCCGGCGCGATCGAACGTCGCGTCGAGATCGCCGGGCCAGATGATCATGCCCTTCGTTTGATCGCCCCACCGGCCGGTGCGGGTCAGCAGGAACGCGCCGTCGTGCGCGAGCTGATCGCGGTAGATCTGGTGATAGAGCAGGGTGTAGCCGCGGTGCATCGTGCGCTCGTCGCTGCCGTCGGCGAACATCCACGGCGTGCGCTGGCCGTTGAGGCCGACGACGATGTCCTCGCCGTAATCGAGCTTGAAGCCCTCGACGCCGAGCCCGCCGGCGCCGAGCGGCAGCGTGTACGCGGCGAGCTCCTGTTGCCACCACGCGTACGCGTCGGCGTTCGTGAAGTCGATCGGCTTGCCCCACTGGTTGACGAGCACGCCGGTGACCGGCGGGAAGAAGTTGTGCGCGGTCGCGTAGTCGTGCTGCGCCGGTGCCGGATCTTCACTCGCACCGGCGGGCGCGGTGTACGGCGTGTGCCAGACGCCGTAGCGCAGACCGGCATCGTGCAACGCGCCGAGCATCGTCGGTGCGTCGGGGAACTTCATCGGATCAAAATCGAACGTCTCGACGCCGGTCGCGAACGGACGATCGAACCAGATGCCGCTCGTCGCGAGGTGACGCGTCCGGATCTGCGCGATGTCGTCGATCACCTGCGCCTGGCTCGCATTGCCGTTGCGCCACAACAGCGGGCCGTACGCCCACGGTGCCGGCACGCCGGGATAGCCGGCGACGTCGTAATAATGTGCGAGCACATCGAGCGGCGCCGCGGCCGAGAACAAGTGCACGAGGAGGCCGCCGGGGCTCGCGTCGCCGGTGCCGAACGTCGCATCGATCCGGGTGTCGGATTGGCGCGCGACGTCGAACGCGCCGGCGCGATCGGTCATCGCGAACATGCCCCAGCCGCGCGTGCCGATCACGAGCGGCACCGGCACGTGGTTCTCGTCGTCGGCGCCTTCCATCGTGAAGTCGGCTTCCATCTGCATCGGCCGGAGCTTGCCGCGGTGGTCGACGCTGTCGCCCCACTCGCCGAGCCCGTAGAAGCCCTCGCTCGCATCGGCGTCGGGGCGTACGCGCAGGTACGCGACGTTCGCGTCGCTCGACGTCAGCGTCAGCGTGAAGCAATCCGCCGCCGCCGCATCGAACGTGACGAGCGCGTCGCCGGCCGCGATCACGAGGTGGGTCGGACTCGAAGCGCGCACGTCGAACGCCCCGTTCGCGTCGAGCACGTGCCACACCAGCGAGTCCGGCACGACCGGCGGATCGACGAACAACCAGTACGGATCGAAGCTCTCACCGCTGTCGAGATCCGCGACGGTGCCGACCTCGAACGCGTTGGCGTGAAACGTCAGCAGCGTCTGGTCACCGCGCGCGAACGCGAGCGCGCTGTGGTCCGCCGACAGCGTCAGCGTCGCCGCGCCCGAGATGACAGGGACCGCGGTGACCGCGTCGTTGTCGCCGCACGCCGCCAGGATCAAGACCAGAGCCGCGAACCTCACGCGGCATCTATATCAGAACGTCTGATCGAGTCGGGTCGTCTTCTTCGCCGTGATGTTGACGGTGATCTGCTTGTTGATGTGCTGCGTCGCGGCGATCAAGCGGACGCTGTGCTGACCCGCGGGCACCGTCAACTTCGCGGGGCTGGTCTTGCCGGTGTTCGCACCGTCGAGGAGGATCGCACACGGCACCGACGTCGTGATCGACAGCATGCCCGGCACGTCGCTCGGCTTGCCATCCTTCTTCGTCGGCCCGAGCGCCGCGAGCGCCGCGACGCCATCGCTATCGTGGCCGTGGCGCGCACTCGGTGCGACCGCGACGCGCACCGGCGCCGCTTTCTTCGCCGAGGTGTGGTGATGGCGATGCTTGCCGGTCGGCGCCGGCGCAGGCATCGGGGCCGTGGCGTCGGCCACCGGCTCGGGCTCGGCGAGCGCGACCTCGAGCTTCTTGCTCGTCGCCGGATCCAGGTGTTGCGTCGTCGCGCGATGGCCCTCGAGCTCGAAGCGCACGTCGTACTGCTTCGTCGGATCGAGCGACGCTTCGACCGGCGTCGAGCCCAGCGGCGTCGATGCGCCGGTCGTGTTGTCGAGCAGCGTGGCGGTCGCGCCCGGTGGCGTCGACGCGAGCATGACGTCCACGAACGCGGGCTTCGCCGGCGCTGGCGGCGGCGGCGGTGGTACGACCACCTTCGGCGGCGTGAACGCGGCCACGTAGTCGATCGGCGTCCCGGTCGCGTGGTGGCGTGACATCGAGATCGCCGCGCCGACGCCGATCGCGACCATGACCGCGATGCCGGCCGGCACCGCGAGCTTCTTCAGCATCACCGGGACCTCGGTCGACGCGCGTGCCGCCCGCCGGGCGACGTCGTTTGTCCGGTCCTCATCTCCCGGGCGCGGGGTCGGCTCGAACTGCGGCCGGCGGGTCGAGATCTTCGGCATCGTCGCCCGGGCCTCGGTCGGCTCGATCGGGAGCTCGACCGCGAACAGGGCCCTGGGTGCTGGAGTCCTGGGTGCGGGAGTCCCGTCCACCTGGCGACGTAAATTGGCCTCGCGGGGCGGTGCAAACAGCAGCTCCGCGGCCGAATCCCGGTCCATCGGCTTCTGTTGGACCAGATCGATCAGCTCGTTGACGGCCGTGCACTCGATCTTCGACGACATCGGGCCGCTCCCCGTGCACGGGATGGACCAGCACCCGGGACCCGGCTTTCGGCCGCTTGAGGTGGCCATGCCAGGAGGTGGCTACTCGGCTAGCCAGCGGCCGATCTGGCCACGGAAGCGTGCCCCAAGTGGCACTGATGGGTATGGTTTTGGCCGTGAGACGCTGCTTGTTCTGGGCGTGCGCGCTGGCGGGTTGCGGGGACAACGCGCCGCCCCCGGCGCCGACATTGACCGAGGTCGTCGCTTTGCCGTCGGTCACGACGGACAAGCTCGACCTCTTGTTCGTGATCGACAACGAGGTCAGCACGAACGACCACCAGGTCTCGCTGCAACTCGCGTTTCCGGCGCTCCTTGCGCAGCTCTCGATCGACGGCCGGCCGGATCTGCACGTCGGTGCGATAACGCCCGACCTCGGAACCTCGACGATGAGTGGCGCGATCGGGCCTGACATTGTTGGGAGCATCGGCGGCTGTTACGGTCTCGGCGACGACGGACAGTTGAAGCAGTTCGATCCGGCGATCCAGGCGCGCTTCCTCGTCGATAGTGTCGCCGAGGTGAACCATCCCAAGACGCTCGCCGAGGACCTCTCTTCGATCCTCGATGTTGGGAGCACCGGGTGCGGGTTCCAGCAGCACCTCTCTGCGGTGCGGGCTGCCTTGGCCAACCCATCGAATGCGGGGTTTCGACGCGACGATGCAGCGCTCGGCGTGATCGTACTTTCCGACGAGGACGATTGTTCGGTACTCGATCCGGCGATCTTCGGTCCCGCGAGCCCTGCGCTCGGCGCGCTCTCGCATTTCCGCTGCACGCAGTTCGGCGTCACGTGCGACGAGCCAGACATGACGAGTTACGGCCCGCGCACGAACTGCCGCCCGAATGCGAGCTCGACAGAGATCGAGGATCCCGGAGACTTCGTCGATGCGTTCCACGGGTACGTGGCTGATCCGCGCCGGTTGGCATTCGGCGCGATCGTCGCTCCGAACGATATCGCGATCGAACCGCGCGCGCCGGCTGGTGGAACGACGGCCATGCCGGCGCTCACGCACTCGTGCGAGTGGATCGATACGAACAACACGCCCGAGGATGCGGACGCCGGGTTGCGACTCGCTTGGATCGCCGGTCAATTCGGCGACCGCGGTGCGATCGGATCGATCTGCAACGAGGACATCTCGCCCGCCGCTACGGTCATGGGCATCAACCTGCGCCGCGCGATGGGCGATCCGTGCATCGAGGACGACGTCCCGACCACGCACTGCACCGCGGTCGACGAGCTCGCGGGCGCGGAGACTCCGCTGCCGGCATGTACCGCGACGACCCCAGATTGCTGGGAGCTCGTTGCGGATCCGACGACGTGCCCGAACGCGGCACATCAGAAGCTCGTCGTCCATCGCAGCACGCCGGCGGCGGAAGGCACGTACACGCTGCTGCGTTGCTGAGCCGCGAACCGGCAGTGCGGTGCCACGTGCGGATCAAAGCAGGGTCGGGGTTTCTTCCGGCGGCCGTCAGGTGCCGCTGCTTCTCTGTGCGAGCCGCGACTCGAGTAGCTCCATGCGCGCCTGCGCTCGCTGCGAAGACGGGTCGAGCTGCAGGGCCTTGGTCAGCGCGAGTCTCGCCTGGTCGAGCTGGTCCATCGTCATGAGCCCGAAGGCGAGCTCGACGAGATAATCGACCTCGCGCGCCACCTGCTCTTGCTTCGACGGCGGATTCCGCGGCTCGGCGATCACGAAGCGCCCGACTCGCTTCACGCCGAATCCCGCCGGGACGTGCGCGAGATCGAAGTGTGCTCGCGGGTTGGCTCCCCGGAAGTCGAAGACCAGTGCGGTCTCGGCGATGTCAGTCAGATCGTTGCTCGGTCCGCGTTGGCGCGCGTCTGCAGGTGAAACTGGTTCGAGCTCGCTCGCAGGTTTGATCATCGCCAGGTCGTCGCGCGTGTCGCCTCGCTCCGCGAAATCGGCGAATCGCGTCACGTAGTCGAGCAGCGACTCGGCTACGAAGATCAATCCGTACGGATCGTGCCCGATCCACCATACCGCGCAGCGATCGCCCTCGTCGTCGAGGCCGAGGCAATCGCCGTTACCGTAGTCATACGCCTCGAGCACGCCGGTGTTGCCCGTCGTCGCCTGCTTGAGATTCACGGTGACCCCTGCGCCTTCGAAACCGGTGGTGAGCGACAGGAACGCATCGAGCTCCGCCGGCAACCGCCCATTCGCCCACGTAGTGATCTTGCGTCGCAATCGTGCGGTCGCAGGGGCGTAGACGCGATAGCGTTTGTCGCGTCCGGTGTTCTCGTCGTAGTAGCTGGCTGCGCGAATTCGCGCTAGCGGTGATTCAAACGCGTTCGTCATGTCTCGCCCCTGGTACGTGTCACATGTTCGTATGGTTGAGCCACCAGCAGCAACGATCACCATGCAGCTGCGGAGCGCGACGACCGTGCCCGCCTCTCAGACCCCGAACCGACGCGCTGCGCGTCGCACTCGGCGATCGCGAGGTCGGTCGCACTAACGGCAATGTCACGGCCGCCACCATGCTGCCAGGCTTGTTCGCAGTCGCGGCACACCGTCGTCAAGATCTGATGGCGGGCGCGCCCACCGTCATCGGCGGCGGCGTGGCCGTCGAGGGTCGAATCGCACAACGCCGCGATCAACGCATCGTCTTCCGTCGTGATCTCGAAGCGCACCACCCGTGGCTTCAGATCCGGGTCCGCCGGATCGGTCGGGCGATCGCCGCGGCGATGCCCGGCGACCATCTCTTCGACCTGGCGCACGTTCTTGCCACGCGCCGCATCGCAGCACTCGGCTTGCGTGTTCGCGGTTGCAACGCGCGTCAGCTCCTTGATCGCGGAATAGCTCTGTTCGCCCCTTGGCCAGCGAATCCGCCACCAGCGGCAGCTCGTCCAATGCGAGTGCGACGCGCACGCGTTCCTTCGCAGCCTTTGGCCCGTACCCCAGTACCTCCTCGAGATACTCGAGCAACGAGCACTTGCCGAGTTGGCGCCAAATCTCGCTCCGCATAGCCGCGCACAACAGCACCGCTTCTTCGGCATCGAGGGCGCGTTGCCGCTTCGCGATCGACCGCAAGTCGCGATCGATGTCCTGCCAGCTGCGCCGCGCTCCGCCCACGAAGACGTTCCCTTTGGTCTCCACATTCCGTTGCATCACCGGTCTCCTTGTTCGATTCGTCGTTTATAGCACTGGTGTTTTCGGCGCTCGCGCGTGCGTTCTCGACGACGAATCGCCTTGCGATGCAATTCGAACGCACGACACGCGCGCTGTCGCGGCAGCGACAAAGCCAACGCGTTTGACGCTCGATCAAATGACACCTCACGCAGCGCGCTCGCTTCACGTGCAGAAGTCGTCAAGCCAAAAGCGACAACGACCTGAAGAATGCGCAAGAAAAGATCTCTTCGACGAGAGCGCGTGTCGACATCCATTCGCGTGATGACAACCGGAGGCTCGGGCGCCCAGCGCATCCATCGCGACGATGCGAATTCGAAAATCGATCGATCTCGAACCGGCGCAGAGTCGCGCGCTCTTGATCCGCCATAAGAAAACCGGCACAGAGGTCGCGCTCCGCAGACGCCCGCGCGCATTTGATCGCTGATTACGCTCGCCCGCACGAGTTACGATCCGCTCGTGGCAAAGCTCGTGTTCGGAATGTCGCAATCGCTCGACGGCTACGTCGACGACGCGGCGGGTACGCTCTGCATGCCGGCGCCGGGCCCGGCGGTGTTTCGGCACTTCCTCGATGTCGTGGCCGGCCACGCCGGCGCCATCTACGGCCGGCGCATCTACGAGGTGATGCGCTACTGGGATGTCGATCGGCCGGAGTGGGATGTGACGGAGCGCGAGTTCGCCGCCGCCTGGCGACGGCAGCCGAAGTGGGTCGCGTCGCGCACGCTCGCGTCGGTCGGGCCGAACGCGACGCTGATCCGCGGCGACCTCGACGCGTTCGTGCGCGATCTGAAGGCGACGGTCGACGGCGAGCTCGACGTCGCCGGGCCCGAGCTTGCGGCCGCCGTAGCGCCGCTGATCGACGAGTACCGGCTCTACTTCAGGCCCTACGTGCTCGGCGGCGGCAAGCCGTACTTCGCCGGCGCGCGGCCGCCGCTGCGCCTCGTCGCCACGGACCGCATCGGCGAGGACGCGGTCCGGCTGACCTACGTCCCCGCGTGAGGCGCTACTCGAGCGACGGCCCCATGAAGTCCCACGTGGGGCTCGTTCCTCAATCGAGCAGCGACGGCTCGAGCTTGGTCCCGAACGGTAGCTGCGCGTCGAGCGCCTCGAGGAATGCCTCCGCGGTCGGGTAGCGTTGCGCGGGATCGAGTGCGAGCGCCCTCATCACGATCGCCTCGACGGGCTCGCTGACTTTCGGCGCGAGCTCGCGCACGGGCTTCGACGGCTTGCCGCAGATCGCGACCATCAGGCCGCCGAGCGTCTCGCACTCGGCGTGCGGCGTGTGACCGGCGAGCGCTTCGTAGAGCACGATCGCGAGCGACCACAGGTCGGTGCGCGCGTCGAGCTCCTTCGCGCCGTTCACGACCTGCTCGGGCGACATGTAGAGCGGCGTGCCGAGCATGACGCCGGTGACGGTCAGCGTCGGGTTGTGCTTCGCCGCCAGCTCCTCCTTGACGCGCGCGACGCCGAAGTCGAGCAGTTGGACGACGAGCTCGCCTTCGCGCCGCGCGAGGAACAAGTTCGCGGGCTTGATGTCGCGGTGAACGACACCGGCGGCGTGCGCGCGCACGAGTCCGGCGCAGGCCTGCGCGACGATCCGTAGCGCGACGTCTTCAGACAGCGGGCCGTACTCGTCGAGGTAGGCTTGGAGGTCGACGCCGTCGAGCAGCTCCATCACGAGGAACGGGTTCGCGGTGCCGGGCTCGCTGCCGGCATCGAGCACGGGCGGGACGTGGCGCGAAGCGATCGCGCCGGTCGCGCGGGCTTCACGCTCGAAGCGCTCGACGAGGCGCGGCTCGTTGCCGATCGCGATCTCCTTGACGGCGACGCGGCGGCCGGTCGCGGTGTGGAGGGCTTCGTAGACCACGCCCATGCCGCCACGGCCGAGCTCGCGCACGACGCGATACTTGCCGCCGATCACGCGCGGCGGCGGCGTGGCTTTCGGCGACGCGGCGACCGTCGCGTCCTTCGCGGAATCGCCGAGCGACGCGCCGGCCACCGTCGCGAGGAGCTGATCGACATCGGTACGCGCGAGCGCACGCGGCATCTGCAGGCTCATCCCGAGCGTGCCCGGCTCCTGCATGATGCCCTTGCCCGACTCGAGCTTGATCGAGCCGCGCAGCGCCGTGATGTCGGTCGCGGGCAGCGCGTTCGGCGTGCCGACCCATGCGGTGCCGTCAAATCGCGGCGCGTCGATCCGGCCGATCAACCACAGCCGCTCGTCGGGCGGGCGCACCGTGACGAGGAAGATCCGGCCGCCGCCGGCGAGCGCTTGCAGCGCCTTGTTGGAGCTGGTGTAGCGATCGACGGGCCACACGTCGCCGAGCGCGAGGTCGCGCGCGTCGCGCTCGAAGATCGCTTTCGAAACGATGGCGAGAAGATCGGGCACGCGGCCCGACTGTAGATCAGTTGCCTACGTAACCCCACCACTGCGAGACCGCCTCGGTCATCGCTGTTGCGCTGGTGCCGGGCTTGGTCTCGAGCATGAACTCGCTGCCCGGCATCTGCCCGGCCTGCTTGCGCGTGATCGTGAGGTGAAGGACGTCGCCGTTCTTGCCGGTGGTCGTGTCCCACGCGAACGTGAGCTCCGGCGAGCCGCCGTAGAACGCCGAGCTATCGAGCGCGGACACCGTGAACGGCTCGGTCGGCCGATCGCTGATCAGCTGGATGTCGACGGTCGTGCTCTGGTTGACGGCGACCGATGCGGCGCGCGTCATCAGCTTCGCGCCGGTGTAGGGGTCGTCGATCGGGGCCTCCGCGGTGAACATCGGGACGGCCGCGATGTACGGCGTGGCCGGCGCGGGCACGCACGGATCGTGGCCGGCGAGCGAGGCCTTGTTCGACCACGTGCGCTGGACCTCGTAGCCCTCCATGCGGATGTACGCCGCGTTCAAGTACTCGCAGTAGTCGCCGGCTTCGGCGCCGGGCGTGTAGCCCATCACGAAGTTGTCGGGATCGGGGTCGCCGTAGGCGAGGTCGGTCTCGACGAGCGGATCGGTCGCGGCTTCGATCAGCTCGTGGCTGTAGCTTCCGGTGAGGTCGTCGATCAGTGGGCCGCCGTAATCGCAGCGCGGCATCAGCGCGTAGATGATCGATTCGCCGTGTGCGCCCATCGCCTCGTCGTGATACGCGCCGTAGGCGTCGCAGCTATCGCCGCTCGGATCGTGGAGCACCGCACCGGGCGGCAGGAACACCGAGTAGATCGTCTGCGGATCGACCTCCGCGGGCCAGCCTTCGGCGGTGTGGGTGCCGTCGAGCTTCTGCGCGAGCCACGTGGTGAGCTGATCGCCGGTCGTCGGCACCGGATCGGTCGTGACGATCGACGGCAACCCGCGGATGTAGCCAACGCCGTACTCGCTCGTCGTGATGCCCCAGTAATCGTAGGTCCCGAGCTTCTGATCGAAGTCTTCGATCTTTGCTTGGTAGTCCGCGTCCGTCGACCAGAAGATCGGTTGGGTGCGCGGCGCGGTCAGCACCGGACCGCCGGCGCTCACGAGCTGCGGCGGGGGGCCATGCGCGCTCTCCTCGAACGACGGCTTGGCCGGCGGTTTCGGTGGCTCGATCAGGTTATCGCCGCACGCGGCGAGGAGGACAAACAGCCACGGCCACTTGTGCATGGCGCGCACTAGAACACACCTTTCGCGGCGCTCTATCCAACAGCCACTTTCCGATCGAGGCGCTAAACTGGCGCTGTGCAGGCACTTGCGCGCCACGTAACCCGGTCCGCGCTCGCTCGTACTAAGAGCATGAAGAACGTGTTGGCTGCCATGCTGGTTCTCGCCGCCGCCGGTACTGCCGGCGCGCAACCGCCGAAGCAAGAGGTCGCGATCGTCGCGGGCGGCTGTTTCTGGGGCATGGAGAACGTGATGCGCAAGGCTCCCGGCGTACTGTCGATCGAGGTCGGCTACGCGGGCGGCAATGCGGGGAACGTCAAGTACGACGATGTCGCTTCGGGTACGACCGGCTACGCCGAGTCCGTGCGCATCGTGTTCGATCCGACGAAGATCTCGTACGCGGATCTGCTCGCGCACTGGTACTTCCGTGGCCACGATCCAACGCAGCTCGATCACCAGAACAACGATCGCGGCACGCAGTATCGCTCGGAGATCTTCACGACGACGCCGGAGCAAGCCGCGATCGCGGCCGAGGTCAAGGCGCGCGTCGCCAAGTCCGGCAAGTGGGGTAAGCCGATCGTCACGCGGATCGAGCCGGCGACGACGTGGGTGCGCGCCGAGGACTACCACCAGGACTATCTGATCAAGCACCCGGACGGGTACAACGATCACTTCCTGCGCACGTGGTTCGATTTCTAG
>Ga0193728_1002015_pt1 | contig 10501 bp, 12 predicted proteins | sample U1c1metaG_FD_143037 | JGI IMG/M metagenome (GOLD analysis project Ga0193728, IMG submission 143037) | Soil microbial communities from a riparian zone of the East river system, Colorado, United States - U1c1 | ecosystem: Environmental > Terrestrial > Soil > Riparian zone | place: USA: East River... | reverse complement strand
CACTCGACATTTAACCGGTGGATTCAGGCTTAGCTTCGCCGGGCATCGACCGGGTCGGGCGGCGGATTCGCGCCGGTGTCGGCGTTAAGCATGTTCGTGATGGTGGCGATGCCGAGCTGCCGGACGGTGCGCAGGAAGTAGATCCGCTCTACGACTTCCGCGCGCTCGGGGTCGAGGATGAGGCGGGCGCGCGCCCCGCAGGGGCGCACAGTTCCCGCACACTCGCGGGCGGGGCTTGTGGCGTTGGCGTTGGCGTGCGGGGCCTGGGCGGGTTCTGGACGGGCTTTGGGGTGCCGGGCGCCCCCGGCGCTGGCCCGGAGGGCTAGTCCTTTGCTGCGGTCAGGTAGGCGTGTGCCCGGCGTTCGAGTCCGGCTCCGGATTCTACGAGCGGCCGGAGGTGGCTGGTGAAGTCGGCGGCTTCGGCGGGGCTGAGTGCCTGGTGCAGTGCCTCTTCGATGGTGGGTATCAGCGGGTTGCCCGCCGTGCGGGTGAACCGTTCCCAGGGAACTGGCTGCTTGCGGGCTTTGACGCTGACCCGCAGCTCAAGCTGGGCCTCCGGGAACCCGGCGTCCTGGGCGTGGCGCACGAGGTCGCGCTCGTCGAAGTCGAGCATCGGATCGATGCCGGGCGGCTGGATGGTCTCGTAGACCGCGCGGACTCTGGCAGCCAGGGTCGCGACCGGGGTGACCTTGTAGCCGGAGAACCTGTCCGGGCCGTCGGTGGCCATCAGCGCGTTGATCGGCTCGAACAGGCTCACTCGCCCGGCGGGCTTGAGTACGCGGTGGAACTCCCGGAATGCCGCTGCTTTGTTTTTGACGTAGATGAGCACGGCCCTGGTGGTGACGACATCGGCCGTGGCGTCTGCTATCCCGGCCAGGTCATCGGCGGCGGCCACGACGAAGCGGCACCGGCCGAGCATGTCCTCGGCCTTGGCGGTGGCGCGGCAGTGGTCAAGCAGGTCACGGGAGATATCGGAGAAGATCACGCGTCCGGCCGGCCCTAGCCGGTCCAGGGCGCCCAATGCGATGAGGCCGTCGCCGGTTCCCACGTCCAAGAGGGTGTCGCCGGGTTGCAGCCGGGCGTTGTCGAGCACCGTGTCTCTTATCGGGTAGAGGAATTCGGTGAGGTTCTTCTCCTGGTAGGCGGCGTCGCCGCCGGATCGCGCGTGCAGGAGCCATCGGTGCCAGCGGTCCGTCATGCCGCCATTGTGCTCGCGTTCCGGCTCTTGGGCTGGCGGCAGGCCGCGCGCGCTCGGCTGGTTCTCGGGGTGGCTCGCGCCGCTGCCGGGCGCGGCGCCGGGCCTGTAACGCCAGGGCGAGCGGTATGCCGGTCATGCCGTGGATGCTAAGGGACGGCGGGAGAGCAACGGCAGGGGATGAGCGCGACCGGAGGGAGCGCCTGTGGCTTCCCGGTCGGCGGGGGCTCGTCTTCCTCGCTGGTGATTGTCCTGGTCGCGGTGGCCGGGTCAAGGGCGCGCTGCGCGCGTCGCTGGCGCGACCGACCAGAGCCGGCCCTGGACTCCTCCGCCGCTCGGCAGGGTCGGGCAGCTATGAGGAAGACGGAGCGGGTCTGGGTGTCTGCGCGGGTGGGGGCCGGGCCGGGCGGCGCCGGCTGGCGGCGTGCTGGCTGCTTGTCGATGATCGCGCGCCGTAGGAGCGCCTTGATGGAGTAGCGCCGGGGCGGCGCCTGGGGGCCGGTGCGTGGGGCGCGCGCCGGCTCGAGCAGGGGGGCGGGCGGGCCGACCTCCGGTGGGTGATCGTTTCCGCGGTTGCCGGCCGCGGGGTAGTTATGGAGGTTCCGCGCGGCCGGCTGGTGGTGCTGGCCCGGGTCTAGATGATCCTCAAACGCACGAGCGGGGCGAGGCAGCTGGTGCCGGCGAGCCTGGTAGGGCCTGGCCGCAGGGCTCTTTCGCAGGACCGGCCCGTCCAGGGACCGACCCGCCGACCGCCGACGCGGGGAAAGCGCAGGCGCGACAGCCTGCGCTGCCCGGCTGAGCGCCGAGGTCCCCGGGACCCGCGCCGTCCTATATCTGGCGGCTGCGGCCAGCAGGCCGTGCTCGCTACTTCGGCCACGAAACTCCCCCGGCTGGCCGTGCTCCGGCGGCCGGCGCGCTCAGGCTCCCGGCCCCTGCGGCTGCGCGCGCGGCGGGTGCCACACCCGGACGGTCAGCGCCCCGGGCAGCGGCATGTTCTCGCCCGGCGCCGGCGACTGGTCCACGACGAGGCCCTCGACCGGCATCGGGTCCTCAGTCAGGCGGACGGCACGGACCCGAACGCCGGCCCGCGCGAGCGCGTCGTGACACGGGCCGAAGAACAGGCCCCGAACGTCCGGGGCGGTCACCTGCCGGGGCCGGCGCCGCGACGGGCGCGCGGGCGGGACCAGCCAGTCAGCCAGCGCGCCCAGCCCGTCCCGCACGTCGCCGGGGTCCAGGGCGCCGATGCCCGTGACCGCGTCGGCCCGGACCGGTCCTGGCCGCGGCGGAGCCGGCTCGCGGCGGGCGGGCCTGGCTCCCTGGCGCCCGACGCCGAGTTCCTCGTCGTAGCGCTCGCGCTCAGCGCGGTCACCGAGGACCAGCCAGGCCGCGTGCAGGACCCTCCAGCCCCGGGCGGCGGCATCAGCGACGGCCTCGGGCGCGCCGGCCATTCGCTCGTCCTCCAACTGCCGTCCCCGGTCCTGGCAGGCCCGCCGGACGGTCTCCGCCGAGGCGCCCGGCTCGATGCCGAGAATGTCGTACCACGTGATGCGGCGGCCCAGCACTGCTCCGCGGTAAGGGTCCAGGCGACGGCGGAGAGACAGCCACATCAGAAAACATCCTCCAGCCTGGACGTACGCTCCCTGCTGAATCGTACTCAGCCGTGGCGGGCACGGGGAAGATATCTGGCTGCGCATCGCCATACGACAAAATGATCCCCGGCCTTTTCAGGAATGCCCGGAAAGGCGCTGCCCGCCATCGCCATTGTCAATTCGGTGGCCGGGCGGGCGAGCGCGGCGGCGGTGTCAGCGCCGTGAGAGTCAAATGACAGGGCGCCCTGATGTCCTCTGGGCAGACCGGGAATGCCGTATCCCGCGAAGCCCGCGCTGGCGGCGCGCATTCCCGGTCGCCAGCCCCCGCCGAAAAGACGAACTTTGAGCTTCGACCGCGACTAACTGAGCTCTGCGCGGCCGTCCCGCTCCACCCCGGGACGGCCGCCAGAACGTCGGGGGGAAGGGCGCATCACCACCGAACTGGCGGGGGGCGACGGGCCCGGCTCCGCGAGGTCCTCGGCGTCGCGGAATTCCGGGTCCTGCTCGTCGCCCAGACGCAGTCCCGGGCCGGGGATCAACTGGCCCGGGTTGCGGCGGAGGGCCAGACGGCTAGCCCCCGAGGAGACGGAGGGCCAGGCGGCGGCCCCGGCCCTGGGTGTGCGCCAGCGCGATCCAGAGGTGGAAGAGCGCGTCGATGGTCGCTTCCTCGTCGGCGCCGACGTAGACCGGGCGGAGCCCGACACCGGCGATCACCGTTTCCAGCGTCGACCGGTCGTCCTCGGGCCCGGAGAAGAACATGTCCGCGGGCCCGTCGGCGAACATCGGGTTGGCCATGTTCTCGCCGCCCAGGGTGTTGAAGGCCCGGGCATAGCGGACGTCAGCGGGAAGCTGCGCGCGGGCGTTGGCGACGGCCTCGGCCATCTGGTTGGTGGCGTCGATCACGAGCTTGCCGCGGAGCGCGGTGCCGTGCTCGGCGGCCAGGCCCGCCACGGCGCCGCCGGGCAGCGCGAGGATGACCACGTCCGGGGCGGCGAGGGACTCCGCGATCGAGGTTACGGCCGCCGGGGTATCACCCGCGACGTCGTCGGACTCTGGGTGCCGGGACCCGAAGGTGACCTGGTGCCCGCGGCCGCTCAGCGCCCGGCCCAGCGTGCCGCCGATGAAACCCGTGCCGATCACAGTGACATTCACGCGTCCTCCAGCTGGCATTTAAGGTGATGTCACCCCCGGCAGCCGGCGTGGGGTGACGCAGACCCATGGCGCCAGCCGGCCGCCGCGCTACGATCCGGCCACATGCCAGGAAGGACCCTCAGATGAGGCTGGGACTCGTGTCTTCCAAGGGAGGCACCGGGAAGACGACGTCAGCGGTGAGCCTCGCCATGGTCCTGCACCGGCTGGGCCGCACGCTGGCGGTGGACTGCGACCCGCAGGGCTCCCTGATGAGCTGGAGCGAGGAGGCCGCCGAGCAGGGCAGCCCGCTCCCCTTCACGGTGGTCAGCATGCCCGCCAGGGACGTGCATGTGCGGCTGGCTGATCTTGGCGCCGGCTACGAGCACGTGGTCGTGGACACGCCGCCGGGTGACTTCGGGATCATCCGGTCGGCCATCCTGGCGTGCGCCACTGTCCTGGTGCCGGTCTCCCCGACCGGGCTGGACCTGAACCGCATCCGGCCGACCTTCGAGGTGCTGGCCGAGATCGCGGTATCGCACCCGGTGGAGGTCGGCGTCCTGCTGACGAAGGTCCGCCGCGGCACCCGCTCGGCCCGGGCGGCCCGGGTCGTCCTGGCCGAGCACGGCTATGCGGCGCTGAACACCGAGATCCCGCTGGCCGAGCACTTCGCCGGCGCGTTCGGGTCGGTGCCCGCGGTGGTCGGCGAGTACTGGGAACTGCTCGCGGAGCTCAAGAAGTAAGGCCCCGGGATTGCGCCGCGGCGACCTCGCGCAGCGACAGCTCCCAACCGGATGGTCCGGACCGCCAGCCCGGTCCGCCGGGCCAGGTCCCCGATCGAGTACAGCGCGTCGCCGTCCATGCCCCAAGCTTTGCGCCTCCACCGGCTGGAGACGCAAGGCCGGCCGGCGTCAGCATATGTTGACGCCGCCGACCTCGTCAGCATATGCTGACGGGCATGGAACTCACACTCGCGGTCGCCGAGGGCGCGGCCAGCACCGACCCGGACGTCGGGCTCCGCGCGGTGGCGGAACTGCGCGCGCTCACTGAGCGGCTGGAGATCCTCCAGGTCCAGAACGCGCGCAGCCTCGGCTGGTCCTGGCAGGACATCGCCGAGCGGCTCGGCGTCAGCAAGCAGACCGTGCACCGCAAGCACCGGCAGCGGACCGGGAGGCCATGATGTTCGAGCGGTTCACCCCCGGCGCCCGCACCGTGGTCATTCACGCCCAGCAGCACGCCCGCCGGCTCGGGCACCGCTATATCGGCCCCGAGCATCTCCTGCTCGGACTGGCCGGTGCCAGCGAGCCGGCCGGCGCCGTCCTGCGCGAGTACGGCATCACGCCGGAGTATGTCGAGGAGGAGATCGTCCGCCGGGCCGGGCTGGGCGCCGGGGCCGGCCTGTTCGTCGACCTGGACCAGGACGCGCTGTCCGTCATCGGGATCGATCTCGACGCCGTGCGCGCCCGGATCGAGGCGTCCTTCGGCACCGGGGCCCTCGCGCGGGCCAGCCAGGCCGTGCATCAGCGGCCCCGCCGGTCCCGGCTCAACCCGCGCCGCGCGGTCCCGCCCCGGCTCCGGCACCGGCGGCGCCGGGGCCGGCTCGCGGTCCAGGCGACACCGTCCGCCCGGCCCGCGGCCGCCACCGGCCGCTACCAGGCCCCCGGCGCCCTCCCGACCGGCCATATCCCGTTTACCCCGGCCGCCAAGAAGAACCTGGAGACCGCCCTGCGGGAGGCCCTGGCCCGGCACGATGCCGAAATCGGCGCCGAGCACGTCGCCCTCAGCCTCATCGCCACGAGCAACGGGATGGTGCCGCCCATCCTGGCGGCGGCGGGCACGTCGGCGCCGGCGGTGCGCGCCGCGATCCTGGACCGCTACCGGCAGGCGGGCTGAGCGCGGCCAGCCGCCCGGCGCCGCGCCCGCCCCGATGAGAACCGGCGGCGGGAACCGTCGGTACTGGCATGACTGCCAACGAGCCGACCACCAAGAACCTCGCCGACCTCTACCAGCTCGCCCCGCTCGCCTGGGACGACGTGCGCCGTACCCTCGAGGCCAACCTCACCCAGGAGCCCGGCACCGGCGGCCCCGGCCACCACACCTTCTGGCTGTCGACCATCGACGCCGACGGCCGTCCGCACATGACGGCCGTCGGCGCCTTCTGGCTCGGCGACCGGTACTACTTCTCCGGCGGGCCGCGGTCACGCAAGATCCGCAACGTCGAGCGCGAGCCGCGCTGCGCGTTCGGCGTCGCCATCCACGGCTACGACGTCGCGCTCGAGGGCCGGGCCAGCCGGGTCACCGAGGAGACGCTGCTGCACCGGCTGGCCCAGGTGTTCGCCGCGGGCGGCTGGGCGCCGACGGTAGCCGACGGCGGGTTCACGCACGAGTACAGCGCCCCGAGCGCCGGGCCGCCGCCCTGGTACGTCTACGAGTTCACCCCCGAAAACGCCTACGCCGTGATGACCACCGAGCCCGGCGGCGCCACCCGCTGGACCTTCTGACTCCCGGCTACCCGTCGCGGCGGCCACCAGGCGGGCTGATCCGCCCGCCACGCGCGGCCCGCCGCATCACGATCGTGGGAAGATCGCACACCTCACAGAGACTGTCGCATAACTGGTGATGGTTGCTCGTCAACAACCCCGGCGCAGGCCCAGGCGCCGGCCGCCGGACGCCCGGCCAACTCCATGATCGTGACCGATATACCGGAATCCTGCCCGGTATATCGGTCACGATCATGAAGGCCGCTGGCCGCCGGCCCGGGGACAACGACATGACCGAAAGGTCGCTGTCGTAATAGCAGCAGCAACGTTACGGTCACGTCGTACCGGAGGGGGCGCCGGCCGCTGCTCCCGCCCGGCCCGCCGGACCGCGGATACGCGACAGCCTCCACAGGGTGAGCAATCGTCCCACGATCAAGGAAACCGACCTGAGCCCGCCCCCGCCGCGCTTAGGCGTCGCGGCGGAAGAACACCACCAGTCCCGCGGCCATCGCCACCGCCGCGTACCCCGCCAGCACCGCGAATCCCACCCACGGCGAGAACATCGGCGTATCGCCCGGCGGCGGCGGCACCGTGGCCCAGATCCCGCCGCCCGCCAGCGCCGGCATCCACTTGTCCACGTGCACCTGCCACGAATCCGGCAGGAAGTGCACCACCACCGACAGCACGAACAGCAGCCCGATCGTCGCGGTGATCGCCCCGGCGGTGTGCCGCAGGATCATCCCGATCCCGAACGCCAGCATCCCGCACACCGTCAGGAACAGCGCGCCGCCGATCACCGCGCGCAGCACGTTCGGCTGGCTCAGCGTCGCATTGATGTGCTTGCCCGACATCAGCGCCTGGCCCAGGAAGAACGCGGCGAACGTCGTGACCAGGCCCGTGACCAGGGCAACCACCGTGAAGACGATGGCCTTGGCGGCGAACACGGTGCCCCGGCGCGGCAGTGCCGCCAGCGACGTGCGCATCATCCCGGTCGAGTACTCCGACGTGATCGTGAGCGCGCCCAGCACCGCGATGATGAGCTGGCTGATGTACAGCCCGCCCAGGCTCTGCTGCGTGGCGTCGAAGCCGGGGCCGCCCGGGTGCGGGCTGTGCGCGGCGCCCCCGCTGGCCAGCGCCCCGAACCCGACCGTGGCGACGATCACGGCCAGCAGCGCCCAGTACGTCGAGCGGGTCGAGCGGATCTTGGTGAACTCCGAGCGCAGGGCGCCCCGCAGCCCGGCCCGGCCGACGGGCGCGGGCAGGGCGGCGGAGCCGCGCAGGGTCGGGGAAACAGTCGTCGTCATGTCAGCTACCGCTTCCTGCCGAGGCCAGCACGGCCGCATCGGGGTCGGGGGCACCGGGCACGGCCGCGGCCCGGAAGTCAACGCTGGAGCTGGTCAGCTCCATGAACGCCGCCTCCAGGGAAGCCAGGGCCGGGGCCAGCTCGTGCAGCCGGATGGCGCTGTCGAACGCGAGGTCGCCGATCCGGTCGGCGGTCAGGCCCGACACCGTCAGCTGCCCGTCGCCGTCATCGCGGACCGCCGCGCCGGCCGCGGTGAGGACCGGGGCCAGCCCGGCGGACTGCGGGGTGCGCACCCGGACGGACTGCCGGGAGTTCGCCGCGATGAACTCCGCGACGGTGCAGTCGGCGATGAGCTTGCCGCGGCCGATGACGATCAGGTGGTCAGCCGTGTTCTCCATCTCCGACATCAGGTGGCTGGACACGAAGACGGTCCGGCCCTCGGCAGCCAGCGCCTTCATGAGGGTCCGGATCCACAGGATGCCCTCCGGGTCCAGCCCGTTGACCGGCTCGTCGAACATCAGGATCGCGGGGTCGCCGAGCAGGGCCGCCGCGATGCCGAGGCGCTGGCCCATCCCGAGCGAGAAGCCTTTTGACCGCTTCCGGGCCACGCTGCTGAGGCCGACGAGCTCGAGTACCTCGCCGATCCGGCGTTCGGGCAGGTTATTGGCTTGCGCCAGGCACCGCAGGTGACTGTAGGCGCTGCGGCCGCCGTGCACGGCCCGCGCGTCGAGCAGCGCGCCGACCTCGCGCATCGGGTACGCGGCCTGCCGGAACGGGCGCCCGTTGACCGTGACCGTGCCCGCCGTGGGGCGGTCCAGGCCGAGGATCATCCGCATGGTGGTCGTCTTGCCCGCCCCGTTGGGGCCGAGGAAGCCGGTGATCTTCCCCGGCTCCGCCCGGAAGGACAGGCCGTCCACGGCGGTGGTGTCGCCGTACCGCTTGGTGAGGCTATCGGCCTCGATCATGAGGGAGAACTCCTTTTTTCCGAAACGGAGGTGCTACAGCTCGCGTCGCTCGAAGGAGGCCACGCTGAGCGCCAGGACCAGGACGAACCAGACGCCCGCCCAGGCCAGGTAGGTCCAGGACGGGGCAGCGGCGGCGAAGAACGGGTCGCCGCGGTCGCTCGTCGTGGAAATCTGCAGGCTAACGTAGGACGCCGGCTCCAGGTAGAAGATGGCGCCGTGCCAGAGCCCGTCGGTGGGCACGATGTACTGGCTGACCACGCTCGCGGTGTGCAGGGCCGAGATGTTGAAGCTCGCGCCGAGGGCGCCGACCACGCCCGCCAGCCAGGCGATGCCGAACACGGCCACGCCGGCCACGCCCGCGGCCAGGGCCGACAGCCGGGTGCTGAGCAGCAGCACCAGGGTGAGCAGCACGGCACCCTCGCCGAACAGGTAGGCCGCGGCGGTGACCGGCTGCGGCGGCATGAAGCCGCTCACCGCGCGGACGACGGCGACCTGGAGGCCGACCACGACGGCCGTGTAGGCGGCGAGGATGGCGGCCAGCCCCAGCCACTTGCCGAGGATGACGTCGCGGCGGCGGACCGGGCGGGTGACGACGGCCTGCAGCACGCCCGACTCGATCTCGGTGGAGACCGACGGGGAGGCGATGGCCGACGCGCTGAGGGCGACGATGAAGCTGAACATGAACATGAACAGGATGAAGGCCGTGGGCAGCGCGCCGTTGACCTCGCCCGAGGTCATCCTGCCGCTGTGGCTGAGCCGGTAGAAGCCCCACGAGCTCAGGCCGACGAGCGCGAGGCAGATCACCGCCAGCGCCGCGATCAGGCGGCGGCGCAGTGCCTCGCGCATGGTCAGCGCCGCGATCGTCGTCACCGCGCTCATGACTCCCCCAGCAGCTTGAGGAAGCTGGCTTCCAGGCTGGCCTGCTCGGGCACGACCGCCTCGACGCGGCCGCCGCGCGCGACGACCGCCGCGACCAGGTCGGGCACCTGGCCGGGCGGCAGGTCCTGGCCCCGGACCCACTCCCCCTCGGCGCTCCACCGGCCTCCGGCGGTCAGCGTCTGCCACCAGCGGTCCGGCAGCCCGGTGACGCGGAGCCGGACGCTGGACTGGCGGCCCCGCAGCTCGCTGAGCGTGCCGGTGGCCACGCAGCGGCCCTTGTTGATCACCGTCACCCGGTCGCAGACGTGCTCGGCCTCCTCCAGCAGGTGGGTGTTCAGGAAGACGGCGGCGCCGCGGTCGCGCAGCCCGCGGATGACGGCCCGGACCTGATGCCGGCCGACCGGGTCCAGGGCGCTGGTCGGCTCGTCGAGGATGACCAGGGCCGGCTCGCCGAGCAGCGCCACCCCGAGGCCGAGGCGCTGCTGCATGCCCTTGGAGAACGTGCCGACCTTGTCGTCGCCGCGCCCGGCCAGGCCGACGGTGTCCAGGGCGTCGTCGGCGGCCGCCGCCTGGCGGGACCGGGCCAGGCCGAGCAGGCGGCCGTGCAGGGTGAGCACCTCGCGGGCGGTCAGCCAGGCCTGGAAGCGGAACAGCTCGGGCAGGTAGCCGATCTGCCGCCGGGTCTCCCGGTCGCCGGCCGGGGCGCCCAGGACCATGGCCTCGCCGCTGGTCGGGCGGGACAGGCCCAGCAGCAGCTTGACGGCCGTGGTCTTGCCCGCCCCGTTCGGGCCGAGGAACCCGAACACCTCGCCCCGGCCGACCGTCATCGACAGGCCGGCCAGCGCGACCGTGTGGCGGTACTGCTTGCGGAGTTCCACGGCGTGCACCGCCGGGGACGTCGGCCCGTGCGGGCCGCCGTCCGCGTGCGGGCCGACGTCCGCGTGCGGGCCGCCGTCCGCCTG
>Ga0193728_1002014_pt1 | contig 10506 bp, 9 predicted proteins | sample U1c1metaG_FD_143037 | JGI IMG/M metagenome (GOLD analysis project Ga0193728, IMG submission 143037) | Soil microbial communities from a riparian zone of the East river system, Colorado, United States - U1c1 | ecosystem: Environmental > Terrestrial > Soil > Riparian zone | place: USA: East River... | reverse complement strand
CAGCCTGTGGAAGGCCACCGAGTCCTTGGGCGTATTTAACCAAGGCGCCCGTACCGAGACCAAGAATAGCATCCAAGGCTGGATAGAAGATGACAAAGATGCCTAGACTCACTTTGCTGAGTGTTGCCAGTGTGCCCTGTACACCATCAAGCAAGAGGTAGACAGAGAGGCCAAGCAAGCAGAAGAGGGGCAGTTGGAGGACGTGCAGGGTGATCCACCAATTTAGAACGGGTGAGATACCAGCGAATGTCCCTGCTGTAAACTGCGTTGGGTGAAAGAGGTCCAGGATGCCTAGGACAAGTGGCGTACCCAGGATGATGACTCGTCGTACAATGGGATTCATAAGTAAGACAAACCTCCCTCGTCTGAATGTATCGACTATTATTTCAAGGCTGCGATCAAATCAGGGATCAAATTTTCTGCATTGGGTGTGCCCAGGCCTGTGACTGGGTCCCAGCCCGCAGCAGCGGAGTAGCCCTTGACACCGGCTTGCGCGTTAGTATTATCTCCCTGAGTAATGTCATGGAAGTCCTGCTGATAGTTGGCAGAGGTCGCCAACTTATAGAGACCAGGATTGATAAAGCCTAGAGGATGTCCTGCCATTTGATTGGCAATGGCCTGAAGTCCTGCCCAGATTGGCGTACCGCTATTACTGCCAGCGAGTTGCCACTGGCCTTGCCTGTAAATAGCTGGTCCTGTGGTGTTGTCCTCGTCTACTGAAACATCAGGAATCCCACGCTGGTTGTTGAACTGTTGCTGTACCCTTGCTGGAAGTCTTTTCTGATAGGAGGGCATCTGGGAGAAGTGACTGAAGCCACCCCCGCTACTGCTCCATCCCGTTTCAGATAAGATTGCATCATTGCTACTTAAGAGTAAGCTGGTACCCCCAACGCTTGTGACCCATGGCGAATCTGCTGGGAAGCAGATCGTGGGAACGTTCACCAGAGTCTGATCATCCATTGCATCACTGGTGGCACCAGTGAAACCTGAAGTGGCAAAATAGGTCATATGGTCTTGTGTTGTCCCTTGCTGGAAAAGCTCATTCCATTTTTGCAGTTCTTGCTGCCCTTGCGCATCTTGCAGTGTCGCTTCGGATACATGCCATCTCACAGAGACGATGTTGCCAAGCTTGTTGTCAATCGCATATTGGAGCAGTTGACGGAACTCTGGTAGGCCAAAGGTACCTGTTGTTTCTCCGACCGGACTTTCTAGAACAATAATTTTTGCTCCTGGTGCGATAGCATGGAACATCTCAACTTCTTGTACAGTCACCCCTCTCCACTTGTCTATGCGCTGTTCAGGATCGGTTTGGGGGACATGAAGTGGTGAAATAACTTGCAGGTTAACAGGGGGCAAATGGAATGTCTGGTCAAAGACCTGCATATCCTGCTGGAGGGAGGGAGTGTCAAAGGAAGTAATATCGATGATCGTTTGCCCTTTGCCTGTAAAGCCTTTTTCGATGAGCGGTTCGATTCCGTAAGCCACGCGCAAAGCATGCGGCGTGATACAGGCTGGCATGCTGTTCAGCGCGTCTGGGCAGACATCTTGGCTGAAATTTTGCATCTGATTGTTTGCTGTCTGATTGTTTGCAGGCCCACAGGCAGTCAAGAGCAAACAAACGATGAGTAGGGGGATAAGTGCGCGAGTGCTATGTAGCATAGTTTAGTCATACTCCTAATCTCTCAGCTACTGATTTACGCTGTGAAGCATAGCTAATGTAGAGAGGGTTTTTCTCCTCTGAAAATCCTTTGCTCAGTAGCAGACTCCTGCAAAGTTCTTTGAAAAAAAGAGCAGCCCACAGGAATCGTGCAGCTTTTCACAAGTCAATCTCAAAGTCAGTATAGGAGAAGTTGGTATACTCGTATAGGGGGAAACAGGGACAATTTCATGCACGCTTGTGGCTCAACCTTGCTGCGAACCGCTGTGGCATGATAGATCAAGGGGAAAAGAGCCTGACTCACAAGAGTAGAGGAGTCAGGCTTGATCGATACGGTATAGGCTTAAATCATACCGAGTTCCCATCTGGCATCTTCGCTCATGCGCTCTTGTGACCAGGGGGGATCGAAAGTCATTTCAACGTGAGTAGTCTTGACATTTTCGACCTGCCCAACGCGCATCTCGACTTCGGAGACGACCTCTCCGGCCATGGGGCAGCCCATGGAAGTTAGGGTCATGGTTACGTTAACCTTTCCGGCTTCATTATCAATATCAAGGTTGTATACCAGACCCAAGTCAACAATATTGACGGGAATTTCGGGGTCATAACACTCACGAAGTGCATCCATGACTTCCGCTTCATTAATCTCTACCATTGTGATACCTGCTGCTCCTCAAGGCTTTATGAACCTATAGATTTCTGTACAAGGATGGAACATCGAGTTTCCAATCATTATACACTATGCTATAGTAGTGTGACAGGTGGCAGTGGCAAAGCAGTAGCAGACACTGCACAAAAATTGGTGACAAAGGATTGTTATGCAAGTTCTATGCAAATAAATATTCCCCAAAGCTGGCGTGAACACCTAGCTGATGAACTCAATAAGCCCTATTTTGAGAAATTGTCTCGCTTTGTCGATGAGGAACGGCAACAGGATACTGTTTTCCCTCCCGAAGAAGACATGTTCTCGGCCTTACGCCTCACGCCTTATGAAAGTGTCAATGTTTTGTTGCTGGGCCAGGACCCTTATCACGATGATAATCAGGCTCATGGACTCTGTTTCTCTGTACGGCCAGGGATTAAGCCGCCTCCTTCGCTGATCAATATGTTCAAAGAATTGCACGATGATGTTGGATTCCGTATCCCGAACAATGGCTATCTCGTCCCTTGGGCACAACAGGGAATCCTGCTGTTGAATGCAGTACTGACGGTGCGAGCGCATGCGCCCAATTCGCACAAAAATCACGGTTGGGAGACGTTTACCGATGCCATTATCCGCGCTGTTAGTGCTAAAGAAAGTCCGGTCGTCTTTGTCTTATGGGGTGGCTATGCTCAGAAGAAGCGCAGCCTGATAGATACTTCTCGCCATACAATTATCCAGTCCGCACATCCATCGCCGCTCTCGGCCCGCAATGGATTTTTTGGTAGCAAGCCTTTCTCCACTATAAACAAGGCGTTGCGCGAGGCCGACAAGCCAGAGATCAATTGGCAACTTCCCGAAGTTGTCCCTCTCTTGCCCTAGAAAAAACCTCTATCATTAGGTATCCTTAGCAGTATAGACAGGTAACGGGAGGGCTTTTGAGTTTTGATCAGCTCTCAAGCAGTCTATTAGGTAGCTAACCAGCACGATGGCGTGCTGATAGGAGAAAGTGATGCAGAGAAAAGCGAAACTAGTGAAGTACGCATCCACAATTTTTGCTCTGCTTATTATGGGGATTACAACCTTTGCAGGAGGACTGCTAGTTACCAGAGCGTCGGCAAGCTTACGTCTAGACAATGTTCCAACCTGTCAAATGGTAAAGGATACTGAAGAGGACACGGCACTGGTCGTGTTCACAAGTCGTAGCATATCCGATGAACTGCAAGACCTATTGGATGGAGTCAATGGTACCCAGAGATACGGCTTGCAGTGTAAAAACCCTCAGGCACCCCCACCAATGGCAACACCATGTATTGAAACATCTATAACAACTTGCGTTGTGGGTAAAGGAACTCCACCATCTGTAGTACCAAATCCGAACCCAAATCCAAATCCGAACCCAAATCCGACACCGACGAATCCAAATCCGCAGCCATCATTAAATGTCGGTTGTGTGCCCCAGAACGGCCAGTTGGTTTGCTCGCTAACACTTCCATCAGGTATGATAACGACATCAACAGCAAATGGACCTGTAAGTTGCACGTTCCAGAACAACCAGATACAGTGTAATGGAGCAGGTTTGGTGCCAGTCCTAAAAACTTTGGTTGGTGCGACATTACCTCCAAATGCAACCATAAGTTGCGGATCCCAGAACGGCCAGATAGTTTGTAGTTCAGGCCCTCCAGGTCCGAATACACTTGTAAGTTGCACGAACCAGAATGGCCAAGCAGCTTGTCAAGGAGCAATTCCGTCAAATGTGTCAGTGGGAATACCATCAAATAAGGGTATAACTTGTACGAACCAGAACGGCCAGATAACTTGTACCGCATCAGTTCCAGCGAGCGGTAGCAATGGCCCTAAGCTTCCCACAAGTCAGCAAGCTTCAAATCATCGGCCTAGGGGATCCGGGCCACTTGGGTCATTCTGCCTATTAGTACTAAAAGGTACTGGTAACACGCGACTGACCTTAAGTAGTGAAATAGTTGATCCGCTGAAAAGCTTATTACTGAACAGCGATGGTACTCTGAAATACAGTTTGCGGTGTCACAACATATAATGTTAGGCAGCAAGTGGTATGGTTGAATACCACTGAGACTTTATTCGCTGTTGCCAGCAGACAACTCTGTTACTAGGTATTGGCGCAACTTGTGGCAAGCCTGGATTATTTCATTGCGCTGTATTGACTGAGGGATAAACCGGTGAATGCCCTCGAGAAAGGTCCCCAGTGCTGCATCAATCACCCTCAGTTCATCCTCAGTTATTGGAAATTGCTCCTCTCTGCCATCAGTGTATGAAGACTGAAGACTGGCAATTCTTCTCCGTAACTGCTCAATAATCATCAGAATATGTGCTCTTTCTTGCGATGGGGGAATGATCCGATGGACAAATTGAGCATAGGGAAACAGTGCATGCCCAATAGCGGTTAGATCGTTTACTGATAGCTTGACAAGCAAAAACTGCTCGCCCTTGGAGTTACTCTGTTCCTGTTCCATGGTCGTTATCTTCTCCCATCTTCCTGACGATAATTCTATATTAATGTTAATAATTTAATATTAACATTAGAAAGCTATTGTGTCAACGCAAAGGCTCCCTGTATAGTATGCATAGTAAGAAGTAAACCTGAAAGCGAGTACCTATGATCCGCTTGAAGCTCAAAGAAGTTCTCCAAGAGAAGAAGATCAGCCAATCCAAGCTCTCACGTATGGCTGATGTGTCGCTGAACACAATCCAAGCGATATACCATAACCCATATCATGATGCTGTCTTAAGTACTCTTGATAGATTGGCAAAAGCCCTTGGTGTGAACGTCTGTGACCTCTATGAGGTCTTACCTGATGATGATCCACCTGTCTCATCGTAGGAGTTAGTCGGGTGAGCGTTAGGCTCGTCTGCTAGAGTCTTACCTGATGGCGATTCACCTATCGTTAGTTTCCTGGCAGTTTCTACTTGCGCTTGGATGAATGTTTGCATTGCATCCTCGGAACTCATATGTTGTGTGAGTTCCTCAAGGCAAACTCCCAGCTTTTCTTGACGAGCTGTGAGGTAGGCATGTCTAGCTGTTGCGGTAAAATCGGTAAATACCCGCGATGCTGCCTGATACTCAATAGCAATTTGCTGTTTGATGCGGGCAACCTCGCTCTTGTTGGTTTCGTCCTCGTTCATGACGTTATTTCTCCAAGAGAGCTGGCTAACAAATTCATCTGGGATACTGATACAAAGTTGTATCTTTGTCCCAATAGCTATACCACGCATCTAATCTGTTGAGAGTGTGACTACTCCCCTGCGCTTGGCAGGAGCTTCTAGGGAATGGTTACCCAGGCTCTGTAGCCCCAGAGCCAAAATATTCAGGGCGGCATTGAGATCGCGGTCGATCTGCAGATGGCAGCAAGGACAGTCGAGGATGTGTTCGGAAGGAGGCTTTTTTTGCCGATGTCCGCATTTGCTGCACGTCTGCGAGATATAGGCCGGGTTGACCTTGATCAACCGACGCCCAGCCTCTACCGCTTTGGCTGCCAGTTGATTAAAGAACGCCGACCACGCCGCGTCTGCAATGCTTTTTGTCAAACAATGATTATGTACCATCTGATTCGCATGCAGGTCTTCTACACAGATGATACCGAAGTGGTTCACGATAGACCGAGAATGCTGATGGGTAAAGTTCTCGCGCCTCCATGTGGTACGCTCATGCACACGTGCCACCACCTTACGCCTCTTGTGATGGCGCTTAGTGTCCTTTTCAGCTTTGGAGAGCCGACGTTGTGCTTTGGCCAGAGCTTTCTTTTCCGTATGGAAGAAGCGAGGATTGTCAATCTCTTGCTCGTTGGAGAGCGTAGCGAAAGTCTTGAGTCCGATATCAATGCCAACTTGCTCGGGAATATCGGGCAAGCGTTCGGGCTCGCATTCGGTAGTGAAGCAGGCATACCATTTGCCCGTGGAGCTACAGGAAATGGTACAGGCCTTGGGAGATCCGCGCAACGGGCGATGGAGTTCAATCTTGACATGCCCAATCTTAGAGAGGAAAAGCTTGCCGTCCTTGATCTGACAGCCATTTGGAATTTGAGGGTAGGTGATGCTATCATAGCGCCCAGGCCCTTTGAACCTGGGGAAACCAGGGTTTTCGCCATGCTTACACCGTCTGATAAAGGCTTTGAAGACCAGATCGATGCGAATAGCCACGTTTTGCAAGACCTGGGAATGTGCTATATTCAGAGAGGGACGTTGCTCTTTGAGCGTCGCATACGTTCTTTGCTGCTCAAAACACGAGAGGACCTTTCCCTCAGGCTCATAGACCTCCCTGCGCTGTTCGAGCAGATGGTTATAGAGCCAGCGACACTCTTCAAGCGTTTCGTTGAGTAGTCGTGTCTGCTTTTTAGTTGGATAGATGCGATACTTAAACTGTTTTTGCATTTCTTCCCTCTAAATTTATGTTATATATATCTAGTGATTTATAACACTCGTTGCATAGGGTTCTGCAATTGCTTTGCATCGACCACCTCACTACTCTATTTGGAAACGCTTTAAGCTTAGGATTATTATAGACTTAATGGCAACCGTTGTCAATAGGCATATAGGCATTGCGTCCTTGGCAACAGTGAGCCATTGCTACAGATTGCTAGCTTCTACAGAGGCCTCTACGAGAGATCTGGAAAATCAAGGGTATTGCCACATGGTAAAATCTAACAAAGAGTATATAGTGATAGGCGGACCTAATTCTATGGACGAAGTAGCAAAACTGGACGCTCCATTTGTGCTGGCTCTCGATGTGGGCACCTCTTCGACGCGTGCTCTACTCTTTGATGCCCATGGGACGACCGTGCCGGGCTGTATTTCGCAGCGCGTTTATAAACTTACAACTTCATCTCAAGGTGAAGTATCGATTAATGTGGATGAACTGGTTGCTGTTGTTGCGCAGACGATTGATGACGTTTTGCAAACTGCCGGATCGTATGGGAAACAGATTGGTGCAGTAGCACTGGATACATTCTGGCATAGTCTGCTAGGTGTTAATGCTACTGGTCAACCACTAACACCCGTGATTACTTGGGAGGATACGCGTGCGTATGGTGCTGCTAGGGATTTGCACAATCAGCTGGATGAGAAGGCTATTCATGCTCGTACCGGCGTGCATTTCCATGCGAGTTATTGGCCTGCCAAATTGCTCTGGCTAGCGCAGAGTCAACCTGAGATCTTTGCCCGCGTAGCTGAGTGGATTTCCTTTGGCGAATACCTGCATCGCAAGTTTCTGGGCCAATCAGTTTGTAGTCTCTCCATGGCCTCTGCCACTGGTATGCTAGCATTGCGTACGTTGCAGTGGGATAGCGAATTGATGCAAGTACTTAGGATAAGAGCGGAACAACTACCCCCATTAGGCGATGCGCATCAGGGTATCCGTGGTCTCGTCTCTAAATATGCGGAGGCTTGGCCTGCCTTACGCGATATTCCCTGGTTTCCTGCAGTTGGAGATGGTGCAACGGCATGTATCGGTTCTGGCTGTGCTAATCTCGAAAACTGGTCACTCACCATGGGTACCTCCAGTGCCATTCGGGTAGTTGTAGAGCCTAGTCGCGTGATGCCCTCATCTGGCCTGTGGCTTTATCTGATTGATAGAAGACGTGCAGTACTTGGTGGTGCTTTGAGCGAAGGCGGGAATGCTTTAAATTGGTTATGTAATACACTTAAATTACCTGCATTAAAGGATGTTGAGCCACTGCTTGCCTCTCTTGAGCCAGCGAGCCATGGTCTGACCATTCTACCTTTTATCTCTGGTGAACGCAGCTCTGGCTGGCATGCGGAAGCACGTATGACAATGTCCGGTATTTCTCTACATACAACGCCTGTGGACCTTTTGCGAGCTGGTATGGAATCTCTGGCATACCAAATCAATGAGGTCCACGAGGAGCTGTGTTCTGTATTGAGGGTGGATAGAACACAGCACCGACTGATTGCCAGCGGAGGTGTGCTCCAGGGTTCTGCAGTCATACAAAGCATTCTTGCTGATACTCTAGGCATGGCTATTTATTCCTCGCGTGATCACGAGGCTTCAGCACGCGGAGCAGCATTATTGGCTCTCGAAGCGATGGGTGTTATTCCTGATATCAGTCGGGTCGCACCCGTGCTGCGAGAGCCCATACTGCCAAATCCTGAACGTAGTGCAATATATAGCAAGGCGGCAGAGAGTCAGCGCAAGCTCTACCAAGCGTTGTTGGGGGACTAGCATATGCACTTTTCTAGTCCGAAGAGTCATGGCGCGGAGAGCAGCGGAAGAGTGAACCAAAAGGTGGCTCCGTCCCCCGGGGTGCTCTCAATGCCTACCTGCCCCTGTTGTCTGCTAATAAGTTGCTGGCAAATGTAGAGGCCTAGACCTAGACCCGCTTTCGACCCGCTCTGGACAGGGATCTCAGGTGCCTGGTAAAATCGCTCCCAGATGTGCTGTCGCTGCTCACGAGATAGGCCTGGTCCATGATCCTGCACCCAGACCCGGACGTCTACTGCCTCAAGCGAAAGTCCGACCTGTACAGGCTCGGTGTCCGGGGAAAACTTCAGGGCATTGGTCAGATAATTACTGATTACCTGCCGGAGGCGATCACGATCTGCATAGACCTGAAGTGGGTCTTGTTCTGGCAACTCCAGAGTGATCAAGCGAGAGGGATGTGCTGCCTGATAATCCTGCACGGTTTCATACACCAGCCCTACCAGATTGCAGGGAGTTAGGCGCAACTCCAATTTGCCTTCTTGAATGCGTGAAATCTCTAGCAAATCATTGATCATGCGATGTTGCACCCGCAATTGTTGTTGACTGCGACTAAGCATGGTCAGTACCTCTTCCAGCAGACGTTGCTGTTCGGGTGGGAGTTGCTCCGTCTGGCTGAACAGCCGGGTTAGCCAACGCTGGGCCAATTGGACGTTTCCTTGCAAGGCGGTCAGCGGTGTCTTTAATTCATGTGTGACCATACCGATAAAGGCTTCGCGCTGGGTTTCGAGTTCTTTTTGTTCGGTGATATCCAGGATTGTGCCAATATAGCCCCTAAAAGTACCATCTGGATCAGAACAGGCACTTCCATAGATGAGGACATACCGGTAGACCCCATCAAAGCGGCGTAAGCGGAACTGTGCCTGATAGGGAGCGAGGGTTGCCAGAGCCTGCATCCAGAGAGTGATAGCACTGTCGCGGTCCTCTGAATGGATTGCGCTCGTCCACCCAGCTCTCAGGCTCACCGCCTCCGAGAGACCGGTGAACTGGCACCAAGTGGTATTAACATAAATGCTTGCACCAGTGGTGTCGGACTGCCAGATCATGATGGGAGCCTGGTTCGCCAATGTGCGGAAGCGCTCTTCACTTGCTCTTAATGCCTCTTCTGCATGCTTACGGTCGGTAATATCGCGCATATTACATTGGATCAGTTGATGGCCATTTGCCTGGTACTGATTGCTCACAAACTCTACATACTGACGCTGCCCGTCTTTGCTGTGCAGCGGCAAGGTCTCGTAACGGATGAAATGTTTCTCCTGTAATTCTTGCAAGACCTCCAGGGTAGCTTCTCGGTCCCGAAACACACCGATTTGCCAGAGTTCCTGACCCAGCAACTGCTCATGCGAATAGCCCAGCAGTTCCGTTATGAAGGGATTGGCATCGGTAATTGTGTGTGTGTCAGGATCGACAATCAATATCCCATCTTTGGACGCTTCAAAGAGACGGCGGTAGCGGTTTTCAGATATCCGCAGTCGCTCCTCCGCAGCCTTCCGTTCTACTATCTCGGCCTCGAGCGAGTTCGCCTTTTGTTGCAACAGGGTAATAGCATGGAGGCGCTCATCTGGACTGATCAGTGTGGTGTAGCTCTCATCAGGGATGACATGGGAGTGCTGCTTGCAAATCTCGGTAAAAGGTATCTTGTGCACTTCCCCGGCAAAGTCATGCATCGGATAGGCGCAGAAGAGCGAAAAAGGATGGGTTGTATGGTGCAGATCGTTCCAGAGTTCTTCCAAGCGGATCGCGGCAGCTTGGTTACCCTCTATATAGAGCAGCGCGACCATTTCCCCAAAGATTCGTACATGGTTTCGGCCCTGCGCCGCTCGCATGATAATGCTCCCAACCACCTCTGCGAAGCGATCAGGCTCTGGCAACCCATCAACCATGAAATTTGACAGAGTCTCGTCTGCATCGAGCGAAATGTACTCACCCTGCGTGCGGGCAGCTGTCAAATCTAATCCG
>Ga0193728_1002013_pt1 | contig 10506 bp, 11 predicted proteins | sample U1c1metaG_FD_143037 | JGI IMG/M metagenome (GOLD analysis project Ga0193728, IMG submission 143037) | Soil microbial communities from a riparian zone of the East river system, Colorado, United States - U1c1 | ecosystem: Environmental > Terrestrial > Soil > Riparian zone | place: USA: East River... | reverse complement strand
CGAAGGCGGTCGCGCATACAGCTTGGCCCGGCGTATCAGTGCACAGCGCCTCTTCGAGCGGCGCTACAAGATGAGCTACGACTGGTTCATCGCGAGCGAGCACGTCAACCGGCCCCACGAGATTCGGAAGGAGCTCGATCTCCGTTTTCGGACGGTCGACACCACGTGGTTCCCGCTCCGCGTGCCTCTCGTGGACGCGAACATCGCGATTGGCCTCACGCTGACTCATCGCTGAGAGACCGGAGGAACGCGTCGGTCTCCCGCAGCGCGGCAGGCGTCCCAATCTCGTAGAACCGCTCGGACGCCTCGTACGCGGCGAGCGCTCCCGTTGCCGCGAGCGTGGACTGGAGCTCCGTAAGGTCGCGCATGCTCGAGAGCTCGAGCGCCTCGGCCGCGAACGCCTGTACTCCATAGTCCATCCAGTCGAGGCCGTCGCCCCCTTCCTTCTCGTAGCGGACGACTCGTCCGTCACGCACCTCAGCATTGCCTTCCTGCCACGGGAGGACTGTCATGAGAGCTGGCAGCCCGCTCGTCTGGCGTGCGCGCGCGACGTCGCCGTAGTCGATCCTCAGATACGCGTCTCCGTACAGGACGAGGAACTCGTCGCCGAGCAGCGGTAGCGCGTGTCGAAGCGCGGCGGCGGTTCCCGGCTCCTCGTCATGCGAGCAGACGACGTCGAGTCCGACGTCTACCGACTCGAGTATCTCCTCGAACTGTTCCGCGAGGTAACCGACGCAGAGAACGACGCGTTGCGCACCGTGTGCGCGAAGCAGCCTCAGCTGATGAAGGAGAAACGGCTCCCCCGCAACCTCGAGGAGCGGCTTCGGCGTGTCGCGCACGAGCTCGCCGAGGCGTGTGCCGCGCCCGCCTGCGAGGATCGCAACCGGCGGGAGCATGGTCACTCTTGCTCGTCGAATCCGAGCTTCGACTCGACGATGTAGCGCGGGCGGCCCTTGACCTCCTCGTAGATCCTCCCGACGTACTCCGCCATCACGCCGAGGCTGAGTAGCTGGATCCCGCTGAAGAGGCAGACGAGCACCACGACGGTGGGATTGCCGGGGGGGAACGGCACGCCTGCGAGCTTCAGCGCGCCGTACGCGACGGCGAGCACGACGGCGAAGAACGACAGGAACACCCCGCCGAGCGAGATGAGGTGAAGTGGATAGCGCGAGAAGCCGACGATGCCGTTGACGCCGATCACGAGCGAGCCGAGCAGCCGGTTGTACTTGCCGTCCCCACCGGCGCGCGCGTCGCGATCGTAGAGGACCGCGGTCTGTCGGAAGCCCACGAGCGCGACGAGGCCGCGCAGGAAACCGTGCGCCTCGTCGAGCGCCACGACATGGTCGACGACGCGGCGGCTCATCAGCCGGAAGTCGCCGGTGTTCGGCGGGATCTCGACCTCCGCGATGCGCTTGATCACCGCGTAGCCGACCGAGGAGACGATGCGCTTGACGAGCGTCTCGCCCTTGCGCGAGCGGCGTTGCGCGTACACGACGTCGTACCCCTCCCGCCACCGTGCGACGAAGTCGGCGAGGAGCTCGGGCGGATCCTGCAGATCGCAGTCGATTACGACGCACGCATCGCCCGTCGATGCGGCCATGCCGGCGAGCGTTGCCGCGGGCTGGCCGAACCGTCGCGAGAAGCGGAGCATCTTCACGCGCGGATCCTGTGCCCGTAGCGCCGCGATCTCCGATTCGGTGCCGTCGGTCGATGGATCGACCGCGAAGATCAGCTCCCATTCGAGGTCAAGTGGTGCGAGCGTGCTCGCGAGCCGCTCATACAGGAGGCGGACGTTCGCCTCTTCGTTATAGGCGGGAACGACGACAGAGAGTGTCTCGTGGCTCATCGGGGCGTCAGGATCGTCAACTCGCGGATCCCGAAAGGTGGCGTTCGCGGTAGGCGCTCCTCGATCCTGCACAGGAGCTCACCGACCTTCGAGTGGCGCGTGCGTGCAATGTCACGGGCGACGAGGGTGCGAGCGTCGGCGGTTGCGGACGGGCTCATACGTCGATGACGCTTCTTCACAGCCCAGAAGGCTGGATAGAGGAACGATCCGAGGCTCCTCCGCGCGACGACGTCCAGCCCGGCGCGCGCAGCCTGCTTCCCGATCGATCCGGGCGCGTACCGGCGCTCGTGGCCGAGTGCCTTGTCGTAATAGTCGTACAGACCCGGCCCGAGCGGCACGACGATCGCCGCACGACCTCCTGGACGGAGCACCCGCGCGATCTCCGTCAATGCGGCCGCGTCGTCGGGCACGTGCTCCAGGAGGTTCGCCGCCGCCAGCACGTTCACCGACGCGTCGCCAAGCGGGAGATCGGTCGCGTCGGAGAGCAGGAGCGTCGCGGTCGGCGCGACCTCCCGTGCCCGCTCGAGCCCCGACGCGACGAGATCGATCCCCACGAGAGCTGCCTCGGGCCGCGCCCGGTGCAGGTCGGCGAGCAGGAGCCCGCTCGAGCAGCCGAGATCCGCAGCCGTCCCGCCGCCGGGAAGGGCGTCGACCACGCCCCGCACGATCGCTCGTCGGGTGTACGTATCCATGAAGTGATCGGTCGTCGCCTGCTCGTGGATCGCCTCGAGCTCGTCCGACCAGTTCACCTCGGGCTCGGCGACGTAGACGAGGATGCCGTCGCGCACGTCGAGCGGCGCTCGCCGGAGCCCGAGCGCCTCCACGTCGACCGCTACCCGTCCCACGTCAGGCCCCGGTCCCCGGGCACGATGCGGCGCAGCGTGTAGACGTCGCTCGCCTCGAGCTCGTCGGCGTGATCCGCGAGAGATCTCCACGGATCCCAGACGGCACTCAGGAGTCGCCCCGTGATCCCGTCGCTCTCCGCGGATGCGAGATACACGGCGAGTGCGGCCGCATCGTCGAGCGCGTTGCCGCCCTCCTCGCTTTGGCGGACAGCCCGCGCGTAGAACTCCTCGCCGACGGCCGACGGCCCTGCGGCCAGCACCTCGTCCAGCATCGCCGTGTTGAGCGCGCCCGGCGCGATTGCATTCACGTCCACTCCGATGTCCTTCGTCTCCTGGGCGATCGTCTCGGCAAAGCGTACGGCCGCGGCCTTCGAGGCTGCATACGCGCTGAGGCGGGGCAGGGGAGCAGTCGCCCCGCCGCCCGAGAGCTGGATGATCTTGCCGTACCCCGCAGCGCAGAAATGAGGCAGGACGGCACGGCACATGAGCACCGAACCGAAGAGATTGACCTCGACCGCGCGCTTCCACTCGTCCCAGTCGACTTCCTCGGTCGCGCCCATCGGCCCGTACACGCCGGCGTTGTTGACGAGAACCTCAACCGAGCCGAATCGCTCGAGTGCGGAGCGAACGACGCGCGCGGCGTCCTCGGGGCTCGAGACGTCAGCGGCTTCGCCGACGACGTCCAAGCCGTCGCTCCGGAGCTCGTCACACGCCTTCTCGAGCGGGCCGGCAGCGCGAGCGCAGAGGAGCACGCGCGCACCGGCGGTCGCAAGGGCACGGCCGATCGCAAGGCCGAGGCCGCGGCTTCCCCCGGTGACGATCGCCGAGCGCCCGGACAGATCGGCCGTCACGCGCGCACGCCGACCGTCGTGTACTCGATGCCCGGATGCCGTCCCAGCGTGGCCGCCGTCGTCCCTGCGGGATCGAGCACGCGCGGCCGCGCCATCGTCGACGCGACCTTGTCGGCCGGCACCGCCGAGTACTCGGGGGAAGCGACCGCGACGACGAGGGCGTCCGCGCCGACAGTCGCGTCGAGCGGGCTTGCGGCAGCGACGACCGAGCCTGCGAGCGACTCCGGGAGGATGCGCACGAGAGGATCGTGCACGCGGACCTGCACGTCGCGTTCGAGGAGCCACGTGCAGAGCGCGACGGCCTCCGATCGTCGCGTGCTCTCGGTGCCGGGCTTGTAGGCGATGCCCCAGACGGCGGCGACGTTGGGGTCGGCGGCGGCGAGCCATCTGCGTGCCCAGCCCCGATGGGACTCGTTCGCGGCGGCGACTCCGTCGAGGAGCGCCGTCGGTCGCTCGCCCTCCCGGCCGAGCGCGCGGAGGTATTCGACGTCGCGCGCGAGCGTGCCACCGCTGAACGGTGGTCCAGCCGCGACGTAGGCGCTCGGCCCGACGCGAGGGTCGCTGCGGAGCGCGCGCTCCACGTCGCGCATGTCGGCGCCCGTGACCTCGCAGATGCCGGCGAGCTCGTTCGCGAACGAGACCGACGTCGCGAGGAATGCGTTGAGCGCATGCTTTGTCAGCTCGGCGGACTCGATCGACATCCAGACGATTCGGCCCGCGTACGGGGCGAGCACACGTCCCATGTCCACGCGCGTCGCCTCGTCTCGCGTCCCGACGACGACCCGCTCCGGGCTGCGGAAGGTCTCGACAGCGCGGCCCAGGCGCAAGTTCTCGGGCAGGCATGCGAACCGCAGGCGCGGATGTGCTGTCTCGAGCGACGCCACGGTGCCGGCCGGCAGCTGCGACGAGACGATGACGAGCACGCCGTCGCGCGCTGCGCCGAGCGCCGTCCTTGCGCGGTCGAGCACCCATCCGATGTCGGCGACGTCGTCCTCATCCACCGGCGTGTCGTCGGCAAGCCAGACGACGTCGACGTCGCCGACCACGCCGACGTCCGTCGTGAATGCGGGAGGGTGAGAGGCGAGCAGCTCCGAAAGCCCGGGCTCGATGACGGGTGGCTCGCCGTGAGTCAGCCGCTCGATCACACCGGGATCCGGATCGAGGCCCGCGACGTCGTGGCCGTCGGCAGCGAGACACACCGCCGTGACTACGCCAAGATGCCCCATCCCGAGCACACAGATCTTCATGCTGCTGCCGTGCGCGCGTAGGCGTCCTCGACGATCCCCCACGCCCAAAGCGCGGCGTCGAGCGTGCCCTTGCCCTCTCCCGCGACAGCCCGTGCGCGGAATGCACGCCATTCCTCGCTCCACGACACGTCTTCTGGTGGATAGGCGATCTCCTCGACGTCAGGCGGCCCGAGCTCGGGGCGCATCCGGTAGATGGTGAGCCGCGGGGCGCCGTACGACCCGGCCAGACCGTCGACCTGTAGCTTCGCCGTTCGGCACGAGACCTCGAGCGAGAAGATGTTCTTCCACTCCGTCCAGCCTGCGTGGAGCGTTGCCCAGGTGCCGCCCGCATCGCCCGGCGATTCGAGGAGGATCGCCGCGTTGTCCTCGACCGCATCTCCCCAGTAGCTCGACCGCAGGAGCGCGGCGTGCAGGTCGAGTGGCCCAGCGATCGCGTGGCACAGGTCGAGGAGGTGCATCCCCTGGTCGACGAGCTCGCCGCCGCCCGACACCGCGCGATCGAAGCGCCATTCCTCTCCGTACCCGAGCCGGCCGCCGTGGCCGTACCGTCCGCGGACGAACAGCACCGGCCCGTGCTCGCCGGAGCGTGCTTCGGCGATCGCCCGTGCGATCGCAGGGTGATAGCGATGGTTGAAGCCGACCCATGCGACGCGACCGGCGGCGTGCGCTGCTCGGTCGATCGCCTCGACGTCGGCCAGGCGAACGCCCGCCGGCTTCTCGACGAGCACGTGCGTTCCCGCCTCGAGTGCGCGGCATGCGACGTCCGCGAGGGCATCCGGCGTCGTCGACACGATCACCGCATCGGGGCGGAGCTCGAGCAACGCATCGAGGTCGTTGCAGACCGGGCCGAGTGCGGCTGCGAGCGACGCGTCGCGGTCGACGCAGCCGACGACGAGATCTCCGTCGAGTGCCGCGGCACGCTTCGCGCCCATGCGTCCGCAGCCGACGATGCCGACGCGGAGGCTCACGTGAACTCGAGGCCGTACGCGCCCTGGAACTCGAAGTCGAAGCGGAGCTCCGGGGCGCCTGCCGCCTCCATGGCAAGCCGGGTGTCGCCGGGGCGCGGGCTGTAGACGAGCAGGAAGCCCCCGCCGCCGGCACCGACGAGCTTTCCGCCGAGTGCGCCGCTGCGGCGCGCGAGCGTGTACAGGTCGTCGATCCGCGCGCTCGCCATCTCGGGAGACCGGACGCGCTTCGTCTCCCAGTGCTCGTGGAGCAGCGCTGCATACGCGTCGAGGTCGCCGGCGAGCAACAGTTCGCGGCTGTGGATCCCGATCTCCTTCGTGCGATGGAGGTTCGCGATCATCTTCTCGTCACCGCGCTCCGTCCGCTCGACTTGATCCTCGAGCTGGCGCGACGCGCTACGTGTCTCGCCGGTGTAGAAGAAGAGAAGATTGTCGCGGAGCCGCATGAGCGTCTCGGTCGAGAGCGCCAACGGCTCGACGGTCACGGTGTCGTCTTCGTGGAACGTGTAGGCGCAGATGCCGCCGTGCGCAGCGACGTACTGATCCTGCTTGCCGACCGGCTCTTCGAGCACGTCGATCTCGATCTCGCAGGCGGCACGCGCGAGCGCCTCTGGCGTCGAGGACTCGCGCCGCCCGAGGACGAGCGCCTTCAGCAGGCAGACCGTGAACGCGCCGGACGAGCCGAGGCCCGTTCCCGCCGGCACGTCCGCGATGACGGAGATCTCGAGCGGCGCGCCCTGCCAGTGCCGAACCAGCGTCTCCCGCAGGATCGGGTGGCGGATGTCGCGCGCATCGTCGACCTCTTCGAACTCGGAGTACTTCAGCCGGTAGCGCTTCTGAAAGACCGTGTGCGTCATCATGTAGACGTACTTGTCGATCGCGCCGCCGATCAGGAAGCCGCCGTATCGGCGGTAGTACGACGGCAGATCGGTGCCGCCTCCACCGAGGCTGATGCGCAGCGGGGCGCGAGTGAGGATGACGCTCACCGTTCGACGCTCTCGATCACGCCGGGATTGTCGTCGAACCACGCGAGCGTTCGCAGTACCGCCTCGCGGATCGGGACGCGGGGCCGCCAGCCGAGGGAGCGAATGCGTGCGCAGTCGAGCAGAATCCGGGGGCTATCTCCCGGCCAGCCTCGCGCGCCGCCCGTGCGCTCGATCTGCGGATCGACCCCGAGATGCCCGCAGATGAGCTCGACCGAGTCGTCGACGACGAGCGTCTCGTCCGTGCCGAGGTTGTAGATGCGGAAGTCGGGATTTGCGTGGGCGGACAATCCGGTGAGGATCCCGTCGATGCAGTCCTGCACATAGAGGTACGACTTCTCCTGCCGTCCGTCTCCGAGGATCTCGAGCCTTGTGGGGTCGGCCTTCAGGGCGCGGTAGAAGTCGATCACGTGGCCGTGCGTGTAACGCTCGCCGAGCACTGAGACGAAGCGAAAGACGACACCGTCGACGCCGAACGCATGGCAGTAGGACGAGATCAGGCCCTCCGCCGCGAGCTTGGATGTGGCATAGAGGGACGTCTGCGAGGGGAACGGGCAGTCCTCGGGAGTCGGGAAGACGCTCGGCTCGCCGTACACGGAACCGGTCGACGAGAACGCGATGCGCTTCACCTTCGCCGTGCGCATCGCTTCGAGGACGCGGGACGTCGCCAGTACGTTCTGCTCAAGATCCAACTCCGGATGCTCGAGCCCGTGACGGACGTCCGCGTTGGCTGCGAGGTGCACGACGGTGTCGCAGCCTTCGAACGCGTGGGCCAGCAGATCTGCATCGAGGACGTTGCCTTCGACGAGGGATGCATTCGGACGTTGGAGCAACTCTTCGAGGAACGCGCGCCGCCCTGTCGAGAAGTCGTCGACGACGACGACTTCCACACCGTCGCGTGTCAGACGATCCGCCAGGGTGCTGCCGATGAAGCCGGCACCTCCCGTGATGGCTGCGCGGTGCATCACAAGGTGAAGCCGGCCGAGACCGCGTCGCGATGGAACATCTGCACCGTCTCGAGCGAGAACTGCTCGAGATCCTTGCCGAGCGAATCGAGCTTCGGGAGGAGGTCGTGGGTCATCGTGATGATGTGGCAACCGATCTCGCTCGCCTGTACGAGGTTCAAGACCTCGCGCGGGCTGGCCCAGAGCAACTCGGCCTGCGGTACGGGGCGTAGGATCTCGAGGGCCTCGCGCATGATCGGCAGCGGATCGACGCCTGCGTCTGCGATTCGCCCGGCGAAGACCGACACGATGCTCGGTGCGCCGCCGTCGAGCGCGGCGGCCGTCTCGGTGACCTGACGTACCGTCATGAGTGCCGTGACGTTGAGCTTGACGCCTCCGAGGCTGAGCTCGCGCACGAGTGGCGCAGTCGTCTCCCCACTCGTCGTCGAGACCGGGATCTTCACATAGACGTTGTCGCCCCAGTCCGCGATGCGGCGCGCCTGTCGTCGCATCTCCGTCGCGTCGTCGGCGAAGACCTCGAACGAGACGGGGCGGTCGGTGATCTCTGAGAGCAGGCGCTCTGCGAACTCTGCATAGTCGGTGAGCCCCGCTTTCCACATCAGGCTGGGGTTCGTCGTGAAGCCTTTCAGCCGGGGGTCGCGGGCGAGTCGCAGGATCGTGTCGAGATCGGCGCCGTCGGCGAAGATCTTGGTTCGCAGTGCGTTGAGCACTCGCCGACTCTAGAGGACCAGACCGCCACGCTAGCGGGATGCGTGATCGAGGATCCCGTCAGCTGCTTCGCCGAGCGTCGCAACCGTGAGGTCTGCGGCCTGCCTGCCTCGCCTGTGTGCCGAGCGCGGGTTCAGGACGAGCACGGTGCGAACGCCGGCGCGACGACCGGCCTCGACGTCGGTGTCGGAGTCTCCGATCATCCAGCTGGCTCCCAGGTCGATGTCGAGTTCGCGCGCCGCGTCCAGAAGGAGGCCGGGCTCCGGCTTCCGGCAGCCGCAGGCATCGCCGGCGTCGGGATGATGGAAGCAGTACCTCCATGCGTCGACCGTGGCACCGTCGGCGGCAAGAGCCGCGACGACGGCGCCGTGGACGGCGTCCACCGCCTCGCGGGAGGTCTGACCCTTTGCGGCACCGGGCTGGTTCGACACGACCATGACGAGGTAACCCTCGGCGCGGAGCCGACGGACCGCATCGGCGGCACCGGGCAGGAGCGCGACGTCTCGCGGGTCTTCCGGAGACTCGCAGTTGCCGCTACGCGGGTCCGGGACGAGCTCGTTGAGGACGCCGTCCCGGTCGAGAAAGACCGTGCGCCTCAACGGTCTCGGCCGTCGCGCGTCTCCCAGGTGCCCGCGACCGTCGCGAGCGCCGGATGTGTGACGAGCAGATGCCACAGCACCGCCTGAAAACCCTCGACGTGGGGGGTCATCCGCTCGGGCGGCGTCTCGACGACGACCGCCACGTCGGCGAGCTGCGCTGTCGTTCCGTCCGGTCGTCCGACGATGCCGAACACGCCCGCTCCGACGGACTTCGCGAACTCGACCGCGCGCACGAGATTCGGCGAGAGATTTCGCTCGCGCGACCCGCCGCCGACCGAGAAGATGAGGAGGGCGTCGTCCGCACGAAGCCTCGAGCCGAGGAGCCACGCTTCGAAGACGGTCTCCCAGCCTTCGTCGTTCGTGCGTGCGGTCAGCTCTGCCACGTTGTCGGTCGGTGCGTACGTCTCGAAAGAACAGAGCTTGCGAAAGTCGTTCACCGCGTGGGACGCGTGCGCAGCGCCTCCGCCGACTCCGAGCACGAAGAGTCGGCCGCCGCCGTCGCGCACGACCGCGAGCCTCTCCGCCATGTCGTCGAGCTGTTCGGGCCGAATGGCACCGGCGATTTCGGCGACCTCCCGCAAATAGCGTTCGGCGAAGCTCGTCATCCGGCGGCAGCCGTTCGGCGGCGTTTCTCGACCGGGGAGGCGACGGCTGGGCTGTCCAGCAGATGCTCGTAGACCGTAGCGACCGATGCCGCGTTGAGCACCGGATCGAACTGACGCTGCGCGTGGGCCGCTGCCGCCTTGCCCAGACGCTCGCGCAGGCCAGGATCGGCGATCAAGCGTCGCAGCGCCTGCGCGAGCGCGTCCGGCGTGCCTTCGTCGAGGAGGATGCCCGTCTCGTCGGGCAGGAGGATTCCGGCGCCGGTGCGTGAGCCCGAAGCGACGACGGGCTTTCCGTGCCTCGCCGCTTCGAGGACGGGTCGACCGAGACCGACGCCCTGATTCGGGAAGGTCACGATGTCGAGCGCGGCGTAGACCTCGGCCGTGCGTGGCGTGAACGGGAGGAACGAGAAATGACTCGCGAGGCCTCGCTCTGCAACGAGATCCGTGATCGCCGACTCTTCGTCGACGACGAGCCGTGCGGCTGTCAGCGCCTTGCCGCGGAGCGTCCGGAAGAACGACGGTGGCCGCACGCCGCCGCCCATGACGACGACGTGAATCGGAACGCCCTCCCGCACGAGCTGTTCCGTCGCCAGGACGAGCTCTCTCCATCCCTTCTGTCGTCGCACGAACCCCGCGAAGCCGACGGCGACGCGGTCCGGGGGCAGGCCCAGGGCTGCCTTCGCGACAGCTGCGTCGGTCGGCCCCTCGTCCGCGACCTCGACGCTGTTGTGCACGATCGTGAGCGGGAGGCCGACCGGGAAGCGGGCCGCAACGTCCTCATCGATCGCGATCGCGTGATCGCCGTGGCTGTCGATGAAGCGCACGATCGCACGGGATCGCCGATCGCGCCCCTCCCCCGAGAGCGCTGAGCGGAGATGCCACACGACCCGTG
>Ga0193728_1002010_pt1 | contig 10517 bp, 9 predicted proteins | sample U1c1metaG_FD_143037 | JGI IMG/M metagenome (GOLD analysis project Ga0193728, IMG submission 143037) | Soil microbial communities from a riparian zone of the East river system, Colorado, United States - U1c1 | ecosystem: Environmental > Terrestrial > Soil > Riparian zone | place: USA: East River... | reverse complement strand
GATCGCAAACGCTTCCAGCGCAACCGTGTGGCGGGGGCGCTCGTTGTCGTAGGCGAACTCCGCCTCGTGTGCGCCCATCGCGAACGACCCGGCGGGGACCTCCAACCACTCGTCCTGCTGGGAGACGAGCTCGGGCTCCGGGGCGAGCGCCGGCGGCTCGCCCGCGGGCAACAGGCCGGCGATCGCCAGCGTCTGGCGCATCGTCTCGGAGTGCTGCAGCTCATGACGGATGACCATCTCGCACACGTCATCTCCGTCGCCGACGCCGTGCCGCGCGATCGCCTCGGCGACGCGTGTGCGCACCTCATGCATGTATGCGCGCGCATCCTCCGGCCCCAACGCCTCGACCTCGCCGCGCACCGCGCGGGGTGTCTCGAACGCGTCATACAGGCCGGCCAGGTCTCCTCGCAGCAGCTTCAGGCCCGCGAGCCGGTGGGCCAGCCACAGGTCCTCATACGCGGCGATGTGGCCGAGATCCCAGGCGAGCGGGCTCATGATCGAGGAGTGCACTCGCGTCAGCTGATCCTCGTCGAGGTGCGACACCAGCGCGAGTGTGCGCTCGCGCGCATCGCTCAGCGCGGCCAGCACCTGCTCCTCCGGGCTCGGCGTTGCAGCGTGATGGGTCGCGGTGACGGTCGAGGCCATCGGAAGATCTCTCACTGTAGGACGCTCACCGCCGTTTGGCTCATATGTGTCTCTATCTGTTCCAGTCGGCGCATGCGCCGACTGGCGGAGCCGCGCATGCGCGGCTCCGGGAATGCCGCATGCGGCATTCCCACCCAGCGGCGCATGCGCCGCTGGGAAGCAGGGTCGCATGCGACCCTGCTGGCCTTGCCGCATGCGGCAAGGCCGACCCCATCAGCTTGGGTGAGGCCCTGTCAGCGTCCCAACGGGGGCGGGGGCGCCGCCGCGTCATCCACGATCACGCTCAACCGGCCTCGTCGCAGCAGGCTGGCGGGGACGTGGCGGCTCGGCTCGCCCAGCATCGCCGCGATGGCGTCGGCCTTGCCCGCGCTCGTGGCCAGCAGCACGCAGCTCCGCGCGGCGCGCAACACCTCCAGGCTCAGCGTGATCCGCTCGGGCGGGGGCTTGGGCGAGTCGTGCACTGCAAGGCACACCGCCCGGGCGTCCGCGTCTAGCGTGGGCGCGCCGGGAAACAGCGAGGCGACATGCCCGTCCGGGCCGATGCCGAGCACGATCACATCCAGCGCGGGCATGGCATCGGTCTCCCCGATCTCCCCGGCCGTGCGCCCCGGATCGTCGGCCTCCGCGGGAACTCGCTCGCGCAGCGCCTGCGCATAGCGCGCGGCGCCCTCCTCGGGACCCAACTCCCCCTCCATGCGGTGGACCCGCTCATCCGGCACGCCGGCCGCCGCCAGCAGCGTCTCGTGGGCGAGGCGGTAATTGCTCTGCTCGTCCTGCGGCCCCACGCAGCGCTCGTCGGCGAACCACACCTCGACCCCATCCCAGTCAGAGCACTCGCCAGCCAGCAGCTCATATGTACGCGCCGGGGTCGTGCCCCCGCTGAGGGCCAGATGCGCGACCCCCCGCGTGCGCCGCGCGCCGTCCAGGCTGCGTGCGATCTCGATCGCCGCGCGCCTGGCCACGGCCTCACCATCCACGAGTGTGGTCAGGCGTGTCATGCGGGCGCGTTCCTAGGCAGCATCGTCCGGGCCGCGTTCAGCGCCGGCAGGTACGTGGGGTCGCGCAGAAGCGCTTGGCGGATGCCCTCCCCGAGGATGCCTCCCTCGCCCCGGGAGGCGCCCAGCAGCGTCCACGCGCGTTCGCTGCCATGGCGGTCGCGGCGGTGCTCATGCAGACCCCCCGGGCCGCGATCCAGATCGATCTGCAGCCCTGAGCGGCTGCGCAGTCGCATCCCCGCCAACCCGGGTACCCGCAGTTCGGCGGCGGCCCGTAGGCGCAGCTCGACACGGTCGCCCGCCTGCGTGTAGGCACCGGCGATCAGCGCGCCGTCGGGCCCTGTGCGACGTCCCTCGATCTCCGCGTGGTCGAGCTCCCAGCCCAGCCGCGAGGCGAGCCAGCCGACGAACAGCATCGCCGCCACGGTCGAGTCCGGGTGGTGGCGGATCTCCAGGAGCTCGAGCGAGCTCAGCTCGGGGCGCATGCGCGCAGGATCGAACGTCGCCGCGACTCGCTCGCGCCACGGCGTCGAGCGCAGCCACGCCAGATCGACCACGTAGGCCTGCTCGGACAGCCTGCACGCACGCTCGATCGCGGCGCTCCACACGGGCTGCTCGATCGAGTCGATCAGCGTCGCCTGGGCCAGCTCCAGCAGCGCGTCGGCCGCCTCGGGGTGGCGGTGGGGCGACCACAGCAGCGTCGGCAGATCGCTGATCACCAGCGGATCGGCGATCGTCATGAGGTCGTCGAGATGACGCTCGCCGATCTCCACGATCGCGGTCTCGTGCAGCAGCGCCGGCTCGTCGGGGCCGCGGTCGCCGTCGGAGGCGATGCTCACGCGCGCGTCCAACTCCTCGCGGTCGCGCGCATAGGAGAGCACGACCGTGCGCGAGGCGTGGTAGCGCCCCACGCCGCGCAGCCGCTCGGCGATCTCCTCGCTGTACTCGCTCTCGACGAACACCACCATGTTCAGCACCCGCGCCGGCACCAGTCCTCCGTTCTCGGCGTCCTGGTTGAGCTTGGAGCGCTCGGCCAGCAGCTCGCGCAGCGCGGATTCGATTGCGTCTGGCGTCGTGTTCTGCTCGCTCCAGACCGCGTCGCCGACGGTCGCGTTCGCCATCGTCAGATCGCCCGCCAGGCGTGGCCCTCACGGAGGATCTCCGCGGCCACCGCCGGTCCCTGCGAGCCCGCTTCGTACTGCACTAGCGGGCCGGGCGCCTGTGCCCACGTCGTGACGATCGGATCGCAGATCCGCCACTGCGCCTCGACCTCGTCGTTGCGCGTGAACAGCGTCGGGTCGCCGCGCATCGCGTCCATGATCAGACGCTCATACGCCTCCGGCGACTGCGACAAAAACGAGGTCCCGTACAGGAACTCCATGTTCACCGGCCTGATCGACATGCGCGTGCCCGGGATCTTCGCGCCCAGCCGCAGCGTCACGCCCTCGTTGGGCTGCACCGTCAGGATCAGCTGGTTGGGCTGCACCCCGAGCGAGCCGTCGTGGCTGAACGCGAGATGGGGGACGGGCTTCAGCGTGACCGCGATCTCGGTGACCTTGCGTGCGAGGCGCTTGCCCGCGCGCAGGTAGAACGGTACGCCCGCCCAGCGCCAGTTGTCCACTTCCAATCGCAGCGCCGCATAAGTCTCGGTGGTCGAGTCCGGCGGCACGCCCTCCTCTTGCAGGTACCCCGGCACGTCCTCGCCGCCGGAATGCCCGGGTCCGTACTGCGCGCGCACGGCCATCTCGGGAATCTCGCTCGGCGCGGGGGCCGCGATCGCGTGCAGCACCTTGACCTTCTCGTTGCGCACCTCTTCGGCGGTAAAGCTCCCGGGGGGCTCCATCGCGACGTGGCACAGCAGCTGCAGCATGTGGTTCTGAATCAGGTCGCGCAGCGCCCCCGCCCGGTCGTAGTAGCCGGCTCGGCTGCCGATGCCGATGTCCTCCGCGGCGGTGATCTGCACCTGGTCGATGTAATTGCGATTCCACAGCGGCTCGAACATGCCGTTGGCGAACCGGAACGCCAGCATGTTCTGGACGGTCTCCTTGCCGAGGTAGTGGTCGATGCGAAACACCTGCGACTCGTCGAACACGCTCAGCACGCGCGCGTTCAGCTCACGCGCCTCCTCAAGCGTTGAGCCGAACGGCTTCTCCACGATCACCCGCACCTCGGTTTCGGCGCGTCGCGACAGGCCGCTGCCGCCCAGTTGGCCGATGATCGTGGGAAAGAAGCTCGGCGCGGTGGACAGGTAGAACGCCCGGTTCAGCCGCTCGCCTGAGTCCTCGTCGAACCCGTCCAGCACCTCGCTCAGGTGGGCATAGACACTGGGATCGTCGAACACGCCCGACACATACCTGACGTTCTCCAGCAGCCCGGCAAGCACGTCGTCGTCGGGCTTGCGGCGGGAGAACGCGCGGATCGCCTGCTCGCACTCCGCGCGGTAGTCCTCGTGCGCCTTCTCTTTGCGCGAGACCCCCACCAGCTGAAAGCGCTCGGGCAGAGCGCCCTCGTGGGCGAGGTTGTACAGCGCCGGCAGCAGTTTGCGCCGTGCCAGATCGCCCGTCGCGCCGAAAATCACGAGCGCGGTCGACGCCACCGGCTGACGCTCCAACCCGAGCGCGAGCGGATTCTCCGGCTCGGTGAGGATCGCGCTTTGGGTCATGCGCTCACGATCGTAGTGGCGGCGAGGTTGTTGTACGTTCCCCGGGATCGCATGACGACCCCAGACTCCACCCAGCAGCGCCCCGACCGCAACCTCGCCCTGGAGCTCGTGCGCGTCACCGAGGCCGCCGCGCTCGCCGCCGCCCCGCTGGTGGGGCGTGGCGACAAGGAGGCCGCCGACCAGGCCGCCGTGGACGGCATGCGCTACATGCTGCACTCGATCCAGATGGACGGCGTGGTGGTGATCGGCGAGGGCGAGAAGGACGAGGCGCCGATGCTCTACAACGGCGAGCAGATCGGCGACGGCTCTCCGCCGCAGGTCGACATCGCCGTCGATCCGCTGGAGGGCACGACGCTGGCCGCGCACGGGATGCCCAGCGCGCTGGCCGTGATCGCCCTGTCCGCGCGCGGCACGATGTTCGATCCCGGCCCCTGCGTATACATGGAGAAGATGGCCGGCTCCCCGGAGATCGCCGACCTGCTCGATCTCGACCGCCCGCTGGGGGAGACCGTGCGGCTCATCGCCGAGCGCAAGGGAACAGCCGTCGGCGACGTGATGGTCGTAGTGCTCGACCGCCCCCGCCACGAGGCCGGGATCAAGGCCATCCGCGAGGCCGGCGCGCGCGTACGCCTGATCGCCCACGGGGACGTCTCCGCCGCGCTGCTGGCCGTCACCGAGCGTTCGACCGTCGATCTGCTGTGGGGCATCGGCGGCACGCCCGAGGGCGTCATCTCCGCCGCCGCCGTCAAGTGCCTCGGCGGCCAGCTGCTCGGACGGTTGTGGCCGCGCGACGACGATGAGCGTCAGGCCGCGCGCGATGCGGGATATGACCTGCAGCGGGTGCTCACCCGCGACGATCTCGTCTCCGGCGAGGACGTGTTCTTCTCAGCCACCGGCATCACCGACGGCGACGTGCTGCAGGGCGTGCGCTACCCCAGCGCGGGCGGCGCCACCACCGAATCGCTGGTGATGCGCACGCGTTCGGGCACGACCCGGCGGATCAGGGCCACGCACGACCGCGCCAAGCTGGCCGCGCTGCGGGGGTAGGCGGCGCGCGCCATGCAGGTCGGTTGGGGTAAGGAGGCGTGCGCCATGCAGGTGGGTTAGGGGTAGGCGACGCGCGATGCAGGTCGGTTGGGGGTAGGCGGGCATATATTTTAAACCGCGTATAACCATCGTGCACAAAACCTATTTTAGAGGTACTACGATCCCCTCCTTTATCTTTCTAGATAAATACGATCGTATTACAATGGCGACTTCAGGTGTTCGTTCCCGGCTGATTCGGCCTTGCGAACCGCCCCACCCGCGACTCGGCCAGGTCCAGTCGCGCAAGCGAGCGCAGAAATCCATGGGTGATGAGCACGTGAATGCGCGCCTGCGTCGCGTTGTAGATGCGCCGGCCGAATCCCGAAGCGATCGCGGGATGGAAGTTGGCGACCTCGATCTCGACGTGCAGCCGCGCACACCCCCGATCCACGTTGGCGATGCGGCGCACGTCGATTTGCAGGTGGCCGGCGCCGCCGTGGCCATGACGCGCGACGAGCAATCCGCGGGCGATGCGCCAGCGCACGATCCCATGTCCCGGCTCCAGCTCATACTCGGGCGCGGCGAACGTGAGCAGCCGCAGCCCGAGGAGCACTACCGAGCGCTCGGTCTGTGAGTAGCGCACACGGATGAGGCCCAGCGTCGCTCGTGTCAAGAACCGCCAGTAGGTGCGCGCCAGGCGCTCCAGGTTCATAGGCGCCCACAGCTCGCGCAGCGCCGCCTCCGGCAGGCTCAGATCGGCGGCTTGAGTCGAGCGCATCGCACCTGTGCGCGTGTCTTCGGTGGTGCGGTCCTGCAGGTTGGAGATCGTTGCTGGCCTCACAGCGTGCAGGCTACGGGCATGAAACTGCTGGTGGGTAGTCGTCCGGTTTTTGGTCGTAGCTTCGGCTGATCGGGACAGGGGCTACGCAGTGGCGCCGCACGTTGCGAGGTCGCGCATCAGCACGACATCCTCGTCTGCTGATATGCAACGTCCGTGAGCGACGACTCCATGAGCCCGCGCAGCGCCGAGCGCCTCGTGCGAGCCGCCCGTGCGGCCCAGACGCTGAGCGAGACATTGTGGGAGGCATTGCACGAGGAGCTGACCGACCCGGTGCAGCGGCGCGTCGCCGAACTGTCCGAGCGGCTGGCGGACGTATCCGCGACCGTGGCCCTGCTGGCACGCGTGAACCCAGGCGAGTCCGTGCCAGGCGAGCTGCCCGCCGCGCCCGCAGGGGGGGAGGGGGAGTCTCGAGTTCCGAGGACGATCCACGACGAGCGGCCGACGCCTTCAGAGCCGCTCGAGTCCTCCTCGCCGCCCGAGCGAGCTATCCATGACGAGCCACCCCCGCCGCGCGCGTCCTCCGCGGCGCGCGCGCCCACCTCGCCGGCCGTCCTCGTGGACGAGTTGGGCCCTCCCGCGCCGGCGCCCGAGGCCCCGTCCGAAACGCCAGAGCCGGGCGCACAGGCGGTGCGGGAGATCGAGATCAGAGACGAACGCTCCGAGATCACCCGCTCCGAGCGAGTGCATGACGCGAGCGAGCCGGACGCGTGGGTCGGGGCGATCGGGCGCAGGCTGGAGCGCTACGAGCGCGACCGAGTTCCGTTCGCGGTGCTGGTCGTGGAACTCGCCGACGTCGAGCGTCTGCGCCACGCCGAGCTGCCCGGAGAGATGTCGCGCCTGACGGGCCAAGTCGAGGCTGCGCTCACGGGCGAGTTGCGTCCCGCCGATTCGCTCACCCGCGAGAGCCCCGGTCGCTACTGGCTGCTGGCGCCGGAGACGGACTCCGCCGCGGCACGGGAGCTGGTCGAGCGTCTGTCAAGCGCGGTGCGGAGCGCCGCCAGCCACCGCGGCGCGCCACTGGAGGTCGCGGTCGGCATTGCCGTGTGTCCCCTCGACGGCAGCCAGGCGGCGGCGCTGGCGGCGCACGCGGAGATCGCGCTGTATGCGGCGCGAGCCTCCGGCCGGCCGGTCGTTTAGGACGCGGCCTGGGCGCCGCCGGAGGCGACTTCCGCGGGCGTGACGGGCGGGGAGCCGAGCAGCGGGGTGTTGGGCGCGAGGCCGACCACGCGAGTACCGATGCGAACCGTTTCGGTGATGTCGAGCGCCTGCGCCGCGCCGGACGTCAGATCCCAGTCGGCGTGGTTGGCGTAGGGCCCGCGGTCGAGCACGGGAACGACCAGCGCCTGGCCCTTGTAAGTGACCTTCACGAGCGTTCCGCAAGGCAGCGTGCGGTTGGCGATGCCGACGACCGCGGGGGTGAGTGTCTGCCCGCAGGCCGTAGCCTGGCCGTAGAAGCCGGGGCCGAACCAGGTGGCGATGCCGGTCCTGTGGACCTTGGTCTTGGCCGGTGCCGGACTCGCGCCGCCCGTCGCGCCGGTCACATCGGCGAGCGCGGTCGTGCCGGAAGCCATGCAGGCCGTGGTGGCGAGCAGGGCGAGCAGGGTCGTCGTGGCGGTACGGAACGTGCGCATAATCGTCGGCGCCTACGGGGTGAGCTGACGGGCTCGCGCGGTCTGTGCGACAACGGCGCTACGGCCCTCGCTGGGCCGATTCGCCCCAGCGGATCGCGACGATCCGCATTGGGTCCCCCGTCTTCCGCAACCTGGGCCGTGGAAGCTCGGCGTGGCGCGAGTATACAGGCTATCCGGGTGGCAAATGCGAGAGGACGTCTCTGAGCACGCGTCCGCCGGTGTTGAGACCGGCTTTCGCCAGTTCTCCCGCCAGCTCGGCGATCGACACAACCAGCTCGGCGCCGCCGGGTGGCTGGATTGGCCGGTGCAGCGAGTCGCCCTCTGACTCGTAGCCCTGCATGGGCACGGATTCCCCTGCCGGCTCGCTCCTACTCGCATGCGCGAGTGGGGCTTTGCTCGGCTTGGCCGTGCGCGCGGCGGCCCGTCGCGCGCTGGCTCGCTGTGGACGGGTGCGGGGCAGGCCGGCGAGGATCCCGGGACCGTCAACGGAGGCAGGGCCGCGGGGATCGTCGCTGGGAGAGTCGCTCATGCGCGTTAGCATAGGCGCCGGAGAAGTTGAACTATGAATCATGATCATCGTCGCAGTGCGTTGTAACGTCGCGAGCGTACAGCCGTAGTTGTCGGGCGGACGTGCGCATCAGCCGGCAGTCAGGAAACCTCCGGGTTGACCCGGAGGGATCGATCACGGAGAAACGGAACGAGCGTAAACAGGTATGTCAGTAGTCGAATTGCAGGAGCTCGATGAGGTGAAGGGCCTGTTGGCCAAAGGCCAGCAGGTGGGTGTGCTGACGTTCGCGGAGATATCGACGGCCACCTCGGAGCTCGACCTGGACGAGTCCGACGTCGAGGAGCTGCACGGGTTCCTGGAGAAATCCGAGATCGAGCTCGTCGAGGACATCGACCCGGCCACGGCGGCGGCGCAGGCGGTCGAGCGGGCCCCCGACAAGCGAGGGCGGCGCAAAGCGAAAACAGCGCTGGACCTCAAGCCGGACATGACGACGGACTCGCTGCAGCTGTTCTTGAAGGACATCGGCAAGGTTCGTCTGCTCACCGCTCAGGAGGAGGTCGATCTGGCCAAGCGGATCGAGCGCGGCGACCTCGACGCCAAGCAGAAGATGGTCGAGTCGAACCTCAGACTCGTCGTGTCGATCGCCAAGAACTACCGCAACCAGGGGCTGCCGTTCCTGGACCTGATCCAGGAGGGCACGCTCGGGCTGGTGCGCGCGGCGGAGAAGTTCGACTACCGCAAGGGCTTCAAGTTCTCCACCTACGCGACCTGGTGGATCCGCCAGGCGATCGCGCGCGCTCTGGCCGACAAGGCGCGCACGATTCGCATCCCCGTGCACGTCGTCGAGAAGCTCAACAAGATCGGGCGTGCCGAGCGCAAGCTCGTGACCGAGCTCGGCCGCGAGCCCACCGCAGATGAGATCGCCGACGTCACCGGCATCGACCCCGAGGAGGTCGACTCGATCAAGCGCTCCGCGCAAGCGCCCGTCTCGCTGGAGAAGCCGGTCGGCGACGAGGAGGAGTCGGAGTTCGGCCAGTTCATCGCCGACGAGCGCGCCGAGTCCCCGTACGAGCGCGCCGCGGAGATCCTCACCAAGGAGGCGCTGCGCGAGGCGCTGGAGAACCTCTCATATCGCGAACGCCGCGTGCTCGAGCTGCGCTACGGCCTCGGCGGCGAGCACCCGCGCACACTCGACGAGGTCGGGCGCACCTTCAACGTCACCCGCGAGCGCATCCGCCAGATCGAGAACCAGTCGCTGAAGAAGCTCCAGTCGCTCGCAGAGGCGCAAAAGCTCCGCGACGTGGCCTAACGGCGCCTCGGCGCGCCTGACGCGTCCTCGATCACTCGCGTCCGTCGGATCGGCCGGGGCTCAAGCCCCTCGGCGCAAATGCCGATTCGGGGGTATGTTCGATGTCGAATCCGCCCTGCGCGAGCTCATCGCCAAAAAGGGCTCGGATCTGCACCTGAAGGTGGGCAGCAAGCCACTGTTCAGGGTAGACGGCGAGCTCGCGACCGAGCAGGACGCATCGGTGCTGAGCGCCGAAGACACCGAGCACGCGCTCGAGGTGCTGCTGAGCGACGAGGCCAAGCTGAAGGAATTCGCCGATGAGCACGAGGTCGACTTCTCCTTCGAAATCTCCGGTGTCGCCCGCTACCGCCTGAACGCGTTCCAGCAGCGCGGCGTCATCTCGATGGCGTGCAGGGCGATCCCGCACAAGATCAACACGATCGACGAACTGGCGCTGCCGGCGGTGATCAGGGAGCTGGCCGAGGAGGAGCGCGGGATCGTGCTGCTCACGGGGACCACGGGCTCCGGTAAGAGCACCACGCTGGCGGCGATGATCGACCACATGAACGCCACGACGAGCAAGCACATCGTCACGATCGAGGACCCGATCGAGTTCGTGCACGAAGACAAGCGCTCGGTGATCAACCAGCGCGAGGTCGGCATGGACACCGCTTCGTTCAAGCGCGCGCTGCGGCGCGTGCTGCGCCAGGACCCGGACGTGATCCTGGTCGGCGAGATGCGCGACGAAGAGACTGTCCAGGCGGCGCTGTCGGCGGCGGAGACCGGGCACCTCGTGCTGTCGACGATCCACACGGTCGACGCGGCTGAGTCGATCAACCGCATGCTCGACTTCTTCCCGCCCCACCAGCACGGCCAGGCGCGGAGCATGATCGCGGGCACGATCAAGGGCGTCATCAGCCA
>Ga0193728_1002008_pt1 | contig 10521 bp, 4 predicted proteins | sample U1c1metaG_FD_143037 | JGI IMG/M metagenome (GOLD analysis project Ga0193728, IMG submission 143037) | Soil microbial communities from a riparian zone of the East river system, Colorado, United States - U1c1 | ecosystem: Environmental > Terrestrial > Soil > Riparian zone | place: USA: East River... | reverse complement strand
ATTGTTTGCGTCGCCCCGCCCCGCTGGAGTCCGACGAGGACGGTGGTTCCCGGCCGGTGGTTCATGATCAGCGTCATCGCACCCTGGGGCAGCAACCCTTGCAGCGCGACGCCGTCGATGCTGACCACCTGATCGCCCGGTCGCAACCCCGCCGTAGCAGCGGGCCCGTTCGGGAGGACACCGCCGACCGTCACCGGCAACGTGCCGGGCGCGAGGATGAACCCCGCATCTCCGGGCGCACCCCCGAACGTTGCCCGCACGCTCGCCACACTCGCCGTGACTCGTCCGGCCGCCGTGACGTCCACGTCGCCGCCGGCCGGGCTGAACAACCCGCCGTTCGGCTCGAAGCAGAACAGGCGCGCACGACCGAGCGGTGCGCTGACCGTGAAGTGACCCGCGGCATCGGTAAACGCCTGGTGTGCCGGATCGGGCGGCACGATGCTCATCTCGTTGCCGAGCGCGAGATGCGCGTCGCAGCGCATGTTCGGGACCGGCGCGTGCGTGCCGAGCTCGGTCACGGTGCCTTCGATCGTGCCGGTGCCGCGATTGCGGAGGTCGACGTGCTTGGTCTCGCCTGGCGCGATGTCGAGGGTCTGGCCATCTGCCTCGGCGCCCGCCATCGCGTTGACGTCGTACTTGCCGGCCGGCAGCGCGAACCGCGAGAACGTATTGCCATCGACGATCGCGCGACCACCGCGCGCGCCGCCGGTCGGGCTCACGATGAAGACCTCGGGGGTGCTCGTGAAGCCGGTCAACGTGCCTTCGATCGCGCCCGGCCGCATGATCTTGATCGAGACCGCTGTGGTCCCGGCCGCCACGCCGCGTAACTCGCCGTCACCGCCGTCGGCCGCGCGCGCATCGAGATCATAGGCGCCACTGCCGAGGTTCGCGATCTCGAAGTGGCCGGTCGTGTCGCTGATCGTCGACGGAAAGCCCATCGTCGCGTCGCCGCCGGTCGCGGCTTCGACCCGAACATCGGCGAGCGCGGCGCCGGTATCGTCGACGACCGTGCCCGCGATCGAGAACCGCTCGTTCTTGACCGCGAGCTGGATCCCGGTGACGACGTCATCCTGGGGCACCTGGATCGCGTCGAAGTGATCGCCACTGGCCGGTGCGAAGCCGTGCCGCGCACCCGGCGACGGCGTGACCGCGACGCGATAGCTGCCGCCCTCGAGCGAAACGCAATCGAAGCGACCGTGGTCGTCGGCGACCGCCTCGCACTGATCTCCATCCTCGGGGTGTTCGAGTCGAACGTAGGCGCCGGCGACCGGCACACCGCTCTGATCGACGACCGTGCCCTGGACTTCACCGGCATGGTCGAGCGAGAAGTCGAGTGTCTGATCGTCGTCGCCCTTGATCGTCAGCGGCTTCGGGATCGCGAACGACTTGCTGGCCATGTCCCAGACCTGGAGCTGTCCGGGGCCCGGGGGCAGCACGAGCGAGTACGCGCCGCTCGCGTCGGTCGTCGCCGTCGGCGGTCCTCCAAAGATCGTCGCCTGGGGTGCCAGGATGTAGAAGAGGTTCGCGCCCTCCACCGGCTTACCGTGGCGCGTGACGTGGCCCGAGACCGTAGCGACGTGATCGATATCGATCCGGACGCCGTCGATCTCCGGTTTCGCGACCTGGATCTCGTTCGCGGGATCCGGCTGGGTCGGCGGTGCCACGAGTTTCGTCGCGCCGTACGGAACCGAATCGAGCACGAAGCTCCCGTCCGCCTGCGAGATGCAGCTGCCGCCGGGTCCGCCGCTCTGGAACGCCAGGACGACTGCGCCACTCACCGGCGCGCCCTTGCGGAACACGTGACCACGCACGCGAGCGACCTGCTTCTGCTCGAGCACGAGATGAATCTCTGCCGAGGACTTCGCCGGCCTCGCGATGATCGGAACGGGCGTTGAATGCATCCCGCGCGCTTCAGCCATCAGTTGAAACGCGCCCGGCGCGAGCCCCGTGATCCGGAACTTGCCGTCGCGATCGGCATCCGCCCACCGGCTCGCGAGGTCGTGCGGGATCTCGAACGGCTCCATGTTCGCGGTCACGCGCGCTCCGGCCACCGGATGGCCATCCGTGGTGGTGACGCGACCGACGAGGACTGCTTCGGGAACGAGCGCGAAGTCCGTGTGCAGATTACCGACGACGATCACGATCCTCGCCAGCGTGCCGTAACCGTCGGCCTCGACGCGCAACTTCGCGATCGGCGACCCGAACGTCTCGAGGGAGCGGACGCACAGGCTGTAGTGCCCGGTCGCGTCGGACTCCGTCCCGCTGAGGCCGGCAGCCGAGACTCGCGCCTTCGCGATCGGTCCGCCCGAAGCGTCGGAGATCGTGCCGAACATCCGGTGGGTGCAGCCTTCGAGCTTGAGCTCGAGCTGGTCGGACGGCGTGCGCGGATTCGCGTTGTCGACGGGCAGCACGGCGGAGGCGCGATCGGTCGCGCCGGCACTCACCATGAACACCGCCGCCGGTTGAACGCCGAAGTCGAAGCGCCCGTCCGCGCCTGTCGTCCTCTCTGCGAGAGGCTGCACCACCTGGGGCAACGCGCTGGGCATCAACGTCGTCGGCGACGGTTCGCCGGTGACCTCGAGTCCGAGGCTTACCTTCGCCCCTGCGGCCGGTGCGCCGTGAAACACGACGCGCCCCGCGATCCGACGCGGCGGCGCACCCGCCTTCACGACCCACGACGGAATCGTCGCGCCGTTGGAGACCTCGTCGGTTCCCGCCAGCGCGTGCGCAGCTCCCGCGCCCTGCGCGTTCGACCCGGCGCCATCATCGTGGCTGCTGGTGTGCTGGTGCCAGATCACGCCTCCGACGATCATCAGCAGCACGAGCGCGCCGATCACTCCAATCACCTTCTTCATCGCAAGAGCTCCCATCGCGGTGGTCCCCGGAGATGGACTCGGCAGCTGCGCGAATGGAATCAGCGCCGCGAGCCAGCCACCCTTCGGGGGATCGTTTCGTTTGCGCAGCGCCTCGCGCAGCTGGTCGAGAGCGACCTTCAAGCGGCGGCGCACCGTGCCATCGGGAATGCCGAGCCTGCGCGCGATCTCGGCGCTGCTACAGCCTTCGAAGAAATGCAGCAAGACCGTCGAGCGATACGGCTCCGCGAGCGCGAGGACCTCGTCGGCGAGCGCCCGCTGGAGCTCGACGCGTTCGACGAGCTCCGCCGGCGTCGCCTGGTTGCGCCCATCGTCGTACGCGATGTCGCGGCGATCGCGCCTCGCTTCGCTGGTGCGGCGAGTGCGTGCGAGGTTCGTGACGACGCGCGCGAGCCACGGTCGTAGCGGTCGATCCGTTTCGGGGTGCTGGCGCTCCGCGATCAGCCACGTGTCCTGCGCGATGTCATCGGCGAGCGCGTCATTCTTGACCAGCGCGCGAGCGAGCTGGCGGACCCAGCCCATCTCCGCCATGAGCTGCTCGCTGGTGAGAATCCGCGCGTCGTCCACTCACCCCTTATCTCTCGCCGCCAGCGCGACCGTTCGCGAGAATCAGCGTGATCGGTGGTGGCGGGTGCCGAATCGGCGTGGACCGGAATCCGAACCGGCGCAACGACGGGCTCGTCTGCCTCTATTGGCGGAGTGGCCAGTCGGGGGGGTGGCACATCCGCGCAGCCAACGAGGACCAGCAGCGCGGTGAGCCTCACATTCAAGATCGTACCGTCGGACGGCGACGCGCGTTCGTGAAGATCGTGTTTCGCATCTAACTTGGCCCTTGCTTCGCTCTGATGGGAAACGAGGCTTGGTCTCCACGGGGAATCTGCGAGTGGCATGCGGTTCATGCGCCGAGGCGATCGCTGAGCGTCACGCAGCACACTGCCGCAATCCGAAACGTTGCGGTCGGGACCAACCTTCACCGAGAAGAATCTCCTGGTCGGCGTCGCGCACGTTGTGCGGTGCCCATTCGGAGTCGCAAAATTGGCCCCAGTGGGAAATCACCCAACCGCGATTGTGCGCATCGAGCCATCTACTGCGAGTTGATGCATAACCGTTAGTGCTGCGCGTCCGGACAGCACAGGGCTAAAAACCAGCGACGGACTGAGCCGTGAATGTCATCGTCGCCGGGCCACGCAGAACCGTGATCCGCGCCTGCTCGCCAGCCGGCACACGTCCTATCAATTGCTGCACACCCACACCGTTGAGTCCCTGAACGGCAACGCCGTTAACCTGCGTGACTAGATCGCCGATGGCCAAGCCCGCCTTTCCGCCCGGCCCGTCAGGGCGCACGCCGCTGATCCGCGGCGATGTCGCGGTCAACTCGATGCCGATCGTACTTCTCTCGGGCGACGCTTCGACTGACATCAGCAGTACGCTCGCGTGTCCGCCGGGCGGGACACGGACATCCGCCGACGGCACTGACCAGCCAGTTCCCGCCATCGCGCACGTGACGGTGACGTCGCCCGACGGCGTTGGATCGAGCCTGACGTGGCCGCTCGCGTCGCTCTTGGGAGCTCCGGGGCCCCAACGCGGGACTAGCTGCTCGCCCTCGACAGTCATGACGGCAGTACATGACGCGTCTGCAATCGGCGTCCGCGTTCGGAAGTCAATTACCGTGCCTTCGATGACAGCTTGTGCCTGCGCCGTCAGATCGACGTTGGTTGTAGCGCCCGCGCGCACGTCGACGAGCTGGGCTTCGCCTTCAGATCCGCTCTGAGCATTCACCAAGTATCTTCCTGGTCGAAGGCCCACGATGCGAAACGTCGCACCATCGACCGTTCCGGGCACGCGCTTGACCTCGCTCACTGACTGCGCATCGATCATCGGGACCTGCTTGAAGTTGATCAGCTTGCCCTCGATGCTGCCGGCGCGCTCGACGCGAATCGTCGCATTGCTCGTTCCAGCGCTGACCGCGGATGCAGTCCCCTCCGCGCCATCGGGCGCGCGAGCGCGTAACGCGTAGCGCCCCGTCGCGAGGTCGCGCATCGTGAATGCGCCCTCACGACGTGCCCGCTGATCGAACCATGCCGGTAGTCGATCGCGAGCTTGACGCCTTCGATCGTCGTCGTGCCATCTTTGAGGTTCAACGTCGGATAGGGGCCGCCGTCTGCGGTCGGGTAGGGCGTTTGCGTCCCGGGCCCCGATGGGTACGACGGGAGTACGGAGGCCCGATAGGTCCCGCCGCCGGTCATCGAGCCACAACGATAGCGGCCCATTGAATCCGTGATGGCTCGTCCGACATCGCCGATCGCCGGGTTTTCCCAGAGGACGCCGACACCGGCGACCGGCTTGCCATCTCGATCGACCACGACACCCGCGATCGTGCCGGCCTGATCGAGCTCGAGATCGAGGACGCGCTGTTCGGTTCCGCTCACGCTGATCGTCTGGCCGCGGGTGAACGCTGTGTCATTGCCCGTCAGGATGGTGTACGTGCCCGCTGGAACTCCACGGAACTCGTAGTTGCCGTCGACATCAGTCGGAGTCTTTGGCGGCATCAACCCCGGAATGCAGCACACGTCCGCAGCTGCTACGGGCTTCCCGAGCCTTGTCACTCGCCCGCGGATCGTTGCGAGCGAACGCACTCTCACCACCACGTCGTCGTAGCTCTTGCCGGCCTCGACCCGGATCGCCTTGGGCGATTCGACTTCGTACGGAGAGGCGCCTAGTTTCAGATCGCCGGGAGGAACGTGATCGAGGTCGAACGATCCATCGGCTTGGCTAGTCGTCGAAAAAGCGCCGCCGGGCGGCGGTACGCGTCCTGCGAAGACCTGCGCACCCGCAACCGGTTTCGCTCCTTCGAGGACCTTGCCCCGGATCCGTGCGGTTCCCTCGAGCGCGACAACGACCTCGGTCCCGACGCATAGCGTCTCGGTCGGTGATCGCGGGCTCAGCAGGCCGCCATCGGCGAATCCGATGATGTGATATCGCCCGGGCACGAGCCCGGCGATCCGCGCCCCGCCATCGTTGTCGGTGACGCCGATGCCGCGCGCTGCCCGCTCGGGTCTGAACTCGATCGGGGAAGCGATCACGTATGCGCGAGCAACGCGTTGCCCGTTATCCGCTCGCACGACGCGTACCGCGAGCGTGGCCTCGGGAACGAGGACGACGTCGTGGTGCATCTCGCCGTGTATTTCGATCGTAGCCACGGCGGATCCAAAGCCATCGGCGGCGTATACAACCTCGTTCGCGCCCATGGGTGCGCAGAGCTTGTAGTGGCCGTGCTCGTCCGAGTCGACGCCAGGCTGGTCCGGTTCATCGAAACCCTGGGGACGCTCCCTTCCTACGTGCACCTTCGGTAAGCGGTTGCCCGACGCATCGAACACCGTGCCCTCGACGCTGGTCGCGCAGTCATCCAACCGAAGATCGAGTTGATCCGAAGGCGGTTTCAGGAGCGGATTCGCAAGATCGAGCACGACGATGGCGGCAGTTCTGCCCGTCAAAGAAGCTGTCACGTCGTACCGCGTCGCGGGTCGGATGCCGAAATCGAAGCGCCCGTTCTCGTCGGTTCGAACTTCGATAGGCTCGGTCAGACGCGCGTACGACGCCATCGACTGCAGCTTCACGACGACATCTGCGCTCGGCGCACCCGAATACGTGACGCGCCCGGCGATCCTTCGCGGCGGAGCGTTGCGTGTTGCAAACAAGTCCGGCACAGCGCCATCGGGTTGCGTTAGCGATCGCGGTTTGCCGACAAGCACCACTGGCTTCTCTTTCGGCAATCCATCGCCGGTCAAATGCCGGACGACCACCAACGCGACACCTCCGAGGATCAACGCGATCAATGCGACGACTACGACGATCGTCTTCGTTGACTTCGCCACAACAACTCCCTTTCGTCCAAACGCCAGTACGGCGGGTGCCCACGCCTTGCGCGTCCCGGTCTTCTCGTCGAGGCCCGCGCGGAGACGGACGAGCGCTTCGCGCAGTCGCCAGCGCACGGTGCTCTCCGGAATGTCGAGCGACCGAGCGATCACGGCGGCGGTCTTCCCTTCGACAAAGCGTGCGACGACGGTCGATCGGTAAGGTTCCTCGAGCTCTAGAACGAGGTCGACGAGCAGCCGATGCAATCGCATCTGATCCAGCAGCACGTCCGGCGGAGAGACTTCCGAAGCGTCGGCAACGGATGCTTCGCGGACCTCACGTCGCTGCCTTCCGCGCCGACGCATCTTTGATAGGTCGCGAACGACCTTCGAGAGCCACGGGCGTAGGGGGCGATTCGTGTCCGGTTGCCGCTTCCAAGCGGCGATCCACGAGTCTTGGACGAGATCTTCTGCGTCGTCCTCGTTACCAGCCAAGCTGAATGCAAGGCGCCGCAACCATGCGGCTTCCGCGAGCAGCATGTCCGGAGTTAGCGCGTCAGCCACACCGTATCCTGCCGCCGCGCGCGAGAACGATGGCGGAAAACGTACGAGTTGGCCACGACTTTACTCGACGCAAGAAGCGACCAGGCATGACTATCCAGCACATCAATTCGTGGCACCGTGGAGGCTCGGAGCCGCGCGCCAAGGCTGAGAAGCGCTGAGCGCTACTTCTTGTTGCTCGGCTTGCCGGCGACGGTCTTCTTGGGGTCGGGCGTCTCCGCCGCGCCGTCGTCTGCCATGTCGTCCGCCTCCCTCAAGATCAGCTTCAGCCGCCGCTGCGTCTCGCCCGCAGTCTGGTTGACCGTCTCGGCCGGCGCGCCATTGCGGAAGATCCTGACCGCGACGTACGCGGCCACGCCGAACGCGAGCAGCGAGGCCCACTGCGCGAACGTCAGGCCGAGGTGGCGCGGGTCGGTCTCCTCGGGGCGCAGGAAGTCGAGGCCGAACCGGACCGGCGCGTAGAGCATGCCCGTGATCACGGTGACCAGCCCGGCGTTCGTTGCGCCGATCCAGGTGTCTTCCTTCTCGCCCGGCTTCGACTTGCGGAACGCGAGGAACAGGACGAGCGCGTTGACCGGCACGAGGTACAGGAACTCGATCAAACCCAGGTTCCACGCGAGCACGTGGTGGTCCTGGACGACCTCCGGATGCGCGCGCTGCAGCTCGGTGATCGGCGCGAGCGAGCCGTCGGCCGGATAGTTGATCGCGAGGCTCGCGTACCAGGCCGCGCGATCGACGGCGGCGCCGATGTGATCGCTCACGACCGTGCAGCCGATCCGGCCGATCGAGAACGCCGGCAGCAGGCCGACGATCGTGACGTCGGCGAACAGCCGCACCGGCAGCCGCTTCCACCACACGTAGAACCCGAAGCCCATCGCGCCGCCGATGAAGCCGCCGTACGACGAGATGCCGTCCCACAGCCGGAGCGGCAGCGGCCACATCGACGGGTACATGCCCTCGGGCAGGAACCACCACGACGGGATGTGGACACAGCTCTGCAGCTGGTCGCGCGCCATCCCCGCGGCGCACACGAACGGCCCGGCGCGGTCGTATTCGTACGCGAGCGTGTCGAACACGTGGGCGCCGAGGAACCCGCAGATCGTGACCCAGCCGAGAAGCTTGCGGATGTGCTCGTCGCTGACGCCGTGCCACTCCGCGTAGCGCCGGAGGATCACGGCGCCGATCAGCACCCCGCCCGCGACGATCACGCCGAACGACTGGATCGGGATCCCGATATCGAGGGCGCCGAGGTGGAAGTACGGCAACGACGTGCACAAGGCTGCGGCAGACATCCGGCCTACAACAAGCGCGGGGCCGCGCAATCATCCCGCCAGGAGCTAGATGTGATTTGGGGCCTCTCCGGAATGTCTAGCGACCGAGCGATCATTGCGGCGGTCTTCCCTTCGACAAGGCGTGCGACGACGGTCGATCGGTAAGGTTCCTCGAGCTCTAGAACGAGGTCGACAAGCAGCCGATGCAATCGCATCTGATCCAGCAGCACGTCCGGCGGGGAGACTTGCGAAGCGTTGGCAACCGATGCTTCGCGGACCTCACGTCGCTGTCTTCCGCGCCGACCCATCTTTGATAGGTCGCGAACAACCTTCGCGAGCCACGGGCGCAGCGGTCGATTCATGTCGGGTTGCCGCTTCCAAGAGGCGATCCACGGGTTTTGAACCAGGTCTTCTGCTTCGTCCTCGCCAGCCGCGAGACTGAATGCAAGGCGCCGCAACCATGCGGCTTCCGCGAGCAGCATGTCCGGGGTTAACGCGTCAGCCACACCGTATCCTGCCGCCGTGAGCCGGAACGATGGTGCAAAACGTACGAGGTCGCCTATGGCCCCTTCGACATATCGGCTCGGTCGAGTGTTTCTGCGGCGTTGTTCCGGCCAACGCGGTGAACCGTACTGCTCATACAGATGGCGCCGACCACCAAATGTCAGCGGCTCGCCGGCCATTACCGAAGTAGTCGAACCGCCCCGTGAGATCGCGATGGTGATCGGTCCGCTCGCGTCGCCGAGCCCGTCTTCGCGCTACCTCGGCGGTTTGAGCGACGCCGCGGATGCCGTAGTACGCTCCTCGTGTGGCGCAAGGGCCGAAACCGTCGGGCTTGGAACCTGAATACGGCGCACAGTTCAAGGATGCTTCGGTTGCGGCGGCATATCACCACCGTGCCCCGTACCCGGCGGAGACGTTCCAACTCCTCTCTGGGCTCACATCGGTTAGCCCGTCGATTCTCGATCTCGGTTGCGGAACCGGTGACCTTACGGCTGGCCTCAGCGCGCTCGCAGGTAGGATCGACGCCATCGATCTCTCGCCTGCGATGATCTCAGGAGCGCGGAAACGCTCCCTCCCCAATGTTCGGTGGGTCGTTGGTGCCGCCGAAACTGCAGCGTTCGACGGGCCGTATGCACTCATCACCGCCGCGGAGAGCCTGCACTGGATGGACTGGGAGGTGCTGTTCCCGCGCTTGGCCTCGGCTCTTACGACGGACGGCGTGCTCGCGATCGTCGGTCGCGCATACGCAAACACCGAATGGTGGACGCCAGCGTTTCAAGCGATCATCGATCGCTACTCGACGAACAAGGCGTACGAGAAGTATGACCTCGTAGCCGAGTTGAAGCAGCGCGGGCTATTTACAGTGATCGGCGACCGAACGACGCGAGCGGTGCCGTTCGCGCAGCCCGTCGATCAACTTGTCGAGGCATTTCATTCTCGCAACGGGTTCTCGCGTGATCGAATGACGGTCGAAGCGGCGCGAGCGTTCGATGCTGAAGCCACTGCTCACCTCGCCTCGTACGCGGTAGGCGGAGTTCTGGAGCCTGGCGCAAAGGCCACGGTGATTTGGGGACGGCCACCTTCGCTGTACGCATCGACCTGACTGATTCGAAAGACCAGCCGTGACCATCGGACACATCGTCGTTCTCAACGGTCCCTCAAGCGCAGGAAAGACGACGCTCGCGGATGCTGTTCGTGCGCGAGTAGGGCCAACAATTGCGACTGTCTCGATCGATCGCCTGTTCCCGTTCATCCATGAAGCGCTTCCGACGAGCTGGCATGTGTTCGCGACGCTGACCGATGCGGCGTTTCGCTGCGCGGCGGCAATCGCTGATGGCGGCTTTGATGTGGTCGTCGACACTGTCTTCGAGCGCGATACCTGCGTCGACATCATGCGGGGTGCAATCGGAGATCGAGCGTATTTCTTGGTGGCGGTAACCGCCCCGCCATCTGTCCTCG
>Ga0193728_1002007_pt1 | contig 10523 bp, 11 predicted proteins | sample U1c1metaG_FD_143037 | JGI IMG/M metagenome (GOLD analysis project Ga0193728, IMG submission 143037) | Soil microbial communities from a riparian zone of the East river system, Colorado, United States - U1c1 | ecosystem: Environmental > Terrestrial > Soil > Riparian zone | place: USA: East River... | reverse complement strand
AAGGCCGGTACGCGGAGAAAACGATGACGGCTGCCAATCCTTCGAGCCCGGAGCCATCGGGCAGATGTTGACGGTTTCTTTGCCCACTTCCGGCTTCTTCTCGTCGACATGGATCAAACGGCCGGTGTTGAGATCGACGCCTTTCGTGGTCGTGGTGTAGACGTACGGTGTCGCGGAAAGTACCTGGCCTGTCAGACGATCGATGATGTAGATGTAGCCGTTGCGATCAGGCCGGATGAGCACCTTACGCGTGGTGCCCTTCCAGGGAAGATCGAGCAGTATGTCCTCATTGATGCCATCCCAGTCAAAGAGGTCATGGGGCGACATCTGGTAGAACCAGACCGCCTGCCCGGTGTCGGCGTCGCGAGCCCACATGCCGCCCGTCCACTTGTTGTCGCCGGGCCTTGCGTCCGCGTTCCAGGGACCGGGGTTCGCGGTGCCGTAGTAGATGAGGTTGTTGGAGGAATCATAAGCTACGAAGCCCCAAACGCTGCCACCGCCAACGCGCCATGCGTCGGGAGGCCAGGTTTTCACGCCGAGATCCGTACCCCTATCGCTGGGATAAAACGGTTTGAATCTGTCGCCGATCAGCACGTCTTTATCCGGGCCCGTATTGTAGGCCTGCCATAGAAGCTTGCCATTGCTGGCGTCCAGCGCTGAAAGCCAGCCGCGCACGCCGAACTCGCCGCCGCTGTCTCCGACCAATACCTTGCCATGCACCACCGTCGGTGCCATGGTGATGGTTTCGCCTTTGCTGATGTCGGCCAGATGAGTGCGCCAGAGGAGTTTGCCCGTGTTCGCGTCGACTGCAACGGTGTAGCCGTCGAGCGTGTTGTAAAAGATCTTTCCAGAGTCGAATGCCGCTCCACGATTGACCCAGTCGCAGCAGGCTTCGCCTTTCGCCGCGGGTGAGGGGTTAGGTTCGAACTTCCACTTCAAGGGTCCGCCGGGTTGGGTCAGGTCCAAGGCGAATAAGGTGTTCGGCCACGGTCCGACGATGTACATCGTGTTATTGGCGACGATGGGTGCTGCTTCCTGTCCGCGCGGGATCCCGGTATCGAAGGTCCACGCTACTTTGAGCGAAGCCACGTTGCCAGTATTGATCTGGTCGAGGGTGCTATAGCGAGTGTTGGCGTAATCCTTGGTCGCGCGAACCCATTGGCCGTCATCTGTTTCAAGCTGAGCTGCGTAAGGCCGCAGTTGTCCTCCGTTGCCGGCCGGCGGCTGGACGGTTTGAGTTGCCTTCCTGCAGCTTACGAGGAGCGGCGCGAAAAACAGCATCGCCAACCAGGCGCGCGATCGTGCATGCACAGCCCTGGTTCGTGACGTCGAGAAGGAAAGCATAAGACTCCGTTCAGATCGAAACCTGCGCGTAGGAGCATCGTGCTTGTGATGTGTACTCGTGACAAATTGTTGCTTTCGTCGCTGCCGAGACAACATTGTTCACCGGCAGGCCATGGCATCCACTTGCCAGAACCCTCAAGTTCTTCCGGGTGAGATATGGAGGCCGCCGAGATCGCAATGGGTGCGCCGGGCGACATCAAGTTGCCGTTACGGACGGGATATTCCATATCGTCATCGAATCGAATGCCGGCAAACAGCCTCGCTGTGAATTGCCGTTACTGCTAACCCGCGTGGCAACCCGGCATGCTCACCTCCCATCTGTGTTGATAGCTCTCGTTGTCGAGGCTGCTCGCAAACCATTCGTAACATCGGTTCATTTAACCTGAGCGCTCTTAAGAAATAAAGGAAGTGACCGAGCAATTCAGGAAAATCTATGAGCCAGTAGGTGTGCCCTTGGCTTCGCCCTCGGAACCGACACAATCGGCACGCATCCGCGTATACCTCTCATGGATGATGTCCAACTCTTCGTCGCTCAACTTTTCAATATCCATCATCTGATTCTTCGCGCTATCAGTCGCGTGAATTAGCTCATCGAGCTTCAAATTAATAGCGCGGGCATCTCGATTTTGCGTATTTTGGATGATGAAGACCATAAGAAACGTAATAATCGTTGTTCCCGTGTTTATGACGAGCTGCCAGGTGTCGGAGTAATGGAAGAGGGGTCCTGTCAGAGCCCAAACCACAATGATAACGATAGCGCCTACGAATGCCCATTTAGAACCGAGCCAGCTCGAAGCGGCCGCAGCAAATTTCCCAAAGGCATCACCCTGGGTCTGTTTGCGACCGCTATCCGCCACAACCTTTGCAACTTCAAGACGACTGGCTTCTTTTACGTTATTCATCGCTTTAAGGACGGCAATGCGTCTCATTACCCTTCTTGTTTAGCTTGTACGTTGACCTGCTTCGATGCCCCGGTCAAAACCTTGTCGGCGTTCTTTTCCTCCGCCAATGTCTCATCAAGCAACGCAGCCACTTCCTTTTGTCCAAGGAGCTTGGCGAAGTCCCGCGCTGAGCCGTATCCCGCCATCTCATAGTGCTCCACCCTTTGGCAGGCCGAGATGAGAGCAGCGTCGCGCACCGGGCCTTTTTCGGTATCTTCCAGCACTTCGGAACCCTCTTCAAGGACGCCTTTCATGCCAACGCAAGTTTTGCCACTCATCTTCTTGCCAAGAATTTTACCTATTCTCTCCAGTCGCCCCACCTGGCCCTTCGTTTCTTCGAGATGGGTCGTGAGGCCCTCCCGCAGCTCGGGAGTTGTGACAGCCTTGATCAGTTTGGGAAGAGCACGAATGATCTGTTTCTCCGCCGAATATAAATCCTTCAACTCATCTATCAGTAGCTCTTCTAAGGTTTCGACACTCATTGTTCACCTGTGTAGTAATGGAAATAGCGTTCGCTGGTGATGAGATTTAGAAGCGGGCTTATGAGTTGTACCGCGATAGAAGCATTACGGAAATGGTTACTTTGCATCTTAACCGAGTAACATCTTATGACCGCTCACCCTTCACTCCACGCTTCCTTCAGACGGACGAAGAGGCTTGGTGAGTCTTCTCTCAAGAAAGTATCTTCCGGGTAGGGTCGACTTTGCGGATTGTTCTTCTGAAATTCCGACCAGTTTTCCCGACCCTGCGGATCATTCTTCCGCTCTGTCTTATCCTCTGCGTCTGCGAGCGGCTTCACGCCCAGCTGCCTTTTTACACCGATGACACCGCCGTTACTGAGCCTGGGAAATTGCACCTGGAATTCTTCGACGAAGACGACGCTCTTCAACTTCAATACCCCAATCACAGGCAAAATACCGCAAACGTAAAACTCAACTATGGTCTGCCACACAATCTGGAGATCGATGTGGATTCTCCATACCTTTCGATTTACCGGGTGGCAGGAAACCAATCTTCCAATGGTATCGGAGACACCAACGTGGGTCTTAAGGCTGCCTTTCGCAAGGAGACCTCAACCTCAAGAGTTCCTGCGCTCGCCGCTAGCTTTTATGTCGAATTTCCGACAGGCGATGTTAGTCAGCAATTGGGTTCAGGATTAAAAGACTATTGGCTCAACCTTATCGCGCAAAAGTCCTTATCCCCTAAAACGCGCGTGACGGCTAATCTTGGGTATCTATTCGCCGGAAATACCAGTACTGGGGCGCTGGGTACGACCACCCAGGGACATGTCCTTCCCGGCGGGCTCTCACTGCAGCACGACTTTCGTCCTGCGCTTACGCTTGGCGCCGAAGTCTTCGGTGCCTATACGCCCAATGAAAAGCTGGGAAAAGCGCAACTTCAGGCCATGGTTGGAGGCGAATATCTCGTTCGCAAAGGATTGAGTTTCTGCTTCGGCATACTCGGAGGTAAATATGTCGCCAGCCCACGCATAGGCGGACAAATTGGATTCGCGATGGACCTTCCCGATGTCTTGCATTCTCCCTGAATAGCAAACTGCCAAGAAGGAATGCTGTGAGAGTTCCCTGCCGCAGATTCATGCGTCCTAGGTGCGTCGCTCATAGTTCCGGTCAGCTAACTGCTGCTGGTTATTCCGTCCTTCATCACCGTGCGGCTGGCGATATCGACGCAAAACATGCGATCTTATGCAACGCGGGACTTCGAGACTGCCTCTTACACGGGTGGAGTTCACGCGCGGCATTTGCCGCATCCCGGAGACCAAAATGAAGAAAACGACCCAAATAATATGTTGTGCTGTTTTAGGGTTCGCATCGACCATGATGCCCTCAAAGGCCAAAGCAGCAAGCGACGATGACAAGAAGTTTCTTGCTATGGCCGCCCAATCCGACCAGAACGAGATCACCCTGAGCCAGCTAGCTCAGCAGAAAGCTACCAATCCGGCGGTGAAGGCCTTCGGGGCGAAGATGGTGACCGAGCACACCAAGATGAGCGAAAGCATGAAACCTTTCGCAGACTCGTGGGGTTTGACTCCTCCCAGCGGACCTGATGCCGATCACCAGAAAGAGCTGGATAAGCTCAATGGACTTTCAGGGGCTGACTTTGACAAGGAATACATCAGCCAAATGGTCACTGACCACTCCAAAGCGCTCAGCGCGTTTACAAGCGAAGCTAAGGATACCAAGGACGTAAAGTTCCGTAGTGCCGTGATTAAAGGCAAGACCGCTGTGGCGGCGCACAAGAATATGGCATACGACCTTAAGAAGAAGCTATAGAAGTACATGGACTTGATTGGCCCTCTTCGAAGTTGAAGAGGGCTTTTCCATGTAGGGTACTGCTATAGCGGCACTCATCGTTTCGTCCTTGACTAAACTCTCGACGATGAATGGAGGTGAATCTTGCGAACACCTCCATTCAGTCCAACCGGCTTAGGAGTGTTTCTTCAGGGGCGTGCCCTTTGCGTCCGCTCCTTTAGCGGCCTTTGCCTTACCAATCGCTTCGTCGCCAGGGGAGGTTGTGGCTTTCTGAGCCGCGTCCTGTTTCCCGCGATCCTCTCCTGCAATCTTTCCATTGATATCTCCGACGGAAAGACCCTTCCCTCCTACGATTTGAGAGTCAACAGGATGCAGGCCAAAGGATGACGTCCACGGTCCACGCATGTCACTGTCGCCCTCAGGACCATCGCCGGTAGATCCATTGAAGTACTCATCGACAATGCCGGGGGTGGGCTTCAGCATCCCGATGGAGAATGGCTGTTTCTCCATGCTGTCCAATGCAGCCTGGAACGCCTTCATGTGAGTAATCTCTCGGGTCATCAAGAATTGGAGGGTATCGATGGATCCGGGATCGTCAGTGTGATCGATCAAGCGCTCGTATACGATCTTTGCCCGGGCTTCAGCCGCGATGTTGCTCCGAAGGTCGACGTCCAGTTCACCAGTGATCTTGAGATAATTGGCGGTCCATGCGTTGCCCATGGAGTCGAATAGGTTCACCCCGCCTCCACCAGCAATCGTGACCAGGGGATCTGCTTCCGCAGCTTCGCGATTCGTCTTCAGCGGCTTGAGATGCATCCGAATCAAAGCCCCCACGACTTCAAGATGACTGAGTTCTTCTGTCCCGATGTCGAGCAAGAGGTCGCGGCGGCCGAGATCGTCGACGCAGTTCCATCCCTGGATCGTGTATTGCATTGCCGCGGCTAACTCCCCGTTGGCGCCGCCAAATTGCTCCAGCAACATGTTGCCGAACCGGACGTCCGGCTCCCCGATGTTGACGGTATACATCAACTTTTTGACGTGATGATACATAGTTAAAACCTCTGTCTGAGTTTGCGTGCTGCGTACTTTAACTACGATGCCAATTCCTCGCTCCAGAGCAAAAGACCTATAGAGACGCCATGTCGAGGATCCATCACAAGACCCATCGCTATGTTTCGACGACCCGTGCTAGACTTTCGCCCATGCCTCTCATAGTGATTCTCATCATCTTGTTACTTCTCTTCGGCGGTGGCGGCTACTACATGGGTCCCGGAATCGGGTATTACGGTGGCGGCAGCATCAGTCTCATTCTTGCGTTGGTGGTCATCTACCTGCTCTTTGGACGAGGGAGAAGCCGGCTCTAGTTAATTTCCCTGCTTGTTCGTCCACATCGAACTCGCCCGTGTAGGCGATATAGGTGGAGGATTCTTGTGTTCATTGATATCCGTAATGAACACCGTGCCTTCGGCTGAAGTGAATGCACGAGCGATCTCCAACCCGATCCCAGACGCCGCAGCAGTGATAAGTCCTGCACGATGGTCTCCAGGTCGGACTCTTGGTAAGAAGCAGGCCATTTTGGACAACCAGTTCGAGTTTGTGCGGAAGATCGACCTGATGACTCCATACCTCATTGCACATACCATCTCGAACGTGCACATCAACCCTTTTGTGGACAGTGTAGTAACAACTACGGGCACCATCTCCGCCGGTCTGTCATGAGTCTGTTGCTGACCGAGACTGACACTCAGGTCGTGCGCGTCGGAAGAGTTACGCGAAAGACCGTTCCACTCTTTCCTTGTAAACCGCTGCTCCGATAGCGAATTGTGCCTCCGTGGGAATGAACGATTTCACGCACGATCCAGAGACCAAGCCCATTTCCATCCATTCTTCCACTTTTGCGCGAGTCAAAAAGAGGACCTCGCATCGATGCGGGGATTCCAGGTCCATTGTCAGCAATCGTGATCGTCGCGTTTGGCGAATGAAGGGCGACCCGTATGTGTAGGTCTCCGGAATGCGGCAGCGCTTCGATTGCATTGAGAAGCAGGTTGGTGAGGACCTGATACATCTCGCCCCTCTTCACAACCGCCATAGCCGATTCGGCGGAACGGGTCTGAACCTGGATTCGCTTCTTTGCAATTTGCTGCTCGTGAAGGCGTAAAGCCGATGTCGCCAGCTCTACTAAGTCAACTTCCTTAGGATCGACTTCCACGCGGATGAAGGCAAGACTTCTGGATGTGATCTCTCCCAAATTCCGGAGCTGCAGGTCGGCCTCATCCAGGTACTCAATACTCGGATTCGGAGGCTCGGAAAGAGTCCTTGCCAAAAAGATGAGATTGGTCAGGGCTGTCAGGCGATTGTTGACTTCGTGCATTGTCGCGCCAACCAGTCTCCCCGCCAGGGCAAGTTGGTGATAGCGCTTCAGATTTTCTTCGCAGACTTTGAGCTTCTGACCTTCGTCCTCAAAGGATTCGCGAGTTACAAGAGGCGAGTCCATAGCTATCTGAGGAGATTTGGTGGGCAAAGGTTGGTTTGCCACAATTCGTCGAGTTCGTAAGCACGGGGCGCGTCGTCTACCCGACAATCAAACGTGCGACTTTCAATTGCGTAGCTTCGCCAAAAGATCGGCGGGATGCACCGGCTTGGATAGCAGATCGAAATCGTATCCCTGTTCGCGAGCCTTTTCCAGCAGATCGGCCGTTGCAGCCTGCCCGGAGAACAGGAGCACTTTGCATTCCGGCTGCGCCTTGCGAGAGTGAATCGCCAACTCAACGCCACTCATGCCCGGCATCATCACGTCACTGATAAGAAGATCGGGAATCAGTTCCGTACGCGCTGCGATAGCCTTGTTCGGGTGATCGTAGGCACTCGCCTGAAACCCCGCCTGGTTCAAAATAATGGCAAGTGTCTGCGCGATCACCGCTTCATCATCCACCACGAAGAGTACCTTTTTCGTCTCTGGCACCTGGTCTCCTTGGTTCTCTGGGTTGAGGATACTCTGATTTCGCTTTCGCTTGAATCTGATCGAACTAAAGGTGTATTCACGCTCTATCTACAAAATGCTGTAGAACTAAAAGATGGCCAAGGTTGTCTCTTCTATCAAACCCGGAGACCGGACAAAGGTTCTAAATGCAAATCGGCAGGCGAAGATGGCGCAGTCAGCTCACGCCTATGTTCGGGGAAACACACTCCAGTTCTACCAATGGCTGAAGAAGCATTCGGCGCGGAGTATTCCGGAGGGCCCGCCGATCTGGATATGCGGCGATTGCCATGTTGGAAACATCGGCCCGTTGGCCGACTCGGATGGGAAGATCGAGATCCAGATCCGCGATCTGGACCAGACCGTAGTCGGAAATCCTGCCCACGATTTAGTACGGTTGGCGCTTTCGCTGGCGACGGCGGCCAGAGGCTCTGATTTACCTGGCATAACCGTGGTCAAGATGATGGAGCAGATGATCGAAGGGTATGAACAGGCCTTGACGACCCCGAGTACCAAGGTTAGAGCCGATGAGGACGATCTTGCCCCGATCCGAAAGGTTCTTGAGCAGTCCCGCCTTCGCCGATGGCATCATCTCGCAGAAGAGAGGATCGAGGACGTAAAACCGGAGATTCCGCTCGGCAAACGATTCTGGATGCTGGAAGAGAAAGAGCGCGCCAGCATCGATGAGCTCTTTCAGAATGAGGTAGTCAGGGTCAAAATACTGGAATTCAAAGGTCGAAAAAAAGGAACTAAGATTTCCGTAGTCGATGCGGCTTATTGCAGTTCGCTGGGTCGCCTTCGTTACGCAGTCCTTCTAGGGATCGGCAAGAAAGATAATCGCAGCTACTGTCTTATCGATCTGAAAGAAGCCACGCGGGCTGCGGCTCCGCAAGTCAAGATGGAGGTTCACAACGACGCCGAGAGGGTGGTCACAGGAGCTTCGAACCTGTCGCCTAACCTCGGACAACGCATGTTGGCTGTCGAACTCCTGGGAAAAGACCTGGTCATGCGGGAGTTGATGCCACAAGACCTCAAGTTCGATCTCGATCGTCTGACCCAGGAGGAAGCGGTAGCCGCCGCTCGCTACCTCGCCGGAGTCGTGGGAAAAGCTCATGGGCGGCAGATGGACCGCAAGATGCGATCAGCGTGGCTGGCAAAACTGAAGAAACAGCACTCCAAAAGCCTCGACGCCCCCAGTTGGCTATGGTCGAGTGTGGTTTCGCTGATCGCGGATCATGAGTCGGCCTACCTCGAACATTGCAGGCATTGCGTAGGCGGTTCCTAGTCCATACACTTCACGGGCGATTTTGGAATAGCGCATTCAAATTTTTATTGGTCATCATCCGCTTCTAAGACACTGCGCCGCTCACGAGATCGTAGCGTGCGAAGATTATGACGGATGACCCGGTAGCACTCGCAGGCCGACTTCTCAAATGCCGCGCGATTTGCCAGTTTGATGCGTCCCCTCTTCGTTTGGATTCCGCCGGCCTGTTCTAATTCTCCCAACACAGTCGTCAGCGATGTGCGTGAGCATCCTAGAAGTGCAGCTAAAAAGTCGTGGGTTATTTGAAACTCTTGCGTCGCTGTGCGGTCCAGGGTCATCAGCATCCATCTCGCCGAGCGCTGTGACAAAGAATGCAGCGTATTGCAGGCTCCTGTCCTCAAGCTGCTGATAAGCAGCGCGTGAGAGTACTCGGTAAGAAAGTTGTGAAAGATTCCATTTTGTCGAATCTCCTCCTCCACATAACGAGCAGCGATTTTGTTAGCGCTGCCGCCTACAGCAACCATGGTTTGACACGGCATGGTAGGAGTTCCATAGCTCGCTGAGAGCCATGATGCACCTTCCCTGCCCACCGTTGCCGATTCCACCGTGCGACCATCTTCCATGATGGTCAACATGCATAGCACCGCCGTCTCAGGGAAATAGATATCAGATATATGGTCGTTTGCCTGGTAGAGGACTTCCTGGGTGCAAAGAGTTACGCGTCTGAGCCTCTCCTTCAATCGGTCGAAAGCGTCGGCGCCAAGGCAACATAAGAGATCGTTGCTCTGCATATCTGAAAATTTAGACGGACTGGACCTGTCACGAAAGGATGGCATGGCGAAAAACAGGATAACTCATTAGCGTAGGAGGTCTAACACCACATTACGATGTTTTATTCCTCTGCACGGGAAACGGCGTATCGAGTGATGGGGCGCAGAGCGGAGTGACACCAGTCGACCGGGCTCGCGCCGGCAGCCTCGTTGATAGTCCCATATTCATCCGCCCAAACAGGACGCGGCTCTTTGGAAGCCAACCTCTCTAATGCGGGCGCCATGGGGCGCTCCAATAGATGATGCCTATGAGAGGCGGCGGCGGAGCCTTCCCCTCCCCTGCACTCAGCCCGCTAGGGGGACTTCGATCTCCGGATCATCGGCTGGGCTGCCGCTTCTCCGAACCACACAAGTGGCGGGCCGAATTAGAGTCAGCACGCAACACCATCAACAAAGCGCTCGCCCAGCTAACAGCCGCACCGTGGCCGAGCGATGCTGACTATGATGAGCTTTGAAACAGGCGACTGTGACAATGATTTCTCGTTTTACTCCAATTAATGACGATCAGTCCGAGTTTGAACCATAAGCCTATGGCTCCAAAGCTGAATGAGAGATTGTGCAGGGATCGATCACCTGATGGAGGGGCGCGTAACCCTGTAGTGTGACTGCCTCCCAAGCAATTTGTTGCAGTTGTTCTGCCACAGGCCCAGGAACACCTAGTGCGATCGCTGCCACTTCATGATCTCCGAAAATTCTGCCGTCCTTCCCCGTAACCTCCTGAAAGAGAACGAGGCCATTGAGATACGCACCATAGATGCTGGGGTGAAGATAGTCGGGGGATTTAATCTCCGGTTCATTCACTTCGTGGAATCCATACCAGAGCAAAGGAAGGGAGGAATCCCCGGAATAAGGATTCGAGTTGGCGATTCCCTGCGCCCAGGCGCGACTCCATGCATC